>Ga0102590_1000570_pt1 | contig 78531 bp, 75 predicted proteins | sample AraplaMF_Col_mMF_FD_76859 | JGI IMG/M metagenome (GOLD analysis project Ga0102590, IMG submission 76859) | Arabidopsis root microbial communities from the University of North Carolina, USA - plate scrape MF_Col_mMF | ecosystem: Host-associated > Plants > Roots > Endosphere | place: USA... | reverse complement strand
TCTTCATTGCTCTCGACCGGCTGGGAAGCCCTGATATGTTCCGGAGAGATATGCGCCTTTCCGAAGGGTATCGAGATTGTGAAAGACGTGCCTTCGCCGAGCCGGCTCTCGGCACGGATTTCCCCGCCCTGAAGATGCACGAGTTCCTGCACCAGGGCGAGCCCGATGCCGGAACCCTCGAAGGACCTCCCTTTGGCGCCCTCTATGCGGTGAAAGCGCTCGAACAGGCGCGGCAATTCCTCCGCCGCTATTCCCGTCCCGGTATCGCGGATGGTGATTTCGGCCTGTTCCTTGTCGTCCGACACCCGCACGCCGATGCGTATCTCGCCCCGGAACGTGAATTTGAAGGCGTTGGAAAGCAGGTTCAGGACGATCTTTTCCCAGAGATCCCGGTCGAGATACACGGGCTGGGGCAAGTCTGCGATATCGACGACGAGGTTGAGCCCTGCCTGCTCGCACGCCGATCTGAAGTTCGATGCCAGCTCGGCGGTCAGGCTGCCGATATCGGTCGGTTCGAACGAGGCCTGCACGCGCTGCGCTTCGATCCTCGAAAAGTCCAAGAGCGTGTTGACCAGTTTCAAAAGGCGAAGGCCGTTGCGCTGGGCGACGAGAATTCGCTCCCTGTCCTCGCGGGCAAGCCCCTCGGGCTGTTGAAGCACGTCGGCGAGCGGCCCGAGCATCAATGTCAGCGGGGTGCGGAACTCGTGGCTGACGTTCGAAAAGAACATGGTCTTGCTGCGATCGATTTCCGCCAGCGCCTCGGCCCGCCGCCGCTCGTCGGCGCGCGCGCGCACGGCGCTGACGGCGGCCGAGATCGCGGTCGAAAGCAATTCGTAGAACCCCATATAGGCATCGTCGAACGGCAGGCGCGGCGAGGCCCCGGCCACCAGGAAGACCGGAGGCAGGTCCAGTCCAGGGACGGTGATCGGAAGAAGCAGCACGCGCTCCGGCGGCTCCTCATAAGGCCCCGCCCCCTTGAAGAGATCGGAAAACCCGGCGATCCCCAGAGTACTGTCTGCCGTCAACGCCTTCGCCATCAGCCAGGGCGTATCGGAATGGGCGTCGATGGTGGTGATGGGGGCCGGGGGCAAGACCGGCAGGCCGTGATGCCCCGCCAGCATATAGGTGCTTGCATCCGGGGACAGATGGTAGAGAAGGAGAACCGGCAGATCGAATTCGAACTGGGCGAGCACTTCGATTATGCGCCGCAACAGGTCGTCCATGTCCTCTGCCAAAGTCACGCTGGCGTTCAGATCCCGCAGCGCCCGGGTCCGGCGTTCCGCCAGCATGGTCGCCGTCGTCTCCGTCACCGGATGGAACAGGCCGCCGATCTCGCCCGTTTCGTCTCGGATCGGCGAAAGCGAGAAGGTGAAAAACGTTTCCTCCCAATAGCCGTTGCGGGTCAGGAACATCCGCTGGTTTTCGAGGAACGACGTATTGCCTTGCCGCGCCTGGCGAAACGGCTCGCCGATCGCAGGCCAGGCGCTTGCCCAGGTGACGCTATAGTCCTCCCCGAGAGCACGGGGGTGAGCGTCGCCGCACACCGTGCGATACCCGTCGTTGTAGATCTGGGTGTTCTCGTCGCCCCAGATCACGTTGATCGGGAAATTCGAGGCGAGGCACAGGCTGACGGTTGTCTTGAGACTTTGGGGCCACTGATCAATCGGCCCGAGCGGCGTGTTGCTCCAGTCTTTGGTTCGAACGAACTCGGCCATTTCGCCGCCGCCGGCCAGGAAGTCGCCGGTGAGTATCTGCTGTGTCGACAACCAGGTAGCCCCCTTCTGGCACCGGCTTGGGAACCTAACACTCGATACAATGAGCTCCGCAGCTCAGCTGTTGTAATATCCGGTTGGTCCTCTTCGGTCCTCTTGGGCCGCTTCGATGCTGCGATTCCATGGCACTGTTCTCGATGAGAGAGGTCACCGCAGGAACAGGACGGCCCATCCAAGGGCATTCGACGAATCGCTAAAATAGCCTAGCATGGACGATCAGGGGTTGAAATTGATCTTGATCAGGCCTCCCCGACCCGGAGCGCCGATATCACCGGAGAAATCGCAGCCGCTGAGGGTGTCCTCGGTGTCAAGGCTACAACCCGTTGCCGAATTGATCTGAGCTCGGCAGTGGCTGCAAGGGGCATCTCGACGCCGAAGTTGAGCCTCTCCCCCGCTTTTCTTCCGCGCTTGAAAAAGTGCTAGGATAAACCGGCAAATTGAGGGACAAAGGGCGCCACCTTGTCCACCTCGCGCCCACAGTTTTCCAGGAAGTCCGCCATGCTTGCGACCGTGATCCCCATGCCCGAAACCGTTCTTCTGCCGGTCGAGGGGCTGGCGGAGGGCTTTCCGGTCCGCAGGGTCTATTGCGTTGGCCGCAACTATGCCGACCACGCAATCGAGATGGGCGGCGATCCGTCCCGCGAACCGCCTTTCTTCTTCCAGAAGAATGCCGACAATCTTTATGTCGGCGACAGCTTCCCCTATCCGGCGCAGTCGAGCGACGTGCATTTCGAAGCGGAACTGGTGATGGCGCTTGCCAGTGGCGGCGCCGATATCGTCCTCGAGGACGCGCTTTCCAAGGTCTACGGTTATGCCGCTGGCATCGATTTCACCCGCCGCGACCTGCAGGACAAGGCCAAGAAGATGAGCCGCCCCTGGGAGGCAGCCAAGGCCTTCGAAAAATCGGCTCCGGTCTCCCCCCTCGTACCGGCCTCGAGGATCGGCCATCCGCAAGCAGGCGCCATCTGGCTCGATGTCAACGGCGCCCGCAAACAGTCCGGCGACCTCAACCAGATGATCTGGAAACTGCCCGAAATCATCGTCGAACTGTCGAAACTCTTCGTGCTCGCCCCCGGCGACGTGATCATGACCGGCACGCCGGCCGGCGTCGGCCCGGTCCAGCGCGGCGATCGGGTCACCTGCGGCATCGATGGCGTCGGAAAACTGTCGCTGACGGTCGTCTGACGTAAAATTCACCCACACCACATCCGCCGACGAACCAGCCTGGGAGGAGAACCATGCCGCTTTACGCTCTCGGAGAATTTGAACCGAAAACCCCCGGCCCCGACCGTTACTGGCTGGCGCCGGATGCGACCGTGATCGGCAAGGTGGAACTCGGCGAGGATGTCGGGATCTGGTTCGGTTCGGTATTGCGCGGCGACAACGAGCCGATCGTGGTCGGCGCGGGAACGAACATCCAGGAAGGCGTGATGATCCACACCGATCCGCGCTATCCGGTGACATTGGGCGAGAACTGCACGATCGGCCATCACGCGATCATCCACGGCTGCACCATCGGCGACAACTCGCTGGTCGGCATGGGCGCGACAATCCTGAACGGCGCGAAGATCGGCAAAAACTGCCTCGTCGGCGCCAATGCGCTGGTCACCGAAGGCAAGGAATTTCCCGACAATTCCCTGATCGTCGGCTCACCCGCGAAGGTGATGCGGGTGCTCGACGATGAGGCCGTCGAGAAGCTCAAACAGTCGGCGCTGCGCTACGTCGCCAACTGGAAGCGGTTCGCCCGCGACCTGCGGCTGCTTTAGGCGGCGCAGGCGCCGCACAGTCCGCGGATTTCGATCGTCGTCTTGGCGGGCTTGAAGTTCCGGGCCTTCGCCCAGTCGCCAAGCCGATGATCCACCTCGTGGTCGTGGAATTCCGATACATGGCCGCAGCTCTCGCAGATCGCGAAGGCGACGGTGCCGTGCCCGTGGCCATGTCCCTTGCCGCAGCATTCGCTTTCCGGATGGGCGCAGGCAACGAAGGCGTTGAGGCTTTCGAGCCGGTGAACCATGCCGAATTCCAACAGCTTGTCGAGCGCCCGGTAGACCTGCAGAGGTGCGCGAAAACCGTGGTCGCGCAGCCGGTCGAGGATCGTGTAGGCGCTCATCGGCGCATCCGACCGGGTCAGCACGTCGAAGACGAGCGACTGGTTCTTGGTCAGCGCCGGAGCGGATGTCGGTGTCGAGACTGGTGCGTTCATCATCGCACTCCTTGGTTGCCGGCCCTGACGGCCGTGTTTTTCCCCGCCGCCGGGAGCAGGCTTAGAATGAAAAGTAGGAGCGCCGCGACCACAATGGAAGGGCCGGACGGCGTGTCGTAGCTGAGCGAGCCGAACAGGCCACCGATCACCGCAAGCGCGCCGATCAGCGAGGCGAGCACCGCCATCAGCTCTGGGCTTGCCGAGAACCGCCGGGCTGTCGCCGCCGGAATGATCAGAAGCGCGGTGATCAGCATGATGCCGACGATCTTCATGGCGATCGCGATCACCAGCGCCATCAGCAGCATGAAGAGAAGTTTCGTCTGCGCCGGCTTCATGCCTTCCGCCTCCGCCACGTCCTCGCTGACGGTGGACGCGATCAGCGGCCGCCAGAGCCGGACGAGCGCCGCGATCACCAGCACCCCGCCGCCCCAGATCAGCGCGATATCGGTGCGCGTCACCGCCAGGATATCGCCGAACAGGAAGGCGATCAGGTCGATCCTGACCCAGGTCATGAAGGCGACGAGCACGAGCCCGATCGCCAGCGCCGAATGGGAAAGAATGCCGAGCAGCGCATCTGCCGACAGCGATTGCCGCCGCTGCAGCGCCAGAAGCAGCAAGGACACCACGACCGCGACGCCGAAGACGGCGATCAGCAGGTTGATCTGGAAGAACAGCGACAGCGCCACGCCGAGCAGCGCCGAATGCGCCATCGTATCGCCGAAATAGGCCATCCGCCGCCAGACGACGAAACAGCCGAGCGGGCCGGCGGTCAGCGCCACGCCGATGCCGGCGATGAGGGCGCGGGTGAAGAAGTCGTCAAGCACGGCCCTCTCCCTTCGCCTCGGCATGATCGCCGTGATGGTGATGATGCGGATGATCGTGATCATGAGCATGGTCGTGCACGTCGTGATCATGGTGCCCGTCATCGGGATGGCAATGATCGGTGACCGATCCGTCGCCATGCATCACCCGGCCGTCCGGCAGATGCGTGTGATCGTGGTGATGGTTGTAGACCGCCAGCGACCGCGAATTGCCGAAGAGTTTCAGGTAGTCGGCGCTTTGGCTCACCACTTCCGGCGTGCCGCGGCAGCAGACATGGCCGTTGAGGCAGATGACCGTGTCCGTGCCGGCCATGACCATGTGCAGGTCGTGCGAGATCATCAGGATGCCGCAGCCGGTCGTTTTGCGGATCGAACGGATCAGGTCGTAAAGCGCGCTCTCGCCGGCAAAATCGACGCCCTGCACCGGCTCGTCGAGCACCATCAGGTCCGGCTTGCGGGCGATCGCCCGGGCCAGCAGCGCGCGCTGGAATTCTCCGCCGGACAGATGCCGGACCTCGGCATCGATGAGGTGGGGAATGCCGGTCGATTCCAGCGCCGCCAGAAGATCGGCGTCGGCGAGCGGGCCGGTCAGGCGCATCAGGCGGCGCACGGAGAGCGGCATGGTCCAGTCGATTGCCAGTTTCTGGGGGACATAACCGACACGCAGGCCGGCCAATCTGGCAACCGACCCTTCATCGGGGCGCAGCACCCCGATCGCCAGCTTTGCGGTCGTCGACTTGCCGGCGCCGTTGGGGCCGATCAGCGTCACCACCTCGCCACGGCGGATCGAGAAATCGACGCCCCGCACCAGCCAGCGGCCATCGCGGCGAATGCCGGCATTGGCGAGCGATACGAGCTGGTTTTCGGCTTTGGGCCTGCGAGCCCGATTGGACATCAGCATGTTTTTCCGGATTCCCTGTTGTCAGTGGCTATGACACACGTTATAGCATAACGCAATTGATGTAATAACATTACGATACAATGCAAGGACGCGGCATGAAGCTGGCTTCGATCTCTCTCCTCTCCGCGGCGGTATTGTCCGCCAGTGCAGGCACGGGTTCCGCGGCGCCGGACGTGGTTGTTTCGATCAAGCCCATCCATTCGCTCGTCGCCTCGATCATGAAGGGCGTCGGCGAGCCGAAACTGATCGTCGACGGCGCCGCCTCGCCGCATACGTTCTCGCTGAAACCCTCCAACGCAGCCGCCATCGAAGGCGCCGACGTGATCTTCTGGGTCGGCCCCGGCATCGAGGCTTTCCTCGAAAAGCCGCTGGACGCGCTGGCCGCTTCGGCAACGGTGATAGAACTCGGGGACGCGCCCGGACTGGAAAAACTGCCGTTCCGCGAAAGTGGCGCCTTCGAAGCCCATGATCACGGGCACGAGGCGGAAGAGGCGCACGGTCATGATCATGCCGCCGAGGCCCATGCCGATCATGACGACGACCATCACGATCATGGGGGTTTCGATACGCATCTGTGGCTCGACCCGATGAACGCCAAGGCGATGGCCGAGGAAATCGAAAAGACGCTGGTCAGCGCCGATCCCGCCAATGCCGCCGCCTACCAGGCGAATGGCGCGGCGCTGATGAAGGACCTCGATGCGCTCGACGCCGAGCTCCAGGCCGCGGTCGCGCCCGTCAGGAACAGGCCCTTCATCGTTTTCCACGACGCCTATCAGTATTTCGAGCATCGGTATGGAGTGAGCGTCGCCGGTTCGATCACCGTCAGCCCCGAGACCATGCCGGGCGCCGAGCGCATCGGGCAGATCCACAAAAAGGTAAAGGAGCTTGGGGCGACCTGCGTCTTCGCCGAACCGCAGTTCGAGCCGAAACTGGTGGCGGTGGTGACCGAAGGCACCCCTGCCCGCTCGGCCACGCTTGATCCGGAGGCAGCGACGCTTAAATCAGGTCCAGGCCTCTATTTCGAGCTGATGCGCGGGCTTGCGAACTCGATGAAGACCTGCCTGTCGCAAGGGACATGACATCAGGCGCCAGGAAGCACGGTCGCCGTCACGCATAGCGGCGAATGTGTGAGGCCTGCGGGAGGGAAGGCAATACCCCCGCAGGCCGATCCGTTTCTAGCGGCCAGCGACGAAGCTCGAAATCACGCCGCTGGCGATGCCGACCAGCAGGAAATCCTTGTCGACCTTCACCCAGTGGTAACCGCGCGGCGGAGCCGACAGGCGGTAACGGCGATAGTCGCGGATCTCCGCCATGCGCCGCCGCTCGGCAGCGGTCATGCGATGGCCCTTCGACCAGCGCGGTTTTACGACCACGACCTTCTTCTGAACCGTCACGGTGCGGGTCACCGTCCGGGTACGCTCCGGACCGGAGTGACGGTCCTGCGCCTGGGCGGCAAGCGGCGCGGCAAGCACGGTTGCCGAAAGAAGGATTGCAAAGAACTTTTTCATCGGGTGTCTCCTCGTGTTGACCACGCCCGGAAACTAGGACCCGAATGATGAACCCTGCCTGAATTGCTGAATTACATTTTCGTAATAAAATTATGTGGTTGGATTAACTTCCTGAGATTCAGAATTTACAATATTAGCAGATCGGAAATCACAGATGGACGATGCGGGATGACAGGAATGGGTTGACGATCGTCAAATTCTCGATCCGCTGACCATGAGACAAATCCTCGGAAAACAAAGTCTCACACTCTCCAAGCAGCGCCGCCGCAATGATGAGGCTATCCCAAATGGAGAAGCGGTAGCGTTCGACGATATCCAGGGCTCTCGTAAGGACTGCAAAGGTATTCTCCTGGATCGGAAATCTCTGCCAGCCTTGAATCAAGTTCAGAACCGTTTGGTGACTAAGCGCGCCGGGACGGCTGGCCCTTGTCATCTGAGCGTAGAATTCTTGCAGCACCTGAACCGATATAACGCAATCGTCACGTCGAAGAATCTCGTCTGCCCTTTCTCGTTTGGCGGATTCTGTTGAATCGGATGAAATGGAATAGATGAGGACGTTCGTGTCAAGAAATACCGACACGTCCTTCAGCGCCTTCTATGCAATTCGTCGCGGGGAAGGTTGTCCTTGGCGCTGATACCGACGATTCGCTTGCGCAGCTCTTCCTCGCGCTCCAGGCTTTTCTGGAATTCCTCCGGACTAAGGGGGCGTTTCCCCTCCATCTGGCGGATCAGGGAAGCGATCAACGAAGATACGGATGTATTCTTCTCGGCTGCACGGGCTGCAGCGAGTTCATAAACCTCGTCATCGAGAGCGATCGTCACATTCTTCATGGCGTCAAAATAACACGAATTGCATTGGGCTCAAACTATAGCGCCTCATAAACGAAGTGATCGAAATCCGCCGTCTTTGCCCGCCCCGACGTGTCGAAGGCAAACATGCCCGCGAATGCGCCTGTGAACGAGCCGTGTTCGCCGCGGCCGCCCTCGTCCGAGATGACGCCGGCGTCGAGTTTCGGGCCAAATACCTGCCAGTCGTTTGAGCCGCCGGCGCGCCAGAAGAATTGCAGGTCGTTGTCGCGGATTTCCATGGCGAGATGCACCGGGCCATCAGGCACCGAAACGCCGCTTCCCGCCGGAAAGCTCATTCGCCCGTGCGGGAAATCACCCGGGCAGGAGAAGATCGTCACGACGCGGCCGAGCTTTTCGTGCAGGGTGACCACCAGCGAATGGAACTTATGCCGATTGTAATAATGCGTCAGGCCGGCGACCTGCTGATAGGTGTCGGGTGAGAAATCGACCACCGTCTCGGCCCGGAAGGAATGATGTTCCTGGCGGCGGGCGACCAGGGACTGCTCGTACCAGGATCCGATGCTTTCGCGGCCGAAAAGGCGCAGGTGGCCCGGGCGCTCGCTCAGGCTGAACAGGCGTTCCGGATGCGGCGTGCGCAGCCACTGGAATTCCAGCGGCAGGGTCGGCCCCTCGAAGCTCCGCTCGATGCGGGCGGGCCGTTCGATGCGCCTGGTGTCGCCCGGAGCCGGTACATCGATATCCGGCACCACGCCGCCCTGGGCGAGATAGAGCCAGTCGTCTTCCCAGATGCACTTCTGGATCGCCGTCTCGCGGCCGAGCGTGCAGCGGCGTTGCGGGGGAAGCGGCCGACCGCAGAGATGCGTGTGATAGGCTTCGCCATCGGGCGTCTCGACATACTGGCCGTGGCCGGCACGCTGCAGCACGGCCTTGGGATGATCCTTCGACGTGATCAGATGCGTCTGCGGATGCATCTCGTACGGCCCGTCGATCGACCGAGAGCGGGCCATGGTGGCGGCATGATCATATCCCGTGCCGCCCTCGGCGGTGGTCAGGTAATACCAGCCGTTGCGCTTGAAGACATGCGGTCCCTCGACCAGGCCGAGCGGGCTGCCGGCAAAGATGTTTTTGATCGGGCCCTTCAGCGTCCGCGCCTCGAAATCCCATTCCTGCAGCAGGATGCCGTCGAAGGCCGGATGTTTTGGCGCGCCGCCATAGCTTTCAGTCCGATGGTTCCATTGCATGTTGAGGAACCACTTCCGGCCGTCGTCGTCATGGAAGAGCGTCGGATCGAACCCGGAGGAATTTACATAGATCGGATCGGACCATTCGCCCTCGATGCTCGGCGAGGTGACGATGTAATTGTGCGCGTCCTTGAAATTGCCGTCGAAACGCTTGACGTCCGTATAGACGAGGAAAAACAGCCCGTCGGAATGGGAGAGGCAAGGCGCCCAGATGCCGCAGCTGTCGGGATTGCCGCGCATGTCGAGCTGGCTTGCCCGTTCCAGCGGCCGGCGTACCAGCGTCCAGTTCGCCAGGTCGCGAGAATGATGGATCTGGACGCCGGGATACCATTCGAAGGTCGAGGTGGCGATATAATAATCCTCGCCGACGCGGCAGATGGACGGATCGGGATTGAAGCCCGGCAGGATGGGGTTGTGGATCATGTTCTCCTCCCAAAATAGAAGCGCACCGAATGCCCCTCATCCGGCTGCCGCCACCTTCTCCCCGCTTGCGGGGAGAAGGGCTTTGGAGCGCCGGTCGTGCCACATCTTCCTTCTCCCCGCTTGCGGGGAGAAGGTCCCGGCAGGGGGATGAGGGGGCGGCCTGAAGCCGGCTCCTCCCTTACCGCGACGGCCCTGCCCGCTCGGCCGACTTGGCCCAGAGGTTTATGTCGGCGTCCTTGGCATAGGTATCGATCTCGGCAAGTTCGGCCGCCGTGAACTCCAGGTTGTCCAGCGACCTGACGCAGTCCTCGACCTGTTCCGGGCGGCTGGCGCCGATCAGCGCCGTGGTCACACGACCGCCGCGCAGCACCCAGGCGATCGCCATCTGCGCCAGCGTCTGGCCGCGCTTTTCGGCGATCGCGTTAAGCGCCTTGAGGTTGCCGATATTCCGCTCGTTGAGAAAGGCGGGGCGCAGCGACTTGCCCTGCGAGGCGCGGCTGCCTTCCGGAATGCCGCCGAGATATTTCGAGGTCAGCATGCCTTGCGCGAGCGGCGAAAAGACGATCGACCCGATGCCGAGGTTTTCGAGCGTGTCGAGCAGGCCATCTTCCTCGACCCAGCGGTTGATCATCGAATAGCTCGGCTGATGGATGAGGACCGGCGTGCCGAGTTGCTTCAATATCGCCGTGGCCTCCTGGGTACGCTTCGAATTATAGGACGAGATGCCAACGTAGAGCGCCCTGCCCGAGCGGACGATATGATCGAGAGCACCGCAGGTCTCTTCGAGCGGCGTGTCCGGGTCGAAGCGATGCGAATAGAAGATGTCGACATAGTCGAGACCCATGCGCTTCAGGCTCTGGTCGCAAGAGGAGATCAGGTATTTGCGGCTGCCCCATTCGCCATAGGGGCCGGGCCACATGTTGTAGCCGGCCTTCGACGAGATGATCAGTTCATCGCGAAAACCCCTGAAATCCTCGCGCAGGATCTGGCCGAACGCCGTCTCGGCGCTGCCGGGCAGCGGGCCGTAGTTGTTGGCGAGGTCGAAATGGGTGATGCCGAGATCGAAAGCCCTGCGGGCGATCGCGACCTTGCGGTCATGCGGCGTGTCGTCGCCGAAATTGTGCCAGAGGCCGAGCGAGATCGCCGGGAGCTTCAGTCCCGAACGGCCGCAGCGGTTGTATTTCATGGTTTCGTAGCGGTTGGACGCTGGTTGCCAGGTCATGATCGAAATCCTCCGAATGAAATGCGGCGCGACCGATGTCTCAAGGGGTGCGCGCCGCATTCATAGCCGATCAGCGCAGAAGCGCCAGCGCCTCGTCGATGCCGAGTGCCGCCGGCTGGGTGCAGGTGGTCGAAAGCTCGATGAACCGCCCTTCCTCGCCGGATTTCAGGATCGAGGTCATCACGTCGACGCCGTGAAGCGTGCGTTCCAGCGAGCAGCGGGCGTCGCGGCCTTCGATCAGCGCCATCGCCATGTCGGCAAGCCCGGCCGTGCGATAGTTGGCGCGCGGCCCCTGCGGATGTTCCTGGTTGTCGATGCCGAACGGATGGTTCCAGGGCTCCAGAGGCCGGATATCCTTGTTGCGGCCGCTCGCCTCGACGGTGCCGCCGAAGAAGTTCGGGTCGGGCACGAAGATCGAGCCCTCGGTACCGTAGAGCTCCATGTTGGCGTGGCGGTGCGACCAGACATCCCAGCTGGCCGAGAGCGTGATCGTCGCGCCGCTGACGAATTCCAGCAGCGCATGGATGTTGGTCGGCGTCTCGACCGGGATCGATTGTCCTTTGAAAGGTCCCTCACTGGTGACATCGCGCGTCGGGCTCGCCATGGAGGTGAGCGCGCCGACCCGCTTTACCGGACCGATCAGGTTGATCAGGTTGGCGATGTAGTAAGGCCCGAGATCGAGGATCGGCCCGCCGCCTTCGAGGAAGAAGAATCCCGGATTGGGATGCCACATTTCCATGCCGGGGCTCATCACGTGGCAGGTGCCCGAGGTGATGCGCCCGACGCCGCCCTCGTCGATATATTTGCGGGCGAGCTGATGCGCGCCGCCGAGGAAGGTGTCCGGCGCGCAGCCGACCGACAGGCCTTTCTCTTTGGCGAGCGCCTGCAGCGCCTTGCCTTCTTCGAGCGTGATGACCAGCGGCTTTTCCGAATAGACGTGCTTGCCGGCTTCGAGGATCGCCTTGGAGACGGCAAAATGTGCCGCCGGGATCGTCAGGTTGACGATCACGTCGAGCTCGTCATTGGCGAGCAGCTGCTCGATCGACTGCGCCTTGACGCCGTATTCCTCGGCCCGCATTTCGGCGGCCTGCTCGTTGATGTCAGCGCAGGCGAGCACCTTGAGGCCTTTGAAGAGCGGCGACAGCTTGAAGTAGGTGGTGGAAATATTGCCGCATCCCATGATGCCGACGCCAAGTTCCTTGGGCATGGAAAACTCCGGAAAATGCTGTGATCAATAGGTCTTGAAGGAGGCGATCGAGCGGGTCAACAACCGGTCGAGATCCTTCGGATTGTCGTGTTCGAGGACGTAATGCCTGGCGGAAGCCTTCTTCAGCGCCGCCATCAGGTCCTTCCACGGGACGGTGCCGTGGCCGACGTCGGCCCAGCCGTCCTCGTCCGTGTTCTCTCCCGCCGGCGCGATGTCCTTGACGTGAACTGCGGTGATCCGCTTGGCATAACTTTCGATCCAGGCGAACGGATCGGCCCCGCCGCGGATCACCCAGGCGATATCCGCCTCCCAGGCGAGATCCGGGCCGCCGGCGAGGATCTGTTCCTGCGGCGTCGAGCCGTCCGGCAGCGTCTTGAACTCGAAGTCATGGTTGTGCCAGCCGAATGTGTAGCCGGCATCCCAATATGGTTTGCCGACACTCTGCAGCCGCTGCCCGAAGGCGAACCATCCAGCGGCGTCAGTCGGTCGCTGGTCGGCCATCAGATGCGGGCAATAGATCGCCTGGACACCGAGCGTTTTTGCGATCAGCAGTGCCTTTTCCGGCTCTTTTTCGAGCAGATCGATGCCGAAATGGCCGGTCGGCATCGTCAGGCCGTTGGCATCGAGATCACCTTTGAGCGCCTTCAGGCCCGCCTCGTCGAGCGTCGCATAGATGCCGCCAAAACCCTCCACCTCGGTATAACCCGCCTGGGCAACCTTCTTCAGGACATCGGAAAGCGGCGGAAAATTGCGTGCGCAATAAAGCTGAAAACCGAGTTTCGTCATGGTGTTCCTCCCTTGATAAAGACCTTAGCCTGCTGCCTGGCAGGAATAGAGGTCGTAGATGCGGAATTGCGGGATCGCGTCCGTCGGTGCGGCGGGCGTGAAGCGGATGCTGCGGCTTTCGCCGGAGGCGAGATCGAAGCCGTTGTCGGAATAACGGCCGGGCGTGATACTCTCGACCAGCACGAAAAGGGCAAGCCCCCGCGCGGTGATATCGAGATCGAAACCGCCATCACCTGCCGGAGATACGATAAGCTCGAGGCCGGCAGGTTCAAGCTCCAAAGCCTTGTAATTGCCCGGGGCATGATGGCCGTCGCCGTGCATGCCGTTCGAAGCGGTGAAATTCCAGGCCAGGATCACGCCGTCGGGAATATCTGTGGTCGGCAAGCTCAATGCGGTGACAGCGGCATCCGGCGTGCAGACGGCGGCGACGCTGCGAAGCGGGCGGCGCTCGCCTTTGAGCGTCAGGAGCGACAGGTCGAGCGTTATCGTCACGTCCTCAGTCGTGTCGTTGACGAGCGAGAAGCGGATTTCCCGACCGTCCCCGGATGGGATCGCGGCAATCGCGACCGGCTGGAAAAAGCGCCGCGCCATGTAATGGAGCACTTTCCAGCTGCCGCCGTAATCGAGGCTCGACCAGGAGGCGACCGGCCAGGTGTCGTTGAGCTGCCAGTAGAGCGCCCCCATGGTGTGCGGTTTCAGCGAGCGCCAGAAATCGACGGCCGTCTTGATCGCCAGTCCCTGCTGCACCTGGCTCAGATAGACGAAATTGGCGAAATCGGTCGGGAAGCGGAAATTGCGGAACATGGTGGCGGCAATGCGCTCGTTGCCGCCGGCATTTTTCTGGTGATGCTCCATGACCGGCGAGGCGATGTTCATGTCCTTCGGCGCCGCATAGGTCTCGATGACCGGCAGCGAAGTATAGGACTGGAAACCGAATTCCGAGCAGAAACGGGGCTTGACCGACCGGTAATTGTCGAACGGCTTGTTCTCGTGCCAGACGGACCAGTAATGCATGTCTCCGGAACCGTCCGCATGCCAGGCATCGCCATAGTCGAGATAGCCCGACGCGGGGCTGGACGGCCACCAGATGGCGTCGGGCGCGGCCTTGTCGAGCGCCTGTTCGATGACACGGTTCAACCGGTCGTAGGAGACGAGGTAACGGTCGCGGTTCTCACGGGATTCCGGAAACCATGTCAGTGCGCCGACCAGTTCATTGTCGCCGCACCAGAGCACGATGGAGGGATGCGAGATCAGCCTGCGGGCCTGATAATCGATTTCCGCCGCAACGTTTTCGAGAAAGTCGGGCGTCGAGGGGTAGAGGTTGCAGGCGAACTGAAAATCCTGCCAGACCATCAGGCCGAGCTGGTCGCAGAGATCGTAGAACCAGTCCTGCTCGTAGAAGCCGCCGCCCCAGACGCGGATCATGTTCATGTTGGCGTCGACGGCGGAGCGCAGCAGGTCCTCGGTCTTTTCTGGGCTCGACAGCGAGAACAATGCATCCGCCGGGATCCAGTTGGCGCCGCGGCAGAAGATCTCCCGGCCGTTGATGCGAAAAGCAAAACGGCTGCCGGCCTCGTCCGGGTCGGTCAGCAGTTCCACGGTCCTGAGACCGATTTTGCGGGTGACGGATTCTGTCGGGGTGCCGACCTTCAGTTCGTAAAGAACCTGCTCGCCACTGCCCGAAGGCCACCAGAGCCTCGGGTTTTCGACATGGAAGACGTGGCTGATAACCGTCTCGCCGGCGCGCACACCGCAATCGAGCCGGACCCGTTCGTCGCCGAACGAAAAGAACACCGGCAGCACGCCCTGCCCCTCGGCAAAAAGCGTCACCGTGACGATGAGATCGACCTCGCCCGCCTGATGTCTCTGGCTGGTGACGACATGTTCGATGCGGGCGGTTTCGAGCTTCTTCAGCGCGATCTCGCCATAGAGACCGAGCGGCGCCAGCGCGATATTCCAGTCCCAGCCGAAATGGCACTGCGGCTTGCGCAGCATGTTGCCGTTCGGGATGGGGGAATTGGTCGTGGAATAGGGAATGTAGAACGGCTGGCGCGCCTGCCGCTCCGCGGCTTCGGCGATGCTGGAGCGGAAGAGGATGCGGATCGTGTTCTCGCCGGATTTGAGCGCCTTCGATACGTCCGGGCGGTAGCGGCGAAAGCAGTTGTCCGCCTGCAGCACCGGGATATCGTTGACGAAGACGGTCGCGACGGTATCGAGATAGGTGATGTCGAGATACCAGGAGCCTGCCGGATCATCGAGGGTGAAGCGCCGCTCGATTGTCCAATCCGCATTTGCGACCCATTGGACCTCGTTCTCGTTGCGGCCGAAATACGGGTCCGGGATGATCTTCGCGGCCTTCAGTGCGGCATGCACGTCTCCCGGGATCGGCATCTCGGTGCGATGCGTTCCATCGGCGGAGGCGAGCTGCCAGGAGCCGGACAGGTCGATCGTGGTCATTGCGCCAGCCCGCAAAATTCACGGCGTGCCGTGTCAGCCCCCCTCTGTCCTGCCGGACATCTCCCCCTCAAGGGGGGAGATTGGCTGGGCGCACGCGAGCCTCTCCTCATCGTAAGTCCTGCAAGCAGTGTGGGCGGCTGTAGGGTGATGGTCAGGCCATTTGTGATCTCCCCCCTTGAGGGGGAGATGGCCGGCAGGCCAGAGGGGGGTGCCGCCTGCCGCGACGGCAATTGCGTCAGGTGTAACCGTCCCACCCGCGTCCGACTCGGGGAAACCATCAAATCCGCTCTTCCGTTCCCGCGTCGAACAGCGAAGCCATGCTCATGTCGAAGGCGAGGCGCACCTTGGCGCCGACGGCATAACGCCTTGCGCCGCCGATGCGGACCGACATCACGTGGCCGGCATGTTTCAGCCAGAGCAGGTTGTCGGCGCCCATGGGCTCCTCGATATCGACGATCGCCTCGTGCACTTCGCCGCCGGCAATGTCACCATCCACCTTGATGTGCTCCGGACGGACGCCGAGGATGACCTTGCGTCCGCCCTTCAGCGGCCCGTAAGCGTCGTAACCGTCGAGCGAGAAGCTGACACCATTGGTCTTGAAGACGGTATGGCCGCCCTCCTCCGCCAGTTCGCCGGTCAAAAAGTTCATCGACGGCGAGCCGATGAAGCCGGCGACGAAACGGTTCTTCGGCCGGTTGTAGATGGTCACCGGATCGTCGAGCTGCTGAATGACGCCGCTCTTCATGATGGCGATGCGGTCGGCAAGCGTCAGCGCCTCGATCTGGTCGTGGGTGACGTAGATCATCGTGTTCTTGAGCGCCTGGTGCAGCCGCTTGATTTCGACGCGCAGTTCGGAGCGCAGTTTGGCATCGAGGTTCGACAGCGGCTCGTCGAACAGGAAGACGTCCACATCGCGCACCAGCGCGCGGCCGATCGCGACGCGCTGGCGCTGGCCGCCGGAGAGTTCGGAGGGTTTGCGCTTGAGGAGCGGCTCGATCTGCAGGATGCCGGAGGCGCGCGCCACGCGGCGGTCGATCTCGTCCTTCGGAACCTTGGCGACCCGCAGGCCGAAGGAGAGGTTCTTTTCGACCGTCATCTGCGGATAGAGCGCGTAGGACTGGAACACCATGCCGATGCCGCGGTCCTTGGGCTCTTCCCAGGTAACGTTCCTGTCCTTGATGAAGATCTGCCCTTCGGTCGGCTCCAGAAGCCCGGCGATGCAGTTGAGCAGCGTGGACTTGCCGCAGCCAGACGAGCCGAGCAGGACCAGGAACTCGCCGTCATGGATATCGAGATTGAGGTTTTCCAACACCTTGACCGAGCCGAAGGACAGCGACAGTTCGCGGATGGAAACGCTGCTCTGCGTGCGCGCGGAAACATTGTTGAGCATCAGGCTTACCCTTTGACTGCGCCGGCCGCGATGCCGCGGACGAAAAGCCGGCCGGAAACGAAATAGACGATCAGCGGAACCGCACCCGTCAGCAGCGTCGCCGCCATGTTGACGTTGTATTCCTTCACGCCCTGAACCGAATTGACGATATTGTTGAGCTGCACGGTCATCGGATAGGTATCCGGCCGGGTGAACACCACGCCGAACAGAAAATCGTTCCAGATGCCGGTGGTCTGCAGGATCATCGAGACGACGAAGATCGGCAGCGACATCGGCAGCATGATCCGGAAATAGATCTGCCAGAACCCTGCCCCGTCGATGCGCGCCGCCTTGAACAGTTCTTCCGGCAGCGAGACGAAATAGTTGCGGAACAGCAGCGTCTGGATCGGCATGCCGAAGATCGAATGCACCAGGATCAGGCCGTAGAGCGTGCCGTAAAGGCCCATTTCGCGCAGCACGATGACGATCGGATAGATCATTACCTGATAGGGGATGAAGGCGCCGACGATCAGGATCGTGAAGAAGATTTCCGAACCCTTGAACCGCCAGTTGGCGAGCGCATAACCGTTCACCGAGGCGATCGCGATCGACACGATCACCGACGGCACCGTGATGCGGACCGAATTCCAGAAGCCGCGCGAAAGGCCGTCGCAGTTGAGGCCTGTGCAGGCCTGTGCCCAGGCCTTCACCCAGGGCTCGAAAGTGATCTCCATCGGCGGCGAGAAGATATTGCCGAGGCGGATTTCCGGCATGCCCTTCAGTGACGTGACGACCATCACGTAGAGCGGCACGAGATAATAGAGCGCCGCCAGCCCAAGCGCGCCGTAGACGATGATATTGCGCGAAGAGAGCGTTTTGCGGGGGCGTTTCCCCTGCGGACCGGCTTCCAGCCGGGAGCCGGCCTGGCCAGATATGGTCGGCATCGTGAGCGACTTATCCACGCTTGCGTCCTCCGAATTCGAGATAGGCCCAGGGCACGATGATGATGGCGACGGCGAGCAGCATCATCGTGGATGCCGCAAAGCCCTGGCCGAGGTTCTGGGCGAAGAACATGTAGTCGTAGACGTATTTGGCGGGCACGTCGGAGGCGATGCCGGGGCCGCCGCTCGTCTGCGCTACGACGAGGTCGTAGATCCTGACGATGCCGCTGGCGATGATGACAAGCGTGGTGACGAAGACCGGCCGCATCATCGGGATGATGATGAAGAGATAGGTCTTCCACATCGGGATGCCATCGACGCGCGCGGCCTTCCAGATGTCCTCGTCGATGCCGCGAAGCCCTGCGAGCATCAGGCACATCACGAGGCCCGTCCCCTGCCAGAGCGCGGCGATCAGGATGCCGTAGATGACGATATCGGAATTGTAGAGCGGATCGAAGGTGAAGCTCGTCCAGCCGAGCGAGCGGATGACCGACTGTACCCCGAATTCCGGGTTGAGGATCCACTGCCAGACAAGGCCGGTGACAATGAAGGACAGCGCGAACGGATAGAGGAAGATCGTCCGGAACGTGTTTTCGAACCGGATCTTCTGGTCCATCAAGGCCGCCAGGAGGAAGCCGATGGTCAGGCTGAAAATCAGCGAGAAGCATCCGTAGGTCGCCAGATTCTGGATCGAGACGATCCAGCGCGGCGTATCCCAGAGCCGCTCATACTGGTCCAGGCCGACGAAGGACAGGCGCGGCAGGAGCTTGGAATTGGTGAAGGAATAAACGACGGTCCAGATCGTGCCGCCGAGGAAGATCACCACGGCCGTCAGCATCATCGGGATCGAGGCAATCTTCGAATTGAGATTGCGGAACAACTGGTTGGGTCGGCCGGGCTGAGTGTGCGCCGCCATGGTCAACTCCTCTGGATGGCAAAGGCTGCCGGAAGCGAGCCACCACCGGCCCCGCCCCTTTCGGACGCGGAGCCGGCTGTTGGATCGCTGTCGGTCGGATCAACCGGCTTTGGAGAAAATCGCGACGAAGCGCTTCTGGGCCTCCTCGGCCGTGATCGACGTATTGGCGAAGAACTGCGACATCAGGTCTTCCAGCTGCTTCTGCGTATCCTGCGTGATCAGCTGGTCGGTGCTGGTGACGACATTGCCCTTGGCAAGGATTTCGAGACCCTTCTTCATGCAGTCGTTGGCGGCCGCAAGATCGACGTCGCCGCGCACCGGCAGCGAGCCCTTCTTGAGGTTGAAGGCGACCTGGGTCTTGGCGTCGAGCAGCGTCGAGGCGAGCGCTTCCTGTGCCTTGGTCTTTGCCGCATCCTTGAGGACCGGGAAGTAGAAGGCGTCGCCAGCCGTCGAGATGACCTCGTTGACGCCGAGGCCCGGCAGGCAGGTATAGTCGACACCGGCCTTCTTGCCGGCCAGCTGGAATTCGCCCTGCGCCCAGTCACCCATGATCTGGCCGCCGGCCTTGCCGGTGATCACCATGTTGGTGGCCTGGTTCCAGTCCTGGACATTGGTGCCCTTCGACATCTTGCGGGCGTCGTCGGCAGCCTTGAACACCTTGGCCATTTCCGGACCGGCCGCGACCTTCGCGTCCTTGTCGCCGTAGACCTTCTGGTAGATTTCCTTGCCGCCGATCGCGACCGTCAGCACGCTGAACAGGCCGGTCGACTGCCAGGCCTGGCCGCCGACCGCGAGCGGTACGATGCCGGCCTTTTCAAGCGCCGGAGCCGCTGCGACATATTCGTCCCAGTTCTTCGGAACCGCAACGCCCGCCTTCTTGAAGGCGTCGTTGGAAAGCCACAGCCATTGCCAGGAGTGGATGTTGAGCGGCACGCAGTAGATCTTGCCCTCGAAAGTGCAGGATTTCAGCAGGCCGGCAGGGCGAACGATCTTGTCCCAGCCTTCCTTCTTGGCGAGGTCGGTGAAATCACGCATCAGGCCGGCCTGAACCAGTTCCTCGGCCTGGCGGCCATGGTTGAACTGGGTGGCCGCCATCGGATCGCCGCCGGTGATACGGCTGATCATGATCGGGCGGGCGGTGCCGCCGGAGCCGGCGATTGCGCCGTCGACCCATTTGTTTCCGGTCGCGTTGAAAGCCTTGGCGAGCTCCGCGACGGCCGCGGCCTCGCCTCCCGACGTCCACCAATGCGTCACTTCGAGATCGGTGGCGTGAGCCGCACCAAGCGGCAGCGCCACGGTTGCAGCCAATACGGCCGCGATAGCACGAATATTCATGAGTCTCCTCCCTCACTGAAACGTTGCCGTAAAAACGTAGGCCAATCGCTTCTGTCGTGCAACCCGTTTTGCGAGAAAATATTCCGGAGTCGAGAAAATACAATCAAAAGAAGAATTTCCAGAAGTTGGGCGACGGCACAGCCAGGCCAAATCCGCGGAACAAGACGCAGAATTCCGGGGATAATGGCCGATATCATGACACCAATCATTCGCGTGCGCACAAATCCTTTTCGCATATGCGTTGTGCAACCCAGGAGTATGGAAATTAGGAATTGATCAAAATTCCACTCGACTTTTTACCTGTATCGTTTCAGTTATTGATTTGGAGTGAGGATAAGGGAGGCGTCGCGACGTTTCCGGGCAAGCTTCGGCCCTTTATAGTGGCCATCTGACTCGGGCAGCGACGGCAAACAATGGACGACAGCGGAAGATCAAAGACGGGCGGAACGCAGACGGCGGTCCGCGAGCGTCCAACCTTGAAAACGATCGCCTATATGACGGGCCTCGGCATCACCACGGTTTCGCGCGCATTGAAGGATGCGCCGGATATCGGTGCCGACACCAAGGAACGCGTCCGCCTTGTCGCCAACCAGCTCGGCTACCAGCCGAACCGTGCGGGCGTGCGCCTGCGCACCGGCAAGACCAATGTCATCGCCCTCGTGCTCGGCATCGACGAGGAACTGATGGGTTTCACCAGCCAGATGGTGCACGGTATTTCGGAAGTTCTGGGCGGCACGCAGTATCACCTCGTGGTGACTCCGCATTCCTTCCAGAAGGACCCGATGGTGCCGGTGCGCTATATCCTCGACACCGGCTCGGCCGACGGGGTCATCATTTCGCGCATAGAGCCGGACGATGCGCGGGTCAGGTTGATGACGGAGCGAAACCTCCCCTTCGTCACCCACGGCCGCTCCGACATGGGGATCGTCCACCCCTATCACGACTACGACAACGAGGCCTACGCCTATCAGGCCGTCCAGAAGCTGGTGGAAAAAGGTCGGCGGCGACTGGCCTTCCTCTCCCCGGGAAGCCGTTTCTCCTTCTATGTCCACAGCCGTATCGGCTTCGAACGCGGGCTCGCCGATTTCGGCGCCACCGAAGTGCCGATGGGCCGCGTGACCAGCGAAACTCCGCTCGATGAAATCCGCACCTATGCCGAACGGATGATGCGCGCCGTCGAACCGCCGGACGGCATCATCTCGATCAGCGGTTCGGCGACGATCGCGCTGGTGGCCGGCCTGGAGGCGGCGGGCAGGAAACTCGGGCACGACGTCGACGTGGTATCGAAACAGTCGGCCGATTTCCTCAACTGGATCCGCCCGGAGATCTATACGGTCAGCGAGGATATCCGTCAGGCCGGGCGCGAGCTCGCCAAGGCCCTGATGGCGCGCATCGATGGCGTCGGCCCGGAACTGCTGCAGAGCGTCGCAAAGCCCACGTGGTCGAAGATGGCGCCGAAGGACTGAGGCTTCCCCTCAGAGAGGGATGACGAGCCCATCTCGTCCGACGATCAGCTCGCCGGAAAACGTCTCGCCAAGCGCCGCGCGCCAATCGCTCTCGCCGAAGGCCGGATCGTCGGCGGGAATGAGATGGTTGAGGGCAAGCCGCCGGACGCCTGCGTCCGTCGCGATCCGCCCCGCATCGGCCGCGAACGTATGCGACGCGATCAGGTGTTCCCTCAGCCTTGCACCATTTCCAGTCCGTGACACGATGCTTTCGACACCCTGAGGCAACATCGCTTCATGGACGAGGATGTCGGCGCCCGAGGCGAAATCCGCCAGGGGCGGAAAATAGGCCGTGTCGGAGGAAAACACGACCGCGCGGTCCCCGCTTTCAAATTTCAGCGCGAAACAGTCGGTCACCGGCGGGTGATCGACACGCAGCGCCGTCGCGCTCAGCCTCCCCGTTTCCAGAACGAGGCCAGGACCGTATTCGTGGATGGTCACCAGGCTTTCGAGATCCGGCCGCCCCTCGTCCGCGATGCGGGTCGCAATGTCATAGGCGAGCGAGGCGAGAAATCCCTGCCAGACGGCTCCGGTGCCGCCGGGACCGTAGACCGTCACAGGATGGTCCAGACCGGTCGTCCAGGCCGTATGGATGAGCGGCCCGAGTTCCAGCACATGGTCGGAATGCAGATGGGTGATGAAGATGAGGTCGAGTTCGCGGAGCGGCATGCCGGCTTCCACAAGTCCGCGCGAGACCCCGAGACCGCAGTCGACGACGATGCGACGCCCGCCGAGATCGAGTAGCGTGGACGTCGGCGACGGGCCGCCCGGCCGAATGGCCGGGCCGCCTTTGGTTCCGAGAAGGACGAGCCGATCAGGCAAATTCGCTAAGCCCGCTGCCCCACGGGCCATGGTGCTTGTCGACGCCGTCGAGGCGGTCGAAGCCGTGGGCGCCGAAGAAGTCGCGCTGTGCCTGGATGAGGTTCGCCGTGCCGCGGCCGCGGCGATAGGCGTCGAAATAGGAGAGCGCCGAGGCGAGCGCCGGAACCGGCAGGCCGGAAAGTGCGGCATAGGAAACGACGCGGCGCAGCGGAGCGTCGGTATCCTTGACCATCTGCGCGAAGGCCGGCGTCACGATCAGGTTGGCCACATGCGGATCCTTGGTGAAGGCCGAGGTGATCTCGTCGAGGAAGGCCGAGCGGATGATGCAGCCGGCGCGCCAGATCTTGGCGATGGTCGGCATCGGCAGGTTCCAGCCATATTCCGCAGACGCGGCCGACATGATCGCAAAGCCCTGCGCATAGGCGCCGATCTTGGCGGCCAGCAGCGCGCTTTCGAGATCGGCGATGAAGGCGGCCTTGTCCTTCGGTGCTTCCGCGACCTTCGGCAGGCCGAAGATCTTTTCGGCGGCCAGCCGTTCGGTTCTCTGGGACGACAGGATGCGGCCGGCGACGGCGGCTTCGATGGCGGTCGCGGCAACGCCCATGTTCTGGGCTTCGATGACCGACCATTTGCCGGTGCCCTTCTGGCCGGCGGAATCAACGATCAGATCGACCATCGGCTTGCCGGTGATCGGATCGGCGGCTTTCAGAACCGTCTGGCTGATCTCGATCAGATAGGAATTGAGGCGACCCTCGTTCCATTTGCCGAACACGTCACCGATTTCAGACGCGCTCATGCCGAGGCCGTCGCGCAGGATGCCGTAGATTTCGGCGATCATCTGCATGTCGGCATATTCGATGCCGTTGTGGATGGTCTTGACGAAATGACCCGCGCCGTTTTCGCCGAGCCAGGCAACGCAGGGCTCGTTATTGAACTTGGCGGAGATCGAGGTCAGCACCTTTTCGACGCGCTTCCAGCTGTCCTCGGTGCCGCCGACCATGATCGACGGACCATGGCGGGCACCTTCCTCACCGCCGGACACGCCCATGCCGATGAAGGTCAGGCCGCTGTCCTTCAGATTGTCGAAACGGCGCATCGTGTCGCGGAAATTCGCGTTGCCGGCATCAATCATGATGTCGCCGGCAGAAAGATAGGGCTTCAGCAGTTCCATCTGCTGGTCGACCGGATCGCCGGCCTTGATCATGATGATGATCGGCCGCGGCGGGCGGATGGAGGCGACGAATTCTTCCAGCGTCTCGCAGGGGATAAGCTGGCCCTGCAGTTCGCCGGCTTCAGCGTAGAATTTGCGGGTCGCTTCCGGAGACCGGTTGAAAACGGCGATCTTGTTGCCTTTTTCGGCGATGTTGAGGGAGAGGTTAGAGCCCATGACGCCGAGCCCGATAAGGCCGATTTCTGCCTGTTCCACGGATGTGCCTCCATATTGAGATTCGAGGGTGTTGTCGCATTCATATAGGCGAACGGCAAGGCGATGGCGACGCTAAACGATTAAATTTCCATGACACGAGACCGTGTTCGCCGCGAGCGGAAAGCCCCGCCTGACGTTGGTGCGCGCGCCTTGTGAACGCCCTGTTCCGATGCGAAAACGGGGACATGAAAGAGACCATGGATACGAGGACGGCCAGGCCCCTTCTGGCCATGCGTGCCGGCGCCTACCGGGAGCGGCCGGCGACCGGGCCGCTGGCAAAGCTGTTTTTGCAGGGTCTGGTCGCATCGGCTGCCACAGGAGTTCGAAGGGCCGGTCGCGGTCGTGCCGGACGGCTGCTCCGACCTGATCTGGGCTGGCGGCCGACTGATGGTGATCGGCCCCGACCGCACAGCCGCCTTTCCGGCCCTCCCCGCCGGAGAAACCGTTCTTGGCCTGCGTTTGAGGCCGGGGGCAGCCTTGCGCTGGCTCGATGTCCCCTTGAGCGATCTGGTCGGGCAGGCCGTGCCGCTCGGGGATTTGCGACAGGACGTCCGCACGATCGAGGAACGGCTTGCCCAAGAGACGTGCCCGATCGCCAGGCAGGCGGTCTTGCGGATATGGGCCGAAAACGAGGCCTCGGCGGCCGCTGACCCGCAGAGCGACATGGGCATGCTTTTCGACTCGCTGCTTTTCGACCCTCTCGCCGGCGCTTCTCCGGAACGGTCCGCGCGAAAAACCTTCCGCGAACGAACGCTGCGCCGGCACAGCCGCGATCATTTTGGCTATGGCCCGAAGACGCTCGAGCGTATCCTTCGCCTGCAGGGCCTTCTTCATCTGATGCGCCAGCCCGCATCGGGAGACCTTGCGATTGTTGCGCTCGAGGCCGGTTATGCCGATCAGGCGCATATGACGCGTGACGTGAAGGAATTGACGACTTTGACGCCTGGCGAGATCCGCAGGCAGCTTTGCGGCTGATTGTCCGTTTTGTTCAAGAACCGCCGCTTCTCTTCGGATAGACCAACGGAGAATCGAGGAGGCCATGATGACCACCCTGCCCGCCCGCATCATCCATATCGGCATCGAGAAGCCCTGGCGGCACGTTTACGCCTTCGCGAGCCGTCCGGAAAACATGCCGTTCTGGGCATCCGGCCTTGCCGCCGGGCTGACCCGCGATGGCGACGACTGGATCGGCGACGGCGGGCCGGTCGGCCTGGTGCGCGTGCGTTTCACGCCTGACAATCCGTTCGGCATCCTCGACCACACGGTGACGATGGAAAACGGCCTTGTCGTCGACAATCCGCTGCGTGTCGTGCCGAACGGCGACGGGGCCGAAGTCATGTTCACGCTTTTCCAGCGCCCCGACCTTGACGACGCGGCCTTTGAAGCGGATGCCGCTCATGTGCGCAAGGATCTCAAGGCACTGAAAAACCTGCTGGAAGAAAAGAAATAGGAGGGCCCGATGGGCACCAGAGGAGCCGATCGCAAGATCGACTATATCGAATTCAACGTGGAGAAGATCGAAGACGCCAAGGCGTTTTACGGCTCGGCCTTCGGTTGGACCTTCACGGACTATGGACCGGATTACTGCGAATTCCAGGACGGAAGGCTGACGGGCGGCTTTGCGAGGTCGACGGATGTAACAGCCAAGGGCGGTCCGCTCGTCATTCTCTTCGCGGACGATCTGGATGATGCGCTTGCGCGGATCGAGAACGCCGGCGGCAGGATCGTCAAGCCGATCTTCTCGTTCCCCGGCGGGCGGCGCTTCCACTTTGCCGATCGGCAGGGTTACGAACTCGCCGTCTGGTCGGACAGCTGAGAATCAGGCTGCCGGGCGACGGCGGCGGTCGGCGGTTTCCTGCATCACCAGGAGCGCGCCGATCAACTGCGACGAGCCGGAAACGCAGGGCGACATGCGGCAGCGGATCACCACCGTCTGCCCGTCGATCTGATCCGCATAGGTCAGCGAAATGCTCTCGCCCGCGAAACAACGGTCGAGGCTCGGCTTGAATTCGTTCTTGAAACGGTGGAGACCGACGAATTCCGCGAAATGCCGGCCGATCAATTCCTCGCGGCTCAGGTCGAGACGACGCGCGTTGGTTTCGTTGGAATAGAAGATCCGATAGCCGGGGGCGATCACAACGATACGGTCGGAAATGCGGTTGAGCAGCGCATCGTCCAGAAAGCCGTCGGCCGTCGCATCGGCGATCACCGTATGTTCGGGCGATTCCGGCTCCGGCCGGCGATTGGCCGACAGACCGGTTTCTGGAACGACGTAGCGTTCGACAAGCATCTGCAGCAAATGTCCGTTGCGACGAACGCAGCCGCGGTCGTCGGCCTCTTCGTTCAGGAGATCGAGCGCGAAGCGGAACTGCGCCTGGATGCTGGCGGAATCCTTGCTCTGGCTCGAAAAGATGGCAAGCAGAAGCGGATCGAGTTCGCGATCGAGCGCCGTGGTGGCAGACGTGTCGTTACGCTCCACCGCCTGCCGAAGATCGGCATATTTTGACCAGAACAGATCGATCAACGCTTCCAAAACTGCCTCCCCCTCGTCCGGAGATTGTCGCCGATCCGTTCCCGAGGACCGACGCTCCCAGTATTCAATGCGAATCAGATTAATTTATCTCTCAGAAACGGACCCAATTTGTCGCCGGTGACTTAACGGAGAAAGTCCAGTTATACAATCCTCGGCTGCCGCACAATGTGACAGGTTATCCGATTAAAGATACCGTTTGATATGCCACCGGTCGTGGTACCAGAGCCATTGTTCGGGATATTCCCGCACCCAGCTTTCCACCTTGTCGTTGAGGATCTGTCCGGTGGCCTGGAGGTCGAGCTTGCCGGTCGCGTCGCGCGGCAATTCGATCTTCGGCTCGATCTCGAGCCGGAAACGATTGCCGGGCAGGCGGATGCAGCGGGCCGGATAAACTTCCGCATCGAACTGCCGTACCAGCTTCGCGAGCAGCGGGCTGGTCTGCACCGGCCTGCCGAAGAAGGTGGTCTTGAGGCCTTTCCGGAATTTCTGGTCCACCAGAACGCCGACACCGCCGCCAGTTTCGAGCTTGCGCGCCAAGGCGAAGGACGAACCGGCATGCGAGGGCACGAGCTGGCCCATGCGCGCGCTGCGGAAGGCGAAGACCTTGTCGGCGATATAGGGGTTGTTCGGCGGCCGGAACAGAACCGTCACTTCGAGGCCGAACGCATTGCCGGCGACCGGCAGCAGTTCGAAATTGCCCGTATGGGCGGTAAAGACGATGAACGGCCGCGGATTGTCGCGCAGGTCGGCGAAAATCGGAATGCCGGAAACTTCCACCCTGCCCGGCTTGTCCTGCTCCGGATCGAAATCAAACAATCTGTCGAGGAAGACGTATTCGGCGGCGAGCCTGCCCATGTGGCCCCAGCTCGCGACGGCGATCTCCTGCAGCTCCTCATCGGTCTTTTCCGGATAGGCGTTGCGCAGATTGACCAGCATCAGCTTGTGGCGGCCGAGCTTCGGCCCGATGCGGCGCGCCATCCGGTCGGCGAACCGGATGCCCGGATCCGCCGGAAAGATCTTGAGGAAATTGAGGAGACCGAATGCGCTCTGCGCCACCAGCCATTGCTGGAAGTGCAGGAGCGCAAGAGCGATCCGGGTAACGAACATCTTCACGAGAGACGCCTCAGTCCATCCGGAGCACGATCTTGCCGAACACCTGGCGGGTTTCCATCCGCTCCAGCGCCTTGTCGATCTCGTCGAAGGTGACTTCCGTGTCGATCACAGGATGAACGATGCCCTGCGCCATCTTCTGCATGGCATCCGCCATGTTCTCCATGCGACAGCCGAACGAACCGAGCAGCTTCAACTGCTGCTGGAAGAGCATCATCAGGTTCATGTCGGTCGAAACGCCGGAGGTCGAGCCGCAGGTGACGAGCCGGCCGCCGCGCTTCATGCACAGCATCGAGCCCGCCCAGGTGTCCTTGCCGACATGTTCGAAAACGACGTCGACGCCCTTCTTCTTGGTGAGCTTGCGCACCACGCCCTCGAAGCGGTCGGTGCGGTAGTTGATGACGTGATCGGCGCCAAGCGCCCTGGCGCGTTCGATCTTGTCGTCCGAGCCGACCGTGGTGATGACGGTGCAGCCGATCTTCTTGGCAAGCTGGATCGCCGCCGTGCCGATGCCCGAGCCGCCCGCATGCACGAGAATGGTTTCGCCCGGCTGCAGTTTCGCATTGTCGAACAGCATGTGCTCGACGGTGCCGAAGGTGACCGGTGCGAGCGCTGCGGCAACCGCATCGACGCCCGGAGGTGCCGGCACCAGCAGGCGGGCCGGCAGGTTGGCCTTTTCCTGGGCAAAGCCGTCCAGATGGAAGCCGTGCACGCCGGAAACATGTTCGCAGAGATTGTCACGCTTTTCGCGGCAGGGCTTGCAGAGGCCGCAGGTGCGCGCGCCGTAGATCGACACGAGCTGGCCTGGCAGGACGTTCGATACGCCCGGCCCGATCGCCTCGACCACACCGGAGGCTTCCGCCCCGATCGTCAGCGGCATCTTGCGCTTGGCGAATGCCATGCCGCGCCAGCCCCAGACGTCGATATGATTGAGCGCGACGGCCTTGACCCGCAGGGTGACCTCGCCCGGGCCGGGGGCTTCCGGCTCGGGAATGTCCACCGCTTCGAGCTTCCGGTCGTCGATCAGTTGCAGAGCGCGCATAACAGGTCTTCCTTCGCCCGGAGGCGTCCAATTCGTCAAACGTGATTGGCGACGGTCTCTAAGCCGGTTCCAGCGTCATGACAAGGCTGGCGTTCTGTCCGCCGAAACCGAATGAGTTGGAAAGCACGGCCTTCGGCTGCCCGTCCCGCTTCTTGTGCGGCACCACGTCGAGCATGATCGTCGGATCGGGATTGGTGTAGTTGATGGTCGGCGGCAGCGTGCCGGTCAGCATGGTCTGGATCGAGAACACGGCCTCCACCGCACCTGCCGCCGTCAGCGTATGGCCGATCATCGACTTGTTGGAGGAAACCGGGATTTCCTTCAGCCGGTCGCCGAAGACGGCCAGCATCGCGCCATATTCCATCTTGTCGTTTTCGGGCGTCGACGTGCCATGCGCGTTGATGTAGCCGATGCCGCTTTCGTCCATGCCGGCATCCGCAAGCGCCGCATGGATCGTGGCGATGGCGGGTCCGCCGTCCGGCGACGAGCGGGTGCGGTGGAAATGGTCGGCCTTCTCCCCGCAGCCCTTCATGATGCCGAGCACCTTTGCGCCGCGGGCAATCGCCGATTCGAGCGATTCGAGCACCAGCGTCGCGGCACCTTCGGCGATGACGAAACCGTCGCGATCCTTGCTGAACGGCTTGGAAGCCTTTTCCGGCGGGTCGTTCTGGGTGGAGAGCGCCGAGAGCAGCGAAAAGCGGATCAGCGCCTCGGCGCTGACCGAGCCATCGGTCGCAACCACCAGCGAACGGTCGGTACGGCCCTGGCGGATCGCCTCGACGCCGAGCTGGATCGCGGTCACGCCCGAAGCACAGGCCGTCGAGAGGGTGACGGGCAGACCGCGCGTGCCGAACTTGTCGGCCAGGCGTTCCGAGATCGAGCCGAACTGCACGGCTTCGAGGAAGACCGGGTCGGGACGCTCGCGCATGGCTGCCAGGAAACGGTCATAGGCGTCGCCCTCGGCCTTGGACGGCGGGGCACGGTCGGCAAGCGCGAAACGGTCGCTCCATTCCGGCTCGACCGGCGGGGCGGCGAGGAAAAGCGGTCCGTCGAAATCGCCGGAAAGGCCCGACTGGGCGAGCGCCTCGGTGGTCGTCTCGCGGGCAAAGGCAAAGGAGCGCTCGACGGAATTTTCGGCAGGCACGGCGATGAAATCGACCGTTCCGGCGATCCGGGTGGACAGGCCTTCGGTCGGGAAACGGGTGATCTTGTGGATGCCCGACGTGCCGGACGTCAGCGCCGCCCAGTTGTCGGCCAAGCCCTGGCCGAGCGAGGTGATGACACCCATGCCGGTGATCGCGATGATCGGGCGGCCGAGATGATCCTTGAAGCGGTTGTCGCTCATCAAAATCTCCTTTACGCGGCCGAGAGGACCGCAAGGCCCTCGCCGCGCGTATAACCGACCGTCGTCACCACCGCGTGCTTTGCAGGCGTCGCCATCGGCTGTTCGTTCCGGGCATCGAATGTGGGAACTTTTGCCGCACCATCCAAGGTCAGCGCCGCCAGCGCCAGGCCGAGCGGGAACTGCGCCTCCATGCCATGGCCGGTCACGCCGCCGAACCCGCGGATCGCGGCGCCGGAAAACTCCTTCTCCAGGACCGATTTTTCGCGCGCGGCGAGATCGACCATCCCGCTTGCGCCGGAAAACACGACCGTATCCGCCTTGGAGATATCCAAGGCATGGCCGGCAAGCCGGGTCAGGCGCTTTTCGAGCCCGCCGTCGTCGCGATTGCCGCGATCGCCCTCGATCGCATCGATGACCGCATAGATATGCGCGCCTCGCGCTTCGGCATGGGCACGCGATTCGAGCACCAGGAAGGCGCCGACCGTGCCCATGATCATGCCGCCGCCATTGTCGGCCGAACGGGACCAGAGCGGATGCCAGTCGCCGGTCGCATGCGCCCGGATACCCTCGACGAGAAGGATGATGTCGGCGCGCTCGGCGACGAAGGCGCCACCGACCAGGCTATGGGTGGACTGGCCCGCCTTGATGCGGTGAAAGGCCGTCTCGACGGCGGAAATGCCGGCCGCCTCTTCGCCCATGAAGGTGCGCGACGAACCGGTGACCTTGTGGACGATCGAGATGTTGCCCGCGACCAGATTGGAAAGCTGGGCCAGGAACAGGGTCGGACGAAGCTCGGTGGTCAGCTTCTCGTTGAGCAGCATTTCGCGGTCGTTGCGCTTCAGCGCCTCGTCGACGATCAGCGAATCGACCTTGATGTCGCGCTCGCCGCCGCCCGCAGCCACGATCATGTCCATGGAGGCGCAGGCTTCCGCGTCGGTCTTCAGGCCGGCATCGTCGAGTGCCAGGCCTGCGGAAAACACGCCGAGCCGCTGCCAGTTCTCCATCTGGCGCTGGTCGCCGCGCTTGGCGATCTGCGCCGACCAGTCGATTTCGGGCATCGGATGCACCGGATAGGGTGCAAAGCGGTCGGTTTCGACTTTCGGGGTTCCGGCCTCGGTGGACGACAGAAGCGCGATATGCGGCTCCTTGCCAACGCCCTGGCTGGTGACGATCCCGATACCGGTGATCACGACATCATTGTCAGACTTCATAATGTCCTCTTTAACTCAACCGGCTTGCATGGGTGAGTTCTTAAGCGCCTGCGGCGATCGCGTCCATCAGGCCGACTTCCTCGGCACGCTTGCGGACGATCGGGGCAAGCGGAATTTCGCTGAAGGGCATCGTGCGCAGCTTGAGCTGCGCGTCGCAGACCTTCTTGCCGGCGCTGGTGATCTTCGCCTTGGTCACCGCATAACCGGATCCCTCATGCTCCAGAAACGCCTCGATGTCGAGCACCGCGTCCGGCTCGACGAAGGTGCGCATCTTGGCGCCGTCGACCGACATCAGGAACGGCATGGCGGCGAAATCGGTGGCGGCGAGCACCATGAAACCGGAGGCCTGCGCCATGGTCTCGATCAGGAGCACACCCGGCACCAGCGGCATTCCGGGAAAATGGCCTTCGAAGACAGGGCTTTTGGAAGGCACGACCGATCGCGCCTTCAGCACCTTTGCCGTAAGGTCGACCGCTTCGACGCGGTCGATCATCTGGAAATATTCGAGCAGCATCAGATTGCCGGCCCGGGAAGATCAGCAATGATCAGCCCTTGGCCGCCTTCAGCTCGTCGATCTTGGCGCAGAGGTTCTTGAGGACGAAATATTCCTCGGTCGAAACCTTGCCCTCGTTCACTTCCTGGGTCCACTGTTCCAGCGGAATCTTGATGCCGAATTCCTTGTCGATGGCAAACACGATGTCCAGGAAGTCCAGGCTGTCGATGCCCAGGTCATCGATCGTGTGGCTTTCCGGCGTGATGGTCTCGCGATCGATTTCGCTGGTCTCAGCGATGATGTCGGCAACTTTGTCGAATGTAGCTGTCACGCCCATGTCCTCTGCAGAATATCAAAATCAAGGTTCCACATAGGGAAATCGATCACAAATGCCAATGGCCTCGTGTTCCGCCAGGAAAATTTGCACCGGAACTGTTGCCTAAACAGCAATCGGCCAGGTCCCGGCCCTACGCACCCGAAGCCCGGCTCTCGACCAGCGCGGCGCGAATGACCTCGATCACCTCGCCTGAACGGACATCGGTGCAGACCCACTGGCTCGGCTGGCCGTCCCAGGCCGAACCGACGAATTTGCGGCCGCTGTCGGGTGCCTGGATCGTCTGCCCGTCGGCAATGCCGCCGCAGACGACCCGCACCGGACCGCCGCGCAGCGTGAAGAGATCGGGCCGCACCAGATAGACGCAGGCCGTGCTGTCATGCACCGCCATGCCGGCGATGCCGACCCGGCTCTTGTAGAATTCGATATAGTACTGCGACAGGTCGGAGAGCAGCTGCACCGACTTTTCGCCGGACTTGGCCATGTCGGCCAGGTATTCCGCCGTCATGATGGTCTTCATCGTCACGTCGAGGCCGACGATGGTGACCTTCCAGGGCGTGGTGAAGATGATGTCGGCGGCCTCCGGATCGCCATGGATATTGGCTTCGGCGGCCGGCGTGACGTTGCCGTTCATGTCAAAGGCGCCGCCCATGACGATGACTTCCTTGACCAGACCGGCGAAGTCAGGATCGGCCTGCAGCGCCAGCGCCAGGTTGGTCATGCGGCCGACGGCGATCAGCGTCACCTCGCCCGGATTGTCGCGCACGGTGTCGATGATGAACTGGTAGGCGGGACGCGGCTCGAGCGGCCAGTCGACCGTCTCGGGCACGCCGATATTGCCGAGGCCATCCAGGCCGTGCACGACGGAAGCGGCGCGATCGTCGGTGCGCAGCGGATCGATGGTCCGGTCGGCGCCTTTGGCGAGCGGCGCCGAAATTCCCCATTCCTTGTGCAGGAATTGCGCATTGCGGGTGGTCAGGTCGAGCGACACATTGCCGAAAACGGTGGTGACCCCGATCAGCTCGATCTCGGGATGCCGGTGCAGGAAGAGCAACGCCATTGCGTCGTCGACGCCCGGATCCGTGTCGAAAATCACCTTGTGCATATGCTTTTCCTCATTCGGCGGCTTCAAAGCCGGGCACAATAGCGCCAAACCGATGATGCGCAATCCCGGAAGCGACATGGCTGGGGTCCTGCCTCAGGCGGTTGCAGTCCTTGACGTTCGATGCGAGAAGCAGGCCGCGCCCGTCCGGGTGCGCTTCCGCTTACAGAGTCTCCTTCCCTTGACCGACCTCGCCTTCCAGTTCCTGTTCCTGCTGTTTCTCGCCGCCATATTCGCCGGTTTCGTCGATTCGATTGCCGGCGGTGGCGGGCTCATCACCATTCCCGTCATGCTGATTGCCGGCATTCCGCCGCTCGAATCGCTCGCCACCAACAAGCTGCAATCGCAGTTCGGGTCGGCATCGGCGACGATCGCTTACGCGCGGCGTGGTCACGTGAAGCTCAAAAGCCAGCTGCCGATGGCCGGGATGTCGCTGATCGGCGGTGCCGTCGGCGCCACCCTCGCCTCCCTCGTGCCGGCCGGCTGGCTTGCATCAGCGATCCCCTTCCTTCTGATCGCCATCGCGCTGTTCTTCGCCATCAAGCCCAATCTCAACGACACCGACAGTCACCGACGGGTCACGCCCTTCGTTTTCGGTGTCACGGTCGTGCCGTTCGTCGGGCTTTACGACGGCATATTCGGCCCGGGAGCCGGTTCGTTCTATATGCTGGGTTTCGTGCTTCTGGCGGGCTTCGGCATGCTGAAGGCAACCGCCCATACCAAGCTGATCAATCTCGGCTCGAACTTCGGTTCGTTCCTGGTCTTTGCGGCAACCGGTTCGGTGCTCTGGAAGATCGGTCTGATCATGGGCGTCGGCCAGTTCCTCGGGGCCCAGGTCGGCTCGCGGCTCGCCATGAAGAACGGCGCGAAACTGATCAAGCCGCTGCTGGTCATCTCGTGCCTGGCGCTTGCCGTGAAGCTGATCGCCGATCCCTCGCATCCGGTCCGCGTCTGGCTCGGCTTCTAGCCCTTCATCTTGAGAGGCAGGCCGGCGGCGATGAAAAACACCGCGTCGGCCGCCGCCGCGATCCGCTGATGCAGCCTGCCGGCATGGTCCCGGAATTCCCGCGCCATCCTGTTGTCGGGCACGATGCCGAGGCCGACCTCGTTGGAGACGAGAATGAGGTTCCCGGAGAGATTTTCGAACCGCCGCAGCAGCGTGGCGCCCGCTGCGTCGATATCGCGCTCGTCCATCATCAGGTTGGTGACCCACAGCGTCAGGCAATCGACGAGGACGACCTTGCCCGGCGCATCGATTTCGGTCAGCCGCTCCGCAAGCTCGAGCGGCACTTCGTGTGTGGTCCAGCCGTCTCCCCGATCGGCGCGGTGGCGGGCGATACGCTCCCGCATCTCGTCGTCATAGGCACGGCCGGTGGCGATGTAATGCCGTTCCAGGCCGCTCTCTGTCGCAAGCCTTTCCGAAAAGCCGGACTTGCCCGAGCGGGCGCCGCCGAGGACGAGGGTAACGTGACCGGTGCGTGTCATGGAGAAATGGCCTGAACCAGAGGGGACCGGACGATTCGTAGATAAGGAGGCGTCCGGCCCTGTTGGTGATGATGTCTCTGGTCAAGCATTACCGGGAAATGGTGCAGCTAGAAAGTGCCGCTGTCAACCGGCCCCGGCCTGCCGTACCAGACCTCGTCGACAAGGGCAGCCTCGGCTGACCCGGCCCGGGCCAGCCGATTTCGGCCACAAATCCACGTGATTGCCAAAGGACCTGCGGCCCTGAGATGACAATCATGAATTCGACGACAATCGGAAAACGAAGCGTCCGCGGGCCAACAAAACAGGCCCGCCATTGGACAGCGAGGGCAACCGGTACGCACTACCTGATCCGGCGCCAGGCGCGAGCTAACCGCCCGCCTGAAAAGCAATAACGCGACATTCTTACCGGATGGTTAGTGAACTCCGTAAGTTACGCATTTTTCTGCCTTTCCCCACGGCTCCCGATAAATACGCATTGGAAAAGTGGCCCAATCACCGAAAGCCAGCCGGCCAGCGAGGAGAAAACGCTCGACGTTCGGAGCGCGAAGTTCCGGCAGAAAATCAGGGGGCCTGCTGGAATGGCGCAGCCCTGCCTCAAATGCGCCGGGTGGTGCGTGTTGATTTCCCGTAGGGAAACCATACGGTGATCCGAGCTGACATATAAATGCGCAGTATCTGTGAAAAGCTGTCACCATCGGTCGACGCCGTCGCTCTCAGTCGAAGTCAGTCCAGAAAGGAAAAGACCGGGTCTCAAGATGAAAAAAACCCTCGCCTCCATGGTCTTCGCCGGCGGTCTTTATGCCTTCGCGGGTTCTGCCTATGCCGATTGCGGTTCCATCTCGATCGCCGAGATGAATTGGGCTTCGGCCGGCATCGCAGCCAATCTCGACAAGATCATCCTTGAACAGGGTTTCGGCTGCACGGTCGAACTCGTTGCAGGCGACACGCTTCCGACCTTCACCTCGATGAACGAAAGGGGGCAGCCGGACCTTGCGCCGGAATTCTGGATCAATTCCGTCCGCACCTCGCTCGACAAGGCCGTTGCCGAAGGCCGCCTGGTGCTCGGTGCCGAAATCCTGTCCGACGGGGCCGTCGAAGGCTGGTGGATCCCGAAATTCCTCGCCGACGCGCATCCTGACATCAAGACTGTTCCGCAGGCGCTTACCCATCCGGACCTTTTCCCGGGTCCGCAGAAATCGGCCAGGGGCGCGGTCTACAACTGCCCGTCCGGCTGGAGCTGTCAGGTTTCGACCGCGAATCTCTTCAGGGCTCTCGGTGCAGAAGAGAAGAATTTCGACCTGATCGACACCGGCACGGCCGCGGGCCTCGATGGTTCGATCGCCGCCGCCTTCGAGAAGAAGACCGGCTGGCTCGGTTATTACTGGGCGCCAACCGCCTTTCTCGGCAAGTACGAGATGGTGAAACTCTCCTTCGGCGTGCCGCATGACAGGGCCGATTGGGACGCCTGTACCGCTGTGCCCAATTGTCCTAACCCGAAGGTGAATTCCTATCCGACCTCGCAGGCCTTTACGCTGGCGACCAAGCAGTTTGCGCAAAAGGCCGAGGTGGCGATGGATTATATCAAGCGACGCAAATGGACCAATGCGACGGCCAACAGCGTGCTTGCCTGGCAGGAGGCGAACAAGAGCACCAATGAGGCCGCCGCCAGACATTTCCTGAAAACCAGTCCGGACATCTGGACCAAGTGGGTTGCGCCTGATGTCGCCGACAAGGTCAAGGCGTCGCTCTGAGCGAGCCGTCCGGACCGGCGTTGCTGGAGCCGCCGGCGTCGCGAAAAGGCGCGCGGCCGCAAGTTGAAATCATATAAAGACTTCTTTATATGATCTTTCTCAATTGCAGGGAGCGCCGCCATGCCGACCGCCAACGCACTGACCGAACTTCTGGCCGAAAGAGGCGTGCTTCTGGCCGACGGCGCCACCGGCACCAATCTTTTCGCCATGGGTCTGGAAGCCGGCGAAGCGCCGGAATTGTGGAACGAGGCGGCACCTGAGAAGATCGAAAAGCTGCATCAGGATTTCGTCGATGCGGGCGCCGACATCATCCTCACCAATTCCTTCGGCGGCACGCGCCAGCGGCTGAAGCTGCACAAGGCGGAAGGCCGGGTGCACGAGCTCAACCGGCTTGCCGCGGCAATCGCCCGCAAGGTCGCCGACAGGGCCGGCAGGAAGGTCATCGTCGCGGGCTCTGTCGGCCCGACCGGCGAACTGCTGGTGCCGCTCGGCGCCATGACCTACGAGGACGCGGTCGCGGCCTTCGCGGAACAGATCGAGGGCCTGAAAGCCGGCGGCGCCGACGTCGCCTGGATCGAGACCATGTCCGCGCCGGAGGAAATCCGCGCAGCGGCCGAAGCCGCCGTCAGGGTCGGCTTGCCCTACACTTACACGGGTTCCTTCGACACCGCCGGCAGAACGATGATGGGCCTCGATCCCAAACAGATTCACGGCGTCGCGAGCGATGTCGGCGAAGGTCCGGTCGCGGTCGGCGCCAATTGCGGCGTCGGCGCATCCGACATCCTCTCCAGCCTGCTCGACATGACGGCGGCCGATCCCGATGCGGTCACCATCGTCAAGGGCAATTGCGGCATTCCCGAATTTCGCGGCTCAGAGATCTTCTATTCCGGTACGCCGCCGCTGATGGCCGAATATGCGAGGCTTGCCCGCGACGCCGGAGCGAGAATCATCGGCGGATGCTGCGGCACCTCCTGCGAGCACCTGGCCGCCATGCGCGCGGCGCTCGACGGTTATACACCTCGTCCGAGACCGACGATCGAGGAAATCGTCGACAAGATCGGCCCGCTGCGCAATAAGACCGCCAGCGAATCGGGCGGAGATTCCGGCCGGGAAAGACGTCGCCGCCGCGGCTGACGCACGAGGCTGAAGGACAAAGACATGGCAAACATATCCCCGATCGGCAGCCGGGAAACGGTGGCTGAAAGTCTTTCGAGTTTTTCGGCCGAGAACCAGTCCTGGCTGACGCTGCTGATGGAAAATCCGACCTCCGACGATCTGCTGCTCGACGGTCTGCACCTTTATCTCGACCAGGCCTCCGAGGCGAAATTCCTCAATTCGCTGAAGCTGCAGAAATGCGGCGAATGGATCGGCAATACGGCCCCTGCCCGGCTGCAGATCCGGCTGATGGAAGCGGCGAAATCGAGCCAGCATCCGGCCTACGCCGCCTTCCGCAACGGATTGACCCGCTCCGGCGGACTGGAGCGGGCCTACCCGAAGGCCTGATTTACCGGCGGTCGAGCGTTTCGGCGAGCCGCACCAGATCGAGGAACCCGCCGCGATATCCGAATGCGTCCTCGCCGCGGGCATTGCGCGCCATGTCGAGGATCAGGCGGTAGGGATAGGCGTCGAGCGCATCGGTGCCGCGCAGTTTCTGCCCGAAGGCGGCCACAGCCGTGGCGAAGCGGACATCCTGGGGGGCCGAGGAAAAATCCCGCACAGCATTCATCTCGGTGACCGGCGTGGTGATCAGCTTGCTGGCATCGCCATCCGGCTGCTTGTAGCGGATTTTGACGAAGGCCATTTCATCGGAGACCGCAACCGGCGCGGCAGGCGCTGCCGGGCCGTAACGCAGCGGGTCGTTGAGCGCCGATGGGCTGCCCTTCGGCGTCACCTCGTAGATTGCCGTCACCGCATGGCCAGAGCCGATATCGCCCGCATCCACCTTGTCATTGTTGAAATCCTCGCGTTTCAACGCCCGGGTCTCGTAGCCGACGAGGCGGTATTCGGAGATCTGCTGCGGATTGAACTCGACCTGGATTTTGACGTCCTTGGCGATCGGGAAGAGTGTCGAACCGGCCTCCTCGACCAGCGCCTTCTGCGCCTCGGCAAGCGTGTCGATATAGGCGGCGGTGCCATTGCCGTTCTGGGCCAGCGTCTGCATCAGGCCGTCGTTGAGATTGCCCTCGCCGAAGCCCAGCACCGACAGGAAGATGCCGTCCTTGCGTCGCTGCTCGATGATGCGCTTCAACTCCTCGTCGCTGGACGCGCCGACGTTGAAGTCGCCGTCGGTCGCCAGCATCACCCGGTTGACGCCGCCTTGGATGAAGGCCTGGCGCGCCAGCCGATAGGCCGCATCGATGCCTTCGGCGCCGGCCGTCGAACCGCCCGGCCTCAGATTGTCGATCGCCGCGAGGATCTTGTCGCGTTCGCGGGCAGACGTCGGCTCCAGCACCGTCCCGGCATTGCCGGCATAGGTGACGATCGAAACCTTGTCTTCCGGCTTCAGCTTGCCGACCAGCAGGCGGAAGGCGCTTTTCAGGAGCGGCAGCTTGTCCGGTGCGTTCATCGAGCCCGAGACGTCGATCAGGAAGACGAGATTGGCGGCGGGCTGCGCTGCCGGCGCGGTCTCGAAACCCTTGATCGCCACATGCATCAGCCGCGTGCCGGTATTCCACGGTGTCGGCGTGACGGTGACTGTGGTGCGGAACGGTTCGGCGGCCGTCTGCGGCCGCGGCCAGTCGTAGGGGAAATAGTTGATCATCTCCTCGACGCGCACGCTGTCGGGATCGGGCAGCCGCCCTTCCATCAGCGAACGGCGGACGATGGCATAGGATGCCGTGTCGACATCGACGGAGAAGGTCGAGACCGGATCGGCAGCAACGCTTTTGACCGGATTGGTGTCCGCATTGGCGAAACGGTCGCGGCTTTCTTCGAGCGGCGGCAGGATTTCGCGCTCGGCGGGCGCGTAACGCGGGGCTGCGGCCAATGGCATGGCGCGTTCGGCCATGGCCGGCGGTGCCGGTGCAGGCATCGGCGCCGTGGCTCTCAACGCAGCAGGCCCCGTGCTCCGCTGGGCTGCGCCGCTGGCCTCCTGTTTCCTCAGCAGACGGGCGATATCCGCCTCGCTGAAATCGCCTTGCTTCAAGGATGGAGCCGGCTGCGCGGCGGCATCGCTCTTTCGATCCGCGTCCTGCTGGCGCGGTTCGGCCGGCCGGGCGACCGGCGGCATTTGCACCTTTTCCGTTCCGGGTTTCGGCGCGTCGATGACTTGCGGCAGGGCGACCTGCCCCGAACTCGGCAGGCTGCCGCGGGTGATTTCGAATGTGAGCAGGGCAGCCGTCGGGATGATCAGAAGAGTGGCGAGCGCCGAGCCGGCGAGATAGCGGTGTTGGGTGACCATGCGGGTGCTCCAGATCCGGTTGAGAACAGAGCTTTGACGCGGCCGCCAGGAATTTCCTTTGCTGCGCCCCGCATTTTTTTCCGTTTCGTCGAAGGCCTGCATGGCGGCGGCAAGCGCACGGGCGCGCGCCGTACTGGAAGCGCGGGGCGCCGGGGTCAGGTTGCCGAGCTGGTCGAATTCGTCCGTCATGGTCAGACCGCCTCCTTCTTCAGAAGGTCCTTCAATCGTTTGCGCGCCTCGTGCAGATGCCAGGAGACCGTGTTTTCACTGCAGTCGAGAATTCCCGCTGCAGCCGCATGGGACAGGCCCTCGCTGTGAACCAGCAGAACCGCATCACGCTGTTTTTCCGGCAGACGTCGCACCGCCGCCCACAGCCAGTCGCCGCGCTCGTCTTCCTCCGGCGAAACATGGGCGAAAAAGATCGGATCGTTGGCGATCCGGTCCTGATCGCGCCGCCGTCGCGAGGATTGGCGCTGATGGTCGCGCACCGCATTCAGCGTCATCGTATAAAGCCAGGTGCGGAACGCCGACTGCCCCTTGAAGCTACGAATCGCCTTGGCGAGGCGAATGCAGACCTCCTGGGCGATGTCTTCCGCATCGCTCTGCGTGCCGCACCAGCGCCAGGCGACCGCATGGATGAAATCGTAATGCATCTCGACGAGCGCTGAGAACGCGTTCCGGTCGCCCTGGCATGCCTTATCGAGGATTTCCGCGCTCACTTGATCGCCCGCTTTTCCGCCGTTCAGAGCTTAGACGTTTCGCGCGGAAATTCCTTGGGGTATCCCGGAAAAAATTTTGAGCTCACCGCATCAGCGCTTCCATGTGGAACCGTAGCTGCTCCGCCGGGTAGCGATATCGCGCGCCGACCGGACAGGCATTTCGGGCCGCACAGCCCGAAACCATGCATGTCGCCATGCCCGCATCGCTCGCAAGATAAGTGCGACATCGGGGAATGTCGAAACCCGACAGGCCGACCGCATCGACGGGACAGGCCGACAGGCAAGGTTTCCCGACGCAGCTGTCGCAAGGATGCTCGGCTTTCCGAGACGCGGCTTCGATTGCAAACGGAAAACCGAGAGCGCCGCGATACCCGTGCCAGAGCCCGAATTGCGGATGGATGAGGATACCGAGCGGCGAGGGCTTCAGGCCTTCGGCCCTCATCGCCCATTGCTGGAACGGCTGCCAGGGAGGATCGGAGGGGAAATAGGCCATCGCAGCGAGACGCTCGGCGAGCGGCCCGACAAAGGCCTTCGACCATGTATCGAGGGGATCGGGGCCGTCATGGTCTTTCCGCCATTGCGTGAAAGCCGGCCAGATCGAGCCGCCGGCATTGCCGAGCAGCACGACGGATTTGGCAGTGGAGCCGTCGCCCAGCAACGGCCCCTCGCCCGCTCCGAAATTCACCACGCCGCGGATCAGGATACCTTGCGGTTCGAGCGCTGCGGCAATCTCTGCCAGAACGGCTGATGCGCCCTTCACCGTGGCCCCTGGTATCGGTAGTGCGGTCGCCAGACCCCTTCCTGGATGAAATCGGCGACCAGCCTGGCGCCGCCTTGCTCCCTGGCGGCATCGGGCTCTCTTCAGGTGAAGGCGTCGGGCATCGAATCCTTGCGGTCCTTGATGAAGGCGAGCAGCGCCTCGTCGATCGCCGGGTCGAGCGGCGGCGCTTCGTAACTGTCGAGCCAGGAGCGGCAGAGCGCATTGGCGCGCTGCTCGATCCGCTTCTCGCCCTCGATCTCCCACTGCTCGAACGAGTTGTTGTCCATCAGCGCCGAACGATAGAACGCCGTCTGGAAATGCGCCTGGGTGTGCGCGCAGCCGAGATAGTGGCTGCCCGGGCCGACCTCGCGGATGGCGTCGAGCGCCTGCCCTTCTTCGGAAAGATCGACGCCCTGCGCCATCTTCTGCATCATGCCGAGCTGGTCCTGGTCGATCATGAACTTCTCATAGGACGACACCAGGCCGCCTTCCAGCCAGCCCGCCGCATGCAGCACGAAATTGGTGCCGGCGAGCAATGTCGTGTTCAGCGTGTTGGCCGATTCGTGCGCCGCCTGCGCATCCGGCACTTTCGAGCCGCAAAGCGAACCGCCGGTGCGGAACGGCAGGCCGAGACGCCGGGCGAGCTGGGCCGCTCCGTAAGAGACCAGTGACGGTTCCGGCGTGCCGAAAGTGGGCGCGCCCGACTGCATCGAGATCGATGCCGCGAAGGTGCCGAACAGGACCGGCGACCCCTTGCGGATCAGCTGGGTCAGCGCCGCGCCGGCCAGCACTTCGGCCAGGATCTGCGTCAGCGTGCCCGTCACCGTCACCGGGCTCATGGCGCCGGACAGGATGAAGGGTGAAACGACGGAAGCCTGATTATGCCGCGCATAGACTTTCAGCGCGCCCAGCATGGTTCCGTCGAACACCATCGGCGAATTGGCGTTGATGAGGTTCAGCGTGACGCAATTGTTCTCGACGAACTCGTCGCCGAACACCAGTTTCGCCATCGCGATCGTGTCCTCGGCGCGCTCCGGCGCCGTGACCGAACCCATGAACGGCTTGTCGGAATATTTGATATGGCTGTAGACCATGTCGAGATGCCGCTTGTTGACCGGCACGTCGACCGGTTCGCAGACCGTGCCGCCCGACGAATGCATCGACGGCGCCATATAGGCGAGCTTCACGAAATTGCGGAAATCCTCGATCGTCGCATAACGGCGCTTGCCGTCGAGATCGCGCACGAAGGGAGGGCCGTAGACCGGCGCAAACACCGTCGCCTTGCCGCCGATCTGGACGTTGCGTTCCGGATTGCGCGCATGCCAGGTGAATTCGCTCGGCGCGGTCTTGAGAAGCTCGCGGCAGAGGCCCTTCGGGAAATGCACCCGGTGGCCCTGGACATCCGCGCCGGCCTTGGCCCAGAGATCGAGCGCTTCGTCGTCGTCTCGGAATTCGATGCCGATCTCTTCCAGGATGAGATCGGCGTTGCGTTCGATGAGAGCCAGGCCCTCTTCGTCCAGCACTTCGTAAACCCCGATTTTACGGGTGATGTAAGGCAGGGACGGGCCGGGGCCGCTGCCGGCCCGCGCCGCACGGCGGCCTGCCGCTCCCCGCTCGCCGCGGCCGCGTCTCGCGCCACCGCCTGCCGGTTCCGTCTCTGGGGTCAAATCGTCCATGTGCTTCCTCGCCTCCGCTTTGACAAGCGCCTCAAGCTTTTGATGAGCCATGCTAGGCCCAAGCGCAAGCCGAGCCCCGCCTTTCTGCGTCACGGGTTTGTACAGGACAGACATTCTCGCCGCGATCCTGCGTCGTTTTTCCGACGCGCCGCTGTCGCATACGAAAGAAATTGCCAAGCGAAATAAAGGTACAGATAGTCAAGACGGTCAGCGTCTGATTTGCCGGCTCGAACAGCCGGCCCCTCGAACGAAGGGAAGCATTGCATGTCCGACGACGAAATCATCCTGGCGGAACTTTCCGACGAAGAACTCGTGCAGCAGATGCACGACGATCTTTACGACGGCTTGAAGGAGGAGATCGAGGAGGCGACCAATATCCTGCTTTCACGCGGCTGGACGCCTTACGACGTGCTCACCCAGGCGCTGGTCGAAGGCATGCGCATCGTCGGCATCGATTTCCGCGACGGCATCCTGTTCGTTCCGGAAGTGCTGCTGTCGGCCAATGCGATGAAGGCTGGGATGACCATCCTGCGGCCCCTGCTGGCCGAGACCGGTGCACCGAAGCTCGGCAAGATGGTGATCGGCACGGTCAAGGGCGACATCCACGACATCGGCAAGAACCTGGTCGGCATGATGATGGAAGGTGCGGGCTTCGACGTCGTCGATCTCGGCATCAACAACCCGGTCGAGAACTACCTCGACGCGATCGAGCGGGAACAGCCGGATATTCTGGGAATGTCGGCGCTTCTGACCACGACCATGCCCTACATGAAGGTGGTCATCGATACGCTGAAGGAAAAGGGCATGCGCGACGACTATATCGTGCTGGTCGGCGGCGCTCCCCTCAATGAGGAATTCGGCAAGGCGGTCGGCGCCGATGCCTATTGCCGCGATGCGGCGGTCGCGGTCGAAACGGCAAAGGAATATATCCGCCGCAAGCACAACAGCCTCGCCGCCGGAGCCTGAGGCACCGGACGGCTTGCTGACGGCGACCTCTTAGCGCGCGGCGCGATCGACCCGGCGGCCCGCATCCTGCGTGGCGTTGACGGTGTTGGCCGCATCCTTGCCCATGCCGCGGATGGTATTGCCGCAGGAGGCGAGTGAAACCATCGTCGCGAGAAGTGCTGCGATCACCGTGACTGTCTTGGCCGTCATGATAGAATACTCCGATGAAAAGAGATGAGATCGTGGCGGAAATGGAATTTCCGGCAAAGGAACGTTCAACTCGCGAAAAAGTTCACGTGATCGCGTGCGGAGCGATCGCGCGCGAAATTCTCGCCGTTTCCGGGCAGCAGGGCCTCGGCCATATCGACCTCAACTGCCTGCCGGCGATCTGGCACGCCTATCCGCAGAAGATCGTCCCGGGGCTTGAAAAGGCCGTCGCCGAGGCGCGGAAAGCCGGCTTCGAAAAGATCTTTTTCGCCTATGCCGATTGCGGAACCGGCGGCGAGATCGACCGGCTCTGCGCACGCGAGGGCATCGCCCGCATCAAAGGCCCGCACTGTTATTCCTTCTTCGCCGGCAATGATGCTTTTGCGGCAAAAGCGGACGAAGACCTGTTCTCCTTTTTCCTGACCGACTTCCTCGCCCGCCAGTTCGAGGCCTTCGTCATTGAACCGCTCGGCCTCGACCGCCATCCGCAGCTGAAGGACATGTATTTCGGCAATTATCGAAAGCTCGTCTATCTCAGCCAGGAGGAGGACGAGACGCTTCAGGACAAGGCGCGCGCGGCGGCCGGCTATCTCGGCCTGGAATACGAATATCGCTTCACCGGATATGGCGACCTCACGCAGGCGTTACGCTCGATTTAACCGTTTCTTCGGTCCTTCGGCTAAAGAGTGCGGCCCTTACGCTGGTGCGGAGGGGACGATGCAGGACCGGAATTCTCGGATCGTGGTGATGACGTCAGGCGGGGTGAACCCGCAGGTGATGATCAATGCGCTGGCAAAACATTTTCCCGATCTGCATGTCATCGAGGAGCAGCCGGAATCAAAGGGCACGCTGCTGAAACGCCGCGCCCGGCGGTTCGGCTGGCTGACCGCGCTTGGCCAGCTCGCGACGATGATCGCCTCGAGACTGACCAAAAGCGTTGCGGCAAAACGCTCCGCCGACATCATCCGCGACTACGGCCATTCTGCCGAGCCGAACCCGGCGATCCCCGTCACACATGTGCCATCGCTCAACGATCCGGCCTGTCACGCAGCGGTGACAAGCCTGAAACCGGCAGCGATCTTCACCATATCCTGCCGCATCCTCTCGCCTGCGACGCTTGCCGCGATCCCCTGCCCCGTTATCAATTTCCATGCCGGCATCAACCCCATGTATCGCGGCCAGATGGGCGGCTACTGGTCGCGCGTCGAAGGCGACGAGAAGAATTTTGGCGCGACCGTGCATCTGGTCGACAAGGGCATCGATACCGGCGGGACGCTTTACGAGAACCGCGTGACGCCGGCGCGCGCCGATACGCTCGCCACCTATCCGCTGCTGATGACCGCGTCTTCCGTCGACATCAGCGTTCGCGCGCTGCGTGACGCCATCGACGGCACCCTCAGACCGTACCAGCCGCAAGGTCTCTCCGCTCTCCGCTTCCCGCCGCCGGTCTGGACCTGGGTCTACCACGGGCTGACCCGAAACATCTGGTAGGCGCATCTGGTAAGGCCCTCCGGCATCCACGTCGTAATTGGCTGTGTGCGACGTCGTGGCAAGCGCAGTCTTGCCCGCCGCGCCCGTGCATGCTGCGTTCAACACGGAGGAGTTCATGGCCGATCGCATCGTCGTCTTCTGGCGGGATATTCCAGCGCAGGTGATCATCAAGAAGGGCCGCCAGACCGCCAAGCGGGAACTGTCGCTGCGCTTCACCGAGGCGATCGACATGTGCGCGATGCGCACCGGCGCCGCTGAGACTGACGACTATCTCGCCGAATGGCGCAAGGCCGACCCGATGCCCGTTTCCGACGATCTCGAAGCCGAGGCCGACAGGGCGGCTGCCGAGCTCGAAGCAGCCTATGACCGGGAAAAACTCGTCGCGCTGGTCAAGGCCGGCGGCCGCGAGACCGCCTGACGTTCAGACAACCACATCGTTTGGCGCCGCGTCGCGCGCCTGGAGGAAGACATGACCCGCACCATCGTCGCATCCGCAACCCGGGAGATCGTGATCGGCTTCGACCAGCCCTTCTGCGTGATCGGCGAACGCATCAACCCGACGGGCCGCAAGAAGCTCGCCGCGGAGATGATCGAGGGTAATTTCGATACGGTCATCAAGGATGCGCTGGAACAGGTGGCCGCAGGCGCCACCATGCTCGACGTCAATGCCGGCGTCACCTCGGTCAATCCCAACGAGACCGAGCCGGGCCTGCTCGTGCAGACGCTCGAAATCGTCCAGGGCCTCGTCGACGTGCCGCTGTCGATCGACAGTTCCGTGACCGCGGCGATCGAGGCGGCGCTGAAGGTCGCCAAGGGCCGGCCGCTCGTCAACTCGGTCACCGGGGAAGAGGAAAAGCTCGAGGCGATCCTTCCGCTGTGCAAGAAATACGACGTGCCCGTCGTGGCGATCTCCAACGACGAGACCGGCATTTCGATGGATCCCGACGTGCGTTTCGCAGTCGCCAGGAAGATCGTCGAGCGCGCCGCCGATTACGGCATCAAGCCGCATGACATCGTCGTCGATCCGCTGGTCATGCCGATCGGCGCGCTCGGCAGTGCCGGCCTGCAGGTCTTTGCGTTGCTGCGGCGGCTGCGCGAGGAACTGAAGGTCAATACGACCTGCGGGCTTTCCAACATCTCCTTCGGCCTGCCGCACCGCCACGGCATCAATGCCGGCTTCATCCCGATGGTGATCGGTGCCGGCATGACATCGGCGATCATGAACCCCTGCCGCCCGCAGGAAATGGAAGCGGTACGCGCCGCCAACGTCCTGAACGGCACCGACCAGAACTGCGGCAACTGGATCATGACCTATCGCGACCACAAGCCGGCCGAAGGCGGTGTGGTCGCGGCGGCGGCACCTTCGGCGGCGGGCGGCCGTCGGGGTGGCCGGGCGGCACGGGCTGGCGCCGGAGCGCGGATGGAGTAGATGCCCTGTCTCACGAACAGCCGAGAGGAGCTTTGACGATGGACATCGTGAGCGGCAGCGCGCCGGCCGACTTTTATTGGTCTGGAATACCATTCGGGAAAAGCGCCCGCACATCGGATGCCTTATATGTCCTGGATCCGCAGCTTTCGCTGAATAATCTGGATTCTTTGAAGAATTTGGTTCTTTGCGACAGAAATTGGCGTGTATTCTCCGTGAGGCTGCTTTCTTCGGCGACTGATTTTTCGATTTCGTCGAGTTGCCGGTCCAGCTCGTCTTTCGGAGCGCTTTTGAGGCGTTTTTGCTTGTTTATGATGCCGTGGGATTCCTCCACACGCAACTTGGCGTACTTGAGATTCAGCTCGAGGCGAGCCTTCTCGACTGACAGATGCGACCGAATACACCCGACCAGTTCATCGGGCGTAAGAACAGGCGCCAAGCCGTCAGAAAATTCACTCGGTACACCGAACGGCAGAAGGTCCTTCGACACGGAAAACCGGTCCGTGTTTAGCTCGCTTGAAAGTACTGCCATGAGAAACAGAGAGCCGAGCAAAGATTCACTCCAAAATTGCTGAAACGCCGATCATTTGCGCAAAACGTTAGTACACATGAAGGCCCCATGAAAGATCCCCTCGTCCTCTTCATGCCGTCGGGCAAGCGCGGCCGGTTTCCGGCCGGCACGCCGGTGCTCGATGCCGCGCGCCAGTTGGGCGTCTATGTCGAGAGCGTCTGTGGCGGACGGGCGACCTGCGGGCGCTGCCAGGTTTCGGTGCAGGAAGGCAATTTCGCCAAGCACGGCATCACCTCGTCCGATGATCACCTCTCGCCGCTCGGCCCGAAGGAAGAGCGGTACGATCGCGTGCGCGGGCTTCCAGAAGGCCGCCGTCTCTCCTGCTCCGCGCAGATCCTCGGCGATCTCGTCATCGACGTGCCGCAGGATACGGTGATCAATGCGCAGGTGGTCCGCAAGGCGGCCGACGAACGGGTCTTCGACCGCAATCCGGCGATCCGCATGTGTTATGTCGAGGTCGAAGAGCCCGACATGGAAAAGCCGCTCGGCGATCTCGACCGGCTGAAGGCGACACTTGCGGCCGACTGGCATTTCGACGATCTCGACGTCGATTTCCATCTGGTCTCCAAAATCCAGCAGATCCTGCGCAAGGGCGAATGGAAGGTCACCGCGGCGATCCACAAGGACCGCGAGAACGACCGTGCCCGGCTTGTCGCGCTCTATCCGGGCCTCAAGAACGAGGCCTATGGCATCGCCTGCGATATCGGCTCGACCACGATCGCCATGCATCTCTCCTCGCTGCTGTCGGGCCGTACCGTGGCGTCTGCCGGCACGTCGAACCCGCAGATCCGCTTCGGCGAGGATCTGATGAGCCGGGTCTCCTATGTGATGATGAACCCGGATGGCCGCGAGGCGATGACATTGGCCGTGCGCGAGGCCCTGAACGGCCTGATCGACAAGGTCTGCAGCGAAGGCGGCGTGTCGCGGACCGATATTCTCGACAGCGTCTTCGTCGGCAATCCGATCATGCACCACCTCTTCCTCGGCATCGACCCGACGGAACTCGGCGGAGCCCCGTTTGCGCTTGCCGTTTCCGGCGCCGTGCAGGTCAAATCCACCGAGATCGGCCTGTCGATGAATGAAGGCACCCGCACCTATCTCCTGCCCTGCATTGCCGGCCATGTCGGCGCGGATGCGGCCGCGGCGACGCTGTCGGAAGGACCGCACCGGCAGGACGAGATGATGCTGCTGGTCGATATCGGCACCAATGCGGAAATCGTGCTCGGCAATTCGACACGCGTCGTTGCCGCCTCTTCGCCAACCGGTCCCGCCTTCGAGGGTGCTGAAATCTCCTCCGGCCAGCGCGCCGCGCCCGGCGCCATCGAGCGTATCCGCATTGATGCGACAACGCTCGAACCGCGGTTCCGGGTGATCGGCGTCGAGCCCTGGTCCGACGAGCCGGGCTTCGCGGAGGCGGCGGCAACAACGGGCATTACCGGCATCTGCGGCTCCGCCATCATCGAAGTGATCGCCGAAATGTATCTCGCCGGATTGATCTCCGAGGACGGCGTCGTGGATGGCGCCATGGCAGAGCGTTCACCGCGCGTCCTGCAGAACGGCCGGACCTTCTCTTATCTCGTCCATGACGGCGAGCAGCGCATCACCGTGACCCAGAACGACGTGCGCGCCATCCAGCTCGCCAAGGCGGCGCTCTATGCCGGCGTGAAACTGTTGATGGACAAGCAGGGTATCGACCATGTCGATCGGATCGGGCTCGCCGGCGCCTTCGGCACGTTCATCGATCCCAAATATGCGATGGTGCTGGGCCTTATCCCGGATTGCGACCTTGCCCGCGTCAAATCGGTCGGAAACGCCGCCGGCACAGGCGCACGCATGTGCCTCCTCAATCGCAGCTATCGCCGCGAAATCGAGGAAACCGTCAGCAGGATCGAGAAGATCGAGACGGCCTTGGAGCCAAAATTCCAGGAGCATTTCGTCCATGCCATGGCGCTGCCGAACAAGGTCGATCCCTTCCCGCACCTGGCATCGGTCGTGGCGCTGCCGGAACGCAAGGCGCTGGCCGAAGCTTCGGGGGATGGCGGCCGCAGACGTCGCCGCGGCCGCGAGTAACCTCAGGCCGCAGCGGCGACCATGGAGCCGAACGCCTCGCGGATGCTCTCCGCCACGGCCTTGCCGGGTACGGAAAGCTGCGGGGCGGTCAACAGTCGGATATCGAAGTTGATCAATTCCGGCAGGCCTTCCTTCGCGCCGAGTATCTGCATGTCATCGGTGACGTAGGAGCGCGGGAAAGGCGCGATCGCGAGGTCGGACAAGACCGCGGCGCGCTGCGCCATCGTATGGGCACTCGCATAGGCGATGCGATAGGTCCGCTTGTGTTTCTCGAGCTGGGCGATCGCATCCTGGCGCCAGACGCAGCCATCCTCCCAGACCGAAATCGGCAGCGGATCGCGCAGATAGGCGGTTCCGCATTTCGCACCGGCCCAGACCAGTCGCTCCGTGTGGATCATCTCGCCCGCCGTCGCGAAAGGCCGGGTGGCGCAGTTGATCAACGCGAGATCCAGCCGCTGCTCGTCCATGCGCTTCCTGAGCGCCAGGCTCATATCGACGGTGACATCGACCATGATGCCCGGAAAGCTCTCACCGAAATCTTTCAGCACCTTCGGCAGAAGACGTTCGGCGATATCGTCCGGCGCGCCGAGCCGGACCACGCCGGAGAGTTCCGGCATGACGAAACGTGACACCGCCTCGTTGGAAAGCGCCAGCATGCGCCGCGCATAGGAAAGCAGCATTTCGCCATGCTGCGTCAGCGATACCGAACGGGCATCGCGCAGGAAAAGCGTCGTCTTCAACTGCTCTTCCAGTTTCTTGATCTGCATGGAGACGGCCGAGGGAGTGCGCAGAACCGCATCGGCGGCGGTCGAGAAGTTGCCGGTCTCGGCAATCGCCACGAACGTGCGCAACACATCATTATCGAGCAGCGGAAGCGGCGGGCGGAATGGAGCGGTCATGTCAGCCTCTATCAATAATTCTGAACTTAAACACCATATCATTTCGTTTGATTGAATGTCAAAGGGGGCGCATAGTCAAAAGCATCGGAAGTAAGCGCCCATACCAAACAGAATTTCATGGGACGCATAAATTCTATCCGATTGATTGATGGATTGACAGCGTTCATCGTCCCGGCTGGGCGCATGTTCCGTCAAACACCCAAGGAGAACCGACATGACCATGATCACCTATCAGGAGAGCGATCGCTCCCGGCCTCAGACGTCGTCGTTCGCCTCGTTCATCCGCCCTGCCCTGACCGTGGCGGTAAGACTTCGCGATCAATGGCACCGCCGCCAAACCGAACGCATGCTGGAAGGTTTGCCGGCAGAAATCCGCAAGGACATCGGATGGCCGACGACCAATGCCGCATCGCATCGCCAATAACCTCCCAACCTCATGGCCCGCATACGATGACGTAAAGCGGGCCATGTCGCCCTCGGGCCGCTGCTCGGTGACGCCCGTTCCCCGATAGCCAGCGTTCGCTGCGACCGTTCCATGTCGCAAAATTGTTATTCACTTGTCGTCGAAAGTCCTTCTCTGCCGCCTTTTCCCGTGCCAATGTCGCTTTTGAAGAAAAGCGCAGGCCGCAACGTACGGCCAGGACAAGGGGAACAACGGCATGAATGTGATGAGCAAGGCCCCGACAGCGAAACGTTCTCTCGTCTTTTTCCTGGTTCCCCACTTTACCATGCTTCCGTTTGCGGCGGCAGTGGAGACCTTGCGAATTGCCAATCGCATGCTCGGATACTCCGCCTACACCTGGCGTCTCTGTTCCGTCGACGGTGAAAAAGTCTATTCGTCTAGCGGCATCGGGATTGAAGTCAACTCGTCGCTTGCCGACGAACGCCGCAGCCTGTCGGGCGAAAACCGCCCGAACATGGTTCTGGTCTGCTCGGGCGTCTACGTCGAGGAGTTCCAGAACAAGTCGGTCAATGCCTGGCTGCGCGAGACCTACAATCGCGGCATCGCCGTCGGCAGCCTCTGCACCGGTGCCCACGTCCTTGCCCAGGCAGGACTGCTGAACGGCAAGCGCTGCGCCATCCACTGGGAAAACCTGCCGGGCTTTGCCGAAGCCTTCCCGCAGGCGGAGGTCTATGCGGATCTCTACGAGGTCGATTCGAACCTCTATACCTGCGCCGGAGGGACCGCCTCGCTGGACATGATGCTGAACCTGATCGGCCAGGATTTCGGCGAAAACCTCGTCAACCGGGTCTGCGAGCAGCAGCTGACCGACCGTGTCCGCAACCCGCACGATCGCCAGCGCCTGCCGCTGCGCGCTCGCCTCGGCGTCCAGAACGCCAAGGTCCTGTCGATCATCGAGGTGATGGAGAACAATCTTTCCGAACCGCTGTCGCTGGTGGAGATCGCCGACGATGCAGGCCTCTCGCGGCGTCAGATCGAACGCCTGTTCCGCCAGGAAATGGGCCGCTCTCCGGCGCGCTATTATTTGGAGATCCGGCTCGACCGGGCACGGCACCTGCTCGTACAGTCGTCGATGCCGGTGGTCGAGGTGGCGGTGGCCTGCGGTTTCGTGTCCGCGTCGCATTTCTCGAAATGTTACCGCGAGGTCTACAACCGTTCGCCGCAGCAGGAACGCGCCGAGCGCAAGCTCAACATGAGCACGTCGCGCGCCGGCGTCGTGGTCTGAACTTCAACCGAGGCGGGTCAGCCCGCCGCCTGCAGCACGATCGTATAATCCGAAAAGACCTGGTTGCGGCCGTAGCTTTTTGCCATGAACAGGAATTGCTCCGCGGCATTCAGATAATTGTCGAAAGTCTCCGGACCGCAGACTTCGGCAAGGCCGATCGAGACGGTAATCGAAAACTCGCCGTCGCCGGAACCGAACCGCATGCCCGCGATCTCCAACCTCAGCGACTCGCAGAAATCCGTCGCGGTCTCACCGTCGAGGCCGACCAGAAGCAGCCCGAACTCCTCGTCGTCGAGCCGGGCGAGAAGATGCCGGCCACCGTTGCAGGCAGCCTCCAGCCTGGCTGCGGTCGCCTTCAGGACCTCGGCGACCGTTTCCTCGCAATGGGTGTCGTTCAGCCGCCGGAAATAATCGATATCGACGATCGCGGTAGCGCAGGTCGTGCCCTCGGAAAGGCACGTTCCCACCAGCGACGGACCAACCCGGTAGAATTCCTTCAGGTTGGCGAAGCCGGTCAACGGATCGGCGGTCAGGTTCGCCCCCTCCATCTGCACCGGCGACGGCGCGGCCCAACCGTAGGTCAGACGCTCCGTCTCGCGGAAGTGCTGGCTCTGAAGATAGGGCATGCGCAAATCCTTGGAGGATCAGGCGACGTTCTTGACCGTCGGCTCCTGACGTTTCGCCTGCATCGACCAGATTTGGATCAGCGTATCCAGGTTCTGGTTGACGCGGCAGTAAAACTCCTCGTCGATGAACGGCCGCAGCATGAAATCGTTGCCGCCCGCCTTCAGGAAACGGGCCGAGAGTAGCCGGTTCGACGAGGACGACACGCCGATGATCCTGAGCTCATGCGAGCCGCGCACCGAGCGGATGCGGCGGGTCAGTTCGAAACCGTCGATATCGGGCATGTTGTAGTCGGTAACGACAAGGCCGATATCCGGGTTCTTCTTGAGGATCTCCAGCGCCTTGGCACCGTTTTCGGCGACGCTCACCCGGAAATTGTAGCGCTTCAGACGGCTCGAAAGCAGCGCCCGGGCCGTCGGGCTGTCGTCCACGATCAGCACATGGTGACGATGATTGGTGAGGAACCGGCAGACCGATTCGGCAAGCATCTCCACGGCAAAGACATTGTCCTTGAGGATGTAGTCGACGATGTCCTTGGTCAGCAGCTTGTCGCGGGTCTCTTCGTGGAACGTGCCGGTGAAGACGATGGTCGGGATCGACAGATCGACGAGATATTCCAGCGCCTCGCCGTTTTCCGCGCCCGGCAGGTTGATATTGGAAATCGCCAGCGTCACCGGCTCGCTCGAGCGGTCATAGGCGAACTGCAATTCCTCGAAGTTGCGGCAGATCTCGACTTCGATGCCGAACAGCTCCTTGAGCCGGGTACCGATCATCGAAGTAAAGACGTTGGAATCCTCCGCAAGAAGGATGCGGGAGTTTGCCAGTGATTGGCCGGAATACTGCATCCCGGAAATGCCGAGGAATGTCATGGTGCCCCTGTCAATAAATAATATCCCCTCTGCTAACAGCCGTATTACAAACGCTTTGCAGAACCGTTAATCCGGGCGCCCCCTCGTCCAAAAACGGAACAGGCGGCCCGAAGACCGCCTGTTAACGTCAATGATTTCTTACTTCTAGCCGGGCGTCAGGCGCGCAATGCGACGTTGTCGGCGTCGAACGGACTTTCTGGGACGACGCTCGCATTGTAGAGATTGCCGAGAATCTTGATCTTCAGCTGGGTCCCCGCCTCCGCATAACCCGGCTTTACCATCGCCAGCGCCAGCGACTTGCCGATTCGCCAGCCGTAGGCGCCATTGGTGGCGCGGCCGATCAGTTCGCCTGCCTGATTGTAGATTGCCTCCGAACCCCGGGCGTCGACGTCGTTGGCCCCCTCGATCACCAGCGTGCAGAAATTCCACTTCAGGCCCTTCTCCTTGTAGGAGAGCAGCCCTTCCTTGCCGAGGAACTCCTTGTCGGTCTTGATGAACCGGTCGAGGCCGGACTCATAGGCATTGTATTCGATCGACATTTCGCGCGGGATCAGCCGGTAGGATTTCTCGACCGACATGGAGAGCATGGCGCGGATGCCGAAGGGCTTGATGCCGAATTCGGCGCCGGCTTCCATCAGCTTGTCGAAGATGTAGTTCTGCATCTCGATCGGATGGTGCAGTTCCCAGCCGAGTTCGCCGACGAAGTTGACGCGCAGCGCATGGGCGGACGCCATGCCGACAGAAATCTCCTTGCCGGAAAGCCAGGGGAAATCCTTGTTTTCAAGGCTGGTGCGGGTGAGCTTCTTCAGAACCTGCCGGGACTTCGGGCCGGCAAGAACCAGAACGCCGAACTTCTGTGTGATCTGGGTGAGTTTCACCGAGCCATCCGTCGGCGCGAGCTTACGCAGATAATCCTGGTCGTGCGCCTCGTAGGCGCCGGCCGAGACGAGGTAGAAACGATTCGGCGCCCATTCGTAGACGGTGAATTCGGAGCGCACGCCACCTTGTTTTGTCAGAAGGTGGCAGAGCGCGATGCGGCCGCGTTTCTTCGGGATCGCGTTGGCGAAGATCCGGTCGAGGAAGGCGCGCGCACCCGGGCCGGACACTTCCATCTTGGCGAAGGCGGACATGTCGAGCACGCCGACATTCTCGTGGACGTTCTTGATCTCGTTGCCGACATGCTCGAAATAGTTCGAGCGGCGGAACGACCATTTTTCGACGATCCGGCCGTCTTCCAGCGCCGGCGCATGGTTGTGGGCGGTCAGCACGTCCACGCCGACACCGAGTTCTTCCTTGGGCACCTCGTAGCCTTCCGGCGCGAACCAGTTGGCGCGCTCCCAGCCATAGACGGAGCCAAAAACAGCGCCCATCTTCTTCAGCCGATCATAGACCGGCGTGGTCTTGAGCGGGCGCGCGGCGGAGCGCTCCTCGTCCGGATAATGCATCGTGAAAACATTGGCATAGGCCTCTTCATTCTTGGCGATGAGGTAGCCTTCCGTTGCGTAAGGTCCGAAACGACGCGGATCGACGCCCATCATATCGACGGTCGGTTCGCCATCGACGATCCATTCGGCAAGCTGCCAGCCGGCGCCGCCGGCGGCGGTGATGCCGAAGGAATGACCCTCGTTCAGCCAGAAGTTCTTGAGGCCGGGTGCGGGGCCGACGATCGGCGAACCGTCCGGCGTATAGGCGATCGCACCGTTATAGACCTTCTTGATGCCGACGTCTCCGAATGCCGGCACGCGAACGATGGCGGTCTCGATATAGGGCATCAGCCGGTCGAGTTCTTCATTGAAGAGCTCGTATTCGCTCTCGTCCGACGGGCCGTCGACGTAACAGACGGGCGCGCCGACTTCGTAGGGCCCGAGCAGCAGGCCTCCATTCTCTTCGCGCATGTACCAGGACGAATCCGATTCGCGCAGGACCCCCATTTCCGGCAGGCCCTTGGCCTTGCGCTCCTGGATCGCCGGATGCGGCTCGGTGACGATATACTGGTGCTCGACCGGGATGACCGGAATGTTGATGCCGACCATCTCGCCGGTCTTGCGGGCGAAATTGCCCGTGCAGGAAATGACGTGTTCGGCGGTGATCTCGCCCTTGTCGGTGGTCACCTTCCAGAGCCCGTCCGGCTGCTGTTCGATCGCGGTCACGGTCGTGTTGCGGTAGATCGTGGCGCCGAGGTCGCGCGCTCCCTTGGCAAGTGCCTGGGTGAGGTCGGCCGGCTGGATATAGCCGTCGTCAGGATGCTGGATGGCGCCGAGAATGCCGTCCGTCTCGCAGAGCGGCCAGATCTCCTTGACCTGTTCCGGCGTCAGGACGTTGACGGTGACGCCGATCGTCTCGGCGATCCCGGCATAATACATATACTCTTCCCAACGGTCCTTTGTGCGGGCGAGACGGATGTTCGAGACTTTCGAGAAACCGACATTCATGCCGGTCTCCTCCTGCAGTTCCTGATAGAACCGCACAGAATATTTATGCAGCTGGCCGACCGAATAGGAAAGGTTGAAGAGCGGTAGCAGACCTGCGGCATGCCAGGTCGAACCGGAGGTCAATTCCTTGCGTTCGATCAGGACCGCGTCGTTCCAGCCCTTTTTCGCCAGGTGATAAAGCGTCGAAACACCGACCACGCCGCCGCCGACCACCACCGCCCGTGCATGTGTCTTCATGGAATGAACCCCTTTTCGGCCTCGTGCGGCCTCTTCGCAAACTGAAGGGACTATGCAATTCCGGCAGGCGAGCCAAACGCCTGATTACGACATGCCGAGAGCCAGCCCGCGACGGTTATCAGAATGGCCGCGCGGGCTGCGGGAGCGGATCGTCACGCACCGCCTCTCGCATCGCCCTCCTCCGACAGGATCGGCTTGCCGCGATGGAAGACGATTTCCTGCTGCGGGAACGGGATCTCGATCCCCTCCTCCCTGAACCGCTTGAGGATGGCGATCCTCAGATTGTTGCGGATCCTCAGGCCTTCGCCCATGTCGGCCAGATGGAACCGCAGTTCGAAATTGAGCGAAGAGGCGCCGAAGGTCAGGAACTCCACATGCGGTTCCGGATTGCGCAGTACTTCCGGCACCTGGTCGACCAGTTCCAGAAGAATATCCATCACCTTCTGCGGATCGCTGTGGGAGCTGACCGCGACCGGCACTTCCGAACGCCCGATCTTGTTGCGATGCGTCCAGTTGCCGACCGGGGAATTGATGAGGTCGGAATTCGGCACGATGATCGACTGCTTGCGGAACGTCTCGATCTCGGTGGCGCGCACCGAGATGCGCTTGACGATGCCCTCCGTCGCCCCGGTCACCACATGGTCGCCGACCTTGAACGGCCGCTCGACGAGCAGGATCAGCCCGGACACGAAATTCGACACGATATTCTGGAGGCCGAAACCGATGCCGACCGACAGGGCGGACGCGACCAGCGCGAAGCTCGACAGGTCGATGCCGGCAGCCGAAACGCCGACGATCACCGCAAGCCCGATGCCGAGATAACCGATACCGGTCTTGACCGAATTGCGGACGCCGAGATCCACCTGGCTGCGCGCCAGCACATTGCCGTCGATCCACTTCTGTACCCAGCGCGTGACGACGAAGCCGAGGCCGAAAAGCAGGATGCCGCCGAAAATGCCGACGATCGAGATCGAGATATTGCCGATCCGGATCTGCGTGAAGAAGCTGTAGATCCAGGCTTCGATATCCGCGATCTGGAAACCCCAGGTCAGAAGAATGAGGGGGATGCCGAGCATCAGCGCGAAGGCATAGATGCCCAGTCCCGCGACAAGCCCCGCCTGATCGAGCGATACCTCGCCGAAATGAAAGCGTTCCGCCAGCCGCCGGCCGGCAGCCGTATCCGTGAACGCCCCCTGTTTCGAAATCGCCCTGCCGGACAGGAGGCCGATATAGATCAGCACGATCACCGCACCGGTCAGCACGATCTGCGTCGAGACGAACCGCGCGAGCCCCACATAACCCGTCAGCACCGACAGGATGAGCAGCAGGCCCATGACGCGCAGGAACAGCGGGAAGAAGCGCGGCCAGCGATGCCCCGGGGCATCGAGATCCTCGCCTTCGACAAGCCGCGGCTTGATGAAGGAGATGGCGATCAGGATGAGCCCGATGATGACCGAGGCGAGCAGGCTCTTGACGATCGTCAGAACCAGCGGCGAATTGAGCGCCTCGCTGATCGCCCCGAGCAGATAGTCGAGTCCGTTGACGATCGCCATGGCAAGCACGGCCAGCGTCAGCAGGCGCGCGCCGCGATTGGTGATCCGCACCAGCCGCCATTCCGGCTCCCCGGGCGCCAATACGCCGTAGGTGAGCTTCCAGACGAAATTGACGAACCAGACAAAACCGAAAAAGGTCACCACGATCGGCGTGATATCCGCTCTCAGCACATTGAAGCCGTCAAGGAACAGGAATGAGGCGACCAGGAAGGCGGCGAGCGACACGGTCTGGACCACGGTCGACCAGAAGGCCACCGACAATCGCTTTATGTAGGGGGGATGTTCCTGGTCGCTGCGCCGGATGAAGCGCCCGAACAGCCGGTAGCCGCCGGACAGGAAGAGCATGGCCGCACCGAGCGACAGCGCCAGGGCCCCCAGCAGCTGCAGCTTCTTGAACTTCCACACGAAACCGATCCAGTTGCCGAAGGTCGAGCCGAAGTTGCGGATCTCAGCGACCAATGCGTTGCCGGCCTCGGTGAACAGTTCGCCCGACAGCTCGGTGTGGCGGAAGAGCGTCTGGGTAAACAGCGCGCGGCGCAGGTTGGTGATCGTGTTGGCGAGCTGGGTGGCGCTGTTGGAAAGCTGGCCGGCGTCGTCGACGATGATGTTGAGTTCCGAACGCTCGTTCAGCAGCCGGTTGCGCTCTTCGACAACCGCCGGCGCTTCCGGAGGCTGCCCCGCCACCGGCGGTTCGCCAAGGCTCTTGAGGCGGGCCTGGATCTGTTCGACGCGCGTGCGCATCGCATCCGACGTGGAGCGCATTTCGCCGACGATCGCTTCGGCCTGAACCCGAAGTTCCGCCAGGCGCGCATCGTCATCCGCGTCGCTCTGGATCCGGTTGCGGAAGGAATCGAGCTGCTGCCGGATCGCGTCGATCTTGCCCTTCATGTCCGAATTGATGGAATCGGCGGTGACGTTTGGCGGCACCTGCTCCTGACGCTGTCCCTGGGCCTGCTGCTGCGCCTGGGCGAAAGCCTGCGACGGCAAGCTCAGCGGGGCGGCTGCGATCAGGAGCGCTGCGAGGACCGCGCGGGCCATCCGCCGCATGGTCGAAGGGCCGGTCGTGATAAGGTCTGCCAAATGTCTGCTCTTTGTCTTTCGATCGGATTCGCCCGCGAAAATAGAGTGACTTCTGGGCGAAGAAAAGGAATGGTGTAGCGCCTGGTCGCGAATTGGAACAATTCGTGGAACCTGGAACATTTCCTCGCGTTTCCCCGTCCCAACAATCTACTGAGGGTAAGTCATGGAACAAGCAGGTATCGGCTGGATCGCAGCCATCATCATCGGCGGCATTGCCGGCTGGCTCGCCGAAAAGTTCATGAAAAGCGACATGGGCGTGATCATGAACATCATTCTGGGCATTGTCGGCGCCATCATCGCCAATGCCATTCTCGGCGTCTTCGGCATCGTGCTCGGCGGCTGGATCGGCTACCTGATTGCCGGTTTCATCGGCGCGTGCATCCTCATCGCCGTGGCGCGCATGTTCCGTCGTTAGCCTTTGAGATCAGAAACCGGCGCCGGGCCGGGCCAGATATTCCAGCTCGGCGGCGGTCGATTCCCGGCCGAGCAGCGCATTTCGATGCGGGAAGCGGCCGAACTGCCGGATCACCACGCGGTGACGTTCCGCGTAATCCAGATAATCGGCATCCCCCAGCAACGTGAAGAGCTCCACCGAACGATCCTGATCCGCGAGGACTTCCGAATGTTCGAAGGGGAGATAGAAGAAGCCGCGCTGTTCGGGCAGCACCGCCATATCGGCACCGGCCTCGATGGCAAGCCGCGCTTCCCGCAAGGCCAGCCAGTCGGCGGCGAAAGCCAGCGGCGAACCGCGATAGAGATTTCGCGAAAGCTGGTCGAGCACGATCACCGCCGCCAGCCGGTCTTCCGGCGACGTCCGCCACGCATCGAGTTCGCCGCGCGCAAGCGAAAGATGGGTGGCCGCGAAATGCTTGCGCATCGCCTCGTCGAGCGCCTCGTTCTTCTCGAACCAGTCCTTGCGGCTCAGTTCCCTGAACCAGAAGGTGAAAACTTCCTCGGGGGTCTTTATGCCGTCCTGCGCCATGACCTATCTCCTCAGTCGAGACGGAGTGCGGAGATATCCTTGCCCAGCATCCGGGCAAGGGCCTCGACCACCATATTATGATCGTCACGCTGCGGCAGGCCGGAAACCGTCACCGCCCCGATGCACCCGCTGCCGGCAACCTTGATCGGGAAGCTGCCGCCATGCGGGGCGTGGTCGACCGAGGAAATGCCGTACCGGTTATCCACCGTGTCGCCCTGCAGCTCCAGCTTCCGTCCGATCGCGTAGCTGGACTGGAAGAAACGGAGCACGAGATTGCGCTTGCGGCGCACCCAGTTCTCGTTGTCCGCGGTGGTGCCCGGCAGAGCCGTGTAGAAGGCCGACATAGAATGCAGCTGCACGTCGATGACCACGCTCAGCCCGCGCTCGACGGCCATGTGCCGAAGCAGCGAACCGAGATCCCAGGCGATCGTCAGGTCGAACCGGTCGAAGACCAGCGCCTTCTCCTGCTCCGCGATCTTCGCCATGTCTTCTTCGATGGTCATGCCTTCTCCTCCGCATCACGATTGCGGGGATTGATGACGGCAAAGCGGCCGAAAGTAAAGTTACTCCGCAGCAGCGAGTTGGCGGACCGGAAAGAAGGCGGCGAGCTCCTCGACGGCAAAGCCGATCCGCTGCTGCAATGCCTCGGAGACGATGCGGTAGTCGGCGAAATCGCGATCGGACGCGTAGACGGCGGTCGGCAGGGTATGGGCCATGAAGAACCCGAAGAGCGGCCGAAGCTGATGTTCGACCATCAGCGCATGCCGGTCGCCGCCGCCGGTGGCGGTGATCAGGATCGGTTTGGCGCGCAGCTGTTCCGGATCGATCAGATCGATGAAGTGTTTGAAGAGCCCTGGATAGCTGCCCTTGTAGGTCGGCGAGCCGACAATCAGGAAATCGGCCTCGACGACATCGGCCAGCACCTTGGCGGCTGCCTCGTCGAGATCGCCCTGACGCTGCGCCTGGCCGAGCGACGGCCCGACATCGGCGAGGTCATGGACCGTGGTGTCGAACCCATATCGCTCGCCCGCGATCGAAGCGATGTGATTGACCAGCGCAAAAGTCTTGGAAGGACGATTATAGCTGCCCGCGAGGCCGACGAGTTTCAGGGCCATGTAAATTCCTTTCGGCGCAATGACTTGCTAAAGATTAGCGTCGATGCCGCGGCATGAAAGCAAGGAACCTGCCGCAGATACTCCGTCAGGAGAAAATCATGCTCACGGAGCGCCCCATCACGCGATGCGTGCAGGCCGCGGCGCCGTCCGGGCGATTTCGTCCGCGATCGTCTCGGCAAGCGCCTTGGCCTGCACGCGGATATCCGGCACCGCCGTGATCTCCCAGAACTGGCCCGCGGTCAGCGCCCCGGCCGCAAACAGGCCGGGCTGTGGCCGGCCATCCGGATCGAGAACGCGGGATTGCCTATCGACGGAAATACCAAGCCCGAGTTCATCCATTGCGATCATCTCCCGGTTCCTCATCTCGGTCAGCAGCGGCGAATGGCCGATGCCGGCGCGCTCCATGCCGGTGCAATTGACGATCCAATCCGCGTGGAAGGAAACGTGGTCCTGCGTGCCGCGGCGCCTGAAACGGACGCTCGCACCGGCGCCATCCCTGCCGATCGAGCGGAGGAAACCGGCATGCACGGTCACCGTGCCGTCCTTCAGGAGCGCGTTGAAGCGGGCGAACACTTCCGGGGCGATACGGTGGCGGTGGATGTTCCACCAGGCAAGCCCATGCCGAAGGAAACGGGAGCGCTGATCGACGCCGAGCCCCTGCCACAGGGCCTGGGTCTGCGGCCTCAGTCCATCGACCACGCCGCGCCAGTCGGCCCCGTTCTCCACCTGCCGCCGCAGCGCATGCAGGAGCGTGCTGATCTCTCTGCTCTCGGGCAGGTCCGGAGCGACGGGAGTGGCGCGTCGGGTCGGGTGCGGATGCGGCACCAGTCCGCGCCGGGACAGGACATGGATGCGACCGCGATGGCCCTGAGCGCGCAGAGACAGAACCTGGTCGATCATCGTCAGGCCGGATCCGAAGATACAGACCTCGTCGGTGCGGCCAAGACGCGACAGCCACCCGAGCCGCCAGGGATTGTCGACGATACGGGAACCGAGGCCGGGATCGATGCGATCCTTCGGCAAAGGCAGGTCGGCATTGCCGACGCCGAGCGCCAGAATGACGGTGCGGGCACGCAGTTCACCGGCATTGTCGAGATGAAAGACGATCCCGTCCCGCTCGCACTGAACGCAGGCGGTCGCCTTGGCCCGGATGAAATCCACATGCGCGCGCCGCTCGCGGGGCCTCAGCAGCGAGGCCAGCGTGTCGCGCAGATAGAGGCCGTAGTCGCCCCGCGAGGCAAAATCCTCCGGAAAGGCCGCCCTGCCCTGACGCCGCAGCCATTCGACGAAATCGTCCGAACGATCCGGAAACACGCTCATCCGCGCCGCCGGGACATTGAGCCGGTGCAGGTAGAATTCGGTGCGGTAGGCCGTGCCCCGCCCGAAGCCCGGATCGTCGCCGACGACGGCGATCGAAGCGGAGGACGGCAGGAAACGCAGGAGGTTGATGGTAAGCGCGATTGCCGAAAAACCGGAACCGACGACGGCGACATCATAGGTCATCAAGCACACACTCCTCGTCCTTGGTTGATCTGGGGCGAAAGGCTGTCTTGGAAGCTGCGGGAGCAGGACTTGGATCTGCTTCCGCTGGTCGCTTCAATCTCTACCAACTTAATAGAGATTGACGAAGAGTAAAGGCGTTTTCGCGGTCCCTGTCAGTTGCAAGCCTGTTCAGGGCGCGGCAGCGTTGGAAGCTCGGCGCTCGGATTGGTATTGCTCGGCGTCCCCGGCGGCTGGCAATGATCTTCCTGGTCGACGGTGCCCGTCGTGCTGTTGGTCGTCGTGGGATCGGTGACGCCGGGAAGCGTCGTGCCCGTCGAGACGCCGGAATTGGCATCGGGCGTGGTGGTTGTCGCAGTCCCGGGCAAGGTCGTGGCGCCCGTGCCGGACGTCTGGGCCAGGACGGGTGCGGCCAAAAGCGCGATGGCGGAAAACGCGATAAGCCTCGTCAGCATCTGTAACTCCTCCGGTTGATCGGAGGAAATAACCGCAAGTCGGCTCACTTGGTTCCGTCGGCGTCCTTCGGCCTGCCGATTCTCAGCCCGGCATCATTTCGTGGATCGAGGAAAGCAGCATGTCATGCTGATAGGGTTTCGGCAGAAAAACCGTATTGGTGGGCAGCAGCATCGGGTCGAGGCTGACGACGCCCGACGTGATGATGATGCCGATGCTCGGCCGGATGGCGCGGATGCGCTGGGCAAGCTGGATGCCATCCATGGAACCCGCCATGTTGACGTCGGTGAAGACGATATCGATATCGGCCCGATTGCGGAACAGCACCATGGCCTCGTCGGCATTACCTGCCTCCAGCACCTGGTGTCCGACCTCCTCCAGCGCATCGAGCGTGGTGAATCGGATCAGCGGTTCATCCTCGACGACGAGGACAACAGCTTTCTGCGCCATGAATGTCTCCTTCATCCTTCGGACGCTTGCCCCCTGGCCTCAAAAAGCAAGAAATCCGCTCCACGACGCGGCAAGGTGGGGACACGCTCCGCCGAGAGGCCATATAGGAGACAGGTGAGTCGCGACAAGTGGAACTTAACCGGGAGTAAACAAGCTATTACCGGGGGCATTTGTCATCCCGTTGGCGCCCTGTCCTTCGATAATGGATAATGCCGTTTGACAGAATGAAAATCCGCTTGCCAAGCGCCCTGAAATATCCTGTACCAATCCCCACGAAAAAGTGACTAGAAGATCAATTCAGCCTTCCACCCTCATCCACTCCCCTATTCAGGTTCACGCTTCATGATGGAACTCTTCACCGCGGCCGGCTTTGCGGCTCTTCTCGAGGTCATTGCCATCAACCTCGTTCTTTCCGGCGACAATGCCATCGTCATCGGCCTTGCCGCCGCCGGTCTTCCTGCCGCGCTTCGCAAGAAGGCGATCCTGTTCGGGATCACGGCGGCAACCGTGCTGCGCCTCGTGTTCGCGGTCATCGCCACCTACCTCCTGGCGATCAAGGGGCTTCAGCTTGCCGGTGGACTGCTGCTGGCCTGGGTCTGCTGGAAAATGTGGAGCGAACTGCGCGAAGGCCAGGGTGACGATGCCCATGCCGCCGCCGAAGCGAAGGAAAGGGCCGCCGAGAAGACCTTTTTCCAGGCCGCCACCCAGATCGTCGTCGCCGACGTCTCCATGTCGCTCGACAACGTGCTGGCCGTCGCCGGCGCCGCCAAGGAGCATTCGACGGTGCTGATCATCGGCCTGGTCGTCTCGATCGCGCTGATGGGGGTTGCTGCCAACTTCGTCGCCAAGCTCCTGTCCCGGTTCCGCTGGATCGCCTATCTGGGCCTGGCCGTCATCGTCTATGTCGCGCTTGACATGATCTATCAGGGCTCGATCGAAGTCCTGCCGCTCATCCAGGGCGTATAAGCTTCCGTCAGGACCCCGATCCGGGTGGTGATCGCCATCCCCATTCGTGTTGCAACGGCAGGCAGCAGCTTGGTCCGCACCTCACGCGGGAGAGGGTAATGGACATCGCGCAAATGCGATAGTGTCTTGATTTGACACAGGAAAGTTACCCTTCGCTCACCAAGCCTTTGACATTTGGGCCGTTCCCATTGATCATGTTCTCCAAGCAAAGCTACGTGGCCTCCAGCCGGCATGACGCCGGTTAGGGGCTCGCGGACCCCCTGCTCGCGAGAGCTGGTGAGCCCCGTCCCAGTCAATGAGAACGATCTTGAGCCATAGCCACGACGATCATCATCACCCTCATGACAATGACCATGACGGTCATTCCCACGTCGATTGGCGCGAGCACGGCGTGAAGGTCATTCCCGGCAATTCGCTCGATCCCAACACCGCCCAGACCCCCGGCATGAACCGCGCGACCGCGATCAACAACGCCCGCGCGGGCGCCGAAAAGATCTGGGCCGGAACGGTCACCATCCACGCCAACGCCAAGACCGGCGCCCATCACCACGGCGATCTCGAAAGCATCATCTACGTGCTGAAGGGAAAAGCGCGGATGCGCTGGGGCGACAATCTCGAATTCGTCGCCGAAGCTGGCCCCGGCGATTTCATCTACGTGCCGCCCTATGTGCCGCATCAGGAGATCAACGCCAGCCCCGACGAGACGCTGGAATGCGTCCTCTGCCGCTCCGGCCAGGACCCGGTCGTGGTCAATCTCGACATAGAACCTATCGAGAAGCCGGAAGAGGTGTTGTGGAAGGACCCGATCCACAAGTAGGAGCGTCCCGCCTGGCCGCGTCCCGGCAGACCGACCAACGAGGTCTTGAGGCGCTGAATGTTGTGATCGGCGCAAATACCGCCGCAATCTGCGCTTACGCTCCCCACGCTGGAGATTGACCCCGGTAAGCCTCTCCTTTAGAAGGCGGCATTCCGTTCCGAAGCAAGGACTTCGGGATTTTCTAACGCTCCGGAGCTGATGCGGATGGCGCTGTTTCCGCGGGACAAGCGGACGAGAAACGGACGTCGACAGGAAAGCCTCCTGTCGCGCTGGCCGGTTTTTGCCGCTGCCCTGCTGATCGCCGCCCTGTTCGGCCTGCTCTCCGGCGTCGTCAAGGACGTGCAGTTCCCTCGCGGCGCCGTCTCGGCCGACAAAAGCAACGACACGCCGCACCTGACTAAGCGCGAACCCTTGCGCGCACTTGCCGCCATGGACCGCAAGGATGGCACGGGCGCTCATTGGCAGACGGCCGGCGGCGCGCTGGAAGCCCGCGCCATCGAAATCAGCTTTCCGGTTTTCGCATCGGCCTTTGCGTCCAAACAGTCTTCCGATCCGGCAACCTCGCCGTTCTGGCACGGGTCGCTCCCGCGCGCGCCGCCGGCCCGCGCCTGAGACGACCGCGCCCCGTGGCGCTCCCATGATCACCAATTAAGGCCGCCCATGCCGATCGCCCCCGCGCGTACCATGGGCTCAGCAGGATTAGAAACATGAGAAATTCCCCGTGGCTGGTGACGACCTATCTCGCCATCATCTTCCTCGGCATTCTGGTGGCGCTGCCGAACGTCATTCCGCAGTCGACGCTTGACCGCCTTCCCGCCTGGCTGCCGCACAGCCGCGTCTCGCTCGGCCTCGACCTGCGCGGCGGCTCGCATCTCGTGCTGGAAGTCGACCGGGCCGACCTGATCAACGAACGCGTCCAGAGCCTGCTTCAGGAATCCCGCCGCGTATTGCGCGAAAAGAACATCACGACCACCGCGATCCGTCGCACCGGCGATACCGTGACGGTCGCGCTGCGCGACGCTGCCCAGCGTGGTGCAGCGGTCACCGAACTCCAGACTCTTTCCAACCCGGTCAGCTTCGGCACCACCGTCGGTGCCAGCGATCTCGCGATCACCACGCCTTCCGACAATACGATCTCGGTCGCCCAGACGGAAGCCGGCATCAATTCGCACATCACCGCCGCCGTCGATCAGTCGCTCGAGATCATCCGCCAGCGCGTCGACCAGGTGGGCGTCGCCGAACCGACCATCCAGCGCATCGGCTCCGACCGCGTTCTCGTCCAGCTTCCGGGCGAACAGGATCCGACGCGTCTGCGCCAGCTTCTCGGCTCGACCGCCAAGATGAGCTTCCATCTCCTCGGCCAGCAGGGCGAGGCCGGCGTCACCATGCTCGCCGACGAGCGTGGCAACCAGTATCCGGTCCTCGACCGCGTCGAGCTTTCCGGCGACCGGCTGACGGATGCCCGCGCCGCCTTCGACCAGCAGACCAACGAGCCGGTCGTCAACTTCCGCTTCGATTCGGCCGGCGCCAACCGCTTTGCACAGATCACCCAGCAGAATGTCGGCCGTCCCTTCGCGATCGTGCTCGACAACAAGGTGCTGAGCGCGCCGGTTATCCGCACGCCGATCACCGGCGGCTCGGGTCAGATCTCCGGCGGCTTCTCGGTGTCGGAAGCCAATACGCTCTCCGCGCTGCTGCGCGCCGGCGCACTGCCGGCCAAGCTTACCGTCATCGAGGAACGCACCGTTGGCGCCGATCTCGGCGCCGACGCGATCCAGATGGGCCTTTATTCCGGCCTCGTCGGCTTCGTCCTCGTCGCCGTCTTTATCCTGGTGCTCTACGGCACCTGGGGCATCCTCGCGAACGTCGCGCTGCTGATCCACACCATCCTGACGTTCTCGGCGCTCACGCTGGTCGGTGCAACGCTGACGCTGCCGGGTATCGCCGGTATCGTTCTCGGTATCGGCCTTGCCGTCGACGCCAACGTGCTGATCAACGAGCGTATCCGAGAAGAAACGCGTAAAGGCCGCGGCGCCTTCGCCGCCATCGACGTCGGTTTCAACCGCGCCTATTCGACCATCGTCGACGGCAACATGACCGCTCTCATCGCCGCCGCCATCCTGTTCTACTTCGGCTCCGGTCCGGTGCGCGGTTTTGCCGTCACCATGGGTCTCGGCCTGATCATCTCGATGTTCACGTCGGTCGCCTTCGTCCGCGTCACGATGATCGCGCTGACCCGCCGCTTCAAGCTGAAGGTCTTGAACATCCGGCCGCTGATCCCGTTCAGCCCCTATGACAAGCACATCCAGTTCATGAAGGCGCGCTTCTTCGGCGTGGCGGTCTCCGCCATCCTGTCGATCGCCTCGGTCGGGCTGTTCTTCTATCCGGGCCTGAACTACGGCGTCGATTTCCGCGGCGGCATCCAGATGTCCGTCAAGACGCAAGGCCCCGCCGATCTCGCCAAGTTCCGCGAGGGTCTGAACACGCTCGACCTCGGCGAAATCACGCTGCAGTCGTTTGGCGATCCGAACACCATCCTGGTGCGCGCCCAGCGTCAGGAAGGCGGCGAAGAGGCGCAGACGGCGGCCGTCACCAAGCTGAAGGACGAGGTCGTCAAGATCGACTCCACCGCCACCGTCCAGGGCACCGACGTCATCGGCCCGAAGGTCTCGGGCGAGCTTGCCATTGCCGGCTTCCTGTCGGTCTTCATCGCCAGCGTCGCGATGTTGATCTACATCTGGGTGCGGTTCGAATGGCCGTTCGCGGTCGGCGCCATCGTCACCCTGGTGCTCGACGTCACCAAGCTGGTGGGCTTCTTCGCCATCACCGGCCTCGACTTCAACCTCACGGCGATCGCGGCGGTGCTGACGATGGTCGGTTATTCGGTCAACGACAAGGTCGTCGTCTATGACCGCATGCGTGAAAACATGAGGCTCTACAAGTCCATGCCTCTGCGGGAACTGATCGACAAGTCGATCAACGAAACGCTGGCCCGAAGCCTCTACACCAATGCCACCGCCTTCCTGTCGCTTCTGCCGATGGCGATCTGGGGCGGCAGCGCGGTGGAAAGCTTCGCGGTGCCGATGGCGTTCGGCATCCTCGTCGCCGGCGCATCGTCGGTATTCATCGCGGCCCCGATCCTGCTCTTCCTCGGCGACTGGCGCAAACGCCATGCCAAGAAGCCGGAGGCGGCTGCCGAAGAGGTCGAAAACGCCACCAAGGCCTGATCGACCACCCGAAATGCAAGGAAGGGCGGATTTTGATCCGCCCTTTTTCATGTCCACCGACACCGAGACCCATGCTCGATCTTGCCGCCTATGCGGGGCTCTTCTCCGCCGCCTTCATCGCCGCGACGATCTTTCCGATGCAGTCGGAGGCAATTCTCGTCGGCCTGATCCTGAGCGACCGGTATTCGCTCGCGGGTCTGCTGCTGGTGGCGTCGATCGGCAACACGCTGGGCGCGGCCGTGAATTGGCTGTTGGGGCGCGGCGTCGAGCGTTTTCGGGACAGCCGGTGGTTTCCGGTGAGCGGGGAGAAGCTGGACAGGGCGCAGGCCTGGTACCGTAAATACGGAAAATGGTCGCTGCTCTTGAGCTGGATGCCGATAGGCGGCGACGCGATCACGGTCGCGGCCGGCGTGCTGAAGGAGCCGCTGCCGACCTTTCTGATCCTCGTTTTCATCGGCAAGGCGCTGCGCTACGTGGTGCTCGCCGCCGCGACGCTGAGCGTTGCCTGATCAGCCGCCCTGCCCCTCGTTTCCGAATTCGGCAAGCACCTTCCAGAAATCGCCGAAGAACCGATGCGCGAAGGTTTCCAGCGACGTGCCCGGCGGCTGCTCGTTCCAGATTTCTCCGCCGGCCCGCAGGGCGCCGATCACCACGGCGGCCAGCAGGCGCATGCGCAGCCGCTCCTCGTCGCTGCGGCCCCTCGCCTTCAGCGCCTCGGTAAGCTTCGCTTCGAGCTTTGCATATTTGAGCTGGTCGCGGGCCTTCAGCGTCGGCGTGCGCCGGATCAGTTCTCCGAGCGCCATCGTTCTTTCGTCGGCTGCCGAGACGATGGCGCTCACGAGGCCATGTTGCACCGCCTTGACGGCAGGCTCGTCCGCCGGCCTTGACGCGATCGCCGCCATCATGTGGTCAGCAAAGCCGTCCTGCCAGGCGAACACGACCTCTTCCTTGGAGGGAAAATAGTCGAAGAAACTGCGTTTCGACACCTCGGCGCGTTCGGCGATCTCCTCGATCGTCGTATTGTCGAAACCGCGTTCGAGGAACAGGCTCATCGCCGCTTCCTCGATGCGTTCGCGGGTTTGCCGGCGCTTGGTCTCCCGCCGGCCTTCCGTCGCGCCACCCGTCGTCTTGGTCATTTCATCCGCGGTCTTGCTCAGCCGCCCGTTTCGTCGGCATTCTCGATCGGGCCGGTCTCCTCGACACGATACCTGGAACGCTCCCGCGTCAGGTCCAGCGGCTTGCGGCGGGAGATCCGGTAGACGGAAGCGGGCGGCAGGTTGCGTACGGTATGGCCGACATGGACGGCCTTCAGGCCGAGCCGGTCGAGGATCGGGCGCGGCACCGGGCAGCGCGGGCCGTAGGTGAACTGATAGAAGGAACCGCCGGGGCGGATATAGGTAAAGGCGCCGCCGAGGATCGCGGTAATCTTGCGCGGGGACATGGAAAGCAGCGGCAGGCCGCTGACCACCGCGCCGACGGGATCGCCCTCGAAAATATCCTCGTGCGCCAGCTTGGCCGCATCCATCTGCAGAACCCGCGCTTCCGGAAACCGCCGCTGCAGGCCCGGCACGAATTCCGGTCCGTATTCGATCAGCGTCAGATCCGATTGCGCGACGCCGCGGGCAAGCAGCGCGCGGGTGAAAACGCCGGTGCCCGGCCCGAGTTCTATGACCGGCCCGTCGATCGGCGCGATTTCCTGGGTCATCAGCCTGGCGAGCGAGTCGCCGGACGGCGCCACCGCCGCCACCCGCAACGGATTGCTGATCCAGGAACGGAAGAAATGCAGGAAATCGGAGAATGCGGCATCTGCTCTCATGGTCAGAGACTCACCGGTTTGAAGATGCGATCGAGTATTGCGCCGACCTTCACAGCCTGAATGGCAATTCCAAGGCATAAAAACCTCCGTTGTGAAAAAACAGGCCTTTCGGCGGCAATTTTGTGCGGCGCAGCGTTCGCATACCCTTCATTTAGGAAATATTTGCACCGAGTGCAAGATTATCGTGGAAATTTGCCTAGTCCTTTCAGTCTAGCGGGAAACAGCCGAAACCCTCGCATTTTCTCGGGAACAACCGCCGCTTGTTCCCATTGAGCAAACTGATGCGGGAGTTTGATCATTCAAGGAGGAACTTATGGAAGGGTTGGGTACGGAAACGGGCGAGCAGAAGACCGAACTGCATCGGGTGATGGGGCCTGGGCTGCTTCTGCTGTTTATCGTCGGGGATATTCTCGGCACGGGCATCTACGCCCTGACCGGCCAGGTCGCCGCCCAGGTCGGCGGTGTTGTCTGGCTGCCCTTCCTCATCGCCTTCGTCGTCGCCCTCCTCACCGCTTTCAGTTATCTCGAGCTGGTCACCAAATATCCTCGCGCCGCCGGCGCCGCCCTTTATACCCACAAGGCCTTCGGCATCCATTTCGTCACCTTCCTGGTGGCCTTCGCGGTGATGTCCTCCGGAATCACCTCCGCCGCGACCGCGTCGCGTGCGTTCGCCTCCAACTTCGCCACCTCGCTCAGCCTCGATCTTGGCGCCTGGGGTGGGCCGCTGATCGCCGTCGGGTTCATCGTGCTGGTCGCCGCCATCAATTTCCGCGGGGTCGGAGAAAGCGTTAGGATGAACGTGCTGCTGACCGTCGTCGAACTGACCGGCCTGCTGATCATCATCGGGATCGGCTTCTGGGCGATCGCCGGCGGCCAGGGCGACGTTTCCCGCGCCTGGACGTTCGCGGCGCCGGACAGTGGAGGGGTCTTCTGGCCGGTGATCGCCGCGACCACGCTCGCCTTCTTCGCCATGGTCGGTTTCGAGGACTCGGTCAACATGGCCGAGGAATGCAAGGAGCCGAGCCGGATGTTTCCGAAAGTGCTGCTGACTGGCCTTGGCCTCACAGGCCTCATCTATGTCCTGGTGGCGATTTCGGCGATCACGCTTGTGCCCGCCAGCGAACTAGGCCAGGGCGAGACCCCGCTCTTGAAGGTCGTGCAGGCCGGCGCGCCAGGCTTCCCGATCGGCATATTCGCCGTCATCACCATGTTCGCGGTCGCCAACTCGGCGCTGATCAACATGATGATGGCGAGCCGCCTGATCTACGGCATGGCGCGCGAAGGCGTACTGCCCTCGGTGCTTGGCAAGGTCCATTCCGGCCGCCGCACGCCCTATATCGCGATCGGCTTCACCTCGCTGCTCGCGGTCGGCCTGATCCTGTTCGCCGGTGGCGTCCCGGCGCTCGGCGGCACCACGGCGCTCTTGCTGCTCTGCGTCTTCGCGATCGTCAACGTCGCGGTGCTCGTCCTGCGCAAGGACACGGTCCGGCACAAGCATTTCCGCACGCCGACCATCCTGCCGGTGCTGGGCGCCATCTCCTGCGCGTTCCTCGCTGGCCCCTGGACCGGCCGCGATCCGGTCCAGTATCTGATTGCCGCTTGCCTGCTCGGCCTCGGCGTCGTGCTCTGGGTCGCGACGGTCAGCATCATGCGGACGTCGAACCAGCCCGCCTGAGGTTCAGGCCTTGCGACTGACCGAAAGCCGCCCGTCCTCGCCGATATGCGGCACTACGTCGAGATAACCGGGTATTTTCGAATGCCCGGTTTCGATCGCATGGGAATGGGTGGCGGTAATGACCATAACGTCGGCACCCGCTGCCTCGCCCGCCTTTATGCCGGCCAGCACATCCTCGAACACCAGAACATCGGCCGGGCTGACGCCGAGGCGTTCCGAGCCGAGAATATAGCCTTGCGGGTTGGGCTTGCCGACGGTGACGTCTTCGGCGGTCACCATGTAGCGCGGCAACGGAATGCCGGCCGCCGCAAGCCGCACCTTGGCGAGCTCGATCGGTGACGACGTGACGATCGCCCAGCGTTCGGGAGGCAGAGCCGACAGGAATTCCACCGCGCCCGGGATCGGCACCACGCCTTCGACATCCTCGATCTCGCCGCGCAGGATGCCCTCCGCCTCGATAAGCGGATCGATGCCCGGCAGGTTCAGCGCGCTGATCGTGTCGATGCCCCGTTTGCCATGCATGGTCGGCAGGAATTTCTCGACATCCAGTCCCATCTTCGCCGCCCAGCGGCCCCAGACGCGTTCTGCCGAAGCGAGCGAGTTCAGGATTGTTCCGTCCATATCGAACAGGAAGGCGGCATAGGTCTTTTCGGGAATCGAGATTTCGGCATCGGGAAGGGCCACGGAAAATTCCTTTGTCGTCAGGCTCCGACTCAAAGGGGAAGCGGCCGGAAACGCCGACCTCCGAGTAATGGCTATGATGTCGGAAGGCAATTCTGCGAATGCAAATCCGGCCGCCGCCCGTGCTATTTCGTTCGCGAATGCATGAACTGCGAAAGGGCGACGCCCATCGCGATGCCCACGGCGATACCGATGCCGATATTGTCGAAAACGGCCGTCCCGAACACCGTACCCAGGCCGACGCCGATGGCTATTCCAGTTGCAATGGTCATGGCCCGACCTTTGCGTCCTCAGATGGCGAGAGTTTGTCGGTCATCCTTGTCTTCCTGCCTCGAAGCGATAGAACTTGGCGACCAAGCCAGACAGGGAGGATGTTTTGGCCGAAATTTCCGTAATGCATGCCGATCTCGCCGACCGCGGCGTGCTGATCACCGGTGGCGGGTCCGGCATCGGCGCCGCCCTGGTGGAAGGCTTCGCTGTCCAGGGCGCCAAGGTCGCATTCATCGACATCGCCGATCAACCGAGCCGCGAGCTGGTGGAGCGGCTCGCCGGGACCGCCCGTCATCCCGTGCTCTATCTGAAGGCCGACCTGCGCAATGTGGCCGATACGAAAGCCGCCGTCGACACGGCTGCGCGGGAACTCGGCGCGCTGTCGGTGCTCGTCAACAATGCCGGCTGGGACGACCGTCACGAATTCGAGACGGTGACCGAGGAATACTGGGACAACGCCCAGGCCATCAACATCAAGCAGATGTTCTTCGTCTCCCAGGCCGCCGTCCCTCACCTGCGAAAGGCAGGCGGCGGCGCGATCGTCAATTTCTCGTCGATCGCCTACCTGCTCAACATGGGCGGATTGCCCGCCTATGCGACCGCCAAGGCCGGGATCATCGGCCTGACCAAGAGCCTCGCCGGAAAGCTCGGCCCCGAAAACATCCGCGTCAACGCCATCCTTCCCGGCATGATCGTCACCGAACGGCAGAAGAAACTCTGGCTGAACGACGACAGCATCACGGCGATGGTCGCGCGCCAGTCCCTGAAGCGGGTGCTGGTGGCGGAAGACCTTGTGGGCCCCTGCCTGTTCCTTGCTTCAAACGCGTCCGCCGCCATGACGGCCCAGACGGTCGTCATCGACGGCGGTGCGCTCTAGGAGCGGTTTTCGATCCGGACTCACATCAGCGAGCAGACATAAAAATACCGCGCGGGTTCCCGGTGGAAAGAACCCGCGCGGCGCCGGAGGATGACCTTACTCCGCTGGAGAGAGAGCGGGAGCCGCCTCCTCCGTACCGTGCTGCCGCAGAGGACGGCTGCCGGTAAGCAAACGTGCCAGCATGTAGAAGACCGGTGTCATGAAGATGCCGAAGAACGTCACCCCGATCATGCCGGAGAACACCGCGATACCCATGGCGGAGCGCATTTCCGCACCCGCGCCGGTCGACACGACCAGCGGCACGACACCCATGATGAAGGCCATGGAGGTCATCAGGATCGGACGCAGGCGCAGGCGGCTCGCCTCGACCGCCGCCTGGAACGGCGTTCGGCCTTCGAACTCCAGTTCCCGGGCGAATTCCACGATCAGGATCGCGTTTTTCGCCGAGAGACCCACAAGCACCACAAGCCCGATCTGGGTGAAGATGTTGTTGTCTCCACCGGTCAGCCAGACGCCGGTCAAGGCGGCAAGCACGCCCATCGGCACGATCATGATGATCGCGATCGGCAGGGTCAGGCTTTCATACTGGGCGGCGAGCACGAGGTAGACGAGCAGCAGCGCCAGCGGGAAGACCACGATGCTGGAATTGCCGGCGAGGATCTGCTGGTAGGTCAGGTCCGTCCATTCGAAGTCGATACCCGCGGGCAGCGTCTCGTCGAGGATCTTCGTAATCGCAGCCTCAGCCTGGCCGGACGAGAAGCCCGGAGCCGGAGCGCCGTTGATATCGGAGGACAGGAAACCGTTGTAGCGGGTCGCCCGTTCCGGACCGGTCTGAGCATCCACTTTCAGCAGAGCCGAGAGCGGGATCATCTGACCGGACTGCGAACGGACCTTCAACTGACCGATGTCTTCAGGCTTGGCGCGGAACTTGGCGTCCGCCTGCACCCGGACGCTGTAGGTGCGGCCGAAGGCGTTGAAGTCGTTCACATAGAGCGAGCCGAGATAGATCTGCAGCGTTTCGAAGACGTCGGTCACCGACACGCCGAGCTGTTCGGCCTTGGCGCGGTCGAGATCGGCATAGAGCTGCGGCACGTTGATCTGGAAGCTCGAGAAAATGCCGGCAAGTTCAGGCGTCTGATAGGCCTTGGCGATGACCGCCTTGGTGGCCTCGTCGAGCGCCTGGTTCCCGAGGCCTGCACGGTCCTCGATCTGCAGCTTGAACCCGCCCGTCGTGCCGAGACCGTTGACCGGCGGCGGCGGGAACATGGCGATATAGGCGTCCTGGATGGCGCCGAACTTCTGGTTCAGCTGCATGGCAATCGCACCGCCAGAAAGCTCCGGCGTCTTGCGGTTTTCGAAGTCGTCGAGAACCGCGAAGACGATGCCGGCATTCGAGCCGATCGTGAAGCCGTTGATCGACAGGCCCGGGAAAGCGATGGCGTGTTCGACGCCAGGCTGTGCCAGGGTGATATCGCTCATCCGCTTGATCACGTCTTCGGTGCGGTCCAACGTGGCGCCGTCCGGAAGCTGAGCAAAGCCGATCAGATACTGCTTGTCCTGTGCCGGCACGAAGCCGCCCGGTACCGCATTGAACATGCTGTAGGTCGCACCGACGAGAGCCAGATAGATGATCATCACCAGGCTCTTGCGCGAGAGCAATCCGCCGACCGTGCGGCCGTAGCCGTTGGAAGCCGCACCGAAGACGCGGTTGAAGCCACGGAAGAACCAGCCGAAGATCGCATCCATGAACCGGGTCAGCCAATCCTTCTTGGCGTGATGGTCCTTGAGCAGCAAGGCAGCAAGCGCCGGCGACAGCGTCAGCGAGTTGATCGCCGAGATGACGGTCGATATCGCGATCGTCAGCGCGAACTGCCGGTAGAACTGCCCGGAAAGCCCGCTGATGAAGGCGAGCGGCACGAAGACCGCGACAAGAACCAGCGCGATCGCGATAATCGGACCGGAGACTTCCTTCATCGCCTTGTAGGTCGCATCACGCGGACTTAAGCCGCCCTCGATATTGCGCTCGACGTTTTCCACCACGACGATCGCATCGTCGACGACGATACCGATCGCCAGCACGAGGCCGAACAGTGTCAGCGCGTTGATCGAGAAGCCGAAGGCATACATGATCCCGAACGTGCCGATGATCGAGACGGGAACGGCGATCAGCGGAATGATCGAGGCGCGCCAGGTCTGCAGGAAGATGATGACCACGAGCACGACGAGCGCGATGGCTTCGAGCAGCGTATCGATGACCTTCTCGATCGATGCGCGCACGAATTTGGTCGTATCGTAGACGATCTCGTACTTGACGCCCTGCGGCATCGCCAGCTGCAGCTGGTCCATGGTCGCCTTGACGTTGTCGGCGATCTCGATCGCGTTCGAACCCGGCGCCTGGAGAACCGCGACGGCAACGGCCGGACGACCGTCGAGCAGCGAGCGCAGCGTATAATCTGCAGCACCAAGCTCAATGCGGGCGACATCCCGCAACCGGGTGATTTCACCGTTCTGACCGCTCTTCACGATGATGTTGCCGAACTCTTCCGGGGTGCGCAGGCGCCCCTGAGCGTTGACGTTGAGCTGCAGGTCGACGCCCTGAGGGTTCGGCGAGGCACCGATAATGCCCGCCGCCGCCTGGACGTTCTGGCTGCGGATGGCGTTCGAGATGTCGCTTGCGGCGAGCGAATGCTCTGCAGCCTTCTGCGGATCGATCCACACGCGCATCGAATAGTCGCCGGCGCCGAATACCTGAACCTGGCCGACGCCCTGGATGCGGTTCAGCCGGTCCTTGACGTTGAGCGTTGCATAGTTGCGCAGGTAGGTAATGTCGTATCGGTCGGAGACGAGGTTGACCACCATGATGAAGTCCGGCGAGCTCTTGACGGTCGTCAGACCGATCGAACGCACTTCCGCCGGCAGGCGCGGTTCGGCCTGACTCACGCGGTTCTGAACGAGCTGCTGCGCCTTGTCCGGGTCGGTGCCGAGCTTGAAGGTGACGGTCAGCGTCATTACGCCGTCGGAGGTCGCCTGGCTGGACATGTAGAGCATGTCCTCGACCCCGTTGATCTGCTCTTCGAGCGGCGTCGCGACGGTTTCGGCGATGACCGTCGGGTTGGCGCCAGGATAGGTGGCACGCACGACAATCGAAGGCGGGACCACATTGGGATATTCGGAAATCGGCAGCGACCGCATGCCGATTAGGCCGGCGACCACGATGAGGATCGACAGCACGGCCGCAAACACCGGCCTGTCGACGAAAAACCTGGAAATATTCATGTCAAAGCCCTCTCTCCGGGGTTGAACAAGAGGCGAAACGGTCCTGGCTCGCGGCCAAAAGGCCGCAAGCTCCACGAACCGGAACTGGATGAGCGTGGGGAGACGGCGGGACTGGCCGCCGCTCAAGGCATTACTTGTTGGCGACTTTCGCCTCTTCCTCGGGCTGGACGACGGCGCCCGGACGGATCCGCTGCAGACCGTTGACGACGATCCGGTCGCCCGGATTGAGGCCCTTTTCGACGATCCGCATGCCGTCCACCGCCGTGCCCAGCTCCACCTGCCGGTACGCAACGGTGTTGGCCGCATCGACCACGAAGACGAACTTCTTGTCCTGATCGGTGCCGACGGCCTTTTCACTGACCATCAGGTGATCCTGCGCCTTCGGCTGGCCCATGCGAACCCGCACGAACTGGCCGGGGATCAGCTTGCCGCCCGGATTGTCGAAGACGGCGCGCACGCGGATCGTACCGCTCGAGGCGTTCACTTCGTTGTCGATCAGCTGCAGCTTGCCACGGATCGGCGTGCCTCCAGCCGCGATCGTGTTCACCTCGACCGGCACCTGTTCGATTGCAGGTGCGCCGTCAACGACCGGGAGATCGGCGAGCGTCCGGGTCACCAGCTCCTCGCCGGCGTCGAAGCTCGCATAGATCGGATCGGCCGAAACCAGCGTCGTCAGCGGGGCGGACGCGGAACCTGCCGCCACCAGGTTGCCGACGGTGATTTCCAGCTTGCCGGCCCGGCCGGCGATCGGAGCCCGGATCTCGGTATAGTCGAGATTGAGCTGCGCCGTCTTCAGAGCCGCCTTGGCCGACTGGAGGTTGGCGAGCGCTTCGCTCTGGGCGCTCTGGCGCTGGGCAAGATCGCTCTGCGAGATGGTATTCTTCGAAACGAGGTTCTTGCCCCGCTCGAGTTCCGTCGAGGCAAGCTCAACCCTTGCCTGCGCCGATGCCACCTGGCCTTCAGCCTGGGCGACCGCCGCCTGGTAAGGCTCCGGATCGATGCTGACGAGCAGGTCGCCCCGCTTCACCAGCCCGCCTTCGCGGAAATGCACCGACTGGATGGTGCCGGCGACCCGCGGACGGATCTGGACGCGATCGACCGCCTCCAGCCGCCCGGAGAACTCCTGCCAGGTGGAAACATTGCGCGGCTCGACGGTGGCGACCGTCACGGGGACGGCCGGAGCGGCAGCCGCTGCCGTCGCAGGCGCGGCCTGGGCGCCCTGCGGCAGATCGAGATAGACCGAGGCGCCCGCGATCAGCGCAGCCGTGCTCAGTCCAGTGCCCCACAGGGCCCAGCTTTTGATCTTCGATGTCATCTGTAGTCTCCTTACGGCCTCGGGAGTTGGCCGTTATTTACCTTCAAATATGCTATGCTTCGTACTTAATTCCTGGACAAAACCGGCGAATTCGGTGCTGAGCGCCTTCATCCACTGGCCGTCGCCCTCTCTGTAAATGCCCGTCCAGCCGCAGCTGGCCGGGAAAATCTTCTGCCTGACCGAAACGCCGGCTTCGCTCAGACGCGTCGCATAAGCGAGCGTTTCGTCGCGCAGCGGATCGTCCTCCGATGTCACGACGAGTGCCGGTGCGACACCCGAAAGCCGCGAACAGAGACAGGGAGCAGCGTAAGGATGCTGAAACCCGCAATGGGAGCCGAGATAATGACTCCAGCCCTCCGCCCAGCGCTCGCCCATGCCGATCGCATCCGCCTT
>Ga0102590_1000569_pt1 | contig 78752 bp, 61 predicted proteins | sample AraplaMF_Col_mMF_FD_76859 | JGI IMG/M metagenome (GOLD analysis project Ga0102590, IMG submission 76859) | Arabidopsis root microbial communities from the University of North Carolina, USA - plate scrape MF_Col_mMF | ecosystem: Host-associated > Plants > Roots > Endosphere | place: USA... | reverse complement strand
TAGCAGACCGTCGCCACAACTTACTTTGTCTTACATTCGTTAACTATTAATTCCATTTCCATGAAGACGTCCAGACGCACCGCCCTGGCCCTTATTTTCGTCACTTTATTGATCGACTCCATGGGATTTGGTCTCATCATTCCCGTGATGGCAGACCTTGTTGCCCAACTGAAAGGCATTCCGGTAAACGTGGCCAGCACCTACGGCGCCTTCTTGCTCTCGGCCTTTGCCATTATGCAATTTGTATTTTCGCCGGTAGTCGGCAACCTGAGCGATAGATATGGCCGCCGTCCTATTCTGTTGATCTCTCTGTTAGGCTTCGGTATCGACTATTTTATACTCGCATGGGCGCCTTCTTATGAATGGTTATTTGTAGGCAGGATCATCGCAGGTATCACCGGCGCCAGCTTTACCACCGCTTCTTCTTACATTGCAGACGTCAGCCCGGATGAAACTGCCAAAGCAAAGAATTTCGGCCTGATAGGCGCCGCCTTTGGTATGGGCTTCGTACTGGGCCCCGCCCTGGGTGGACTGCTGGCACGTTTTGGGATAAGAGCGCCTTTTTATGCAGCCGCAGGACTTTGTCTGCTCAACTGCCTGATCGGATACTTCCTCTTACCGGAATCTTTACCTAAAGACAACCGCCGGGCTTTTGACTGGAAACGCGCCAATCCTTTCGGCTCACTGAAATTCTTATTAAAACACCCGGAGATCGGCGCACTGGCGCTCTGTTTCTTTCTCTTATACCTCGGCGCACAATCGGTGCAGAGTAACTGGAATTTCTTCACCATTTACCGCTTTAACTGGAGCGAAGGTATGATCGGTATCTCCCTGACCGTTGCAGGGGTATTAATGGCATTGGTGCAGGCCGGGTTAACCAGAGTGGTCAATCCTAAACTGGGGAATGAGAAAAGTACTTACCTGGGACTTTCACTATACATCATAGGACTCCTGTTATTTGCTTTTGCCACCCAGGGATGGATGATGTTTGCCATCCTCATAGTGTACTGTCTGGGCGGTATCTGCGGTCCTTCCTTACAATCTGTTATATCCGGGTATGTGCCCTCCAATCAGCAGGGAGAATTACAAGGTGCACTCACCAGCCTGATGAGCCTTACCACTATTTTCGGTCCGGTAGTGATGAACAGCGCCTTTGCATATTTCACTAACGATAAAGCGCCCTTCCATTTTCCGGGCATACACTTTTTCATCGGCGCCATTTGCATGTTGTTCGGTTTAATACTTGCCAACAAAGCAATGGCCAGGGGAAAGAAGGAACATCCTGTAGCACCGGCAGTGGAAGCGCATGCAGATAACCCGGCTAACCTTATGCATTAAGGCCTGCCGGGTTATACCACATTTTATCTGAACTGTTTGAAAGCTGCCCGCATTTCCTTCGTGAATTGTTCTGGTTGTTCCCATGCAGCAAAGTGTCCACCTTTATTCAGTTTGTTAAAGTAGACGAGCTTGGGATAGGCCTTCCTGGTCCAGCTTTCCGGCGCTGCGTAGATCTCATCCGGGAAAACGCTCACTGCCACCGGTATCATCACTTTCCGCGGATCGAAGAAGCCGCCTTTAGCATGCTGAAAAGCTTCCCAATACAAACGGGCAGAAGAAACAGCCGTATTGGTGAGCCAGTATAAGGTGATATTGTCAAGAATATCATCGCGTGTCAAGCCCTCCTGTTGTCCATCGAAAACCCGCGTGATCAGTTCATAGCTGCGGGCGTCATGATCCAGCATCCAGGCTGCCAGTCCAACAGGGGAGTCTTCTATCCCATAAAGCGTCTGCGGACGCAGGCCCATTTCATTCGCATAGCCCAGGCCTTTTTTGTAGAAGAAATCCAGCTGCTGATAGGCGTTCTTTTCATCAGCTGAAAGGCCGTTAGGTACACCGCCACCTGCAGACAGCGCCTTAGAGACATCCGCAGGAACAGTAGCAGGCATGTTGGTATGAATGCCCAGCAATTCCGGTGGCGCTATCAGGGCCATCGATTCTGATACGGCATTGCCCCAGTCGCCACCCTGCGCTACATATTTTTTATAACCCAGGCGTCTCATTAACTCAATCCATGTATTGGCTACCTTTACAGGATCCCAGCCGGTAACCTGCGGTTGCCCGGAGAAGCCGTGACCAGGAAGCGAAGGGATCACTACATCAAAAGCATCTTCCCCTGTTCCGCCGTACGCAGTAGGGTCGGTGAGGGGACCGATGATCTTCATCTGTTCTATAATGGAGCCCGGCCAGCCATGCGTGATGATCATCGGCAAAGCGTTCTTATGTTTTGAACGGACATGGATGAAATGAATATCCACGCCATCTATATTGGTAGTGAATTGTGGCAGCGCATTTAACTTTGCTTCCATCTTTCGCCAGTCGTAATCAGTTGCCCAGTATTGCGTCAGCTTTTTCATGGTGCCAAGTTGTACGCCCTGTGTCTCGTCATTGACGGTTTCCTTTTGCGGCCATTTAGTCGCCTGGATACGGCGTTTAAGATCTGTCAGTTTTTCTTCCGGTATTTCGATGTGAAACGGCCGGATGCTTTCATCGGTTCCCGGCTTTAATGAGGCGGCCGTTTGTGCGTCGGCGGGAAAACCTTGTAAAACAAAAGCTACTGCCACCATTGCAGCTGCAAGAATATTTGTATGCTTTTTCATAGTGCGTTTTTTTATTTGGTAATGATTGCGGGTGTAAGGTAGATGCAATGCTGCCGTGAGGCAATCTGGAAAGACGTGACACGGGCAAATCAGGGGCTGAAGCGGGCAGTTGGCTCCTCTGGTTTTTGTGATGCCCGTTTATTGAGAGAGAACTTCTAAAGTTATAGCCAATAGGTTTAAAAAACCCGTATACCCATTCCTGAGGTTTGTTAACTATCACTTCTTAATAGGTTGTTAACCAATTATTTATTAGCGTTTTCCTGTTTGAGTGCTGTTACTGAAACGGCTGCTTCTATGCAATGATTCGGCTAGAACTCTTATCAGATCTGGCTTTAACATAGGATATATGCCCCATATAAGCAGGTTACCTGCGGGTTATAACCAGGATAAAAGCACTCTTTATAGATCGCTAATATCCTGGTTAAATATTGCATAATACCTGGAAAAAAACTTATGAATTTGCTGAACCTTTATAAGGTTTAGCTTGTTTATTCACTAAATTTTATCTTATGGCAACCCTGGAAGAAGGTTTTGAGTTTACCGGGAGACTCGGAAAATTTTCGGCTTACAGAATGAAAGGCTCCGACAAGATTATTATCCGTAAAAAAGGAGGGCCGAGCAAGAAGCAAGTGCTGAAGTCTAAAAGCTTCGAGCGTCTGCGGGAGAATATGAGTGAATTCGCAGGTGTAGGAAAGGCAGTTAGTGCTGTCAGGTTTCCGCTGAAGCATGTCAGGCACCTGGCTGAACACAATTTTAGTGCGGATCTGACCACCGTCTTCAAAAGTATCCAGCTACTGGACCCTGTTAGTGACAGGGGAGAGCGTCATATTTTTCTGTCGCAGCACCGTTACATGCTGGCTGGTTTCAGGCTGAATAAAAAGCAGCCTTTCCTGGGTACAGTGACAGGTCCGGTGGGCTGTACCTTTAGCCGGGAAACCAAAAGCGCCCTGATACAGCTTCCTGGCCTTGTAAAAGGCATCAACCTGCACCTTCCCTGGAAGCAGCCCTTATACCGCTTTTCTATGGCCTTGGGCCTTGTGCCCGATATTACCTATGAGAAATGGGGGTATAACGTTCATGATGATGAGTGGGCGGACACCGGCCTGGATACAGAATGGCATGTGGCAGATGAGCCTTTTCAATCCCGGACCCTTGAGTTGAAGCTGGATATTCCGGGGCCCCTTAAAGATACACAAACCCTGATATTTGCCATTGGCATAGAAATGGGCAATCCCACCCCTTACGGGAACATAGAACCAGTGAAATATGCAGGCTCCGCGTGTATTTTGACAGCAGGCTAAAAAGAAATAAAAAATATTTTTACGTTTACCCAACCTTTTGCGGCCGGAACTGCATCTGTTATATTTATTGCGAATCGAACCATTGCACATACCCGGGCATGCTGATGATCCCAGTCATGAAAGCGACCTTCCTGTCCTGCTGGAAGGTTGCCGGAGGAATGACCGTGCTTCCCAGGAAAAGCTGTACCGGCGCTATGCAGGTACTATGATGGATACTGTCAGGCGTTATACCAGCGATCGGGATACGGCCTTCCATATCCTGAACAATGGGTTCCTGAAAGCTTTTCAGCATATAGCGCAATACGCATTCCAGGGCAGTTTTGAGGGCTGGCTGCGCAAAATTATGACGAACGCTGTAGCCGAGCATTTCCGGAGCAAGCGGCCTGACCCGAATGTCACCATCACATCGGAGCTGCCGGAGCATATTGCCAAATACGAGGGGCACCAGCCGCTGGAGTATAAAGATTTGCTGGCGCTGCTGCAACGCCTGCCGCCGGCTACCCGGATAGTTATCAATCTTTTCCTGATAGAAGGATATACGCATAAAGAGATCGCTGCCATGACAGGCATCAGTGTGGGCACATCCAAATGGCATGTGGCCGAAGGTAAAAAGCTGTTGCAGCAGATGCTGCCCAACGGAACTTTTTAAACAAGCAATCATAAGCAGATGAATGAAAAGCGCGGAAATATCGACAACTGGCTGAAAACAGCCGCTCAGCAGCCCGGCCCCGGCTTAGATCGGAAGGACGAGGAGGAAGGCTGGGCCGGATTGTCCGCTATGCTGGACGATGATAAAAAACGTCCCGGTATCATCGCCGGCGGCACCGGCATCGTTTCCGGCCTGCGTCGCAAACGCTGGCTGATCTTTACTGCTGCTGCGCTGATCGTATCCCTGACGCTGCTCATGTCTTCCCTGTATTTTTCAAAAGATGCAACAGATATTACCCGGCCCTCATCCACTAATGCCCTTACAAGTGCCACACCAGGTAACACAAACAATACCGTCCGCAATGGCAGCGATAGCGGTATGACTCAGCAAGCGCCAACGCCGCCCTCCGGGATCACCCAACATGAGGAACCTGCGGAACAGGTGGCAGGCGCGGTTGTTGGTCATGAACCTGCGCTGCCATTAGCAAGCGAAACCGCAGCGGAAGTACCGCTGCAGCACCAGCAACAAGCGCTGACGCAACAAAAAGCTGCAGCACCTCCAGCGCAAAAAGAGCCCGATGAGCTGGAAAATATAAAGGCAAACGGTCTGTCCCTGCAAACATTACCGCTGCCGCACAGCTATGGGCTTAGTTTATCCGGGGCTGGACAGCACCTGTTGACCACACCATCCGCGAAAGCCGCAATAGTGCGTTACCCGCGCTGGGCTATTCAGGCAGGTTTCTTAGCAACGAATGACAAAGGCCGCGGCGCCAGGGTTTCATTAATGTACCACCTGCCCATCAAAGGAAATTTCTACCTGCAGCCTTATATCGGAGCCGGTTACACCGGAAATTACAACAAAGCGCTGATGCATTTTGGCGTACAGTCTGTGGTGGATGGCAGTGGCCTGAACAGAACGGATTCCATATGGACCACTTACCGGGTAAAAAGTGTGCTGAACGCCGATGCTGGTATCCGTATCGGCTACACGCTACGCCAGTTTTCTTTTGGAACGGGTGTGCGTTATCACCATATCCTGCATTCAACAGGGGATAGCTCAGCGCTTCAAAAATGGGGTGGAGCGCCAACTGGTGTTATGTACAACCAGGCTTTTTCCAAAGCAGATGCTCCCGGGAAGCATAGTTTTTATGGCGAGATCGAGGCGAATTACCAATGGCGCTTCGGTTTAATCACCGGCATCAGTTATCTGTTCCTGATAAACGAAAGCTCTTCACCGGCCTGGCAGTCCCCGGCGATGTATTCTTCAGGCGGCTCCAATTCAACAACTCTTCCGGGGGGGCTTATTAATACTCCTAACATAAAAAATAGTTTGCAGGATAAAGGAAGATTGGAAATATATTTACGTTTGCCGTTGAGGAGGAAGTAATTTAATGTTAGCAGACATGTATTGCCAAAGATACAAAAGCATACATAATCATCTATTGGTCCTCGCTGCCTTTATTTTATTGATCACCGCAAAAACTATCAATACAATAAAAGCAATCGCCATTAACACTGCCCCCAACAGAAAAATAGCCCGGATCGTTAATAACTGGCTTTGAATACCCGTAGATTTCGCAATCAGCATATTAGAAATGCCCGCAGCTGCACCAGGCGCAGCCCCCTGAGCTATCAGCGCACTTTTATATAATTCCGTTCTTTGCAAAAGTATCTCATTCTCCGGGATCAGTTTGGCCAGAAAGCTTAGCTTAAATTGCTGGTTATAATTTAACTGCAAGGTGTAGAAACCCGCAATCGAATTGAGCACAGCGATGAAGCGAGCGTAGGTACAGATCACAATCCCCGTCATTCCGGTGCTGGGAGGAAGTTGTACCAGGCAAAAGACTGTTATCGGAACAAATAATAGGCCGCAGCTGAAGCCCTGCAGGAATATCGGGATACACAGCTCGCTGAGCGATAAGTCAGGAGTAAGGCGCTGGTATACCCATACATGGTAAAAGAACATCACCGCAAATCCTGCTAATAGTAAGATGGGGAGGTTTTGCTTTTTTGCCAGGATCATTTTTACCGCGATAAAGGTGGCGATGATCACTCCAGCTACGTTAAACAGTCCCGCGTTTGCCACATCGGCTGCACTCCAGCCAAGTACACCGGCTGAATAGCCGTAGATCAAATTGAGGCTGTCCCTCATGCCGTAGAACAGTAACAACAGCAGCAGCCCGAATATAAATTTACCGGATTTGAAAACGCTCAGATTGATCAATGGCCTTTTCAGTGTTGCCTGCCTGAAGAGAAAGAGCACGATCAATACGAGCGCTGAAATGGAGGTGTACAGGATAAGCGGGTCGTCCATCCAGTAGCGTTTTGGCCCGTATATCATGACGAAAGCTGTTGCTGCCGATGCAAACATAAAGAGCACTGCACCGGCCCAATCGACCTGGTACAGCGGATAAGGCTTCATATTAGGTACCGGCCTGAAGATCAGCATACAGAGCAGCATGGCGATGATCTGCAAAGCTATCAGCCCGTAATATACCGCCGTCCAGTCTGTTCTTAATACCACCCAGGATGTACCCAGGCCAACGAGCGTTCCGCTGGTAAGGATCAGCGAAAAGAACAGGGAGGTACCGACCAATGTTCTCTTGGCTTCAGGTAATGTAGAGAAAATTACAATAAGCATGCAGCCCGCCACTATACAGGTAATGACGCCGATCAGGAACCGCAATACGGAGAATATAACCAGATCATGCACAAACAGACATCCTATATTCAGCAGGATCCCTGTTAAAAATGCTATCAACAGATAACTCCGGGTATTAAAATATTTCAGGAACCTGAACTGCACGGGTAAGGTGGTGATAATCCCAGCATAGGTGATCTGTAAAGCAAAAGAAATATCTTCAGGCTGTGCGCCGTAGAAGGAAACAACATGCGCCTGTATCAGACCGAAGGACGCGAACTGCGCGATCGCAGCAAACAATATCAGTACCAGCGAAACCCTGGCAAGACCTGGATGCCGGCTTATCCTGTCATTAAAGTAAATCGTCTGCGCCATATCGTTTATTTAGTTACTTTCCTGACCTTCACCGTTACGTTCATACCTGCTTTGAGCGCTTCCGCATCATGGCCGGTAAATATTACTTTTACGGGTACACGTTGGATGATCTTCACAAAGTTTCCAGTAGAGTTATCTGCTGGTAACAGGGAGAATTTTGAACCGGTGGAGGCAGAAATCGCCTCAATTGCTCCCTGGAATGTTTTGCCAGGGATAGCATCTGCTTCAATTGTAGCCGGCTGCCCTACATACATGCCATAGACCTGTGTTTCTTTGAAATTGGCGATCACCCATTTATCAGCGGTGTTCACAACAGATACTAATGGCTGCCCAGCCTGTACCTGCTGTCCTTCCAAAATGGTTTTTCTGCCTGTGTAGCCGCTATACGGAGAAGTGATGACCGTATAGCTGAGGTTAAGCTTCGCCAGGTCCAGCAGGGCTTCGGCACGTTTGCGAAAGGCAAACAGCGAATTGTATTTAGCCTGCAATTCACGCACCTTGCTATCGCCGGTTTTTAAACTATTGATGGCAGCATTATAATCATTTTTAGAGACATCATACCTGGTTTGTACCTGTTCAAAATCAGAGAGTGTAACTGCTTCATCACTCAACAGGTTTTTGAATCGCTTCACATCCTGCTCCTGTTGCCAGAGCCGGGCTTTGGCAGAACTGATCTGATCCTTGTTCACCAGCGTGGAGGTTTGTGCAGATGCGATAGCGGCCGATAGTATTTCCAGTTGGCCCCTGGCATCTTCCAGCATAGATTCCGCCTCTTTTACTTTCTGGATATACTCCCGGTTGTCCAGGATCACCAGTGTGTCTCCCTGTTTTATTTGCTGGTGCTCCTCAAACAGCACATCCTTGATATAGCCGCTGGCACGGGCGGAAACGGGATTGATAAAGGTCTCTACCTGGGCGTCATTGGTATCTTCGTAATTACCTGCATAGGCGAGATACCAGGCGAAATAAAAGAGCCCGGCCACAATGACTGATATTGCCAACCATTTAATAAGCTTGTTCATGAAACCCGCTTTTGTATTTTTATTTGTTGTCATGATATGTTGCTTTAAAGTTTACCCGTGATGAACAATAAACGGTAGTACACAGCTAAGGCGGCGATATTGGCCTGTATGTAATTCACCCGGGATTCCTGGTACAGGTTATCGGCTTCCAGGAGATCAGTTAATAAGGTGAGCTGATTCGCATACTTGGTGTTTTGTATGTTATAGTTTGTTTCCGCCTGCTCAATGGATTTTTTAGTAACCCTTATCCGGTTCAGCGCTTCGTTGTATTTGATGGTCAATGCCTCGGCTTCCTGCTGTACATTATCATTGATCCAGTCTTGTTGCTGTTTTAACCTGGTTTCTCTCAGCAGGGATGATCTCACCTTATTTTTATTCTGGTATAAGGAGGAGATGTCGTAAGTGAGCTTCACGCCTACTGTACCTACGGCGAAAGTTTGCGGCCTGGATGGAAATACAAGCGTATTGGGATAGTTGAAGCCATAGCCGCCAAACAAGGTGACTGATGGTAGCTGAAAGGATTTGCTGAGCTTTGTCCGGTTTTCCTGTAATTCAATACTCTTTTGCAGCTTTAAGATCACATAGGCGCCTGAAAGATCAGTTGACAGCCTTTCCAGTTCCAGGCTGTCTGGCCGTATCAGTGAGGCAGTATCTATGGGGATGATCTTTGTGTGCTTATCCAGGTTTAACAGCGTATTTAATTTCTGGTTGCTGATGCGATAATCATTGCCATTGGCGTCTTCACTTAACAACACATTTGACAGGGAAACATCGGCCCTCAGTACATCGCTTTTGGTTACTTTACCATTGACATAAAAGGCATTGATATTCCTGGAGCGGATCCTTGCCCTGCTTACCTGGTCTTTTATGAGATGGCTTTGGAAGTAAAGCCGGATCATATCCAGGTATTGCAATGTTACCTGCAATGCGATATTGGCCGCCTGTTCCCGGGTATCGATGGCAGCCAGCTCGCTTTTGTGTTTCATGTCAGTGATCACAGATCGTTGTCTGCCGCCTGCATAGAGGTTGAAAGCAGCTTCCAGTCCCAGGGCGCCTGCATTCGGATCGGGCGGTTTAGGGATCTGGTGTGGATCGCCCAGCACACCATCATAGAGGGTGATGTTGGTATAACGTTGATAGGATGCGTTCGTCAGCACGCGGGGAAAGGTTCCCATCCTTGCGTCGGCCAGATCCGCCTGGGCGGCGTCTTCTTCTGTTTTCAGCGCGGCGACTGATTTGTTAGTCGTTTTGGCCTGCCGGATAGCCTCGGCTAAGGAGAGCGGAAGGCTTGCGCTATCGCGGGTCTGCGCATTGAGTCCGCAGACTGATGCTGTGAGAAGTAAAAAGCAGATCCATTTGGGAATGTTGGTACATCCCATTAGATGAATTTTCATGTTCCGTTTAGGATTTTATGCTTTGAGTGATTTGAAATTAATCCTGAACCTGCCTGGAGGAGTACCCGCCAGTTTGGTAAAGATCCGGTTGAAATATTTGGGGTCTTCGTATCCCAGGCGATCGGATATTTCCTTTATGCTGAGATCAGAATAGCAGAGTAGTCGTTGGCTTTCCCGCAGCATTTCCTGCTGAATAAAATAAGACGCTGTAAAACCTGTTACCGCTTTTACCGTATCATTCAGGTAACTGATGGAATAGCGCATTAAAGCTGCATATTCATTCGGTTTTTTCAGATCAGGGAAATGCTGTCTGACCAGCCGTTTGAATTCTTTTGTAAGCTCTATACTCCTTTGGGATTGGTGTCCTGTTACAAACTGCGTATTGGCCTGGAATGCGGATGCTATTTTATAGACGCAGGGTGCGGCAAATGCATTCACGGCTGATTTATGCAGGCTGCCCAAACTTTCATCGTTGTAGGTTTGCAGCAGCAGTTCAAAGTACTGGACGAACCACCAGACATCCGGCGCTGATAAGGGCAGTACCGGGCCTTTAAACAGGGAGTCCTCGATCATCAGCCGGGCGTGTTCATCCACCAGTTTATTATCGAGGAATAAGATCCAGCCATCCACATTATTGTCAAATTTAACCGCCCGCTGGATCTGTCCGGGGAAGAGAAAGACCACCCTCCCCGGTGTGATCATCACCTTTTTAAAATCAACCAGCAATTCTGCATTGCCCGCCGTCAGCATAATGCATATAAAATGATCGTTACGATGCAGCCTGCTGATATCGTCAAACAGTGAGGAAACAAATGCTTCGTTCATTTTCTCGATGCGAACGCCGGAGATATTTTCTCTTAATTGCCATATAGGAATATTCACTTTCATCATCGTCTTCATCATTTAAACACGGTACAAAATTACCGCATCTGCACATTGGAATATCCCACTTTTCACGTCATTTGGTGGATAAAAGGCATATTTTAGACTAATATAGGGGACTTACCCAACCTTTTGCTGGCGGAATGCATCTAATAAAGGTAAAAGCGAAACGCATGAATAAGATATTGGTTTTTTCAGCAGTTATCTCAGCAACTTTGATGATGGCGGCAGCCTGCAATAAAGAAAATGAACAACCCATTGTACCGGAGGATCGGTATCATACAAGCGATTCGGTGATCAAAAGAGGCCAGACGGTATTTTTTGGCTTCAGCGATGGTACTGAATGGAAGGGAGAGTGGACAGTAATGCCCAACGATGGAGTAAAGATCTATCCCCGGGAGCTATCGGCTCAGATACTTTTTACGCAGCCCGGCCAATATATAGTCACTGCCAGCGCAAAGACCGGTGGCCAGGTGTTTACGGATACCGTACGCGTGATAGACAGTCCTTATATATCTCCTTATCCGTTTTACGGGGGCGACTTTGCGGCAGACGATATCATTACCCTGGAACCTTTGTCCTTCCGGGATAATGTGCTGGTATTTCATGCCGTTGGCAAAAAGACGTATTCCTGCCTGTCTTTTTTCGAGTATAAAAACAACAGTACATCCACTGCGGTGAGTATGGACCTGGGTGTACCCAATCCAGCGGCGGTGCTCTGCCTGGTGGGGCCTTATCCGGCGCCCTCGAGCCTGATCTATACTCAGGGCTATGCCAATGGTACGCATCCCGTTACCATCCGCCTTGGGAGCAGCTTAATCACCTATACCGGTACCCTGACTGTAACGGATGATCAATATATCTTCAGCTGGCCGGATAATATACCGGTAGTGATTGCGCCTAAACAAATTGCCAGAATAAAGTAGTTGACTATAGCGCGCGATTCTTTTTAAAGTCGCTGGGATTGACGCCTTTGTATTTTTTGAAAGCCCGGCTCATATGGCTTTTGTCGGTAAAGCCAAATTCATCGGCAATCTCCTTCATCCGGAGATTGCTGTTGCGCAAGCGGTTCCCGATGAGTGTAAACTTGTAGCTCAGGATATATTCCTGTAAAGTTTCGCCGGTATGTTTCTTGAAATAACGGCTTAAATAGTGTGCTGAAATACTGAGCGCTTTTGCGATCGCATCCACACGCAAACGGTCGGGATAATAAATGTTCGATTGGATGTATTGCAGTACTTCGAGTATTTTTTGCTCATCGCCCTCATTGGCTTTTGTGGCAACAGTGGCTGCGCTGTTGCGGGCAACGATGACCAGCAGCGTATTGACCAGCTGTTTAATTAATTCTTTACTATACAATTGATTGGCGAGATGTTCCCGGATGATCCGTTCCATCAGATTGCCAACAAAGAGGCGGTCGGGCTCATTGTTTAATATGCTCTCCGGTTCATTCCTGCTGTTTTGCAGCACGATCTCGAGATGCTGCAGCAGTTCATCATCTTTCCGGGTATTTTGAATGTAGGCGGTGTTGAAGCGTATGAAAAAGAATTGGGTGGTAGTATGGATCGTGAACAGGTGATTGTCATTTGGCGGAACGAGGAAAAGGTCGCCTTCCCGGTAAGGCATCTGCAGCTCGTTAATAGACTGGACGCCGGTGCCGGAGACGATGTAGATGAGCTCAAAGAAGGTGTGGGCATGCCGTCCGCGCGGACAAACATCCAGGTATTCTTTAAGCACCAATTGAAAAGGCTCCTTCAGATGGTCTTTTACCATGTGCGTAAATTTGCAACATAAAGTTGTAAATGTACAACTATTTTAAACGCTTCCTGCCGAATTTTGTACCACATTTAAACAAGGACAAAATGAAAGCATTGGTGTTACATGAGATCAATACTCCCTTCACGGTGCGCGAAATACCAGAGCCGGTGGCTCAAAAAGGGGAAGTATTGGTGAAAATAATCGCCAGCGGTATCAATCCGCTGGATCTGAAGATCAAAGCTGGTCAGGCCGCCCATGCGGGCGTTAAATTGCCGGGCGCAGTGTTAGGTATTGACATGAGCGGCGTGGTGGCAGCCGTGGGGGCCGATGTAAGCCGTTTCAAGCCCGGAGATGCGGTTTTCGGGATGGTAGGCGCCATTGGCGGAAAGCAGGGTACACTGGCGGAGTATATTGCCGTGAATGCCGATCTGCTGGCGCTCAAGCCAAAGCATATCAGCTTTTCGCAGGCGGCTGCTCTGCCGTTGATCAGTATTACCGCCTGGGAGGCGCTGGTGGAGAAAGCAAATATTCAAGCAGGGACTAAAGTGCTGATCCATGGTGGTGCAGGAGGTGTTGGTCATATTGCCATTCAGATCGCCGTATCAAAAGGCGCGGAGGTGTATACCACGGTGAAGACGGATGAGATTCCTCTTGTTGAGCATTTAGGGGCGATAGCTATCGACAGATCGGAGTACAGCGTTGCGGATTTTATGTCCCGCTACCCGGATTTTGATGGTTTCGATGTGATCCTGGATACGATTGGCGGCGAAGTGCTGGATGCCTCTTTTCAGCTGGTAAAACGATACACCGGGCATGTGGTCAGTATACTGGGTTGGGGAACGCACAGCCTGGCGCCGCTATCTTTCCGCGGTGGAACTTATTCGGGCGTTTTCACCCTTTATCCGTTGCTCTCAGGTAAAAACCATCTGCATCACGGTAATATACTCGGTGAAGTAGCCCGGCTTGCGGAAGCGGGAAAGCTGCTGCCAGTCATGGATGAGCGCATACTTCCTTTTGAAGCGGCTGATGAGGCATATAGGATCATCAAAAATGGAGAGGCAAAAGGGAAGATGGTACTTAGTGTTTCGGCAGAAGCGTAATAAAATTGAACGCTTACCCAACCTTTTGATCGCTGTATGCATCTAAGAAAGGTAAACGCGATCAGCAAATGAATAAGACACTTATATTTTCTACTGTTATCTCAGCAATGCTGATGATCGTAACAGCCTGTAACAAAGAAAAAGAGGAGCCCGACGTGCTTCATGAACTAAAAGGAACCCTGTTTGACAACGAGGCATTACACCTGTCAGATACCGTGGTGAGAAGAGGCCAGACCTTATCCACAGTTTTGGCAGACACCAGCTGGACAGGGGAGTGGTCGGTGGAGCCGGACAATGGTGTAAAAGTGTCGATATAGACTTCCTGGGCACGCCTAACCCAGCCGCCATTAACTGCACGCCTGGCCCTTATCCTGCGCCGCACAGCTTCGTGTACACGAGGGAGTATGCCAATGGTACGCATACTGTTAGCATCCGGGTAGGGCAGCCGCTTACAAGTTATACCGGAACTGTAACGATCACAGATGACAAGTATACCTTTAGCTGGCCGGATAGTATACCGGTGGTGATAAGGCCTAAGGAGATCAACAGGGTAAAATGATAAATAATTTTCGGGGAGACAGACAGGGCAAATGCAGCAAATGCGTTTGCCCTTAAATGCTTATGGCAACTTTTTTTGTGCAAACAGCCAATCCCATACCTCCGGCATTGCCATCATCACTCCGGATACGATCGTGGCAACCAGGGCGATGGCCATTACCAGCCCCAATACAAGGCGCAGGGATTCCGTCTGTGAGGCATCGGCCTTTGCAGTTGTACGCTCCTTCAGAAAATGCATAACGAAGAGCAGCGGTGTCAGGCTCCCGGCCACGGTAGCCCATTCCGCAATTTTTGCAAAGTAGATACCGCCGATAAAAGGAGTCAGCATCAACAGGCCAACGATCGCACCCGCACAGCCGGCAGCCATCAACCATGGATGCTTTCCGGCGGGGGAGCTGATCAGGCTGACAGCGTTTATGATCCAGGCAAGTACTGAAAAGGAGAGGAGGAGGGGAAAATAACTCATCATCGTCCCGGATACCAGTATTTTATAAATGGCAATGGAATAGCAGCCAGCTGCGATAAAGGAAACGATGCCGGAGTAAAAGGGAAACCAATACCTGCGGTAATGATAATATTGCAGCAAAAGCAGGGCGCCTGCGAGTGTAATCAGTGTGCTGGTGATAAACAATGCCATAAAGGCATCCAGGAAAGGGAATGAGGGACCGACTATCTGGCGAAGGATTCCCTGTAATAAGCCGGAAACAGCTGTAAGCGTCAGGAAAACAATTAATGTAGTGTATAGGGGTTTATTCATATGCTATAAATTACGATTTTTTAGCCGTCCAGCAGAGATATTTTATTTACTTTATGAATGGATAAAATATTCTATATATTTGCGCCGCAATCACGCAATATGCTTAACCTTTTTAAGTCACAAACACCCAATAACATCATTAATTCTTAACATTTAAACCGGAACTACAACGAATCCTATGAGAAAACTGTTCTTAAGTGCAACGGCACTTATGGTATTGTTTGCTGCCTGCAGCAAAGACGACAACAACACTGACCCTACCAAGCCAGACGATGGTTTAAAGCCCGGAAAGCTGCATCAGAGCACAGTTTCTGCACTCGATAGCCTGACGTCCGTATATGACGCTAACAATAAGCTGGTAAAACAGGTAAGATTTGATGAGAAACGCAGCCTGACGGGCATTGATTCGATGGTGTATGAAAATGGCAGAATAACGAAGATCGTCTCTGTCGATAAGGCAGGCGTGCAGAAATTGCGGGAGACGCTCACGTACAACAGCGCAGGTAAACTGGAGAAGGTAGGCTGGCATTTCTCTTCTGATGGCAGCCTGAGTAGCTATGACAGCATTGGTTATAACGCAGATGGCCGTCCGGCTAATTTGTTTGCGAAGGACCCAAATGGTACACAGAGAAGTAAAATAATATACACCTGGAACAGCAAGGGGAACCTTGCCAGGCAAGTACGCGTTTATTATGCAAATAATATAGAAACAAAGGATAGCGGTTTTATTGACTATACTTATGATGACAAGGTGAACTTTGGCTCCAAACAGGTGGAAATCTTCCTGACAGAGCCAGAGGACGCAGGCTTCGCATTTTCTGTCAACAATATGCTGGAATCCGTAAGCCGGAGCAATACTTCTCCGGATAGGAAGTTTGTATTAACACAAGAATACACGTACGATGGAGATGGATACCCTGCTACAAGGAAAGATCACTACAAATCATATACGGGAGACCAGGTAACGTTTACCAGTGAGGATGCCTGGTGGTTCCATTATACCAGGTAACAGATTATACAATAACATGGCCGCTGATTGCCATTCACAGGCATTCAGCGGCCAGTTTGTTTATCATGCCCCTTACACGTTCTCCAGCGTCTTGATATCGAACTTCTTCATTTTCATAAAGGCTTCCATTACCTTTTGCGCTTTGTCCGGATTTGACAGCAGTTTCGGTAACACGGTAGGTACTACCTGCCAGGATACGCCATATTTGTCTTTCAGCCAGCCGCAGTTGCTTTCGCTGCCGCCGTCAGCAGTAAGCTTTTCCCAGTAGTAATCGATCTCTTCCTGGGTTTCACAGTCTATCACAAAGGAAACCGCTTCATTGAATTTAAACTGCGGGCCGGCATTCAGTCCGATGAATTTTTTGCCATCGAGCTCAAATTCCACCACCATTTGATTGTCTGCCTTGATCTTTGAGTTCTTGAATACTGAACAGTAGAACTTTGCTGCTGCCTGTGCCTGACCGTCAAACCAGAGGCAGGGATAGATGTTGTTTGCCATATTGATGTGTTTTTGTGTTTGTTTGATGGTTCAAAATTACACCGGGGCGGGAGGGGAAAATAGAACAAAAGTGACAAAATTCATTTTTCGGCCGGTTTAAGGTAGGCCAGGTACTCTTTAGGGGTAATGGAAGTAAACTCCTTGAAAGCACGGATAAAGTGGCTCTGGTCCGCATATCCGTTGTTAAATGAGATGTCTGTAAGGTTTTTGAACTGCAGCTTTCTGAGCTGCTGGAAAGCAGCGTCAAACTGGCTGATCCGCCTGTATTGGGTGGGGATGATGCCAATGTTCTTCTCAAACATCCGCTGAAAGGTACGGCTGGTCATATAGAGCTCCTGCTGTACCTCTACGAGGTTCTTCTTGGAGGGCGCGCTGGCGATCTTCTCTACCGCATATTTTATGATTTGTATATCGGTCTTGATCTTGGTAGTAAGACTGAAAATATAGTTATCCAGCAGGGCGATCATTTCGCTGGTGGATGCTGCGTTCAGCAATTGTTCCTGGAGGTCCGCCCTGATAGAAGCCGGTAAGAGGTTCAGATCAACCGGATTGTCTGTCAGCTCCTGGGCGGAGACGCCAAATAATGTGTTGATGGTGTAGGGCTTAAAAAAATAGGCAATGAGCGTGAAATCTTCCCGGATAGTCAGGGTCGCGGGAAAGACCGTTTGCCCGAAGAGCGTAAGGTTGTTGGTGGAAGTGCCGATCTCTCCTTTGGCCGTCTGAAAAAGCAATGTAGGCTTGCCATTGGCAAACAGGGGCAACACAAAAGGAGTTGTTACCTGGTAGTCCTCGATCACCAGTATTTCCTGAACATACTCAGCAATTTTCAGGGCTGGAGGAAGATATACTACATTCATACGGCTGTTAATATACGCAGAAAAAAATTACTGCTGAGTACGAATATATCTGCAATAGTATTACAGCCGCATAAGATATAAAAGATTATGCAGTAACGCAAGTCAAAGGTTACACAGGCCTGAAGAGGGACTGTGTAACCTTGCAAATAATTAATAGCCTTTGCCGGGAGAGAGGTGAATGTCGGCTATCTTATTACCTAATTCTTTTCCGTCTTTCAAAGTAGCGGTTTGTGTAAAGCGATAATGCAAGCCGCCATAGATCCTTGAAACAGCGGCTTCTTCCATATATTTGGAAAGAGAAGTATAGTGACGGGGAGCGGAACCTTTCCAGTCATACGCGTTGTCTGTTACCGGAATATCACCGAACTCTCTTATCAGCACCTGTATAACGGGCATGTACAATCCGACAAGTCCGGAAGTATATTCAGGATAAGGAGGTGTGATGAGGTAGGGCATCCAGTTTGGATCGATGTGTTGCTGAACATAGCTCACCGGCCGGATAAGGCTATATTTATATTTCGCTCTGAACGTGTTGATCGGACCGTCTTTTTGCGCAATGCCAGTTTTAGCATACACTTCAGCTGCCTTTCCCAGCTTTACGTTTTGCTGTTCTAATAAGCCTGTTATAACAGAAAGTAAATGATAAGGGGCGGGAAGGCCTACTCCCGGACCACCGGAATCAGCAAACCAATCAGCAATGGCTTTTTGCTCCGCTGTCAGGTTTTTTCCTATTTCATATACTTCATTTGCCGCGTTGTAAAAATCGGAGCCCGGATGGGCAGAATAGGGTATAGACATCGGAGGCGCGACAGCTGTTAAGCTATACCGGAGAAAAGGCCTTGAGTCCTTTAAAAAAGGCCCTACCGGGTTGGCAAAGGCAGGAGGGGTGCGCACCCAGGCGCCCGGGAAAACAGGCGGTACATATCCCTGATCGGAAAGATTGAAATTATCAGTGGTAGACCAGTTATAAATAGCAGTAGCCACTGCTCGGCCAAAGGCTTGCGAACGGGCTAGCACATCCTCTGTAGTGGATAAGCGGAAGTGCTTGTTATTAGCATCTTCCAGCGAATCAATACTGGCTCTATTCGCATCGGTCAGGCCGATTAAAAATTGTTTAAACATACTGGCCAGGGCGGCATTGGCGACGGCCCTCCATAAATAACGCTGATGATTCTCTATCGCCGGCATTTTGGGCATCTGATAGAGCCTGGAAGATAAACTCACCGATCCTTTGGTGCCCGGGCTCACGGCTTCATACAAGCCGACCCCGATATAACCAAAGTTGCGGTTGTTCAGGATGACAACAGGTTGGGGATTTGCAGGCCGTTGTATTTTTGCAATAAATTTATACCAATCATACACTACATCGGCACTTTCCTCGGTTGCCCTTGGCGGCCAATGATCATTTTTCTTACAACTGAACAGCAAGCCTGCAATGATCACAAACATCAGGGGGGCTAAGTTGTAATTACTCTTTGATGGCAGTTGCATGATGAATAATTTAATAGTGAAAAAATACGGACAATATAAAGGGGAGACCGGTAATGCATAATTACCAGAGCAGTTAATAAGCTGATGCCATTTGCTATGTCAGATCAATCTTGGGGCTGCGAGTAAATAACATGAATTTTTGCTGGTTCCGTAAATCCGTTTTTTGAAGATCGAACAAAGCCACTGCTATGTGTAGAATCAAATGTTTTGAGTAGCTTGAATCAAAAGTAAAATAATTTTCATAATCTAAAAAAAAGAAATTGTCATGCGGCGCCTCTACCAGGCAGTAGTATACTTACTCTACTAATTTTATAATTTAACCGAAGATAAACAGCTGAAACATTTATCTGTATTGCGTCTTAGGCGTTCAAAAATTATTAACACAATCCCTTTAAATATACTTGGTTTTTTCTCGCCAAAAACAATACATTTGTTCTTACCACCACCATTTATCCAATAACATCTTCCCCGCACACCAATAGATCTTTTATTATAAAACCATCCGTAATATGGCAGACCAGATCAAACCCAAAAATCAAACTGCACTCGGTGATGTGGCTGCGAGGCAGCTAGCGATCGCCACACGTACCGTACCGCAAATGGTGACCATCAGCCCAAGATGGCTTACCCATCTTATGAGCTGGATCCCTGTAGAATCAGGTGTGTACCGCCTGAACAGGGTAAGAGATGCCGACAGCGTAGCCGTGGATTGCTCTGCACGCGACGAGCGCGCACTTCCCCAGACTTATGTGGATTATATTGATAATCCCCGCGAGTATAATCTCAGTGCAGTACATACTGTGCTGGATGTGCATACCCGCGTGTCAGACCTTTACAGCAAGCCATATAACCAGATCAGTGAACAGCTGCGTCTGACCATTGAAACCATCAAGGAAAGGCAGGAAAGCGAATTGATAAATAATAAAGAATATGGCCTGTTGAACAGCATAGCGCCCTCGCAGCATATTAAAACACGCACCGGTGCGCCTACGCCCGATGACCTGGATGAGCTGATCACCAAGGTGTGGAAAGAGCCCGGCTTCTTTTTGCTGCATCCTCTTGCCGTTGCTGCTTTCGGCCGAGAATGCACCCGCAGGGGTGTACCACCACCTACGGTATCCTTGTTCGGTTCACAGTTCCTGACCTGGCGCGGTATCCCCCTGATCCCTTCAGATAAGGTGCCAGTGAATAAAGGGAAGACGCAGATCCTCCTGCTACGCACCGGCGAAGCCAGACAAGGCGTGGTAGGCCTGTATCAGCCCAATCTCCCGGGCGAACAGTCTCCCGGCTTGTCTGTACGCTTTATGGGGATCAATGAAAAGGCGATCGCCTCTTACCTCGTTTCATTGTATTGCTCACTGGCAGTGCTGGTTGATGACGCCATCGCTGTATTGGATGACGTAGAAACAGGAAAGTATCATGAGTACAAGTAATGGTCAACTCAATAACCACCCGGAGGGCTGGACGCCAGACGTGAAGATGCTGGAGCAGCTGGCCAACCAGCTGTTCAGCGCTCCGCCCGGCGGTGCAGGCGCATTGCCTAACGCGGCGCCTACATCGCAGTCGATGCAGGTGATGGAGCCTGGCGCTTACCAGGAAACACTCCTGGAACAGGGCAAGGTAGAGAACATCAGCGAGCCGCAGACCGCCCTTCCTGATCCGCATTTTGCGGGAGCAGGTATTGTGCCGCAGTCTGTAGCAGGTAGTGGTATCTCACCTTCCGCCCAACAGGCAACAAGATATGAAGGGAAGGAACCTTCAACCTACGTTCCTGATCCGCAATTTGCAGGGGCAGGGCTCGCGCCTAAATCTGTTGCAGGCAGCGGGATCTCTCCTTCGGCAATAGGCCCGAGCCATCAATTTGATCCGAAGCAGCCGCCAACGGCTCTTCCTGATCCTCATTTTGCGGGGGCTGGTGTAGTACCGAAGTCCGTAGCAGGCAGCGGCGCATCACCCTTTGCTTTTCACAAAGGAGGGTATGGCGGCTCGATGCCTGATAGTGGGGCCTCTCCGCTGTCATCTACTTTTCACGATCTGCCTTTTTTGTCGGAACAGGGTTACGCACATGATCTCCAGGGAATGCTGAACAACCTGTCGGGCATGTCTTCCGGTCCGCAAATACCGGGATATGGCACTACGGCCAGCAGTGTTCCGGCTTATTATTTCCTGGCAGAGCAGCTGTCATCCACTATGCCCGGCGCGGGAAAAGGCACTACGGCAGGTATGCCAGCACCGCCTTATGATCTGAATAAAGTCCGCCTTGATTTTCCCATCCTGCAGGAATGGGTGCATGGCCGCCGCCTGGTATGGCTGGATAATGCAGCTACCACGCAGAAACCGAAACCAGTGATCGAGCGGCTCTCTTACTTCTACGAGCATGAGAACTCCAACGTTCACCGCGGTGCGCACGACCTGGCTGCCAGGGCCACCGATGCTTATGAGGAGGCCCGTAAAAAGGTACAGCATTTCCTGAACGCGGGATCTCCCAATGAGATCGTATTTGTACGTGGCACTACAGAAGCGATCAACCTGGTGGCGCAAAGCTGGGGCGATCAATATTTGAAGTCAGGCGACGAGATCGTGCTCAGTCACCTGGAGCATCATGCCAATATCGTTCCCTGGCAGCAGCTCGCGGGTAAAAAGGGACTTACATTGAAAGTAATACCTGTTGATGATGATGGACAGATATTGCTGGATGAGTATTCCCGTTTATTAGGCCCTAAAACAAAGCTGGTTTCCTTTACCCAGGTGTCTAATGCACTGGGAACGGTTACACCGGCCCGGCAGATGGTGGAAATGGCGCATCAGATGGGAGCCAAAGTGCTGGTAGACGGCGCCCAGGCCGTATCACACATGCCCATTGATGTGCGTGAGCTGGATGCCGACTGGTACGTGTTTTCCGGTCACAAAGTATTTGGCCCTACGGGCATTGGCGTGTTGTACGGTAAAGAAGCTTTGCTGAACGAAACGCAACCCTGGCAAGGCGGCGGCAACATGATCTCTGACGTCACCTTTGAGCATACGAAATACCAGGCGGCTCCCACCCGCTTTGAAGCCGGTACCGGTAATATTGCCGATGCGGTAGGTTTGGGCGCTGCGATTGATTATGTCAGCAAGATCGGTATGCCCGCTATCCACCTGTATGAACAATACCTGCTGCAGTATGCCACCCGCCTGTTGAAAGACGTTCCCGGCCTGCGCCTGATCGGCACAGCGCCTGAGAAAGCAGGTGTGCTGTCGTTTGTGCTGAACGGATTCCGTACGGAGGATATCGGCGGCGCTTTGAATAAAGAAGGCATTGCGGTGAGATCAGGTCATCACTGCGCACAACCGATCCTGCGCAGGTTTGGTGTGGAGAGCACGGTACGGCCATCACTGGCTTTGTATAATACCTGTGCGGATATTGATGCGTTGGTGGCGGCCTTGTATAAGATTACCGGCGGGCAGACATTTTACCGGAGATAAAAAGTAGGATAAAAGATAGAAAGGCTTTAGGTCGTCAGACTTAAAGCCTTTTTTTATTTTTTCCCAGGTGTGTAAAAAATACTATCTTCCATATTCGTAGACAGTAGACCCTAGCTAGTCCATATGAAAACGTAGAATGCAACCACAACAGATCCCCAGGATAATGATTCCCTGTTTTTTATCGTAAAACGGCTACACCGCTGTATTCCCTCAATTACATAAACCGAAAAAAATGCAAAAGCAATCTTTTACCGTTGCAGACTATTTGCTTACACGGTTAAAACAACTCAATGTCACGGAGGTTTTTCAAATCCCCGGCGATTACGTAAAACACTTTACCCAGGCCCTGGAAGATTTTGACGGCGTAACAGCGATTGGCTGTATCAACGAGCTGGATGCCGGCTATGCGGCCGATGCCTATGGGCGTACCAGAGGATTAGCGGCAGTATCCCTCCAATATGGGGTAAGCACTTTTATTGCCCTGAACGGCGTTGCCGGCTCTTATGTTGAGCGCAGCCCTGTTGTGGTGATCAGCGCCACGCCCGGTGCAGATGCCCGCCGGATCACCAAGATGTACGATGTATTGTACCATCACTCTACCGGCAACATGGCCGCCGACCAGGAAGTGTACAAGCAGGTGACCGTTGCAGCGGAAACACTGAGCACTTCTGCAGGTGCGGCAGAGAAGATCGACAACCTGCTCATTGCCGCCATCACCTACAAAAGGCCGGTGTTCATTGAATGTTACAAGGAAGTATGGGGCGAGCCTTGTTTGCCGCCGCCCGACAAAGTCCTGGAGCCGATGAAGTTTACCAGTGATCCGCTGGCCCTGGTAAATGCGGTGGATCAGGCCTGGTCGCAGATCTCTGTCGCGAAGAAGCCTTTGATCTTTGCAGGCGTAGAAGTATTGCGTCATGGCTTATCCGGTTTACTGCAGGATCTTATTGACGCCAGTGGTTTCCTGTACACCACTACCTCCCTGGGTAAAACCGTGCTGGATGAGTGTGGCGATAAGTTTATCGGCACTTATTCAGACGCCGCCTCCATTGAAAGCGTGCGTGACATTGTGGAGCAGTCGGACTGTATCCTTACCCTGGGTACGATCATCACCGATGATTACCTCTGGTTCGTGGAGAATAAGTACGCCAATATGGTACTGGCCACTACAGAGCAGATCAGGGCAGGCTACTTCATCTACAAGGATGTGACCATGGAGGATTTTATGGATGCCCTGCTGACGAAGTTCAAAAAGGTGAACACCTATCCCCTGAATGTAACGGCGCCTCCGCAGCCTAAGTACCCGGAGCCCTGGCTGTCTAATTCAGATCCTTACTTTGATGCCAGTCCGCAAACCATTACCTACAACCGTTTCTTCCAGCATTCGATGCAATTCCTGCAAACGAATAATTTGCTGGATCAGATTGTTATGACCTTTGGCATCAGCTCTGCTATGTATGTAGCCACTAACGCCTATGGTTTGTCGCAAAACAGTTTCCTTGCCTCCGCAGCCTGGCAGATCATCGGGTATGAGACCGGCGCTGCATCCGGCGCACAGCTGGGCAGCGGCAAACGCGCCTGGACCATCGCCGGCGATGGCGGTTTCATGATGGTATGCCAGTCGCTCTCCACCCTGGCCAGGAACAACATCAATGCCGTGATCTTTGTGATGAGCAATGCCGTGTATGCCATTGAACAGGTATACGTGGATATTGATTCGTTTAAGCCAGGACCGGAACATAAATTTGATACCTTCGACATCCTGCCCAAATGGGATTACCTGGCTCTTGCCCAGGCTTTCGGCGCAGCAGGTTTCCGCGTTACGACTGTTGACGAGCTGAATGCTGCATTGCCCCAGATATGGGCCCTTACCAATCAACCCGCCCTGGTGGAAGTGGTGATCCCTGAAAAGGACCTTCCCCGTCAGATGTACCGTCTCGGAACAGAAAGCTAAATTACTTATTACACTCACCCTCAATAATCACTATTCTATGGCTAAGAAGTATTCTATTTTCGGCGCCGGTGCAGCAGGGCTTTATACTGCCTGGCGTTTACTGGACAGTATGAGCGATGCACAAAATGCTTCCCCCAAACAATTGCAGTCGGGCGATACGCTGGAACTGTACGACTGGGGCAACTACCAGTTCAATGGAGAAACCTCCGGCACCCGGGCTCCCGGCGCCCGTGTCTGCACCTGGCATTACGAGGACGATAAAACAAAATCCTACCTGGAAGTGGGAGGTATGCGTTATTCTTATTGGGATGGCAAGCCCCTGAGCGGCGGCCATCGCCTGGTAACCACTGTTATTGAGAAGCTGGACCTGAAAAAATTCTCCGTGCCCTTCAATGAATCTACCAACCCCTTGTTCTACCTGCGCGCGAAGAATATGTACCTGAACGATATTTCCTCCTCGAACCCGGCGCCTTACAATGTACAGAACTACGGCGCAGCTGCATCGCCGGATACCGGTTTTAATATTGTAGAGAGCTTGTCTGTAACTGCTCATACAGGGCCGCAGACAAGGCTGGAGTGGTGCGATTTCTATCGCAACGGCCAGATCAAGGCAGAGCTGCCGAAATCATCTGTGTTCAAGCAAGGGGATCACCTGAAAGATATTGGTTATTGGAACCTGATGTTTGATCAGCTGGGATCAGAAGGGTATAAGTATACCTCTGACGGTAACGGCTATACTTCCAATGTGATCAACTGGAACTCGGCTGTAGCCTTCCAGGCTAATAATGAGTTTACACCGGGCACAGAGTATCGCACCCTTACACATGGGTATTCCAGCATGTTCAATGCTTTATTTAACGCCATTGAATTGCTGGCAACAGCAAAAGGTGTCAAGTTTGAGTATCATTATAATACGCGTCTGCATTCCATCCTGGTGATCGACAATGTGATCCAGTACACCACAGCTACACGCGAAAATCCGAATAAAGAGTCCGGCCTCAGTACCACGGCGGCAGCCTGGCTGGCCATGCCCCGCTACGCCATAGAGCTGGTAGCACAGGCCACCCGTTATAAAATCCATACCGGGCTGGATGTGCTGAATCATAAGAAAGTGCAACTGTACCTGGAATCTGCCGTGCTGCAGCCTTCCTATAAGATAGGGATGTTCTTCCACGAGCCCTGGTGGACTGAAAAGGCGGAAAATCCGCCTACTTACCCGGCGCAGGTGGGTGGTTATGAAGTAACTACGGATGTACTGGAACAACTGGAGAAGAACGGTTTTCCACCGGCTTATATCACCGCTATGAACAGTGACAGCAATATTTTAGAAACACCTTATGCATCCGGGCCTGCCTTTATCAAGGCCGTTGAGATCTGCGTACAGGCACGCCTGACAGTACCTCAGGAGGAACTGTTGCTGACAACAGCTGAACGTAATACCATCGGCCCCAGTGTAACTGACCTGCCTATACGCCAGGTAGTGTATTTCGGGAACAATGCGCTGGATCAGAATCATAAACCGGTATACGGATTGCTGGCCGCCTATGATGATGAACAATTCGCCAGTTTCTGGCAGGAGCTGGAGATCGGGCCTAATAAGCAACGTGAAAGGCCTATTTCAGAGAACTATCAACCCCTGGAAGGCCCACGTAAAGTACCGGAAGTAATGTTGAAAATGCTGCGTAAACAACTGGCGCAGGTGCATTTTGGTCCACAGGCGGATTATTCTATGGTACCCGAGCCATTGGAAGCAAAGTATATGGACTGGTCCTTGCCGCCGTTCAGTGCAGGATATCATGCCTACGCAGCGCATTATGATGTGTGTGATGTGCAGCAGAAGATCCGCAAGCCTTCACAGCTGGTAGATGGTGCGGATGCGGATATCTTTATTGTAGGGGAAGCATATTCTAATGATCAGGCATGGGTGGAAGGTGCGTATTGCACTGCGGAGTCTGTGCTGAATGATTTCTTTGGAATACCGCCGATTATTGATAATAAGGTATATCCGTTTATTTGTCCGTGTAAGTAAGATGGACAGCAATAAAAGAAGGCCGCTTCAAAAGTGATTTTGGAGCGGCTTTTTAATTTGGGCGACCGTTAATAAACAAAGGGCTACCGTTAATAAACAAGTGCTGCCTGCACTGGATGAAATGAAAAAAGGTTTTCTATGTTTGTGCCACAAATATTTTTGAATGTTTATTCTATATCTAATGGACGATGCATGTGATTAGTTAATCCCCCAATACCTGTACCTATGTGAACTATGATCCAGTGTTATTGGGAGTTGAGCCTTTAGCTATTGTTTTCTTATTACTGAGAAATCACATTCTTTACTTAATCCGGTATTGCGGTGATCCCGCGGTGCTTGCCTATTTAATTCCTATACATGGCAAAGTATATTTTGCTTGTTAGCGTTTTTTTACTGCCTTTAATAGCTGTCAGTGCACAGGATGGAAGTGATACGTTGATCCGCCCTGGCCTTATCTATGCTGGTAATGCTCCCTTAAAGACGGCCATTATTGATTCTCTTAACAGCAGGAATGGTGGAGTAACTATTTCTCCATTGGGAGATAGCAGGCAGCTCAATGCCAGGGCTGCAACGCGGTTTGCTGCATATATCGGCGATGTTGGCGGCAAGCGCATGTTTAATAAGCAGCTGAAGGCGTACCAGATAACAAAAGATACCAGCCGCCTCTCCGGATATCTTGATACTAAGCTACGCGGATTTTACGCTTTGCGTGCGCAAAGCGGTCTTAGCACAACAGCGTTCCATGGGCCGTTGAAAGTTGAGCTGAGTGGTATCACAACAGGTATTGTTGCAGACAATAGCCCCGGTGCCGTGAATGGCGTTTATGGAAATGCGAGCATAGCGGGCACGATTGCGCTGAAGGGAATTCCATTCGATGTACAGTATAATCATATCAGCGGAGGGAATGGTGTCTATCCGGGCATTCGTAATGGAGGCCTCGTAAAGACAGGTTTTGACCGGGAGGCATATCTTAATAATTTGTCTGCAGGTGTGAAGGATAATTATGATCTCAATAAATATTTTCTTTCCGATATAGACCTGAAAGCTGCTATGAAGGCCTATTCTGATCAGGGGCTTAACCGTATTAAATCTGATATGGCAGCTACGTTTAAAGGCCAGCTGCCCGAAATTTCCGCTGAAGAATTTCTACAGCTGGATAGCACGCAGCTGAAAAACCTGGTCATATCAAGAGCAAAAGAGTTGGATGCTGACTCAACGGAAAAGGTATCCGGAGAGTATTTAAAGCGGCTGCAGCAGTTAAAGGGAGAGATGGGTAATGAGCATGATATCCGTCAGGACCTTTACGGTAACTACGACGTAAAACAACAGGCGGCCGGATACATTAATAACGAAGAGCATCGTATTGCTGCCGCAAAGGAGTTATTGCCGCTGAACGGATTGCAGAAGATGTTCCTGTACGTGAAAGACCTGAGAGGCGGCGCCATCGGCGTAGATGGAGGCAAGGGAACGGCAAAGGATCTCTTTATGAACGGGGCTGCAGGCTCAATGTTGAAGGATGATCGCTTTATTATGTTAGGCGCTGGTTCTCGTGATGATAACGCAGGGCTCAGAAATACAGCCTTTTCATCTTCGCTGATGCCTTCGAACTATGCTATGCAGTTCGCACAGTTAGGTAAAGGAGATATTGCTGCGGCACATACACATGTTGGCGCAGTGAATGCCAGTACCAGACAGGTGTCAGGCCAGCAGTTAGGGCAGGCATTGCTGCCACGCAACACTTTTACCGGAAGCATTGAAAAACAGCTTGACCTTGGAGAATATGGGGTGCTAAGTGGTATGGTATCCAAATCGAATAGTGTTGCCGGAGGCGGTACCGCTGCAGATGGATCGGTAATGGGTGCTAAGGTGGCGGCACTGGGCATCATGGATGACTTTTGGTCTACTTTCTCTGCTGGTATCAGTTATGCCGGGGATATTGAATCCTGGAGATTGTCGCCGAAGGTATACGTTGATTATGCGGGCCTGGGTTACAGCAATCCGGCTTCACCATATGGCACGCGGGGGAGCTGGCGCTATGGTATGCAGCTTAAAAAACGCTTACAGCAAAACAGGCTTATCATTGGCGCCAGGATAGACAGGAAGGATATGCATACTTCTCCTGTTTACAATTCTAAATGGCAAAGCACCCTGTTCGGTTTTGACGCAAAATACAAGCTGGACAAATATATCACACTGGATGCCCGCTATCGTCAGTCGGCAATGGTGCATTCCGGCGGAAAGGATACTATCGGCGGAAGCGATTTTATAACAAGGCAGCTAAACCTCGGTTCAAGGATAAGGAGCACTATTTTATCCAAACCAGCCAACAGCAATGTCATCCTGTCTTTCCAGCAAATGGATTACAGGAATGCGCTCTCACCTTTAAAAAGCCTGCTGGTGAATGTTGGCATTACACAAACGATGGTGTTTAAAACCAATGTGCTGGCGGTTAATCTCTTTTATAACAAAGACCTGAAGGATAATGCGCTGTATAATAATCTTTTCACAGCAGATGCTTCCTGGAACTTTCGCCTGACAGAAAACACCTCCTGTTCAAGCGGGTTGACCTGGCTGAGCAACGAGGGAGTGGTAAAGCAGGCGGGGCTCAAACAAAGTATTCAAACCAGCCTGTCTTCAAGGCTTAGTTTAAGCGGCTATGCAGACTGCCGTACCAACCTTTACAATACTGCACAGAACTATCTTTTTGGAACGTTCAGGGGAGAGGTTTCACTCAATTATTCACTGAATAAAAATGTGAGATGATAAAGCGATTGCTAATACTGTTTAGTATAGTCTTGTCTGTTGTTGTGGTAAAAGCGCAGCAGTCTTTTATTTTTCTGCCTGAACTGCAGGGGCGTACTACCGACGGTTTGCTGCACGTCAGGATCGTTAACAGCGCCACGGAATCCCGCCAGACGAGGCTAAGAGTGACTGTAACGGAACAGGCAGGAGGAAGGGTATTGACATTACTGACGGCGCCTTTTCAGTTAATGCCGGGCACCAATGGATTGCCTCCGGCCATTGGCAGGCAGACGGCTATTTCATTTGGTAATAATAAAACGGCAGCAATCTGCAGGCAGAGCGGGGTATTCCCGGAAGGCGAATATGAATATTGTTTCCAGCTGGAGGATGCAGGGAAAGATGGAGATCCGGGGGATGAACAATGTTTTGATTATTATCTGCAGCCTTTTGCTCCCTTGATGCTGATCACTCCCTCAGATGAAGAAAAGATCTGTGATAAACGCCCTTCCTTATTCTGGCAACCTCAGTTACCTGCTATACCCGGTGTAGCGTACCGTGCTACACTGGTAGAGGTGAAACCGCATCAGCCGAAAACAGAAGCACTGAATTATAATACGCCCCTGATCAACCAGATGGGGATAAGAACATCCATGCTTTTTTATCCGCCGCACGTACCTGAGCTCCAGGAGGGAAAGACCTATGCCTGGCAGGTTACGGCGTATCAGCAGCAGATGCTGCTGTCCAATTCTGAAATATGGGAGTTTACCGTTGCTTGTGATGATGAGCCCAATGAGCCACCTGTTACTGGTTTCCGCGACCTGGCAGACCTTTCGAAGGGGAATTTCTACATCGCCAATGGGAGGATCTCTTTTGCATTAAGAAATCAATATGAAGCCGGTGAGCTTGATTATACTATTAAATGCCTGACACAGCCGGATCAGCAGATCAGGAAATTACCAAGGGTAAAATTATTAAGGGGCAATAACCAGATAGTGATTGACCTGGATGAGAAATATGGTTTTGTGGATGGTTCCTTTTACATCATGACGGTGGTGCTGCCCAATAAGGAACAAAAGCAGTTGCGATTTATATACAAAAAGGACTTGTAATGATGAATTTTAGCTGGAGGCGCCTGATGTGGATAGCCTGCCTGCTGCTGATCGTTTCCTGTGTAAGCAAAAAAAGTGAAGCAGGAAAGGATCCGGCATCGGCGCTCGGGTTGCGGCAGACAAAGCAGGTGAATGGCGTGCAATTGGAGCTTTCCTATATGCCCAGGTGCCCGGAAAAGGCAGCGCAGGGAGCAGGCGGAGTGGCCGGGGAGAATGATCTTTCCTTTCGCCTGAGGATAATTCCCGCACGTAACAATGATTTATCAGCTCCTGTGCTGAGCTATGGTATCGACACATTGTTTGATCTGCAGGTGGCCGGCGGAAGCGTAGCGCCTTTGATGGCGCAGCGGATCGCCAATGGGAATGTGAGGGGACTTGAATATCTTCTGGTGTTCGACAGAAATGTAGTGAAAGAGGAGGCTGTCTGCAAGGTTATTTTTAAAGATTATCTGTTTACCAATACGTTGCTCACATTCCCGGTAGATATCCGGAATGCGAATAAACTGGATGCAATAAGTTGTAATTTATGATACGTCAACTTCGTATAAGGAAGGCCATCGCTGTATTTTTTCTTACACTGTTAACCACTGAAACGCTATTGCCGGCGACGGGCTATGCCCTTACAGACGGGCCACAGCAGCCGGAGGCAACAAAGTTTCAGCCTGCGGGTACCAGTGAGCTGGTGGACCTCTTTACAGGAGATTTTAAGTATAATATTCCTTTACTCGACATTGACGGATATCCTGTTAATCTTAGTTATCATGCAGGCGCAGGAATGGATGAGGAAGCCAGCTGGGTAGGACTGGGCTGGAGCCTGAATGCGGGCGCCATTACCAGGCAGCTGAGAGGATTACCGGATGATATGGCTGGCGACTGGGTGACAACGGAGCAGTACCTGAAGCAGAAGGTGACCACCGGCGGCAGGGGAACGGTCAGGGCAGAAATACTCGGTAAAGGCAGGTTCGGACTGACCGGAAGCATGTCCCTTGGGGTGTTTAATGACAGCTATACGGGAATGGGAGCGGAATTCGGCGCAAATGCGGGGCTTTCCTATAATATTACTAACGGATCACGGCTGACCCTCGGTATGGGGCTCAGCGCAAAGCTGGGGATCGGTGTAAATTCAAATACGTCGGATGGTGTGAGTGTATCGCCGTCGTTATCACTTTCTGTACATGAAAGAAAGCAGCACTTTATTGACAACAGTATAGGTATATCAGCCAATCTGAGTTATAATACCCGTGAGGGGCTGAAGGAACGTACGATGGCCCTGTCTTTCGCCACAACGTTACGTGAGAACCCCGCAAACAGGTCGGGTGATGTCGATGTGTTTGGCGAAACGGTCGGATATAGCACTCCGGCATATTACCCATCTCCGGCAGCTGCTTTTAAAACTACCAACCGCACCTACAGTATTGACCTGGGAGGATCGGCGTTTGGTATCTATGGCGGTGTTGGCTTAACCGGGTATCAAACCCGCAGGGATGTGGATCAGCCTGTTCATCGTCATCACGCCTATGGAATGCTGTATGCGGAGAGGAGTGCAAAAGATTATGGCGCCCTGCTGGATTTTATGCGTGAAAAGGATAACCCGGTTATTCCCAATCTGCCCAGCCTTGCCATTCCCATAGCGACGCCAGACCTGTTCAGTTATACCAGCCAGTCCGGTGGCGGACAATTCCGCGTATACAGGGGTGGCACAGGTGTTTTCTATGATGCGCAGACCAAGGACCTGTCGGACAACATTACTGCAGGTGGCGATTTTGGTTTTGGCGGATATTTTCACAATGGGGTATCTTTCTATAAACAGGAGGCAGTTACCCAAACAGGGAAATGGACCAGGGACAATAATTTTTTGAACACCGGTGACTTCTCTTTCAATAAAACCGGCAAATCAGATGAATATGCCTATTTCAAAGAGATAGGTGAGCAGAATGGTACTGACGCTGGTTTTACAGCACAGCTGCAAGGTGAGAAGCCAGTGGCTGTAAGGCTTAATGGAAAATTCACGACCGGCGGCCTGAAGGATGATTATGGCGTTTACCCGGTGACTGGTTCCCTGAAGAAGACAGGCCGCCAGATCAGGAGCAACAGCATTACTTACCTGACTGCTGATGAGGCCAATGCTGCTTTTGACAAGAAGATCATCAGTTATCCTTTTAATCCTTATAATGAAAGCGTTCCATTCTCAGCTCCAGCCTGTTCTCCTCAGCCGCTTCCTGGTGAGTTACGTACGAGCACGATCCGCAAGGCGCACCATATCTCAGAGATCACAGTGCATGGAAAGGATGGCGGCCGGATGATATATGGCATACCGGTATATAACAATTCACAGGATGAATATTCGTTTGCGGTTGACAACAATGTAGTAAAAACGGGCGGACCGGATATTGTCAGGAACCTGATACCCGTAAAAACGAATACACAGACCAACAGTATTGATGATCATTACTATGGCACAGATCATTATTATCGCCATGAAACGCAGCCTGCCTATGCTACGTCTTTCCTGCTGACCGGTATCTTTTCAGCTGATTATGAAGATCTGACAAATAATGGGATTACGCCGGACGATCCGGGGACAGCCATTAAATTTAATTACTCAAAGATCAAAGGGTATCGGTGGCGTACGCCCATCCAGGCGGGAATGGCGTCATTGAACCGGGGTTTGTTGGCTGATCCTGATGATGATAAAGGAAATATAATAACAGGGGAGAAGGACTTGTGGTATATGCACTCGATAGAGTCAAGGAATTATATCGCATATTTCATTACCGATGACCGTGAAGACGGATTAGGAGTCACAGATCTGTCAGGCACGATCAATACAGCCGTACGGCAGAAGCGCCTGAGGGAGATCCGCCTGTACTCAAAAGAAGCAACGCCGAAGCTGTTAAAAACTGTGGTGTTTCACTATGATTACAAATTGTGCCCCGGTGCGCCTAATAACCTGCAACCGGGCCAGGGAAAGCTGACACTCACGGGTATTCATTTCGAATATCAAAGCTCTGGTAAAGGCGGCCACTATCCATATCAATTTGAATACAAACAGAATGAAGCAGTATATACGCCGTTGTCATCAGACAGGTGGGGGACTTATAAAAGCACTTCGGACAATGGTATTGTTGGATTTGGAACGATGAGAAACGATGAATTTCCCTACACGATAAGTAATAAAGAGAGGGCAGATCTCAATGCCGGCATGTGGCAATTGTCAAAGATAACGCTCCCAACAGGCGGAGAGATCAATGTTGAATACGAATCTGATGATTACGCTTATGTGCAGGACCGGAGAGCGATGGAGATGTCGGGAATAACGGACTTGCTGTCGGGTGAAAAGACTGTCACAACCAGTCTGCTGGACGCAAGAGGCTTCCGGGTGAAGGTGGACGGTATAGATGCAACAACCAGGATGGACAAAGATATTTTCATCCGGGATTACCTGGATGGGCAGGAGAGCATGTATGCAAAGCTATGCGTCAATGTCAGCGATGAGCCCAATAGTAGTGACAATAACCTGAAGGACTTTGTGCCTGCTTATGGGAAAGTAAGTGCTGCCATGGCCGGTAACGGATTTATAGATGTGTTCTTTGAGCAGGATCAGGGACATAATCCTTTTATTATGGCAGCCTGGCAAAAGATGCGGCTGGAATATCAGCGGTACGCTTATCCCGGTTACAAAAATAAGTTGGGAGATGAAGTGTCAATAGAAGCGGCGTTAGCGGCTATTGTGAATGCGATCGGTAATCTGCGGGAGATCACGGAGAACTTTAATCAAAGAGCTGCCCGGAAAAAGTTTGCGACACAGGTGAATTTACAAAAAAGTGTTGCCCGTATTGTTAACAAGTTTGACGGAGGCAGATTGGGTGGAGGCGCTCGTGTAAAGAAGATCAAGCTGAAAGACAACTGGGATCAGATGGCGACAGGAGGGGTGGCTGCCACCTACGGCCAGCAGTATGAATACAGGATGATCGACACGAATGGAGATCCGATCAGCAGTGGTGTTGCAAGTTATGAACCTTTGATAGGGGCAGATGAAAATCCTAACAGGTTGCCGGTTAAAAGTTACAGCCAGGACTTCAAATGGACGCTGAGCAATTACTTCTACCTGGAAGAGCCTTATGGCGAGTCACTGTTTCCTGCCGCATTGGTTGGGTATCGTAAAGTAAGTGTTTACAGCCTGGGGGCTGACGAGCAGAAAGATCCGGAAAACAAGACGGGTTATACCGTGAGTGAATTCTATACGGCGAAGGACTTCCCGGTGATTGTAAATTATACGAAGCCGGTTAAATACAATTATCAGCCGTCCTCCTGGTTCTCTTTCTTTGGAGGGAATGTGATACAGGAGCTTATCATGAGCCAGGGATACTCGCTCATACTGAATGACATGCATGGAAAGCTAAAAGCTAACAGAACGTTTAACCAGTCCGGGCATGAGATCGCGTCGGAGCTATATGAGTATAATGCGGAGCCCATGGGAGCGACGACATCCCGTTTGATAAACAAGGTAAATACGATAGATGAAAAGGGGACGATCACTAACGATGAGGTAATAGGCCGGGAAATAGAAATGTATACAGACATGCGCGAACAGGAAAGCAGTATTACAGGTACCTCCGTGAACATCGGGCTGGATGTTATCCCTTTCATATTTGGCACTACCCTGCCGCTTCCGCACTGGCCGTTTAAAGAAAATAATGAATACAGGCTGTTCCGCTCCGCGAGTACGCTGAAGGCGGTACAATATTTCGGAGTGTTGAGCAAGGTAACAAAGAAGGTGGACGATGCTGTAATAACCAGCACCAACCTGCTGTTTGATAAGACCACTGGTTCGCCGGTGGTGGTGCAGACACAGAATGAATTCGGTGATCCTGTCTATACTGTTAACGTACCTGCCTACTGGATCAATAAGGGAATGGGTGCGGCTTACCAGAATGAAGGCATGCTGATCAACGGTTTTAGTACATCCATTGCCGGTGTAATAAATGGTGTGGCGGCCTCTTACCTGGGAATAATCGGCCCGGGTGATGAACTGAGAGACCTTAGAACAGGTAAGCGCCTGTGGATTGTGCAGACTCCGGTTGGAGAGCTTGTTTCCTACCGCGTGATAGATGAAACGGGACATTTGGTAAGGTTATATTCAGGTAATGTAAAAGTGCTTCATTCAGGATATACCAATAAGCTGGAAAGTGGCGCGATGTCTATTGTTTGTAAGGAAAACCCGCTGGCAGGCAATGTGCTTGGCATATTGAGCAATGCCGATATGGCATCTTTTAAAGTGCTGAATGCCAGTGTGGTGTTATACAATGAAGACTGGGGAGCAGCAGGAAAGTGTTCCCTGTGTCCGGATGGTTATGAGTACAAGGATGGCAAGTGTTCTACTATGCCGTTGATGAACCCTGCTGATAGCTTAAAACCGGTAGAAATGCCGGGAGACACCGTTTATAGTATGTATGGAGCAAGGTATTACAATTCCGACGGCACAACAGCCGTGTTCCCGGATAATTACTGGAGCCCTGTTTGTGGAACGAACTCTTCGCGGATGGTAGCTACTAAGGACAGCTGTGGCGTGCTGAGTAGGGTAGGTCTGTGGCTGAATACGGGTGGATCCGCTAACTGGAAGGGACTTGAAGATTGTTTTACAGCACCGTCAACAGGTACTTATTATCTCGGCTTTGCTGCAGATAACCGGGTAAGGATCTTTATCGACGGTGTTTACAAACAAAGCCGGGAGGCAGGAACTCCCGAAGAATTTTACTACTGGAATATCTACCCTATCGAGTTAACTGCAGGCAATCATGCCATCAGGATCGAGATGAAGAATGACGATGCGCCATCGGGTAAGAGGAGTATGGGAGTGGAAATATATAATGTGTCCTATAGTCAGTTACAGACAGGCGACTGGACGGTCATTCTTTCAAATCGCATTTTTACTACGGAATGGCTCAGAAGGGATCCGGAACCGAAGATCCAGACATTCAGCATTGGGTTTGATGCATCCGTTGCTGAGCGATATACGGCAGCCGCGGGCGACTATAATCCCTGTACCCGAAAGTATGAAATAATCAGTGATAGTATTGTAAATCCATATTTAAAGGGCTTTCTGGGCGACTGGCATCCTTCAGAGGAATTGGTTACGCAAAGTTTACGTGTGAACCAGACGGTGGGCGTCAATACCTACGCCGGTGCTAATATCCGGAATACGGGTCAGTTTACAAGTTTTATCCCTTACTGGTATTGCTTGCCTGGCAGCGGCTTATGGACCAGCACCGCCACCAGCACTGCTTCCAACTGGAAATCGGCCCGTAAGATCACTTTATATAGCCCACAGGGAGCGGAGCTGGAGAACAGGGACCCGTTGGGTAATTATAGCGCCGCGTTGTATGGATACAAAAACTCCCTGCCTGTTGCCGTAGCAAGTAACAGCAGGCAGCGCGAGATATTTTACGATGGTTTCGAAGATTATCTTTCTTCAACGGCCTGTGCTGCGGTTCCCTGCACTGCCGACAAATTCAGCATCCGGAATCAATGGACACCAGCTACCACCGGTTTTAAACCTGTTACCACGGAGGCGCACAGCGGTTGGTATTCACTGTCGCTTTCTGCCTCCGTAACACTAAATGCCAATATACATACACGGGAACACCGGTCAACAAATTATGTTGGTATAAACAATAGTGGATTATATCATTACAGAACCGATATTATCGGCTTGTACCCCGCAGGCTTTAATCCGTACCCCGGAAGGAAATATGTTTTCTCTGCATGGGTAAAAGACAACCAGCCTGCAAGTCAAAGTCCGGGCATCACGTTGACGGTTAATGGACAAGGAGTGACCCTGAAAAAATTAGCCGTTGTTGAAAAATGGAAGCTGGTGGAAGGAACGATCACTTTGCCGGACGCCCTGAACCTGACTGTAACGATAACGCCTGTTGGAGGAGCGGTATACCTCGATGATATGCGGGTATTCCCATTCGATGCGCACGTCAAAAGCTATGCCTATGATGCAGGAGATCTGCGCTTAATGGCGGAGCTGGATGAGAACAACTTCGCAACTTTCTACGAATATGATGATGAAGGCGGCCTGGTAAGAATGAAAAAGGAAACGGAAAGAGGCATTATGACGATTAAAGAAAACAGAAGTGCAGCAAAAAGAAATTAAGCATAATAGTAAATCCATACTGATGAAGACGTTTTTTCTTCGCCTGTTGGCAACGCTGGCTGTGGGTACTGTGCTGGCAGCGCCTGCTTTCACGAAATGGTGGAGCCCTGCTTTACCTGTTACTGCGCCTGCGGCTTCAAACGATGGGAAGGCAGATCCCGCACTGATCAGGGAGCTGGCGGATATTTCCCGTCACCTGGATAGTGTACGGCGCTTTTATGTAGAGGGCAAGATCATAGCCAATGATCCATCAGATAGCATCAATCAGTTGAATGCCGATTTTACTTATGCCACAAAGGACGATCGGATCTATTCAAAGCTGGGCGACCAGGAGATGCTGTATTGTCCGGAGTTTTCCCTTACGGTGAACCATAGCATCAAAAAAATATTCCTCGCTCCCCCAGGCAATATGGCAATGCCATACCGCCTGCCATGGGATACCATGATGCGTATGATCAATGATGAGGGCTATCATGTTAGCAGCAGCTCACACAACAGCATCGCTACCATCAGGCTGGTGAGAGAGAATCATGCTTCCTGTAAGGAGTATGCTGTTTCTTACGATACGGCTACTCATTTGATACAGCATGTATTTCTGCGGCTCACCAATTTAGCGGACCCGTTTAATAAAAAAAGTGACAGGAAGATACATATGAACTTCAGCCGCTGGCAGCTCGAACATGTGCCGGATGAACTTTTTGATGTGAAAAAGTGGATCCGGAAAGAAGGAGAAGAGGTGGCAGTGGCGGATGGCCTGTCAGCATATGAATTGATCCTGACAGCTAGTAAATAAGATCAGACGTTTCCAATATTTTGAAAAAAGTTATGCGTTTATCCCGTACCATATTCAGGTTTTCCAGGGCTTTCTATTTTATCGCATTGTTGTTGCTGGTGTGCCTGCAAGGCATGGCTGGCGTGGAGCCTTATAAGAATCAGTTGAAAGGAAGCGTCCATAAGGGGGATAGTTTGATTGTAAGGGATGAAAAGTTCCGCAACTTATCCTATGAGTGGACAAATATCAATAACCTGCTGGTAAGCAATGTTATCACTTTTGAATTTGTAACGGACAGCACCATTGCGCTGAAGAAAGCATTCAGCTGTGAGCTGGACCTGAAGATCGAGTACTGGAGCGCACCTGATCAGCGGGAACCAATTGTGAAGGATCATGTGCCGCTGAAGATCAATTTTAACCCGGAGGCGGGCAGTGTCTATCAGCAGATAGCCAGCTATTCCTTTAAGAATGGGCACCAGGTAAAGGTCACGATCAATGATGTCAAAAGCGAGGGGTTTGACGGAGAGATGCCGCCTGTATTCCAGTTAACGGCCCAGGTGATCGTAGACAGGCTGTATAAGTTGGATGCTCAGCCGCTAGTGCCTTATGTGGCGCCGGTCACCGCGACGACGAACGGGCAAATGGGAGCCGCCAGGCTCGCGTTTGAGCCCACTGCCTCTGCGCTGGATGTTGTGTGGACCAAGATAGACGGGGCTACTGAATACGATCTTGAATGGACCTATATCGATGATGAATCGCCTAACGGCGCTGTTCTGGCGCAAAGCGGTACGCAGACATCAGATGCTTTGCTGGCGGGCATGTTTAAGAATAACTCCACCCGCGTAACACTGGATCATGAGAGTTATAAGATCTCGATCGTTAATGATACCAGATATATGCTTGTACGCCTGCGTACAGTGAGTTATGATGCCAATAATATTCGTATAGAAGGAGAGTGGAGTTATAAGATCAATTACGAGGGTACCGTGTCGGCAGGTGTGATCGTATTGCCCAACGAACGGCATCTGCCGGGTATGAACTGGTCTTATTCAGCTGTTTACGCGGAGCAGGGAAAGAAGAAAGAAGTGGTGAGCTACTTTGATGGATCCGGCAGAGGGAGACAGGCAGTGACGGTGAATAACAGTGACAATGTTGCGGTGATACAGGAAAACGTGTATGATGAATTTGGCCGCCCTGTTGCATCGATCTTACCTGCTCCTATCGATGAACAGGACCTTAAGTACTATGCGTCGAAAAATTTGAATAGCGCCGGAGCTCCATATAGTTACAAGGATATTTACAACGGCTCTACCGGGGTATGTGTAGTACGGCCTAAGGCATTGGGAGCTACTGCGGGGACTGGAATGTATTATTCTTCTTCCAATCCGTTTAAGAGTAAGCAGGGAGCACCTTCCTACATGAACTATATACCCGATGCAGAAGGGTATCCCTTTGCGGTGACCCGTTATACCCCGGATAATACCGGGCGTATTGCGCTAAGCGGAAGCGTAGGATCGCAATTGCAACCCGACGCAAATCCGGACCTGAATAAAACGGTCCGGAATTATTACGGCAAGCCTGAGCAGTGGGAACTGGATGAGCTCTTCGGTAATGACGCGGGAGATTATTCCCATTACCTGAAAACTACCGTGGTAGATCAGAACGGACAGGCCAGCCTGACCTATAAAGATGCAGCAGGAAGAGTGATAGCCACTGCATTGGCGGGACCGGCTCCCGGCAGCCTGAGCGCCTTGCCTTCGCAGCCTGAACCCGTAATGAAGAAGTTCCGCTGGATCGAGCCGAAAGACTTTGTATTTGATCAGGGCCTGTTGCAGATAAAGGGAAGCGCGAATTATACTGCTCCTATCAAAGGACTTGCCAATGTAGACTACAGCATAGAAAAGCTGATCAAAAAATACCAGGAAAATGGTGTGACGATATGCAGCAATTGTTACTACCAGTTAAAGATCAGTATGTATGATGACTGTAACCTGCCTGTGTATAGTACCACTGAACCGGTTAAGATAGGTAGTGCGACGGCTGACTGTAATGCCACCGGATCTCATACCGGCAGCTTTCCCGTCGATTTTAAAAAAATAGGCACCTACTATGTTACGTTCGAGCTGACCTTATCGGAAGATGTTATTGAGGCCTATACGAAGGATTTTATCGAAAAGAACACAAACCTGAAGTCTGAGTTTGCATTTGTATTGGAAGAGCTGAAGGAAATAGACTTTAACAATTGTTTTGGCGATTGTAAGACCTGTAGCCAGTCCTTAGGAGAAAGAGCGAATTTTTTACAACGTTTAAGAGATAAGCTTGTCTTTCTATGGCCTGAGATGCCTGTAGCTGACGCTGCTTATACCAGTTGGGCGGATGGACTATACACTGCATTGAGCAGCAATTGTGCTGCGAAGCAGGCATCCTGTGCGGTGGGAACCTGTGAGGACCTGGAAAGGCAGTTGCTGGTGGATGTTAGTCCGGGAGGACAGTACTCGCTATTTGACGACAATGGGGTAGCGCTGGAGCAACCCATTAACATATTGCATCTTTATTTCAGGACGGAGTTTCCTATCAGTGCGCCGGGTAGTACACTTTATGAGTCGGAGAAAATATACCTGGAGGATGGGACGACCACCTCTCCTTACGCTGCGGATTTTACGGAGAAGATGCTGGTGGACAACTGGAAGCCGGAGTGGGCTGCTAAATTCCTGAAGTATCATCCGGAGAAATGCGCGCTTGACTTCTGCAGGGATAACCGCACATACCTGAACTGGGATGAGAAAGTGAAGAACCAGATCCTAAAGGTGACGGACATTCCCAATATCCAGACCGGTCTTTCTTATCAGTCGTCCGTGCCGGAGTGGCTGATCGCTGCAGACCCCTTCTTTAAGTCTGGCCCGACGATGACGTTATACCAGGGAGAATTTAAGGAAGATCTGAAAAGATATTCTGTCCGTGTGCTGAAGAACGTGGCTCCTGCCGCCGCAGAGAAAGGACTGACGAAATATGTAGACTTCCTGCTGTATTGTGCAGATACGAAGGGGAATACCAATACCAGCGGCGCCACAAAGGATGATAATTACTGGAATGATTGTATCCCGAATAACGATTGCCGGATACCTGACAGAGAATGGGAGCTGTACAAGCAGTATTATTTTGAGCTAAAGGAAAAGTACTACAATAAGTGGCGGAACATCACTAACTGTTCCGGCGCCTGTCTTGCAGGCGACCAGGCAAAGGGGAACGCTGCACAGGCCCCGGATGGAGTAGTGGCAGATTTTTGCTCCAGGTTAAGCTATCTTGACTTCAATCAATTTGAAAGTGATCAGTCTCAATCGGGGAATGTCTTTACCAGCACATTCACAATAACATATAAGTATTCAGACAGCAGGCCTATTCCTCCAAATACAACCGTGCGTCTGGCTCTGGTAATGAGGCTCTCGAACAGCGATACCATAACGATATCTATTCCGTTTACTTTGACTTCCTCAAATAGTAGCCAAAGCGTTAGATATACGTATTACGCAGGCAGTTCGACTATGACCCGCGAGGTCAATATTTTGTCCTGTGAGAATAATATTTGTCCTGCCGGGTATAAGAACAAGGAGTCCCGCATTATCGCCAATGACTATGACAAGGAGATCATTACAGATACAACACAATTAGAGGCGGAAGCAGATGCTGAAATAGATGCGAAGACAGACGCGATGTGCGAGGGGATGGTGACACATTGGCTGCAGCAGCTGGCGGATTGTATTAACAGCAAGCCTGATCCGGCAGGCACCCGTGAGCGCGTCCGGGACGCGCTATTAACGGAGTGTAAACGCACTGCGGGCAGGGATTACCCGTTCGGATACAGTGATAATTTTGCTGCCCTGCTGGCTAATATAGGCATTGGTTTTACCCCCAACTGCAACCCCTGGGTGTTGGACCTTCCTCCTGCTACTACGCCGAAGGCGCAACGGGCGGAAACAATTATATCATCTACCAATGAATCTTTATGCAGCCGCCTGGCGGAGCTGCATACGGAACATATCCAACAACAGCCGGGCATTAGCTTTTACCAGTACCTGGTTAACAAGTACGGTCCGGTAATGACGCTGACTGCTGCCGAGCTGACTGCGCTGGATAAGGGTTGTAGTAACTGTCGCTATCTGCTGGAGATGGATATCAAGCTGCCTTCATTTTTCGTGCCTGGTACCAAAGATTGTATTAACGGTACTGAATATAATCAGGCGATCAATTTCCTGAAAACAAATCTCGCCCCGCTGGATGTTAATCATCCCAACTATGAGACCATTGTTACCAATTACCTTAACCAGAAATGGGGCTTTTCCTATGGTTATGGTGATTACTATAAATTCGAGCAAAGTCTTTTACAAACGCCGGGGGCATTGTTATGCAATAGTCCCGCATTTACCTCGGACGAACTGGATCCTTATGCATGTATGTTCATTATGGCCGAGGGCGCAGTGGATATTGGCCGCCGCCGTCACGACCTATATGTTGATTCGGTAAAGAATGACTTCCGCAGGCGTTACGTTGCCATTTGCGGGGCTGGCAAGGTAACCGTGGATCTGAATGCTTCCCGTCAGCGACATCACTTTACCCTTTATTATTATGATCAGGCAGGTAATCTTGTTCGCACGGTGCCGCCCGAAGGAGTACAGCTGTTAAATGATGAAGAACTGTCGCGTGTGCAGCAGGCACGTACGGTGGATGCAGCGGGCTGTAACTACCTGGACACATGGCCATCCGCGAATACACCGGTATCCGAGACAGTATCAAACATTATGACTGCCCTGGAAGGGAATAACCGCTCTGTTGAGATGTGGTTATACAACGCGGTAGGCAGTCCGAGCCGGGTAGTGACAGCGATGGCCAGTGGAAATGTGGGTAAGTATTTATTCAATGTTTGTTTAGACGGGCGATACCTGAGTGTAGATATCTATACCTTCTCCGGAGAGATGCCCGGTGATGCGGATATCACATTCTCCAATCATGTTTCTGCTGACCTTAATGCGATATTGCCGTTAAGAGCATGGACGCATGTTGTACTGCAGGGATCTTTGATGACGCGGTCTTCATTTGCGGTATATGTGAACGGTGTGGCTTGTCCCTTAGTGAGCAATGCGCCCATCACGGCAAGCAGCTGGGATGTGCTCGCTGACAATACCGGCAACACCTGGACGCAGAATTTCAGCAACCTGAAGCATATTCGCTTTTATAACAGGTTGTTGACGGGCGCAGAGATCGCAGCTAACGCGGCCGAGAAATGCCTGGGCTTAAGTCCGCAATATCTAACTGCGCTGACTGCCGCAAAGCTGGGCTGGGGACGCTTTAATACGCCTGCGGCGGGTGCTGAGACTACGGTGCCGGGTATGGGTACTGGAACAACCGAACAACAGAATGCACCGTATTATCCATCTCACCGGCTGGTGACTAATTACGCTTATCATTCGCTTGACAAGGTCGTAAAGCAGGAAACGCCGGATGGCGGGGCCAGTACTTTTATGTATGATGAGAACAACCGTTTGTTCTTGTCCCGCAATGCAAAGCAGGCGGCTACGAAGCGATATAGTTATACTACTTATGACGCATTGAACCGTATCACAGAGGTGGGGGAGAAGAATTACACCGGAGGAACGGTGGCTGTTTCTGCTACCGGGTTCTATACACCGGCCAGCGTTCAGACTATACTGGCGTTTGGCTCCAATAGTCAGCTTATCCGTACATTCTATGACAGTCCATATCCACTTTCAGGAACGAATCCGGTATATCCGCAGGAGAACCTGCGTAAGCGGGTAGCAGCGAGTGTATATCTTCCATCTGCCGGAATAGGCATTGAAACGGGCACTTACTTTACATATGATCTAAGTGGTAATGTCAAGACCATATGGCAGCAGATATACGGACTAGCTGTTAAGAAGATCGATTACCAATATGACCTGGTAAGCGGTAAGGTTAATACTGTTAGATACCAGCAGGGAGCTAAAGATCAGTTCTATTATGGCTACGAGTATGACGCTGAGAACAGGCTGACGTCTGCGCTTTCAGGCATTGCATCTGCTTCTGCTGATGGCTGGAGTATTACGAACCCGCGTACAGATGCACATTATCAGTATTATCTGCACGGGCCGCTGGCGCGTCTTGAACTGGGGCATAATGGTGTTCAGCGTATTGATTATGCATATACGCTGCAAGGTTGGCTGAAAGGGATCAACAGCCAGTACCTGGATCCGGCGGCGGAAATGGGCAGTGATAACGGGAGTGCGCCGCTTACATTCGGAAAGGATGTGATGGCGTATTCACTGGATTATTTTAATGGTGATTACAAACCTGTAACGTCAGGTGCGGGCGCATTCAAACTGAAATGGGAGACGCAGGATCAGGAGGTAGGTGGTCAGTCACTGTATAATGGAAATATTTCCCGTGCTACCGTTGCGTTGAGTAAGGTAAATAACGGCGCGCTGACGGGTTATAGCTACCATTATGATCAGTTGAACCGGCTGGTGAATACCAGGCAGCATAGCATTCCAACGAGCGCGGATAAATGGGATAAGAACAGTATTACGACATCGTACCTGGAGGATGTTAAGTATGATGGTAATGGTAATATACTTACTTATCTGAGGAATGGAGCGAATGCCAATGGCAAGCCATTGGAGATGGATAAGTTGAGCTATCGTTATAACCTGGATGATAAGGGACGGTTGGTTAATAATAGATTGCGGTCTATTGGAGATGAAGTTGGTGATGGTAACTATGCGGAGGATATAGACAATCAGGCGGATAATAATTATCTCTATGACCCTATCGGAAACCTGGTGTCTGATCAAGCAGGTAACGTTAAGAGTGTTGAGTGGAGTGTATATGGTAAGATCAGTAAGATCACGAAGCCTGATGGCAGTTCTTTGGAATATAAATATGATGCAGGTGGTAATCGTGTTTATAAACAGTATCGGGGTACGGACGGTAAAATTGCCAAAACCTGGTATGTAAGGGATGCGCAGGGGAATGTATTAGGCGTGTATGGCAATAAAGATGGCGATGCACAGACTTACTGGAAGGAACAGCACCTTTACGGCAGCAGCCGTTTAGGTATGTGGACACCCAATATGAATATCAGTAATGGGAACAGTGGGCCACTTTGGGATGCTGTTGGTTTGAAAACGTATGAGCTAGGTAATCACCTTGGGAATGTGTTGGCGACGATTAGTGATAAGAAGAATGGTGCTGAGGGGAATTATGAAGCGGAGGTGACGAGTACGCAGGATTATTATCCTTTTGGGATGGTGCAGCCGGAGAGGAAATGGGCGTTGGGGAGTTATAGGTATGGGTTTAATGGGCAAGAACGCTCGTCAGAGTTAAGCGATAATAATTATACAGCACGGTTCTGGGAGTATGACTCCAGGATAGGGAAGAGATGGAATTTAGATCCAGTAAACATTTATTTTGAATCTCTTTACTCTACGTTCCACAATAATCCCAATCTTTACGCAGATCCTCTCGGTTTATATGGATCTAAAAGAGTTGCTGAAAAGATGAGGGATCGTGCGAAGCGTGCCGGTTTGGATGTGGGCGATGTTTACTATCGAAAAGATCAAGAGGATTGGGTATTTGGTGAAACTAAGACCTCGTCCCGGAAAGAAGTAGACGGAACTTATTCTGTTGATGTAAATTCTTTAATTCATAGCGAAGGTCGTTATTTTGGTAGTAGGGGTAGAAGAGCGTGGGATTTTCTTACTGACTGGAATCCTATTAGGTCTGTTGAAGCTTATGTTGGATTTGTTTTAAAGAAGGAGGTAAATATTGAAAGTACTGGGACTCCAGTAAAATTTGTGGTGCCGCTTTTTGGAGGGCAAATCAAATCGGCAAGTGAAGGAAAAATATTTGATCCCAAATGGATAAATTTTACATCTGGATACGTAAACGGGAAAATAGAAGGTATAGATGTGAGATATATGCCACTTGAGGGAGCCCTAAGCGGCGATTATGCTCCTGGCTATCGGGTGCTGTTCACCATAGCAAAAAACCCCATAGTGGTACCTATTGCTGATGCACCTGTCAAAATAGGAGAATGGAAGATTCAAGCTGATGAAGTTATTTCACCAAGAAATGTGCAAATAGGAGCAAGAGCAGTGGCTGAAAGTATACCTTTACAAATCAGAGCAGCTGAAATTAAATTGGAAGTGAATAGCGGTGTGCGATTTCGATTAAAATGGCCTGATATAATTACCGAATATTTTGAATATTAATGAAACAACAAAAAAAGGATTACAGATTAATAATATGGATAATGATATTTGGCATCGGAGTTACAAAGAATGGATTTGTTGAAATCTACACCGATAGCTGGATTGTAAATCTAGTCAATGGGTTGCTGCTTTTAGGGATCTTATTTCAGATGACTTATTTTGTTAGTATACTTATTGGAAAGAGACAATATTTTACAGTCATCGAGAGGATACCTTCCTATAAAGAAAAATCCGGATTTATATTAGGTGCAGTTTTGAGTTTGAAGAGGAAGTACTTCTATGTAATTAATGAGGAAGGGCAGAAATTGGTAGTAAGTAGTTTTTTCTTGAGCGAGGAAAAGGTTTTTCGGCCCAGTGAAAGAATACGGGGATATAAGGGCTTTAGTAACAAAGTGAAAATTATTGATTGGATGACCATTGTCATGAGAGCTGTGGTTTTAGCAGCATTAGTGATTTTGTTATTTTTAATGGAAAGAATTTTTCAATGGCTAAAATTGATGTAGGAATTATATTGTGGTGAGGGATTCTTGACAAACACGATGCTGCCAGATACTGTATCAATGTATATGTATGACGAATTATATACTGATCAATAATTGAACCTGATAATGATCAAATATTATGAATAAATTTTTTCTTTTTTTTATCACTTTTTTGGGTGTGGGCTTAGTAGTACATGCCCAAACTCCCAGCCTCCAGACCGTCACCGACGCTGGTAGCTCCACCACCAATGCCATTACCATTGCTAATCCCGATGGATTAGCCATCGGCGTGGACGCTTCCACTAACTACACTACAAAAACGCACTTTCTGAGGCCTTCCACCGCGGAGTCCAGAACACTGCGCTTTGATTGTAATTCAAACACTACAACCGGCGGCTGGGAGTTCTATAACTCAAATCTGAACAGATCAGTAATGGTGATCAAACAATCCACCGGTAACGTTGGTATCGGCACTACTGATCCCCAGGCAAAACTCTCGGTGAATGGCGACGTATTTGCAAGAAAAGTAAGGGTAACACCGGATGGCTGGGCCGATTTTGTATTCGAACCTTCTTATAACTTACCTTCTCTGCAGGAAGTAGCAGGTTTTGTAGCGGCACACAGGCACCTTCCTGAGATCCCTTCCGCAAAAGAAGTGAGCGAACAAGGCCTGGATCTTGGTCAAAATCAAACTAAATTACTACAGAAGATCGAAGAGATGACCTTATACCTGATAGAACAGCACAAGCGATTAACTGCTCAACAGGAGCTGATCAAAGCACAAGAGCAACTATTGAAAGATCAGGGTGAACGCCTGAAGGAATTAGAAGGAAAAATTGACAACAAATAAGCTACGCTGGAATATTACCTATGAATCATAAATTATTCTTTTTTGGCCTTGGTCTTTTAGCATTGGCTTTAAGTGCACAATCTCAAACTCCCAACTTGCAAACCGTTACCGGACAGGGTAATACTACTACCAATAGTATCTCCATCCTGAGTAAAGATGGACTGGGTATTGGTGTAGACCCTGTAAATGCTGGCCTCATCACTCACTATATAAAGGCATCTTCGGCTGATAGGGCAACTTTGCGCTTTGATTGTCCTTCCAATGCCGTTATTTCCGGCTGGGAGTTTTATAATTCCAATGAGAACAAATCTCTGATGTATATCAGGCAGAATACCGGGCTGGTTGGAATAGGTACAGCTGATCCCACTGCTAAGCTGGCGGTAAACGGTGAGCTATTAGCGAAGAAGGTGAAAATAACTTTGAATATCTGGCCAGATTATGTATTTGAACCCTCGTATAGCTTGCGTTCCTTAGATGAGTTGGAGCGCTTTATCTCCATACATAAGCACCTTCCTGATATTCCTTCTGCGAATGAGATCAGCAGGCATGATCTGGATCTCGGTGAGAACCAGGCTAAATTGTTGCAGAAGATAGAGGAAATGACTTTATACCTGATAGCGCAGGATAAAGAGCTGATGTCACAGGAACAGCTGTTAAATGAGAGGAAAAGGTTGCTGTTGGAACAGGAAAGACGCTTATTTACGTTGGAAGAGAAGGCGGGGAATAAGATTTTTGAAAAGAAATGAATAAATAATGATAGGCCATGAATAACCCGCCAGGCCCGTAATCGTTAAATTTAGTTTAGCGACTAAATTTCACTGTTATGAAAACCATTTCTACAATCATTATCCTATTGATTTACTCCCTGTTAACCTATAGCCAGGTAATCAACCCCCGCACGCTTCCGCAGGAATGGGGGGAATATGGTATTGGCGACCCTTACATCCTTAAGTTCAGAGGTAAATATTACCTGTACTGCAGCACCCGTGATGATCAAATCGGGGTTAAATGCTGGAGCAGCTGGGACCTTGCCAACTGGAACTATGAAGGGCTCTGTGTAGCCAATACCGTTACCATCTCCAAAGGCGCTTATGCTCCTGAGGTGATCTATTGGAACGGCATTTTTTATATGTATACCTCCCCAGCTGGCAATGGTCACTATATTTTATCGGCTCCCAATCCGACGGGACCTTTCACCGTGCAAACGGGCAACCTGGGGCGGACTATCGATGGTTCTGTATTTATAGACGATAATGCACAAATGTATTTTACCTATGCGGGTGGCAGCGGCATACAGGGCGCTACCATGAGCGGTCCTTTATCGATCAGCGGTACAGGGGGTACCTTAGGAGGTACATCATTGAACGGCTGGACGGAAGGATCAACCCTTTTTAAGCGCAATGGTCTTTATTACATCACCTACACCGGTAATCATGTTTTCAGCAGGGGGTACCGGGTACATTATGCCACGGCTACAGCGCCCTTAGGTGCTTATACTGCAGGTGATAACAACCCCATTGTGCTCAATACGGAAGGCTCCTTCTTTGGCCTGGGCCATAGCGGCGCTGTGATAGGCCCGGATCTGGATACCTGGTTTATTGCTTATCATAATCTATTAGGCCCCAGCAGCATTGTGGGACCTAACAGGAAGCTGAATATTGATCCCATGGGCTTTAATGGAAGCAAGCTGCTGGTATATGGCCCTACCAACTGGACGCAGCCGTCTCCTGCATTGCCCACTTTTTATGACCGCTTTGACCGGACCACTATTGGTGGTAGCTGGACCAATATCAACGGTGGCAACTGGGGGATATTCAACCAGGAATTGATGTGGCAGGATAATAAGACCACCTTGCAATGGTATCGCCAGGTCACCACCGCTACTTCCGCCACCAACTATACAGCGGAATTTAACATGAAGGAAATGGGCAGGGGAGGAGATGACGCCCGTTTCGGAGCGGTATTCTCCTATATCGATGAAAACACATTTGGTTCAGCTTTGCTGAGCAGTTTTAATAATACACTCGAAACAGATATCAAAGTAAATGGGACCTCTATTGGCGTAAATGTCATTCCGCTTCCTGCCGGATGGGATTATCAGAAATGGCATGTGATAAGGGTAGAAAAAGAAGGTACCGCTTTCAGGATCTATCTGGATGGCATGCTGAAATCTACCCGTACCGCCAACATCACTGCAGGCGGTAAGATCGGAGTCACTACCTGGCATGATCATGCGGATTTTGGGTACACTGCCTTTAGCAATAAGGTAAATGGCAGCGGCGTATTCAGCTTTTATAAACCTGTGCCGGGAACGATCCCTGCTGTGCATTATAATGAAGGCGGAGAGGGAGTTGGCTATCACGATCTTACGAGCGGGAATACAGGTGGTAAATACCGGGCGGAAAATGTAGATATACGTGATTGTGAGGAAGGAGGAGAGAATATCGGCTGGAACCAGACGGGTGAATGGTATCAATACAATATAAATGTGCAGTCAGCAGGCGCCTATCATCTTGGTTTGAGGTATGCTACTACTTTTACTTCCTGCAAGCTGCGTGTTTACTGCGATGGGGCAGCTGTTTCCGGGATTGTTTCCATCCCTGCAACGGGAGCCTGGACGAATTGGCGCACGGCTGTTTTAAAGAACCTGAATCTGCCTGCAGGTAATCACACGATCCGTTTGGAAACGGTAGAAGGAGAGTTTGATTTCGCCACCCTGAAATTTGAATCAGGGGCTACTACGGCGCCCAGTGGTTCAGATAATTTCGATTCCGGGAGCTTCTCCACCTTATGGAATTATGAAAATGGCAATTATGCTATTTCGTCTGGCAGAGCGACTATTAACGGCTTTGGTAAACGCGCCATGGGGAATGTAGGCTGGACAGATTATACGGTAGAGGCAGATGTGCAATGTCCTGCATCAGGGAACGGCGGACTGATCTTCCGCGTACGTAATCCCGCAGCTGCAGAATTTGGCAATTCTACTGCCATCAGCTCTGATTATTTCCAGGGGTATTATGCTGGTATAGAAGCTGGTGGTATTGTGTTGGGCAAACAGAACTATAACTGGACCTCCCTTTCTTATAAGGCACAGCCGCTCACCGCCGGACAGTTCTATAAGCTCAGGGCGGTGCTGAATGGCGCTAATATCAAGATCTATCTGAATGATATGGCGACGCCGGTGATTGATTATACGGATCCTGCGCCGATCATCAGCGGGAAAGCAGGAATACGCACGCATGCTGCGGATATGGCATTTGATAATTTTCTGATCTCGGCGACGGGGGCCGGGATGGCATTGGTATTGAGAAAATAGTGATATTTTTAGAATAAAAAATGCAGATCGGTTTTATCGGAGTTGGTAAGATCACCAACGCTATCGTAGAAGGACTGTGCACTTCATCCATTCAAGACACACAAATATGGCTTTCGCCCCGTAATGAAGCCAATGCAAGACAGCTGGCAGAGAAGTATACAGCCGTACAGCGACTGGAGAGCAATCAGCAGGTAGTAGATCGTTCGGATATTGTTTTTGTGGCCGTAAGGCCTGCTGTTGCTGTGGAAGTTCTGCAGGAACTGGTGTTCCGGAAAGAACAAATTGTGGTATCGCTGGTGCCCTTACTAAAGGAAGCTGATCTGCTGGCCGCTGTTGCCCCCGTCACTCAGGTGGCCCGCGCTGTTCCTACACCGGCGGTGATGACCCACACGGGTCCTGTGCTTGTTTATCATGCCAACGATACGGTAACACAATTGTTCCGGCATTTAGGACAACCGGTACCTGTAAATAATGAACAGCAGCTGCATGCCTTATGGACCCTCACCGGATTGATCACCCCTTTCTATGACCTGCTGGATGAGCTGAGCAACTGGACTATTAGCAACGGGGTAGATGCAGGCATCGCTAATCAATACATCGCAGGACTGTTTCAATCGCTCTGCTTTGCCGCACAGCAGGATAGCTCCGTTAGTTTCAAAGAGCTGGCACAGCATGCTGAAACGCCTAATGGGATGAACGAACAGGCAGGCAGGGAGATCAGGGAAAAAGGTGTGCATGATGCATACCGCGTTGCTTCGGATAATTTGCTGAAGCGGTTTGAATAGCGTTCATTTTAGATGAGAAATTAGCCCTAAGAAAATATTTTTATAGTATTACTTTGAAATGCAAAGTACTTTTCATTAGCTTTGTATTACAAAGTGACCGATATGAAACAGATCTTATCCATTGTGTTATGCACGCTGGCCTTTTATACTATTGGCTATGCGCAATCCTTAGACAAAGCTAAGCTGGACACCTTCTTCCAACGCTCTTTATCAAGCCGCCCAGGGAATCTCCTGTGCCACTGGAAGCTATTGCGGAGGATAAATTTAAACTCGAAGGAGCGGGGATGGTCTTTGAGTTTGACGCTTCGAAAAACCAGATCACACAAAAGTGGGGGATAGAGAGCGGGTTTTTACAAAGGAAAATTAATTCATATATTGCTGCTTCATCACTAAACCCTATACCTAATAAAAATGAAACTATCTTTTATAGCACTGATATGCCTGTGCTGTTTGCAAACCTTCGCGCAAAAATTTCATGTGTCATTATCTGAATCCAAAGCGGGCTATGCCAGTTACTCAACCCTGACAGCACCCGGAGGGGAGCTCGTCGGCATCAGGAAAGAAGAAAAAAATAACGGCGGGATGAATTGGAATAAATACCGGATGACGGTTACACTGGTGCAATACGACAAGGATATGAAAGTGACTAAAGAAAATAAGCTGTCCGGCGGAGATAATGCATACAGTGCCTTTTATTCCTCTTTGCAGCTGATCGGGAATAAGATCTGGTTTATATACGTGGCGCCCGGGGAGAAAAATGACATCGGGAATATTATGGCCATAGAGATAAACCCGGCAACGCTGGAAACGAGTACCCCGAAGGTGCTCGCCGCATCTGACGCCATGGGCGTTTCAGTTCCGGTGTTCAATGGCATGGGCGCAAAAAAAATACTCTTTAAAAAGTCGCCGGACCAGAAAAGATACATGCTCTTAGTAGGGGCCGCGAAAGAACAATTCTACCTCTGTACCCTGGATGAGCAGCTGAACGTGGTGTGGGATAAGAAAGCAAGCATTCCCGGAACTGCTGCTAACAAGATCCAATCTGCGGTAATAGATAATGCAGGCAACATTTCTGTGAGTTATACAGGTGGCAATGAAGATAACGGCACCGCTGACGTGATGGTTTTCAAACAAACGGGGGCGCCCGTACACAAAGTACTGCGCCTGGCGGATGCAAAGCCTTATGAAACCCTCTTGCTACTCTCGAAAAAAGGGGATTCACTCCATATAGCCGGTACCTATTTTGACAAGACAGACAATATCGGAGGGGCATTTAAAAGCAGTATAGCTATCGCTGGGTTCAAGTTGTCAGATGTAAGAAAAACACCGTTCCCCGCCACGATCATTGAACGCTTTGCAAATGACGACTGGGGCAGCACCAAAGGGAAACGATACGGTTTGTATCCACAATTCTCCTCCGAACTGATCGAAACCGGCGAAGGGATCAGTATAGTGGCTGAGTTCAGAAGTATGGATATAAATGCTACCGGGATCGAACATGTGGGAGGCATTCTCGGGATTTATTTTGATAGCCGGCAGACCTCATTCTTTAGGATACCTAAATACAGGCGTAATGCCGGCTCTTCGATGGGTGACAGCTATTATGCTGTTTCTGCACAAGGTAAGCTGATCGTATTTTATAATGATAGCCAAGAGAACCTTAGCCAGGATATAGCGCTTAAACCGGCCAGTTCAACCGTTTATAAGAACGTCATGTTGGTTGCTGCGATAGTTGAGCCAGACGGTAGCCTGAAAAGGGAGAAAGTGATTGATCTGAAGGATCAGAACTTCCTGGGAATCGTTGAATCCATGAAGGTGCTATCCCCATCTGCTGTACAGCTCCGGGTACAAAAGGTAAAAGGCCTTGGAGGAGCCGGCAATGAACAGATGTTGGCAACGATCACAATTGATTAATGCTGATATTCACAGATAAGCATCTGAAATAAAATAGAAAGGGGGCTCAGGCACGGGAGCCCCCTTTCTATTTTAGTATCCTGTTCCTGTAAACCAGTCATAACCCTCTATTTTTTTGTATTCTGCAGGAACAGCATTCAATCGTCGTAAGACTTTATGATTATCGCTACCAGGCTCGTTATTGGATACAATCAGTTTTCCTGTCTTTTGGTCCTTATCATTTTTCTCATAGTAGATATACTCCACTGTATCAATCGCTTCTCCATTCCACCTGTATTTGTACATTTCTGTCTCGCCCGGGTGCCCGTAACAAATTCCCCGGATCATTCCCTCTTTTGGCGAAAATGTCGGATTTAGAAACCAGAAACTGCTGGTAAAAGATCGCTTATCTGGTCTTAGCAGGTAAACATCAGTAAAACCTTTCAGGCAGCAACCACTAGTGCCATATCCATTTACAACAAAGTCTTTTAAATGGTCACCATTAATATCAAGGATTGTATCTCCTCCATATGCCATGCCCAATTCTTCAAATGAAAGCACCTGTTTAAAGCCTTTGCCGGTTTTTGAAAAAATGTTGATGTAAATCGGACCTTGCAGAGATCTCCTGACAATGAGATGAGGGTGTTCTTTTGTGAAATAAAAGTCGCTGCTTATATAGACATCCACGTTGGAACTGTCAGGCATCATCACAGCATATTGCTCGTTGAATCGCTTATCCGGCTTCACAGCTGCCATTCTCACTGCTTCCTGCAGAATGCTGTCGAGCCTTATACTATCGATCCTTTCCGTTTCTGCCCATTTCTTTTGTCTATCCAATCGCTCCTGCTCAGTTTCGACAACATGGGTCCTGGTGCTGTCTATTTTACTGGGAATAACCGTTTTCTTTCTGTTTGATGGTCTGCATGAAAAAAGGAGGGCAATGATCCCAATGGAAAAGGCAGTGGCTATGTATTTCATAAGGTAGGGAGTGTTAACAGTACTAAAGTAACAAAAAAAAAGCAACCTCTGTAAAAGAGGTTGCCCTTTGCTATACTCGGATTTATGGTCAAACTAAGTCAAATCTGTCCAGGTTCATCACTTTATTCCAGGCGGCTACAAAGTCTTTTACAAATTTTGCTTTAGCATCTGCGCTTCCGTACACTTCAGCAATAGCTCTCAGTTCAGCATTGGATCCTAATACCAGGTCTGCACGGGTAGCGGTCCATTTTACTTTACCGGTGGCGCGGTCGCTGCCTTCATAGAGCTCTTTATCTGCAGATACGGCTTTCCAGGCAGTGTTCATATCGAGCAGGTTGATAAAGAAATCATTGGTCAGCTGACCGGGGCGCTGTGTGAACACACCATCTCCTGCACCATCGAAATTGGTGTTCAGTACGCGCAGACCGCCTATCAGCACTGTTAACTCAGGTCCTGTCAATGTGAGCAGATGCGCTTTGTCTATCAGCAATTCTTCTGTAGATACCGGGAAGGACGCTTTGCGATAGTTGCGGAAACCGTCGGCAATAGGCTCCAGGTAGCCAATGGATTCAACATCGGTCTGTTCCTGTGAAGCATCCATACGACCGGGAGCGAATGGAACCGTGATGGCTTGTCCGCCGTCTTTGGCTGCTTTCTCAATACCTGCAGCACCGGCCAATACGATCAGGTCTGCAATAGACACTTTCTTACCGCCTGATTGTGCCGCATTGAATTCTTTCTGAATGCCTTCCAGTTTATCCAATACTTTCTGCAGCTGCGGCGGATTGTTCACCTTCCAGTATTTCTGGGGGGCGAGGCGGATGCGTGCGCCGTTAGCGCCACCGCGTTTATCTGTACCACGGAAGGTAGAAGCGGAGGCCCATGCGGTGGATACCAGTTCGGATACGCTTAATCCCGAAGCCAGTATTTTTTCCTTCAGGGTGGCAATATCACTTTCATTTATTAATGCATGATCTACTGCGGGGATGGGATCCTGCCAGAGCAGTTCTTCCTGGGGAACATCAGGTCCCAGGTAACGTGCGCGGGGTCCCATATCGCGGTGTGTTAATTTAAACCAGGCCCGGGCGAACGCGTCTGCGAATTCTTCGGGATGTTCCAGGAAGCGCCTGGATATTTTCTCGTACACCGGGTCAAGCCTTAAGGACAGGTCGGTGGTCAGCATGGTGGGCAGGTGTTTCTTAGAGCTGTCATATGCATCCGGAATAATACCTTCGGCATCTTTGGCTACCCACTGGTGTGCACCGGCCGGACTTTTGGTCAATTGCCATTCATAGCGGAACAGGTTTTCAAAGAAATTATTGCTCCATTTGGTAGGGGTGGTGGTCCATATTACTTCAAGGCCGCTGGTAATAGTGTCAGCGCCTTTACCGGAACCATAGCTGTTGCTCCATCCCAGGCCCTGTTGTTCCAGGTCTGCCGCTTCCGGCTCTTTGCCTACGTTGGTGGCAGGAGCTGCGCCATGGGTTTTACCAAAGGTATGACCGCCTGCTATCAGCGCTACGGTTTCTTCATCGTTCATGGCCATGCGGCCAAAAGTATCGCGGATATCTTTAGCAGCTGCTATTGGGTCGGGATTACCATCAGGGCCTTCGGGATTCACATAGATCAGGCCCATTTGTACGGCGGCAAGAGGTTTTTCCAGGTTGCGGGAATGGATCTTGCCATCAGGATCGTCATCTGATACCAATACGCCGTGATTCTCTACCACGCCATGTGATCCGTTGGCATAACGCAGGTCGCCGCCCAGCCAGGTCACTTCTGAGCCCCAGTATACATCTTCATCCGGTTCCCATGCATCGGGGCGTCCACCGGCGAAGCCGAAGGTTTTAAAGCCCATTGATTCGAGCGCGATGTTACCGGTCAGGATCAGCAGGTCGGCCCAGGAGATCTTGTTACCATATTTCTGTTTGATAGGCCATAAAAGTCTGCGGGCTTTATCGAGGCTCACGTTGTCAGGCCAGCTATTCAATGGAGCAAAGCGTTGCTGTCCTGAGCCTGCGCCGCCGCGGCCATCAAACACGCGGTAGGTACCTGCACTGTGCCAGGCCATACGAATGAATAAAGGGCCGTAGTGCCCGAAGTCTGCCGGCCACCAGTCCTGGGAATCTGTCATGAGTGCATGCAGGTCTTTTTTTACCGCTTCCAGATCGAGGCTTTTAAATGCTTCGGCGTAATTGAAATCTTCACCCATCGGGTTTGACTTGGCAGAGTGCTGACGCAGGATGTTGAGCTTTAACTGGCCAGGCCACCAGTCCCGATTCCTGGTGCCGCTGCCGCCAACGGCGGGTTTCATACTGCCATTGTGAAACGGGCATTTGCTGATGTCTTTTGATTCGTTTCCCATTTTTATAAGTTTAGTGTTGAGTGAATATTACTTGCATCTGGTGCAGAGTCATAAAAGTAGGATATTGTAGATATAGTTATAATCAATTGATTCTATCTTTTAATAGTTTTAATCTATACGTCTAAACAGACCCATTGTAAAGTCTATTTCGACCCCCGCATACTTACAAATAAGGGGCTACATTTGTTTTATGGTATAAATGTTAAATTTTACAACCATGGCAAACAAACATCCAGATCACAAGATTGCGAGCCGTGAAGAGTGGCTCGCGGCCCGGCTGGAACTGCTGGGGGCAGAGAAAGAGCTTACGCGGCAAAGCGATGACCTCGCTCAAAGGCGGCAGCAGCTGCCCTGGGTACGGATTGACAAGGAATACCGCTTTGATACCGATGAAGGCGCCGCATCCCTGAAGGATCTCTTCAGAGGGCGCTCACAGCTGCTCATCTATCATTTTATGTTTGGGCCTGATTATAAGGCCGGTTGTCCTTCCTGCTCGATGATTGCGGACGGTTTTAACGGCTTTGCGGTGCACCTGGCCAATCATGATGTAATGTTGTGGGCAGTGTCAAGAGCGCCCCTGGCGAAGCTGCAGGAGTATAAGAAGCGGATGGGCTGGACTTTCCCCTGGGCCTCCTCGGCCGGTGGTGATTTCAATGCCGACTTCAACGTCTGGTTTACAGAGGAACAGCAGCGGGCGGGAGTTGATTATAATTACCGGCACGAAAAGGGGTTTGAATGGCGTAAGGGACAGGAAGGCGGCGGCCAGGAAGAAGAAGACAAATTTGCCGCCATGTGTGGAACAGATACCCCGACATTTCAGCGTGAAAGGCCGGGCATGAGCACCTTCGTACTCGAAGACGGGGTGGTTTACCACGCTTATTCCGCCTATGCGCGCGGGCTGGACAGCCTCTGGGGCGCGTATCAGTGGTTAGACCGCGCTCCCAGGGGACGCAACGAGACGCAGGGTGTCTGGTGGCGCCGTCACGATGAATATGCAAAGAGCTGAGCGGCTTAATGGCTGGAGACTGCTTTCAGTCCGACGATAGAGCCTATCAATGCGATAATAAAGAAGAGTCTCCAGAAATGAGCGGGCTCATTAAACACCAGGATGCCCATGAGGGCAGTCCCCACTGCGCCTATGCCTGTCCACACGGCATAGGCCGTTCCCAGGGGCAGGGTTTGTGTTGCTTTCATCAGTAAAAGCATACTTGCCACAAGTGAGAACAGGAAGGCGCCATACCATAAATACATTGCAATGCCTTCAGATTCCTTTGCTTTTCCTAAGCTGGATGTGAATGCTACTTCAAACAAGCCAGCGATAATTAAGATAATCCAGTTCACGGTTAAATGATTTTATGCCTGCAAGTTCGTGAGTTACGGGGAAGGAAAATTTTACAAATGATAAAAAATAAGCCGAACCGGAACTGGGCTATGCCGGATCTTATCGTATCAATTCAGGTATCGCCTCCGCCGCTGCTTCATCCTGCACAATGCCGACCGTACATTGTATTACCAAAGCAATGGTGAGAATTATTATTGCGACGATAGCTATTACTTTTTTCATGGCTTAACATTTTAGATATATGAATTACTACCCAAATGTAAGCCAGGCAAGTGTTCATCATCAACCAGCAATCTGCCGACTGGACATATTGCATGCTGAATTGGACCTCATTGCCCGTTAACCCGCATGACCATTTGACTTGATAAGCTGCTGCCTGGAAGGCGCTACAAGGAATGTAAAATTTTGTATATTACAGCGGCTGTTAATTTTTGTTAACCACGGCCTGTCCAATTTCCCTACACCTGCATTTATGTACTGTAACCCAGATTAAATCATGCTCGTAAGCAATAAGCATTTCACTCCGGTAATCGGACTGGACCTACATTTTGTAATATTATTCGGTTTTCCCATTCCGCTGCCACACCCGTATATCGGGCTCGTGGTGGATCCTATGGATTATATTCCCTTCCTGGGCGCCAGTACTAAAGTGAACCACGTACCACGCGGTAAAAGCGATACCAGCGGTATTTTCATCATTTTGTTCCACATCCCCATGGGCGGACCTTTCCTGATGGCGCCTTTGATCGGCCACGACTCCGTAAATTTCTTCGGCAGTAAAACAGTGAAGGTAGAAGGGAACCTCTTCAGCCCTTCGGGCCATATGCTGATGACCTGTAACGACATCGGTATCCCATTGTCCATTGAGCCTGGCAAAAAGTTCAAGCCGATGCCCAGCATGTACCTGCCCACCTCTTTTTCTATTCCGCTGTCTTTTGGCAAGCCGGTAATGGTGGGCGGTCCTTTTGTTCCAGATTGGGCGGGCGCTTTACTTAATATTGTCATGTCCTTTGGATTTGGCGCCCTCATGAAAGGCCTGGGCAAAGGCCTGAAGCTGATAGGAAAAGCGGGTAAAAAGGCCAAACGGAAGATCAGCGATTTCAACCTGGCGCGACAAGAAAAAGCGGGCGGCAGCGACAAACTAAGCCAGCTCCTTTGCAAGCTGGGCTTTGAACCGGTAGACCTGGTACAGGGCATTGTAGTCTACGACGGCACCGACTTTGAGTTGCCCGGCCCGATCCCTCTACAATGGACCCGCTCCTGGAGCAGCGATAGCGATCACCATGGACTGCTGGGCCATGGCACACATCTGTGCTTTGACATGCGGATCCTGGAATTTGCAGATGAAGATGCCTGCGGCGTACTACTGGGCGATGGCCGCAGTGTAATATTTGATTATTTGCCCTATCCCGGCAACAGCGAATACAATCGTTCCGAAAAACTGACCCTGACCCGCACTGACCTGGACGAATACCTGCTGTTCAACCACCAGGAACGGCGCTCTTACCATTTTCGTAAGCTGCACCAACAGTATCGCCTTTATGCCATCCGTAACGATGCTGGTTTTATGATCAGCTGTCACTATAACAGCAAAGGGCACCTGGTACAGCTGACTGACAGCGTGGGCCGCCACCTGAAAATGGAGAATGATGCCGAAGGACGAATTACCGCCGTAACTGCACAGCACCGCGGACAGGAACAATTGCTGGTGCGTTACATCTACAATGAGAGCGGCGATCTGCAGACGATTACAGACCCATTAGGACAGCTGACCAGCATACAATACCATCAACACCGGATGGTGTCCAAAACTGACCGTAACGGCCAGACATTCTACTGGGAATATGATCACAATGGCCGCTGTATCCATACCTGGGGAGACGGCGGCATCCTGGAAGGATGGATCGAATACCATCCCCGGGAAGGATATAACCTGGTGACCAACAGCCTCGGTCAAACCACTACCTACTATTATACGCCAGATCATGTGGTCACACAGATCAAAGACCCGCTGGGTAATTCCCGTTTTACAGAGTATACTGACCATTTCGAAGTGTACCGCGAGATCGATGAAGAAGCCAATGTAACCGGTTATTCCTATGATGAACGCGGCAACTGCACCCGCATCGAACAGGCAGACGGCAGCGCCTATACGTTCAGTTATGATGCAGATGGCAGGCTGGTATTGACTAGCAGTCCGCAGGGCGGCAGCCGTACTTATATCTACTACAAAAAAGAACAGCATAAAGGACAGCTGCACACCGTTACGGAAGCAGACGGCCGTATCACCATCTTCCGTTATAATGCATTGAATCTGCTCAGTAAAGTAGAAGATGAGCAGGAACATAGCAGTGTACTGGAATATGATGAAGATTATAACCTGTCGGCTCTCAGTCTTCCGGATGCCGGGCGTGCCAGCTGGGACTATGATGTCTGGGGAAATTGTACAAAAGCCGTTAATCCTTTACAGCAGGAACAGTATTTCCGCTACGATGCACTGGGCCGCGCTACGGAAGTACTACTGCCGGATGGTAACCGCATCCAGCTCCAGTACAATGCCTACGAGGAAATAATAAAGCTGAAGGACAACCATCATGATATCCGTTTCGACTATACGCCGCTCGGCAATCTGAAAATGCGGGAAGAGAACGGCGCTAAGCTTCATTTTGTCTACAATAAGGAAGAACAGCTCACTGCTGTAGTGAACGAGCATGGCGATATGTACCGCTTTACCCGTAATGAACGTGGCGACATCATCCGCGAAACGGGCTTTGATGGCCTTAGCCGTCAATACCAGCGTGATGCCGCCGGTAAGGTGATCAAAATACAGCGTCCGGGTAAACGATGGACGGAATATGAATATGATTTCAATGGCCGCTTAACCCGTGCAGAGCATAGCGATGGCAGCTGGGAAACTTACAGCTATGACCGGAACGGACTGCTGATGGAAGCAGTGAACGAACATAGCACACTCAAGCTGCAGCGCGATGTAATGGGCCGCGTGGTGCAGGAATGGCAGAACGACTATACCGTTAGCAGCAGATACGGTGCCAACGGACGCCGCAGTCAGATCAGCAGCAGCCTGGGTGCAGATATCCGCCTGCGACGAAATGCCGCCGGCGATGTTACCGGGGTGGCAGCCATGGCGCAGGGCATCGATGATCCATGGACGGTTCACATCGAACGTAATTCAATGGGACTGGAAATTGAACGTAGCCTGCCCGCAGGGATTAAGAGCAGCTGGAACTATGAGCGCTCGGGCATGCCTGCGAGTCATACTGTCAGCAGCGGCGATCGTACTACCCGGCGCCGCCACTATCGCTGGGATGCCAACCAGCGCCTGAAACAGTTTACCAACGCGCTTAGCGGCGGTATGGTAACATTCAGGCATGATGATGTGGGCAACCTGGCCTGGGCACAATATGAAGATGGCCAGTATGATTACCGCCTGCCCGATAAAGCGGGTAACCTGTTCAGAACACAATCCGGCAAGGATCGTAAATATGCTCCCGGCGGACAACTGCTGGAAACACCGGAGGCCCGTTTCAGTTATGATGAGGAAGGAAACCTGAGCAGGAAAACAACAGCAGGAGGAAGCGCGGTATGGGAATATGCATGGTATGGCAATGGCGCGCTCAAAAGTGTGTTGCGTCCTGATGGGAAGGAAGTAGCATTCCGTTATGATGCCCTGGGCAGGCGTATCGAAAAATCGTATAGTGGCCAGCTGACCCGCTTTGTATGGGATGGGCATGTGCCCCTGCACGAATGGACCTATCCTGAAAAACAGCGGCCCCTCATCACCATAGATGAACTGGGAGATGTGCAGCAAAGTCATCCGGAGCCGGTGCCTCCTGAAACCCTGGCCACCTGGGTATTTGAAGAAGGCACCTTTGCGCCCGCTGCCAAGATCATCCATGGTAGACGATATTCCATCATCACCGATCACCTGGGCACGCCAGTGGAAGTATATGATGAAGCGGGAGAAAACGTATGGGCCTGCGAATTGGATATTTATGGAAAGCTACGTAAGTTACAGGGAGATCGGGCACTGATACCCTTCCGCTACCCGGGGCAGTACGAAGACCTGGAAACGGGCCTGTACTATAACCGCTTCAGGTATTATAGTCCGGAGGAAGGGGGCTACATCAGCCAGGACCCTATCCGAATGAAAGGAGGACATCAACTGTACAGTTATGTACACGATCCCAATGCCTGGGGTGATGTATTTGGATTAAAGAAAACGAGTGAGGCTTGCAGGGGAAGGGTACAGGCACAGGGACAGTCGCTGGAAGAGTCTGTACCATGGGCAAGAGACACCCCGCCTACCGTATCAGAAGGCCTGGCAATGCTGGATGAGCTGGCAAGCAAATTGTCAAAGGCCGATCTGAAAGCAAGGGCGGCAGCATTTGCCAAAGCACGTAAATTTATCAATGATGCTGGCAAGGCAGGCGGAGTAGATGCGCCGGTGAGCCGGACATTCATGGTACAAGGCACCAAGCATGAGAGGGTAGATATAGAAGTCAAAACCGGTAAAGCTTTCGTACCTGACCCACCGCCTAATGCAGGCGGAGGAGCTGCAGGTGTGGTGAATTAACAGGAGTAAATAGTATCCATTCAAACAAGATAGAGATGTACGATAATTTTCTGACAGACGAAAAGGAGTACTTTTCCTTAGAGGAATACTGGAAAGATCATTTTACAGATCTGCTGAAAGCAGCTGGCGAAAAGCCGGAAGACTGGCAATATCCTTACTATAATACTACCTTTAGTAATGGTACCAAATTCATGGATGGTAATCCCATTTTTTCAGCGCAATCCCTGAAAACCGGGGAAATAATGAAGATCGTACAGGAAGCATTTGAGGGAGAGGAATTGCTGGAACATTGGGAAGATGAGGAGGACCAGCGATTGACGATCGTTTGTGCGCTGACAGAAACCAGCCAGCCTGCCATCAGCAATTTATTAAAAGAGTGGATAGTAAAAGCGGGGGGCACATGGAAATAGTCATCGCATTACTTACATTAATATTGCTGGAAGTTGTTCTGGGGATTGACAACATCATCTTTATTTCCATCGTCACTTCACGCTTACCGGTACAGCAGCAAAAGAAGGGAAGACGGGTAGGCCTCTTACTGGCAATGGTGATGCGCTTATTACTGCTGACGGTTATCTCCTGGGTACTGAAGCTGGAAGGCGACCTGTTTACCATCCTGTCTGTAGGCATATCAGGGAAAGACCTGATACTGATCTGTGGTGGCTTATTCCTGCTATACAAGAGCGCATCAGAGATCTATCATAAAATGGAAGGAGAGCCGGGCGATAAATCGAAGGAGATCAAGGTAACGAGTTTTAGCAGCGCCATCGGCCAGATCCTGGTCCTCGACCTCGTGTTTTCAATAGACAGTATTATTACGGCAGTAGGAATGGTAGATCAGTTATGGGTCATGTACGTAGCCGTTGTAGTGAGCGTGGGTATTATGCTCTTTGCAGCGGAGCCGGTCAGCGGTTTTGTGAACAAACATCCCGCGTTTAAAATGCTGGCCTTAAGCTTTTTATTACTGATAGGATTTGCATTGATCGGGGAGGGGATAGATGCGCATATTCCCAAGGGGTATATCTACTTTTCAATGGCATTTGCATTGCTGGTGGATGTCTTCCAGATGAGGATGACGAAGACTGCAGCAAAGAAAGTACAGCCGCATGAACATTATCTGCCGGACGAAGCGGAGCAGGTAAAGAAAGGAGTATAACGTTTTTCAAATGATAGTACAAAAGCCACGGCCGCTCAGCCGTGGCTTTTGTTTTGCTATTCCCGGCAGGAAATATCAGGAACGATCTTGATACGATTGGGTGTGCAGATATGGCTGGGCCAGCTCATACTCCAGGTAGATTCCCATTTTGGACCGCTGCACCAGATCTGGCCTACATCCGGCTTGATGCCGATAGAGCCTTCCAGGGGCGCATTGTAGGTTACCGTAAACACATATACGCCGGTTTCCCTTTCACCAAAGTCGTAAGGGAATACAGGATCGTAGACAGTTGTAGTGTAGCCGGTGTAGAAATTCTTTAGCTCAATGCTTTTAACGGGCAGCTGCTTATCATTGTAAGCAATGAACGTGGGCCCGCATTGGGCATGGGCAGTGGAACCGGCAGCAATAAAAAACAGGGTGGCTACCAATACAGATAGGATGGATCTTTTCATGGGACAGTACTTAAAGGTTAATGGTTATGAGATACGGTTAACTGATGTTGGTATACAAAATAGGATTTTTAGATGATCAGCTTATCCTGTGAAAAGGTGATATTTCAGTATTGCATAGCAATAAATCCGTTGCAGATGATGTTAAGGAAAGCACAATTTATTGAGATGCTACTGTTGCCGGTTACGATTAATTTGATTTCTACTTAAATTACCTGTTAAACCCTCAACCCAATGAAAAAAATTGTCCTTTTTGTTTTGTTAAGCCTCGGCCTTACCTCTACCTATGCCCAAATCAGCTTTGGAATTTTAGCCGGCGGCCGTGCAGCCACCCAGTGGAAGGAAAGTGAAAGAGATAATGAAAAAAAGAAGTTTTTTCCGCAGTGGCATGCGGGTGTAGCAGCTGATATCCCATTGCTTGGCAGGTTTTATTTACAGCCCCAGTTGCTGGTAAGCGTTAAAGGAAGCCATACCGAAGGGAAAGACCAGGATAGCTCAGTCTCCTTTGTGTCGGAGTGGTCCGCTAAGGGACGCCTTATGTACCTCGAGCTGCCGGTCAATGTGCTTTATAAACAGCCTTTAGGCCAGGGGAAGCTGATTGTGGGCGCCGGTCCATATATCGCTTACGGCCTCGGAGGAAAAGTCAGGACCAGCGGCAGATACCAGAATGGGGAGACCTTTAACGTGGGAACCGAAGTCCGGTTCGAACATAAAAAACAATACACCTTTGGCGAGCCGTTTCAATATAGCTACCATAAGCCATTTGATGCCGGACTTAATTTTATTGCAGGTTATGAGCTCAGTAATGGTCTGTGCTTCCAGGTTAGCTACAGCCTTGGACTTACAAATATTACCCCTTCCGATGCCATGCTGGATGATGGCACCACCGAAATTACATGGGGAGATGTCAAAAACCGTTACCTGGCACTTTCTGTAGGGTATTTTCTGCGAAGACATAAATAGCCTGTACCCTGAAAAAATTATCCCTCACCTGAATCTTTTTTCCTGTATTGGCGGCCGTTGCCATGGTGGCTAATTTGCGGTCATTATCAAACAAGCAAAACAACAGATGATGACAGCAACAACAAAGCATCCTGCTATATCAGTGATCGGCTTAGGATCGATGGGCGCCGCACTTGCGCGCGCACTTGTTTCGAAAGGCTTTCAGGTGACCGTGTGGAACAGGAACATGGAAAAGGCGCAACCACTGATAGCAGCAGATGCTATAGCAGCTGCAGATGCAAAGGCCGCTATTGAAGCAAGCCCTGTAATTGTAGTATGTGTATCAGAATATAAAGTTACCCGTAAGATACTGGAAGCAGATGGTGTAGCACCCGCTTTAAAAGGCCGTACACTGGTACAGCTGAGCACCGGTACACCCAAAGATGCCCGTGAGCTGGATACCTGGGCAAAACAACAGGGCGCGTACTGTCTCAATGGCGACATCATGGCCTGGCCTAAACAAATGGGTACTGATGCTGCTACTATCTCAGTGTCTGGCGATGCGGATGTTTATCGGCAACAGGAAGATGTATTACGTGCACTGGCAGGAAATGTAGTATACCTTGGCGCTGAGCCGGGCGCTTCCGGAGGGCTTTTCCATGCGGTACTGGCTTACCTGGCCGGTAGCTGGATCGGCTTTTGTCATGGCGCGCTGGTCGCTGAAAAAGAAGGCTTGCGGCCGGAGGACCTGGGCATACTGCTGGAACAGATCTCGCCGATACTAAGTGCAGAGCTAAAACATATGGGCGAAGTGATCCAACATGGCCGTTTCAGCGATCCTGAAAGTACAGTAAAAACCACGGGAGAAGATCTCTTATTGCTGGTGCAGCAGGCAAAAGAAGCTGGTATTAACAGCGAGCTGCCAGAGTTTGCAGCTAAGCTTTTCAAACAGGCGATGGATGCGGGCTATGGCCAGGAAGAACATGCCGCGGTGATCAAAGTACTGAGACAAACTGCGTAATGAAGATAGGCCGGTGCTATCATGATGGCGCCGGCCATTCTTTTAAGCCGTTTCCCGGCGAAAATCGCAGGAATCTACCTTATATTCAGGATTATTGCGTTGAATATATTCCTTGTTCTCTGTACCCCATTTCTCCAGTACATCCACTACGGGCAGTATGCTTTCGCCAACCTCCGTGAACCGGTATTCCACCCGCGCGGGTATTTCGGCATATACTTCTTTGTAAATGATCCCGTAGTCTTCCAGTTCTTTCAGATGCAGGTTGATGATCCGGGGGCTTACCTCATGCATCTCTTTATGAATGGCGCTGGGGCGCCTGATACCACGCCGGATGCAGTCAATGATCCAGGCCTTCCATTTACCGCCAATCACTTTGATCGCTACAGCCAGGCCGCAGTCCAGCAGTTCCGGAATTTTTCTTGCGTACATAGGAAAGATTTGCGGCAAATGTAAATAGAATGCCCGGGAAGAACAGGAAGGGGGAGGGGGAAAATTTTTTCCCTATGGGGATGCTTGGAGTTGTTATTCCTGTACCAATCGCCTTTGCTTACCGCCCCATTCGCTTAATTGCGTCAAAATCGGCCCCAGTTCCAAGGCCATTTCCGTCAGCTCATATTCCACCCTGGGCGGCACTTCTGCATACACCGTTCTTTTGATCAAACCATCCTGCTCCAGCGCCTTTAGCTGCAAGGTGAGCATCCTGTCAGACATATAAGAGAATTCATTTTTCAGCTCGCTGAAACGGAGTTTCCTGTGCTTCAGCTTATCAAGTATCAGCAGTTTCCACCTGCCGCCAATCATGTACACCGCATAGGTCAGATCACAGTCAATGATGCATTGTTCATTACGCGTATAGGTCGAGTTTTTCTTTCTGGCCGCCATTACTAACAAATTTGTTTGTACCACACAATTGCTTGTACTGTCATAAAGTTAGCGGCCGCTACTTAGTTTTGCAAAGAAATTTTCAAAACCGGATTTATGGATCTGTACTTAAAAGGAAAAACTGCAGTAGTAACAGGCGCCAGCCAGGGCATCGGCCGCGCTATTGTAAAGGAACTGGCGATGGAAGGCGTACAAGTTTTTGCTACTGCCAGGAACGAAGCATTACTGAACAGCTTAAAAGAAGAAGTGATCGCCGCCGGCGGCGTGGAACCGCTTACATTCGTCCAGGACTTTGTAGCGCCGGAAGGACCACAGCAAATCGCTGCTGCAGCTTTGGCCAGCCTGGGAAATGTAGATATCCTCATTAACAATGCCGGACGTAGTTGTCCGCTGGATGTAGTCGGGCCGGAAGATGCCTGGCAAAATTCCATGGCGCTGGACTTTGACCGTCCACGGCAGCTTACACAGGCCTTACTACCGCATTTTATAGAACGCAGGCAGGGCGTTATCCTGAACCTGATCAGCAATTATGAATTGCGCTCGGTAAATGTATCTGCAGTAGCTAAAGCGGCGATCGTGAGCTGGTCTAAACAGCTGGCCGGACAACTGGGCCAATACGGTATACGCGTAAACAGCCTGCAGCCAGGACTCATAGATACCGAGAACATCCGCCGCTTTTTCAATGCAGCAGAACGTAAGAAATTCGCGGAATCAGAGATACCCTTAGGAGATTTCGGCGAACCGGAAGATATGGCCAATATGGCGGTATTCCTGGTATCACCGCGTGCCCGTTATATTACCGGTTCCGTTGCGGTTGTTGACGGTGGGATGCGGCATCATCCGTTCTGATAAAGATCAAAACAATATTAGTTGTTCTTGAGCGCTTGTAGTGTTTGAGCAGATCAGGCCTGTACAGACAAGGCATGATAAAAGATATTTAACGGGTCCCATTTATCTTTCACATTTTGTAAGCGTGGATAGTTCTCCTTGTAATAAAGGGTATACCAGGGAACGCCCGACTGGTTCCATTCGGGAGAGGCGAGATCAGTATCCGGATGGTTAATCATGTTGCCATCGGTCTGTTCATTGGGAACGGGCACACCACCGGAGCCAGGAAAGAGATCCTTATAAAAATTACGGACCCAGTCCAGGCTGGGCGCTGCGCCTTCGGGAGCGATCCATCCGGTATTGCAGGCAACATCCATGATACAACCCCTTTGTGCGGACGCCGTGGCATCCGGTGCGATGGTATTTACTTTTCCGCCGTAGGTAGCCATGCCTAAGACTCCGCCTATGGGCGCCTGTGCGGTGAGATATTTATAGGCAGTCGCGATCTGGCTGTCAGTAAGCGGCCTGCGGAAGAAAGCATCCTTCACTTTTGCATTAATATTATCAACACCCGGTTGAAATAATTCCGGGAAGGGATTGAGGGCAAAGCGCAGCCAGGGACTTTCCTCGACCTGTTTTGTAAAAGGCACGCCGATGGGCTCCGCGATAGCAGCCAGGTGCTCATCTATCAGCCGGGCGGCATCTGCTCCGGTAGCCAGGCCTTTGATCTCCAGCTTGCCGATGTTCCGGTGATTTAAAAAGAGGGTGCTGAATAATTGCCGGTACGGATCATCAGGACCGCTGTGCTGGTGGCACCAGCTCCCGAAATTGTGCGCCAGGCGGGAGAATGCAGTTTCGTCAACATCTTTCCAGTCCCATGCTATCCGGAAAGTGGTAATAGCTGCCGGTGCTTTGGGCAGCGCGGTATATGGATCTGATCCATCGGCATTCGGGGACCGCAGCCAGTAGCGGGTTACAATGCCAAAATTGCCGCCGCCGCCACCAGTATGCGCCCACCAGAGCTCCCGGTTGGGATCATTGGCTTCCCTTGTGGCGATCACGCTGTGGGCTTTGCCGGATGCGTCTACGGCCACCAGCTCTACGCCGTAGAGGTAATCTGCCGCCAGGCCGTATTCGCGGCAAAGAAATCCGAAAGCACCGCCCAGTACATGTCCGCCCATACCTATGCCCGGATGTTCACCAGCCGGTAATACCAGTTTCCAGCCCAGGAACAACCTGCGATAGGTTTCGCCTACGGTGGCGCCCGCTTCTACTGCAAAGGCGGCCATTGCAGCGTCGTAATAGATATTGGTCATGAGAGACACGTCAATCAGTACCTGTACGGCAGGGTCTGTCACAAAACCTTCCAGGCAATGCCCGCCGCTGCGTACTACGGGGCGGCGTTTAGTGTCTACCGCTTCCTGTACGGCTTCCTGCACTTCCCGCGTAGAGGTGGGCAGGAGGATGTATTCGGGTTTTCCTGTAAAGCGCTTGTTGAATCGTTTGCTGGCGAGATCGGCGTAACGTACGTCGGTGGGCGTGATCTTTTCCATATACTAAATTTAAAAAAATATCAGGCATTACAAACCTGGTGCCTGATCTCTTCTTCTATATTTTTCAATACTGCGCCCGGATCCATCACGTCTGTAACTTTGTCGGGTCTGCTTGTATAGAAATAGATCCTGTATTTTTTATTGCCGATGTTCAACTGATAGAACTTGAAGGAGTTCGATAGGAGCATTCCGTAATATCCCATCCGGAAGTTGCAGAACTCTGGTACTGGATAATCGTCCAGCTGCTTTCCTCGTTTTATTAGCACCCTCTTTTGGTTTGTGTCCAGCCATACTTCATAGTCATTAAAGGCCAGTTTCCAGGAGAGGAAGATATTGATAGTGATAATGACGAGCCCTACGATAATATCAATTAGGTGGTGGGAGCCAAAAAGTAGGTATATTAATGTTAATAATAATGGGAATGCGCTTAGCAGGAAGATTAACATCCTTGAACCAGTAGTGCTTTTTGATATTTTAATCATGTTATTGTTAGTTTTCATCGTCGTCCGGATCGCTTTGGGTGGTGTGACTCAGCCGGAGGCCTGCGTCAATTTTATATTCCCCGCTCATAATGATTCCCTGGGCTGCTGATGAGGCAACGTACCCCTTAACGGTTTTGGTGGTTTGGCCGCTACTTGTGTTTGTAGTCTGTTCAGCTGAAGTGTTCACGCTTACCGGACCTATAGACGCACCAAAGTCGTAAGCTTCTGTATGGCTTATCTGCTTATTTCTGGTGTCAATATTTATTCCGTCAGAAAAAGAGAGCCCAGCCCCGACAGGAGCGCCAAACAAAGCCCCTACCGGTAAAGACGCGCTTAAGTTCTGTGATCCAACCACTACGCCGTCTTTTCCCAGGAAGTTATACGTCGCATCCCATTGTTTTGTTTTGAAGTTGTAATCTGCCGACACACTAAATAGTTCTACAGACCCTAAATCTATGTCAAATCCTGCCAATTTTTTAACCTCAAATGCTGCCCTGGCTCCTATCTTATATTTGCCTTCCAAGTGAATGTAGGGTTCCAGTGGAGGATGGTTGTAGAAATTGACCAGGTTATTGATCACCCTGGTAGTGGCTTTTGCGTAGCTATAGATCTCAGTGGCCGTGTTGATTACCTTTCTTGCATCATCGAGTATCTTGGGCCAGCCTTCTTCCTGACCGTCAATATCAACGAACTGGATGGGTTTATTTCCTGCAAACTGATATGGGGTATACCAGGGATATTCTTTTGTTAAGGGGTCTATGCTTAGGAATCTGGCAATCCTCGGATCATAAATCCTCATACCATAATCCTGGAAATTACCTTCTCCCTTTACCTCGTTGTCATTTTCCTTGGCATTAAATCCGTACCTGTAGCTGTTTTCGGTACTAAATGTCCGCCCTGGCATTAGTGAGCCAAAGGGGAAGTAATCATTGGCGTTTATAACATCTGCATAGTAATAATCTACAGTAGCATTAGCATCATCATCTACTCCCTTTTTCCTGTCGCTTACTATCGCCATTATGTTGCCACGGTGGTCACCCAGTTCATATGCTTTTTGGCCGCGTACATAGCTGAGACTATAAGCAAACCCAAGCCCGGGCAGGTAGGATATTTCTGATGTCTCATGTTGGTAAGCAGCTGCTAATAGTTGCGCTACATTTTTTTCTTCCGGAACTACAAGGTTCCTGATCTTATCAGCGATCATCCTTTGTTGCTCACGCAGGCCTGTTACCATCTCCCGGATTTCTTGAATGCTTTCGTTGGACGTATGGTTGTATAATCCGGAGTCCAGGCCATGCAGCCGGCTCAGGTACTGCGACCTTCTATCTGCCACCTGCTGCCATTGCAGTTCCAGCCAGCCCCGGTACAATAAAAACACATCTTCCTTTTCCTTCAATAAAGAGGTGTACTTGCCTGGTTTTAAGGGTACGCTGTCGAGCAGTACTCCCTGCTGGCCATAGACAAACAATTTACCTGGCAGGCGGCGCCTCAATACTATCCTGGAAGCTGTGGCCAGTGGGTCGCTGTTATAGTATTCAGTGCTGTCTGATTTACTAATCATTATGCCAGCCAGCGTTTCCCTTATATGGCGGCTGTCGTTTTGAGTTTGTTTGAGCAGGGAAGGAGATCTGCTGTCGAATAGCTGTAGCCGCAGGGATATTCTTTTCATCAGCCCCTCTATGGCCATCAGTTTTTGCAGGGGGCTTTTCGCGGACCTTACGAGCGGAGCAGTGAAAATGACCTGAATGTTCTGTGAGGTATCCTGTAAGGCGACGTTACCTTTGGTTCTAAATAAGACTCCGGCATACTCAATATAAGACAGTGTGCCATAATAATAGTTCCGGTAGAAAGTAAAAGGAGACATGGTACCGGTAGCGACCTGATCGTATTCGCTGCTGCTTAAAGAAACAGAATCAAATGCTGCTCCGTAACAGGTAAACCATTTCAATTGCTGTTTACTGTCATCCAGAACGGCCATGTTCACATAAGCGCTAAGGCCATCTTTCCGGTTGAACATTTTCAGACCTGGGCGTTTGGCAGCTATTTGCTTCAGTATGTGGTTTACCCGTGTGTCTCGTTGTATATCAGTTTGGGCATGACCGGTTAGACAGAAAAAAAGCAATAAAAGAATAGTAGGATAACATAACCTTTTCATAGGACATAGGTGGGCAATTGGCTGCCTCGTTCACTCGTTTGGCTAACAAGATATAAAATATTCTAACAATATACGATTCCCTCCGGACATGCATACAAAATAAAAAAAAATCCTTAAGTTAAGCCCTGATTTAAAAACTATACTATGTTATCAAGGCTCGTACGCTGCCTCTTTTTAATGATTATCATCAGTTCGCCTGCACTGGCGCAATCGCCTGCCAACAATATCGCCTTTAAAAGCAGCCAGGGCCATATGGTGTCGGTTTATAACGGCTCCATTATCGTAAATGCCAAACGCAGTTATCACCTGGGGGTAGATAATGTGGTGTATAAGAGCAGGCGTAACAAGATCATCGAAGACAAAGGAAATGTTTTCTTATTCCTGGAGGTAACGGACGGTACAAAGAAAAACAAGTTCTATATTTTCAGCATCCATAATTCCATTGCGGATTCATTGTTTACGGCAATCGCTTCAGATGTAAAAGACCTTGACCAGGACGGTTTCATGGAGTTCGGCGGCAGCGAGGCTTCCCCTCCTTATCCCGCGGCAGATTCCATGTATTATATTCCTTCCAGGTTTTACGAGATCAAAAACGGACAGATCACTTTTGACGGCGCCTACACCGAGAAAGTGGATCTGAAGGTGAATAAAACATATATTCCCGATCCCCTGGACAAGAACGGCAACTGCTGTGTGGTGGTTCCGAGGAGGCCTAAAGCGAAATAGTAATGAACATAATAGCACACGGTACCGGCACTGCTGAAGTAGTTTCAGCAGACCTATTGATCAATAATGCCGATGACGCCTTACAGCTGATGGCCGATCTTTTGTACCAGGACTTCGACCGGATCATCATCCACGAACACAATATCATCCCCGGTTTCTTTGACCTGAAAACAGGCATTGCCGGGGATGTGCTCCAGAAATTTTCCAATTACCGGGTTCGGTTGGTGATTGTGGGGGAGTTTTCCAAGTACCCGGGAACAAGCATCCGGGACTTTATCTACGAGAGTAATAAAGGAATGTTAGTAAATTTTCTGGGTTCCGTTGCCCAGGCTGTTGAAAAACTTTCAAAATAGCATTATATTCAAGTGATGAAACCTACAATTTTACCTGTCACACTGGTTTTAGGTCTATTATTTTCTTGCGCATCAGCGCCACAGGAGCAAAAAGAAGAGCAGCAGACTGCGGCATTACCACTTACGGGTACCTGGCGCCTGATTTCCGGGGCTACGATCACCAAAGGGGATACTGCGGTGACGGATTATACCAAGGGCATGAGCATGATCAAGATCATTAATGGATCCCATTTCGCTTTTCTGAAACACAACCAGGAAGCCCCGAAAGATTCCTCCAACCAGTTTGATGGGGGAGGAGGCAGTTACACACTGGAGGGCAATACTTATACAGAGCACCTTGATTATTATGGCGATAGAAACTGGGAGGGCAAAACTTTCACTTTCACGGTAAGCATCAGCAACGACACACTCACACAAAAAGGAATAGAAAAAGTCGAGGGCGCAGGCGTTGATCACGAGATCATTGAACGGTATGTCAGGTTAAAATAAGGGACACAATTGCCGAACATACTCACCATTTTTAAAGTCAACCTATATGAAATCTAAACAGCAGCTAGCTAAAAAACTGATCACCAAACACGTTGAACTGGCAGACCTTACATCCAACCTGCAGATGACAGGCGTAAGCATCTATCTGCTGGACAGCCTTAATCTGTTCGATATGGCGCTGGACTTAATTGAGTTTCCTGCCGAAGGCCGGGATGAGCTGAGAGAAGAGGCCGCTTGCCTGCGCATGCAGGATATTGACGCTTTTATAGAGCGCCTGTATATAGAAGCAGGGACCTCACATCTCCTTTTTGATCCTGTTCAATAATTGCGAGCGCGTAGCTTCCACGATAAACGTATTTTCTGCAACTATTCATGTGCTGAAATCCCCGTTTTACAGGGTTGCCATGCCCTGAATTTGTCTGTACCTTCACGAATAGACTGTAGCATTTTTCCAACCCTTCAAATAACACACATCATGAAGAAACAAACCGCGAAGAAACTTCGCCTGAACAAGATCAAGATCTCTGTACTTAGCAACGGTGGTACACAGCAAAAGTGGGAGAACGCGCCTACTTTCGGCTTTAAATGTCCGCCGCCGATCAGCAAACCCGGACAGCCCGGTTGCCTGATCTGAGCCTGTTCATCTGGTTTTCTAAATCATAGGTTTATGAAAAAAAAGAACAATGCACAAAAGCTGGTGTTGAACAAGATCCGGATCGCCCGTTTGACAGACAAACAGCAGGGAAGTGTAGTGGGAGGTAAGCGGATCTCAGACCCGCTGACAGAGAACCCCTGCGACCCTCCTCCGAGCATTTTCTATTGCTCGCGCAGGAGTTTGTGTTGCTGATACGAACGGTGCAGGAAAGCATCAGGCCCAAAATAAGCTTTGCAATCGCTTGTTTTGGGCCTGTTGGTTTTCAATGCATTTCAGCGTTGCAACAACAACATTTCAATAACATCTCCCGATGGTAAAAAGCTTGACCTTTAGTACCTAAAACCTCAAAAATGAGAACACTGCTAAAGGTAACAATGGAAGTAACGGCAGCCAACAATGCCATCAGGAACGGTTCCATGGGTCACATCATGAAAGCAACCATGGAAAAGCTCAACCCCGAAGCCAGCTATTTTACTGCTATAGACGGCTGCAGAACCTGTATTATGGTGTTTGACCTCAAAGACCCCTCCATGATGCCTTCTATTGCGGAGCCCTTCTTCCTGGAGCTGAATGCCAAGGTGGAAATGTTTCCGTGCATGAATGCGGACGACCTGAAAGAAGGTCTGGAATTATGGGAAAGGGCGGCGCATGAAGAACATATGGAAGCGCACGCTTAAAGAGTAACGCGGAGCAGAACACCGACGGGACCTTCAGATCAGGCGGTCTGAAGGCCTTGTTTATTACAGACTTCCCTCATTTAATTTTATCAGCAGGCTGAGCCCGATACCTGCGATCATGCATCTTTCTTTCCTGTTATTCAGCATTTGCTGTGTCCAGTCCACCATGCCTCCATCTGCTATTTCAATAGGGTCCCCGGATGTACGGATATAGATTTTATATTGAAATCCTTTATAGTAATTGTTTTCCGGCTGCTGTTCGTCCACACTGACCCTTGAAGGAAAGAGCGACTGCAGATGGCTGCTCAGGGAGCGGACCAGTTCATCCCCATTACTATAGCCGCCACGGGGGCGGATAACACAGTAACTATCGGTAACCCCACTTACCAGTTCCAGTATGCGGAAGATATGTTGTAAATGTGCCGCTGCATTGTTCAGTTCAAAGGAGAAATGGCCGGTATCTGTGCCGCCTGTTACCAGGCACGCTATTTTGAAATGTGGCGTGTAACCTTTTCCGGGAGGCATCTGCATGGTTCTGATGTGGCGGTGGATGGTACAAAAGCGTAGCAGATCATCTGCAAGGCCATGCTGTTTCAGCGCAGCGATATGCAGGGCCAGTGCATTGGTAGCATCGGCAACTACTTCGCAATGTCGAAGGGCAGTAATGATCTTATGCTGGCTGACAGTCCCCACTGCAGAGCAGCTGGCAAATTGAGCAACAGGGGAGAGTTCAACAGGTGTATATTCCTGTGCTTTTAGATATTTTAGAACGAGTAGTTCTTTTTCTAAAGAAGCTATCATATCTGTATCTGCGGGCTGTACGTAGCTGTTCTCTTTGTAGTGCCGGAGCAGCGCCGATGGGGTGATGTCTTGCGATTTACGTTGATATACTTCGAGCAGCAGCGAGGAGAGCTCGGCGCTGGTAATCTGTGTGCTGAGTATTTCTGGCAGGTCGGAGATGCCGGTTTTTTTGTGGAGTTTATCGGAGATGAAATCGGGCATTCGCTGTCTTTTCTTTAAATTTAAGTATTTTAAATTATCCCGGTTTACCTGATAAACCTATGAAGTATATGAAAGTCTCCCGTATATCCTATCTTGTAGCGGCCATTATTGTGTTGATTTATATACTGGCGCTGGCATTAAAAGCCTATGTCTTTTATGATAATTCGGGCTTTTATCATAATATGACCGGCGAGATGGATTGGCTGGACGTGTTACGTCTGGGAAGCTGGCCATTGTTTCAGCTGTCTTCTGCTGTAATGCTGGTCTGTTTTTTCGCTATACTACATCCCTTCCTCATCATCTCTATGCGTAACTACGCTTCAGCGCCTGTAGCTTCCATATTGGCATTTATTGGAATGTTCTTTTCCTTTTCCGTTAAAATATATTTGCAGACTTATTTTCTGCTGGAGATGCAACAGGAAATCCCAACAACATTGGCACTCACACAGGGAACCGGGATAGTGGAATCTGCCCTTACCAGATTTTCATCCTTCCGTACACTGCAATGGGTATTGGATTTTCCCGTGACTTTCTCCCTGCTTATATCGAGCCTGCTGTTGGCCATTACATTTAAACGCCAGCCTGGTATAAATGATCTGCTTAAAGCGGCCTTTTATATATATGTGTGTTATCTCCTTGCATACCTTGGTTTCCTGTTTAAAGGAATTTATGAGGTGACAAACTATAACAGACCATTCTTCCCGCTTATCGAGATGTTTGTCTATGCGTTGATCCTTGTAGGGCTGATAAGAGTTGCGTTCCAGGCTTCTCCGATTTGTGGTACTACATCTGAAACACATTGAACCTATGACCATCAGGATCGGCAAACACGAAACCGTAATAGCCCTTCCCAAACTCTTCCGGCTCGGAAACAATTGTTCCCCCGGCTTCACGCACCTCTTTTGCCCAATTATCCACCTCTTCCTTAGTATCGGCAGAAAGGGTGAAAATAATTTCATTCCCGGTTTTCGTATCAACTATTTGCCCCTTCATCCCGGGCTCAAGTACATCTTTCAAAAAGAAATGGATGATAAAGTCTTTCTCGCCAAAGAAGAAGCTGGTCAGTTGTTCCGACTCCCCATTTTGTTTAAATCCGAGTTGTTTATAGAATGTAGTAGTTCGTTCTAAATCCTGGACGCCGAAATTGGCCCAGATCCTTTTTGTGTTCATCCGCTGTAGGTTTTGTGGTTAATAACAGTCTCAAAGATAGTCCATAAGCCGATCTAACAGGATGGCTATTTGTGAAATTTCCAGGGGCTATTTTTGCCATTTTCACTTGCATTTATGCCATTTAAGTCGTATTCTCGTTGATCCATTCCGAAACACTTATTTATGCTCAACAAAATCATCCTGCTGCTCTATCTGATAATAGCGCCAGTTTTACTTTTTGCACAAACTGACACTACAAGAGCCGGTCTTTCCAAAGGAAAAAGGATCATTGCCGACCTGGATCGCATCGTTAATCCAAACGGTATCCAGGAAACCTACCAGGTGAAAATAGGAGGCATACCCCAATGGGTATACGTGCGTGGTCAGGATAAGGATAACCCGGTGATCCTCTTTGTGCATGGCGGCCCTGCTTCTCCTATATCGCCGGTGATGTGGATGTTCCAGCGGCCTATTGAAGAATATTATACGGTGGTGAACTATGACCAGCGCGGCGCAGGCAGGACTTTCCTGGCTACTCCGCCGGATGCTATAGCCAATACTATTAAAATAGACACTTATGTAGATGATGCCATTGAATTGGCAGCATACATTAAGGAGCGATATCATGCTAAAAAACTTATCCTAATGGCGCATAGCTGGGGCACCATCATCGGTATGAAAGCTGCGTTAAAACGCCCTGATCTGTTCTCCGCGTATATCGGTATCGGACAAGTGATCAACACCAGGGTGAATGAACAGGTGAGCTTTGAATATGCGATGTCGCAGGCGGAAAAACTGAAAAATGATACTGCATTGGCAGAGTTAAAAGCGATCGCCCCTTATCCGGGAGATCAACCTATTACCCGTGAGCGTATCATCACTGCCAGGAAATGGGCACAGTACTACGGTGGCTTAACGGCTTACAGGAATGAATCTATGTATTTCTTTAACGGTCCCTTGCTGTCACCGGAATACGACAGGAAAGATGTGCCGGCGATAGATGATGGCAATGTGTTCACTTTATGGCGGGTGTTGCCGGAGTTCCTGGAAGTGGATATGAAGCCGGTAAAGAAATTCCCTATTCCTGTATTCATGTTTATGGGCAGGCATGATTATACTACGCCTTCGGAGCCGACGGCTGCCTGGTTAAAGACGGTCAGTGCACCGGTAAAGAAGGGTATCTGGTTTG
>Ga0102590_1000568_pt1 | contig 78772 bp, 94 predicted proteins | sample AraplaMF_Col_mMF_FD_76859 | JGI IMG/M metagenome (GOLD analysis project Ga0102590, IMG submission 76859) | Arabidopsis root microbial communities from the University of North Carolina, USA - plate scrape MF_Col_mMF | ecosystem: Host-associated > Plants > Roots > Endosphere | place: USA... | reverse complement strand
ATCAGGCCCTCCGCGTGCTCAAGAAGAAGCTGCAGCGCGAAGGTGTGTTCCGCGAAATGAAGGAACGCAGCGCCTATGAAAAGCCGTCGGAAAAGCGCGCCCGCGAAAAGGGTGAAGCGATCCGCCGCGCCCGCAAGCTCGCCCGCAAGCAGGCGCAGCGCGAAGGCCTGCTGCCGGCACCGAAGAAGAAGGTGATTGCTCGCGGCCGCTGACGCCTTCCCGGTCTCCCGTTCCATCGACAAGGAGGAAACATGACCGAGACGAAAGACACTTTCTTCAAGCCCGAAAAGCTTTCGCCGCAGGCGAAGGCCGAGCAGACGACATCTGTCGCCAAGGGCATCCTCGAAAGCGAAGCTGTCGCTAGGCAGAAGAAGACCGAAAAGCTGCGCGCGCTGAGGCTCGCGCAGGAGGCGGTCGAGGCGCCGCCGAAAAAGCCGAGAGCGGGCAAGAAGGCTTAGGCCTCTGTGCCTCGCCTTGCCATGGCATGATAAAGCGGTGCTCTCCGGGGCGCCGTTTTTTGTGTTTGGTGATGGCGCCGGGCCTCGTGGAGGCCGCCAGATCATTGCAGGCCACATTCCCAGAGCGATCACGAAAAGGCCGGGGTTTCGAAGCCCGGCCTTCTGAATGATGGCGATCGGTTGCGGATTTCAATGCAAGGTGACGGCTCGCTCCGGCACGGCGATTTCTTCCTCTGCGAGGCCGCTGAGTGCGACAATGACCTCGTCGATGGACCAGCCGACGCTCAGAGCATGGTCGATCAGCTGGTGGAAGTCGGTTCCGAGGTATTCCTTGCAATCATCAAGACGATCTGCCGAAATAATGATTGTGCGTGAATTCAGGACCCTGGTCATGGCCTTATCCTTTGCTGCGAATATAACCGGCGCAATCGGTTATAGTTCCCGCTTCACAGCATGTTGTTGAATGAATACTTAACAGCTTGCGAACTAGTTCGGGTCGTGGGAGCGGGCAACCTACCCGCGCCGGAAGTCCGAACGCACGTGGCTGTAAAGTCGCAGCGCGAATCCGATGCCCGGAGCGCACCAGAAGACAGCGATTAGATAGGCGATCACCGTTGCGCCCAGGCATTCGCTTTCACCGGTCGCGCAGGTCGGGGCGACCATAATCGAATGAAGGCAGAGCGTGCCTGCGGCCAGTGAAACAACTGCAACCGCGATTGGCAGCCAGAGGCTTTTCGCGCGCCCGATGGCCAGGGCGGCAATGAAGACCGCCATGAAGGGAAGGGATGCAATCCAGAAGAGGGTCATCAGGCTCTCGGGGCAAGGTTCTTCGCATGGAGCCTATTCTGATTTGGCAGAACGGCAAATGACCAACATGCACGAGCCCAGGCCCTGACATGCTCGCTGTCAGAGCCTGCACCCGGCATCTCACTTAAGTCCGTTCAGTTCCTGACCTCGAAGATCATGTTGAACGGTGTCTCGCTGGCGCGGCGGAAGTGGTGGTATCCGGCATCCAGCGCCACCTTGCGCAGCTTCATCTCGCCCGCCTGTGCGCCAAGCCCGAGGCCGACTTCCTGGGCCATGGAGGCGGGCGTGCAGATCATCGTCGAGGCGCCGTAATAGACGCGGCCGACGGGGTTGAGGTTGTCCTTCAGCCCGTCATGGGCGAAGGGCTCGACGATCATCCAGGTGCCGTCCTTTTTCATCGTCTCGCGGATATGGCGGCCGGCCCCGACAGGGTCGCCCATGTCGTGCAGGCAGTCGAACATGGCCACCAGATCATAGTCGCCGGCCGGGAAATCCTTGGCCGATGCCTTGCTGAAGGTCACGCGGTCGGCCACACCGGCGTCCTTTGCGGCGCGCTTTGCCCGCTCGATCGACGGACCGTGATAATCGAAGCCGTGGAAATGCGATTTCGGGAATGCCTGGGCCATCAGGATCGTCGAGGCGCCGTGGCCGCAGCCGACATCGGCGACTTCCGCCCCGCTTTCCAGCTTTTCCTTCATGCCCTTCAGCGCCGGGATCCACTCGGTGACGAGATGGCTGTTATAGCCCGGCCGGAAGAAGCGCTCGGTGCCTCGGAAGAGGCAGGTGCTGTGCTCATGCCAGCCGAGGCCCTTGCCGGTGCGGAACGCATCCTCCACCTTCGGCTCGTCCATCCACATGGACTGCACGATCTCGAAGGCGCCGCCGAAGAAGGCGGGGCTTTCCTCATTGGCGAAGACCAGCGCCTGTTCGGGCGTCATGGCGAATTTGTTCGAGGCCTCGTGATAGGTGATGTAATCGGCAGCCGCCATGGCGGCGAGCCATTCGCGAACATTGCGCTCGGTGAGACTGGTCGTTTCCGCAAGCTCCATAGAGGAGCGCGGCCGCCCGTCCATCATCGCCCGGAACAGCCCGAGATGATCGCCGAGCACGACGAGAACGCCCGATACACTGGCGCCGAGATCGCCCACGAGGCGACCGACGAGTGCATCGACTTTCTGCATGTCAGGTTGCTGCATATCGGTTTTCTGCTTATCGGTTTTCTGCATGGCACCCTCCTCAAGATGCGCCAGCCCCAGTCCGACAGTTCGACCCGCTGATGATTCTAGGCCGGAGCGGCAGGCAGTCAATGCTGCATTCGGGTTAGGGGACCGGGTGAAGATGCTCCACATTGAAACGTCACGTCAGGCTTGCCGGAAGTTGCGGCCGGTCTTCGGACCGATGCTGTCGGGACGGGAGGAATGCCGACTGAAATCAGCCCTCCAGGAGCACCAGTCAGGCCCGGAAATTGAGTGCCACGCCGTCCTTTCCGCGGTATAATGACGCGCGGCGGATGCAGACGGAGGTGAAGCCAATGAAGAGGCTCTCAATCATTGCCCTGTCGCTGGCAACGGCGCTGGCGAGCGCACTGCCGGCCGAGGCGTTTCCCACCATGGCCGCCGCCCCTGATGTCGAGGCACAGCAGGCGCAACTGGTACGCTACCGCGGTTACTATGGCGGCTATCACGGCGGCTACTATGGCGGTCACGGCGGATACTACCATCACCATGGCGGCGACGGCTGGGGCTGGGCGCTCGGCGGCCTGGCCGCAGGCGCGATCATCGGCGGAATGCTGGCGCAGCCCGGATATTACGGCTCCGGATATTATGGCTCCGGCTATTATGATCCCGGCTACTACGGCGGCTATTCCGGTCCGTACTATTACGGTTCGACGCGATATTATGCACGACGCTACTATTATCCCCGGACCTACTATTATCCCCGGGCCTACTATGGCGGCAACGGCCATGTAAGCTGGTGCTTTGCGCGTTACCGGTCCTACAGGGCTTACGACAACACGTTCCAGCCCTATCACGGCCCACGGCAGGCGTGCGTCTCGCCGCAATATTGATAGCCGCTGACAGCGTGGAGATCGCGACAGGCTTCAGGGAAGTTCGATTTCGCCTGCTACCACGTGGTTGAGGCCGGTGCCTTCCGCCGTCAGCGTCATGCGGACCTTCAGCTTCTTGCCGCCGATCTGCGCGTCGCGCACCGTCTCCTCGATCTTGCGCTGCGAGGTCACGCCGACTTCCTTCAGGAACTTGCGGATGGACATGTTGAAGGCGTCTTCGCTCATGATGAAATCCCCCATGTGAGGAAGGGATTGTACGGGAAGGCGGCCGGTCGGGAAAGCTGGATAGGAGGCGCGGTGGCATAATCTGCGCGAGCCGGGAGATCGACTGATCATCGCAGCGGGAAGCACAGCCTGAAGCGGCCCGCCCATCCCTGGTCTCGGAAGGGCGGGCCGCCATCGGCTCGCGCTATTTCAGCGGCAGGAACAATTCCACGACGACCTCATGGACCGGCACATCAGGGAAGAAGGAGAAATGCCGCTGGCAATAGATCGGGAAATCGCGGGCTTCCTCGCCGCTTGCCGGAAGCCAGTCCCGGTAGAGATAGAGGGCTGCAGGCTCCAGATTGTGGGTATCGTGGACGACGCGGATGACCGCGCAGCGGCCGGCCGGGATCACGCCCGATTTCATCACCTCGTCGTCCGCATCGATCGGCCGGTCGGTGCCGACGCAGATGTCCATGCTGTAATCGGCCGGATTGGCGGGGATCCTCGGGGAACGGAAGATATTGAAGGTGGGGCTCGTCTCGGGTGACAGGCCGGCGGCCTTGCGCCAGGCGATGAACCGCTCGATGCTGGTGCCGAGATTTGCCCGGTCGCCCCGGTGTTCGAGGATCGCCACCGGGGTTGGCGGCACTTCGCGGATCGTCACGTCGTCTTCTTCATAGGTTATCTGCATGAGCTTGCTCCTTGCGTTTTCGAGGGGCCTGAAGGCGGCAAGCCACGGAGCCCAGTCGGGCGATCTCCGGAACGAGGAAGGCGATTGCCCGAACCGTTGCCGAAAGGCGCGGGCAAAGGCATCCGGTGCACCGTAACCGGCATCCATCGCTATGTCGGTGACGCTCTGGTCGCCGTTTGACGCCAGGTGGTGAGAAGCGCGCTTCAAACGGGCGAGCTGGACATAGCGATGCACCGACAGACCGAAGGTTGCCGAGAACTGCCGGTGAAAGTGAAACTTCGAAAAGGCTGCGATAGCGCTCAGCGCATCCAGGTCCAGATCGTCATCCAGATGCCGGTCTATGTGATCGAGCACCCGCTGCATCCGGGCATGGTAGTTTCGAAGCGCCGCCTTCATCATTCCGTCCTCCGTGGCGGCTCCAACTAAACGCGGGCAGGGCCCATGCGCTCGACCGATCTTGCGGTTTTGGCGGCACCTGCGGAACAGGCAGGTCGGTTCATGCGTGATCGGCGTCGTAGCGCAGGCGGTTGTCCTCGATGCTGCCCCTGTTTTCAGCTGCCCAGTCGGCCAGGTGGCGGACGGTTTCCGACAGGGAGTGCCCAAGCGGGGTCAAGGTATATTCGACCTGCGGCGGGGTGCTGGGGTGGACGGTTCTGGCGATCATGCCGTCGCGTTCCAGCGTCTTCAGCGTTCGCGTCAGCATCTGCTGCGAAATGCCGCCGACCTGGCGCTTCAGCCCGTTGAAGCGGAGCGCGCCAAGCCGAAGTGCGACGACGACCTGGATCGTCCATTTGTCGCCGACCCGGCTGAGGATCTCGCTGACACCCCGGCAGTCGGCGCCTGCCGGCCTTGCAGTCACATCCATCTGACCAGCTCCCAAAGATATGCTTTTGACGGACAATTTTAGGTCCCATAAATGGCCGTGGTCAACATCTGAGACCTTGTCTCGCTGCGAGGCCGGCGGGCGGGTCACCACCAGGAGACCACCATGAACCTCTTCTACTATCCCGGCGCCTGCAGCCTTGCCGATCATATCGCGCTCATCGAAGCGGGGCTTGCCTACAGGCTCACCAGCATCCGGCATGACAAGACGACGGAGGACGGGCGCGATTTCCTGTCGATCAACCCCAAGGGCTACATTCCCACGCTCGAACTCGAGGACGGAGCGATCCTGACGGAGAACCAGGTCATCCTGGCCTATATCGCCGAGACGAGCGGCAAGCTGCTTCCCGGGGACGGCATCATACGCTGGCGCGCGCTCGAGGCGCTCGCCTTCATGTCGTCGGAGATCCACTCACGGTACCAGCCCTTCTTCCGGAATTTCCCCGAGCCGGAGAAGGAGCGCGCCCGCGAAAAGCTCGCGCAGGCCTTCGCCATCCTTGCCGGCCAGATGGGCGACAAGACGTTCCTGGTCAGCGACGAGATGACGATTGCCGATTGCTACCTGTTCTGGGTGCTGACGGTCGCGCCAAGGAGCGGCGTCGAACTGCCGGAGGCGCTCGGCAGGTTTCTCGCCCATATGCGAACGCTGCCTTCGGTGACGCAGGCCCTTGCCGAGGAAGGGCTCGGCTGATCAGGCGGTCCGGCTGGCCGGCGAAGGTACTCAGCCGGCCAGCCATTCTTCGCGCGGGCGGCCGCTCAATCCAGAAGGACGACAGCCTCGACCTCGAAGAGCATGGGGTCGATCGCGAGTCTCGGCACCGGAACCAGCGTCTGTGCCGGCAGCCTGTCGCCGAACATATGCGTGACGGCCTCCGTCAGTATGCCGAGCTTCGACATATCGTGGCCGACCACGTAGACGGTCAGTTTCACGACCTGGTCCGGGCGGGCGCCAAGTGCCGCGATGACGGCGGCGAGGTTCGCATAGGCCTGTTCCACCTGGGTGGGGAAGTCAGGCGAAAGAGCGCCGTTCCGGTCGTACGCGCCCTGGCCCGAGATGAAGGCCAGCCGGCCGGCCGCAGGGGCGATGACCGCCGTGCTGTAGCCGTGCGGTGTCGGGTCGTGAAGATGGGAGGGGTTCACGATAACAGGCGTTGCGGCGGGGGCGGGGGCTTGATTGGGTGTCATGGTCTGTCTCCTTGTCGGGTTGCCATGACATGCCTAAGGTAAATCGGTGCCAGATTTTGGCACCGAATATCGGGAAAGCTCCAGGGTGCGCAAATGAACATCCGCCTCAGACACGACGCCATCGTGCGCATCCTCAGGCGCAACGGAAGCTCGACAGTCGATGATTTGGCAGAGGAGGTGGGTGCTTCCAGGCGAACGGTGCTGCGCGACATCGGGGCGCTGCGCGAGCAGGGGTTTCTCATCCATTCCGAATCCGGCCGGGGTGGCGGGCTGCAGCTCGACCCGGAATCGGTGCAGACCACGGCCCGGCTCTCGGTGACCGAGGTATTTGCGCTCCTGATCAGCGTGGCGGCCATGCGCGCGGCACGCTCCCTTCCTTTCTCCGATCTCGCCGATGCCGGGCTCGCGAAGATCGAAAAGGCGCTTTCGGCCGACAAGGTGCGGGACCTGCGCCGGCTTCTCGACTGCCTCTATGTCGGGCAATTGTCTCCCAGGCAGGATATTTCGGACATTGGCTCGATCGATTCCGAGCTGTTGCCGGCCTTCGAGACGGCGTTTCTGCAGCGGCTGCACCTGCGGTTCCGCTACCGTGACGCCAGGGGAATGGAAACGCTGCGCGAGGCCGAACCGCAGGCCATGCTCATCCTGCCGCCACTTTGGTATCTCGTCGGCTGGGATACCGCGCGCGGGGATTTCCGCCATTTTCGCATGGACCGGATCAGCGCGCCGGAGATCGTGGAAGGCACGCAGTTTCGTCGAAGACACGTGCCCTTCGAGGATGATGTCTGTCCGTTCAGCGAAATGGCGCGCTGAGCATCGGCGAAGGGCCAGGGCAGAAGCCGAATATCTGAGATGCGGGACGCCGGAAGGCTGGCTCGACGACAACCCGGCCCTTGATGCCAGCAACGGCGGCCGGGTGCATTTCCATGGTGCCCGCATTGCGGTCGGCCCTAGCTTGAAGTTGCCCGTCAAACCTTTAGTTTCGACTAAAATAGTCGCAGGGACATGCAGGCAATGACTGGCAAAGCCGTTCACTCGTTCGAGATCGTCGAAGAAGTGGCCTCGGATGCGGGGATCTATACTTGGGATATCGTCAGGAACCTCGTCTTCGCAGACAGCGCGCTCGCCGAGCTTTTCGGCATGGATGCCGACGCCACGGTGCGCGGCCTGCCGCTGGAAGACTATCTTGAGCGAGTCCATCCCGATGACAAGCCGGATCTCGCAAAGACGATCTCGCAGGCGATCGTCGCCGAAATTGCCCAGCAGAACATCTATCGCGTCCAGGGCAGCGATGGCCGGTACCGGACGGTCGCGGCCTTCGGCCGGGCCTTTCGCGACCAGAGCGGTTCGCCCGTGCTCTATTCCGGCATCGTCGTGCCGGTGACCGACTGCGAGAATGCCAAACCGGTGGCGCATTAGACGGCTGTTGCCGTCGATCCGCGCCGGTCGCTTGCGATGCGGATGTCACCGCATGGCTTCTGCTATCCGCAGCAAGGCTGCATAGATGACCTCCGGATCGCCAGGCGCAACGGCGTCTCGGGTCAGGGCTTCCGCCTTGGCGACAATCTCGTGGGCCGCGCGCAATGCCGACCGGCCGTCCGGCGTGAGTTCGGTCGTCAGGACCCGGCCATGCACCGGGTGGGCCGTTCGTTTCACGAGGCCGTCCCGTTCGAGTGTGGCGATGATGGACTGCATCGTCTGCGCTGTCACGAAGGCGCGCCGCGCCAGCTCCGCGCTTGACAGGCCCGCGTTGAACTCGAGCCCCGCCAGCACCGAATATTGCGGGGTCGTCAATCCGATGTTTCGAAGTTCATTGTCGAGATGGCCCCGCAGCGCCTGTTGCGCCCGCTTCAGCGCATATCCGAGCGAGCGGTAGGTGTCATCCACCGGGGGATCAATCAGGCTGGACATATCAGGGTCCTTATATTATATCAGGCCCCTGACGATACTGCGTCAGGTATAAAAAGGGAAGACAGCTCATGGCTCGCCTCATTGGACCGGATTTCATCGGGATACAGACAAGGGATCTGGACGCCGCACGGACTTTCTACCAGGATATTGTCGGGCTCACGCCTTCGGCAAAAGCCCCTCCGGGTGCGGTTGTTTTCGAAACGCAGCCCATCCCCTTCGCCGTCCGCACGCCGATCGGGGACTTTGACGACACGGAAAAGCTCGGGGTCGGCATCGCGATCTGGTTCGGCTGCGACGATGCCGACGAATTGCACGCGCATCTCTGCGAGCGCGACGTTCCCATAGCCTTCCCGCCGAAGGACGGTCCGTTCGGACGTTATTTCGCCTTTGTCGATCCGTTCGGCTATACGATCACGGCGCATACCGTCCCGGCGAGGCAGTAGAAGCCACGGCCGCACGGACGATGTTGCCCTGATGGCCGCACGGGCCCGGGGGAAGCGGGCGCAATCTTCCAATCGGTTGCGCCCATCGACATGGACGTTTGTCATTGCGATAGGATCAAGCCGAAAAAGGTGCTAAGCGCGCCAGCCAGACAATGACAGGAGTGCAATTGTGAGCGAACTGACCGTAGCGGATGCGACAAACCGCATCTATGAATCGCTGCATGCCGATAATGCCGACCTCGACACCCACATCGCTGCACTCAAGGCGGCATTGGCTCGGGCGGGTGTGAAAGAAGCGGTATTCGATCCGGCCAGGCTCGTGCAGAACAACCGTCAAGGCAGGAAGCTGATGCAGGCATATTTTCGCCAGCGCGGCGTGACGGTGAAATACTCGGCCTAATGAGGCCGGCTGACCGGCTCAACCGGGCAGAGCGGCAAATAAAGCTTACGAGAGGCCACTTTGCAGCGGCCTCTGTCGAGTCGTTGGAAACCTGACGGGCGCTTTGAACTGCGGCGGCGGCCTTCCGGATCACGTCGATCACGACGTCGCCGCTGATCGGTTCCGACCTCCTTCTCGGACGCGCGGACGGTATGTTTCAGCAGGATGTCAGGCTCCTGCTTGCCGCTGACGACTGCGGTCTGATCCTGATGACCTATCGCGGCGTGGGGCGCTCCTCCCAGAGCGTCGATGAGCGTCTCGCTGATGGTGTCGAATACGATGTGTTCGAGATTCTATGAATTCGCTGCGCGACGGCGGCGATGTGGTCGAATTGCCCGTTTCCCGACCTTGCCGGCGGCCCGATGATGGATTTGGCTGGCAACCATAGCCATCAATGGGAGCGCCAGCATGACCAGCCTCGATCGATGGAGCGTCCACACGCCGATGTCTGACCCCGGCCAACACGCCAGGGCGATCGCAGTTTTGCCTGACGAGGTCGGGCCTCTCGCCGGCATCGTCCAGGGCCTCCTGGTGCATTCCAGCTGGCTCGGGGACTATGGTCTCGACGCCTCGAAGCTCGGGCCGAGCGCGCGCCAGACCCTGCCGATCGCCGAACGGCTTGCCGACATCATGCAGCGCGACGACCGTCCTCTCGCCCAGGCGCGGCCGGCGGACAGGCGATCCGTTGGAACATGCCGGGATTTCGCGCTGATGCTTTGTGCATTTCTTCGGAGCAAGGGCGTTCCTGCGCGTGTGCGATGCGGCTTCGCATCCTATTTTTCGACGGAGTGGGAGGATCACTGGATCTGCGAATATCGGGATGGCGGGACGGGCGAGTGGCGGCTTGCCGATGCACAGATTGACGCGATGCTGAGACGCAGGAAACACATCGAATTCGACGCTGCCGACATGCCCCGCAGCGCTTTCCTCATGGCAGGGGAAGCCTGGCTGACATGCCGCCGCGGAGAGGCCGAGCCCGCAAGCTTCGGCCATGGCGGCACGACCGGCCTCTGGTTCGTGAAGATCAATGTCCTGCGCGACCACCACGTCCTGAACGATCGGGAGACCTCCGAGTGGGATCGCTGGCGCGAGGCGCCGCAGGCAAGCCGGCAGGTGCCGCACGATGAGCTGGCATGGCTGGATGATCTCGCCGCCCGCCCGGATCAGTCGCTCGTCGCCCGCAAACCGGACTGGCTGGTCTAGGTTTGGTTACGTGGCTGGAGAGACCGGCTGTGCTGGACGATCAAAAAACGAAAACCTAAAAGAGATCGACCCCAAGCCCGCGATTTGAAGGAGGAGAAAAAATGGAGCGTATCGAGAGGGAAGTGAGCGGCGGCTGCCAGTGCGGGGCCGTGCGCTACCACGCCACCGCGATGCACGACAATTCGCATCTGTGCCATTGCCGCATGTGCCAGAAAGCCTCGGGCAACGTCTTTGCCGCGCTTGTCGCCGCGCCCGACGATGCGCTCACCTGGACACGCGGCAGGCCTCAAGTCTGGAAGAGCTCGGAGCTTGTCGAGCGCGGCTTCTGCGCCAATTGCGGCACGCCCTTGTTTTTCCACCACCTCGAAAACGGCCGCACCAATCTGATGATCGGTTCGCTCGACGATCCGCACGCATTTCCGCCGCATGCCAGCACCTGCACCGAGAACATGGTGGGGTGGTTCGATACGATCACGGGCATTGAAAATACCGGTGCGACCGAAACCAACGGTGCCGACTGGGCTGCGGCGATCAAGGAGAGCAGCAACCAGCACCCTGACCACGATACGAGTTCATGGATGGTCAAGGGGGCGTGATGGCTGACTCCTGTTCCGCCGGTCACGAGGGGATGGGCTGCGGCTCGATGCCGACATCGAGCAGATCGATCGAGACGGCGACCCGATCGAGGATGGGCCGGTTGTCCGGGCCGGTTGCGTAAACCCTGCGCTTCGTCGGGATTTTCAAACCAGCGTAACTCCTGACGTCGCTTGCATAGTTGGCGCTCCTGGTGCCGCCCATGATGTCGACGCTGTAGTCATGGCGCCGCAACAGGCCGTCCGCATTGAAATAGAAGGTCTGCACGGTGGAATGGCTGGGGACGGTCGGCGGGAAGGTTACCCTCAGCCGGCGCCAGGTTTCATCCTCTTCCTGCCACGGCTCGATCTCCTCTGTCCTGAAACCGGGAAGCGTGAAGAGAAACGGCGTCGTCAGATAGGTCCACATGGCATAGCCGGTGAAATAGATCAGGTGCTGCCGGTCCCAGGGTGTGGTGATCGTATGTCCTTCAAATAGGGAACGCGGTGCGGCACGATGCTCGATGACGTCGCCGCTGTCGGCAACGATAGCCGTTTGCTCCGGTTCCCAGACGCAATGCTGTCCTTTCTCCAGGAAGGGCGTGAATTCGGTGTGCGGACGACGGGTGGAGACCGACGTGTGGATGTCGGCATAGACATCCGGCCAGCCCTTCACATGCCAAACCGCGCCGCCAACTTTGATATGCGCATGCAATTGCTCGATCTGCTGCCAGCGTTGCAGGCCGCCATGCGCTTCGATTGCGAGATCCAATAGGTCGGTCATTGCGAGACCCTCCGGTTCGTGATGATCATAAAGGTTTAACTTTGAAACCTATCGACATCTATTCCGATATGGTTTAACTTTGCAACCGTAATTCGGATGAAAGGCGGGAAAATGAAGGGCAAGCGAACTGACATGGGGGATGCCCAGTGCGGGATCGCGCGGTCTTTGCAAGCCGTCGGTGATTGGTGGTCGCTCCTCATCATCAGGGAGGCTTTCAAGGGGCTTCGACGGTTTTCCGAGTTTCAGAAGAGCCTTGGGCTCGCAAAGAACATCCTCTCGGTTCGCCTGCGAAAGCTCGTGGAGGAGGGCATCTTCACGGTGGAGCCGGACCCTGACTCCGCACTCAGCCATCTCTATCTCCTGACGCCGAAAGGCCGCCAGCTGGGTGTGGTCCTTGTCGCTCTCTGGCAATGGGGGGAGGAGCATTGCTTTGCAGAGGGTGAACTGAACTATGCGATCGTGGACAGCCTGAACCGGCAACCCTTGCAGAAGCTTCAGCTTGCAGCCCGAGACGGCCGGCCTCTGGACTCTCAACAGTTTCGCATTGATCCCCGGGATCGTTGATTCCCGGGCTCAGTGAGCTCAGCCTTTCAGGGAGCCTTGGTTGCAGGCGCAGGGCGCTTCTCGTCAAGCCTCTTCATGAAGCGCTCCATCTCGATAACGGCGCGCCGATGCGTTCCTTCACCGATAAGACCGGCATCGTCGCGGCATGTTACGTTGAACAGGAGCGACTTTCCGTCGATCTCCGCCAGTTCGATTTCCGCGGTGATGTTCATTCCGACCGGCGTTGCCGCGACGTGACTGACATTGACATGGGTGCCGACGGTGCGCTGTCCCTGACGAAGGAAAGGTCGAAGGCCCTGCACACAGGTCTGCTCGATGAAGGCAATCATGATTGCTGTCGCCAGCACCGGCGGCATGTCACGAAAACCGGGCCAGGAATCGTCGATCTCGGGAACCGTATGGATGGGGGCGACACGCAGCCGTTCCACATGACGCAGCCCGACAAAGAGTGGCGGCAGTTCGGCGGACTGTCTCATATCTTGCCCAATCGCATATTGATCGGCCAGGAGATCGGCAGCTTCCGCGTTGGCTCGCCCCATAGGGACGAGACATCGCGTACGAAGCCCTCCAGAATATCGTCGCGCCCGGCCTCGTTCACGCGCCGGACGGCGGACCAGGTCGACAGGTAACCCAGGAATTCGCCAAGCTCCCAGACACGATCGATCGTCATTTCGGGATAGGGCATCTCTTCGAATGGAAACTCGATGTCGGCATAGCCGGAATCCACAAGCTTGCGCTCCGGCGGCCAGTAGGGACCGATTTCATCGCTGTAGAACCTGTCGAACCGGTCCTGCAGGTCGGAAGGTGCAAGCCGCATCACGCCATAACTGAGCAAGGCGATGATCGCGCCGTCGTCGGCGACACGTCGCACCTCGGCGTAGAAACGCGGGCGGTCGAACCAGTGGGCCGCCTGCGCCGCGGTGATCAAGCTCGCGCTTGCGTCGGGCAGGGGGAGCTGTTCTGCGGGGGCACGGAGATAGTCGACGTTCGAAGGACCCTGCGCATTGGCGATCTGGTCTTCGCTGGGATCGATGCCGATGACCTTGTGGAAATGCTCCGCGAGCTGTCGCGTCAGCTGCCCGGTGCCGCATCCGACATCGACCGCGCAACCCCTGCCGCCGACGGTCTCAGCCAGAAACTTCGAAAGCCCGGCCGGATATTCCGGTCTGAACAACGCATAGGCCCTGCCGCCCACGTCGAACCAGTTTTTCGCAGTGGTTGTCGAGGTGTTCCTAGTCATCCGTCTTTCCTGCACGTTCCGCATCCGCCAGCCGGTCGGCAAAGCCCTGTCTTTCAAGGGCGGCCGCAAGGCTTCCCAACATGTCGAGCAGCGGGAATCCGATTTCCGTCTCAAGCGCGCCGATGGCGCGGAACGTCGTTTCCCAATGGGGTTCCAGCCTCTTCAGAAGTTCCAGTCCGCGCCTGGTCAGCTTCAGGCCGCTCTTGCGTCCATCTTCCAGATCGTGCCGAACGACCAGATCGTCCTTCAGCATCAGGCTCACGGTCTGGCTGATCGCCCCTTGCGTGAGGCGGCTGGCGGTCGTGATATCAGTCACCGTGACGGCTCCTGCGCTGAGGGCACGGAGCACGGGCGTATAGCGGGGGCGGTAGTCAATATCCATGGCCCGATACCGCTCGGCTGCGCCCTGGTCCACCAATTCGCCGACATATCGAAGGAGTTCGCCCAGACCGGGCCTGTCTTTGTCGCTCATGGACAGGAAATTATATTAGCGCTAATGTAATTTCAAGCGCCCATCGTCATTCGCTCGACGAAGCCCTCATGTTCGACAGAACCCAGCGCGTCAGCTGCGTTAAAGGCTCAGCGAGGGACCTGCCGAGGGTGGTAGGACTAAGATGGCCTTTGTTCCACGCATCGGCCATTGCGATCTCCTCGCATCACGACACAGAGAGAGCAGGCCCAATCACCGGACAAGGAACCCAAGCACGGCTGCGTTTGCAAGATCGATGAAGAAGGCGGAGACGAGCGGCAGGATGATGAATGCAATGGTCGCTGCTCCGTGGATCTTGGTGACCGCCGTCATGTTGGCTATTGCCGTGGGGGTGGCTCCGAGCGAAATCCCGCAAAAGCCGGCGGAAATGACTGCCGCATTGTAGTTGCGCCCCATGGCCGGGAACACGATGAAGATGATGTAGACGATGGCCGCAAGCGTCTGCACCGCCAGCACGATCGCGAGCGAAAGGCCCAGTCCGCTCAAGGCCCACAACTGCATGCTCATCAGAGACATCGCCAGGAATACGTTCAGAGAGAGATCGGATATGAGCGCCAGACCGCGGGTGTGTGCTGGCCAGGGCAAATTCGGAGCCAGGATCGGAATGCTGTTCGTCATCACGATGGCGACCAGCAGACAGACGACGAACAGCGGAAGATTGATCCCGGCTTCAAGGATAAGCTCGTGCAGGGCGTAGCCGATGATGATGGCAATATTTGTCACCAGCAACGTGCGCAACAGGCCGATGTAGCTGACATCGTCTTCCTGGCCGGCAACGGCATCCCGCGACACGCCGATCGTCAGCTCCTGGTCCTTGGGGCCGCTCAGGCCATTCCGGGCGATCAGATACTGCGCGATTGGTCCCCCGATCAGACTGGCGACGACCAGGCCGAGCGTTGCGCTGGCAATGCCGATTTCGAGAGCATTGGTGAGACCGAAACGGCTCGACACGACAGGTGCCCAGGCAATCGCCGTGCCGTGCCCTCCGATCAGTGAGATCGAACCGAGAAGGATTGCCATGCCTTGCGGAAGACCGAGCACTTCGCTCGCCCCCATGGAAAGGAGGTTCTGGATGACAAGAAACGCAAGCGTGAGGGCCAGCAGGATGAGAAACGGCTTGCCTCCGGCAAAGAGATCGGAGACCCGGGCGTTCAGGCCGACGCCGGTGAAAAAGTAAAGCAGCAGCATGTCGCGTGCGGCAAGCTCGAAGCTGATCTCGATATCGAAGAACTCGTAGGCGGCGAGCGTCACGAGTGCCGCCAGCAGCCCGCCCGTGACGGCCTCCGGGATGCTCCAGCGGGTGAGGACGGGGATGAGCCGATTGAGGTTCGCGCCGGCGAAGAACACGAGGATCGCTATGGTGAAGGAGAGCAGTCCCGGGACCTGTATTGTCGACATGTGCCACCTTCACCGCCAGACGCGCCGTATCGGTTGCAAAACACTGACACACGCGCTTTGACTGAACCAGTGAAAATATTGTTTCGCCCCCTCGCTGCTCCCGGGGACATCATGCTGCATCCGGCTTCTGCTGCCCGTTACTGGTTTCGAAGCACGCCGACGAGAGCCTTTCCGTCGGTGAAATAGGGATCGCCGCCGCCGTTGCGACCGTCTTTGGTCGGTCCGATGCCATTGATCTCATAGCTCGACAAAAGTTGCCCGGCCTTGAGAAGGTCGCTGATGACAAGGTCTCGCTCTGCATCGACATCAGGGCCGATATGATGCGTGATTTGACCGGTATCGTGGCTGAAGCCGACGCCGCGATCAAAACTTGCCGAGCCCAGCCAGTGCGGGCGGCCATTCGGGCCGGTTTGTTCGGTCAGCCAGAAACGAACATGGTTGCGTTCGTCGGCGCTTTTGCCGACGGGCTTTTCGAAAGCCAGATCCTGTTTTCTGCCCTCGAAAAGCAGTGGGCTGACCGGCGCATCGAGATCAGGCCGATCAAGCATCACGCTCAGCCCGATATCGATCGATGTGCGCAGGGTAATCTTGTCGGCAGGATCCCATCCGGCCGCCGCGAACGCCCGGATGACCTCTTCCTTCGAACCGACAAGACCGACATTGATGGGGTCGCCGGGAATACCCTGCTCGGTGGTCGTGACCATGTTGCCAACTTTGGCAACGCGGTCGGCATCGTGAAAAATCCAGATTTCGGGAATGACGAAATAGGCAAGCAGCAAATATGTGAACAGCAGGGCAGCCACAGTGCTGGTCGCCATGCGGATTCTCGTGCGATGACGCATTGGAAATCCCCCCAGATTGCCAGGGAGGATCATACGCCGAACATGCGGCGGCGACATTCATAATTTGCAGTTGTCCGCTCGATCTCGATCGAAGCAAAAAGCAAACGCACAGGACGTCGACTGTCGCGCAGACGATAGCGTTCATTAGAAAATGCTTGAATTCTGGTACGCATGTTGTATACAAGTTGTTTATCAGCTCGTGGAGCAGGTCCATGTCGCTTTCATTCTCTTCGCAGCCGGATGCCGCCCAGGACATGGTCTATGCCTGGTTGAAGCAGCACGTGCTGACCTTGCCCCGCCATGAGACGACTTTCCTGACGGAGTCGCTGGTCTGCCGGGAGACCGGGGTTTCCCGAACCCCCGTGCGGGAAGCCTTCCTGCGGCTGGAAGCCGACGGCTTGCTCAAGATCATGCCGAAGAAGGGGGCTTACATCGCGCCGATCACCGAGGCCGAGATCGACGATATCATGCAGGCACGGCGCCTCGTCGAAGAGTGGTGCGCGCAGCAGGCGAGCAATTTCGGCAGCAGCGTCGCCGATGAACTGGACAGGATGATCGAGCGGCAGGAACAGGTGCGCAACGATCCCGTCGCCTTCATCGAAAGCGATCGGGAATTCCACAGGACAATCGTGCGGGCAGCGGGCAACGCGGTTCTCGCAACATTCTACGAGGGCCTGCGGGATCGGCAGGTCAGGATGGGCGTGCATGCCATCTCCGTCGGCAGCCGGATCGACGAAGTCCTGGTCGAACATCGCGCAATTGTCGATGCGATCCGGGCCGGCGAGCCGGCACGGTCGGTGGCGGCGGTCGGCGAGCATCTGGCGAGGACGCTGACGGCATTGCGGGCACCGGCTTTCGGCGGCCGGGCTGCCGTCTCCCGGGCTGCGGAATAGCCGCTGCACGGACGCAAACTTAAGGCTGACAGGAAAGCAGGAATGGCAATCGGATAATTCAGATCAGCACCGGGGGGCCGGACATGGAACCAGTTTTCGACGTGAATGCATTCAGGCAGGCGTTGGGGCAGTTTCCAACCGGTGTGTGCGTGGTCACCAGTGTCGTCGGCACAGAGACGCTCGGTGTGACGATCAGCTCGTTCAACTCCCTCTCGCTCGACCCGCCGCTGGTCCTGTTCAGCATCGATCGCCGTGCGGCCAGCCTGCCGCTTTGGCAGCAGGCAACGGCTTACACGATCAACGTTCTCTCGGAAAACCAGGCGGACCTGTCCGGCCGTTTCTCGCGGTCGCTGACCGACAAATGGGAAGGGATCGCCTGCGAGACCCGGGCAGGGCACGGTCCCACATTGCCGGGTGCTGCGGCGGTGTTTCACTGCGCGCATTGGGCCGTCCATCAGGGCGGCGACCATCTTCTTTTCATAGGCAATGTCATCTCGTTCCGCACGTTCCGAGACCGCCATCCGCTGGTCTTTTCCAAGGGCCGTTACGCCGCCCTGGAAAATGAAAGATTCGCCGATCAATCGTGGCCGTTGGCCTCGCACTATTGAAGGGGGTAGTGATGTTGAAGACAGGTGCACAGCATATCGAAGCCCTGCGCGACGGCAGGCAGGTGTTCATCAACGGCTCTGTTGCGGGCGATGTCACCGCGCATCCGGCCTTTCGCGAAACGGTACGGTCCGTGGCGCGGCTCTATGACTTCCAGAGCGAGGAGCGGAACCGGTCGCTCATGACCTGCGAGACGGAGAGTGGGGACCGCGCAAGCCGGATCTGGCAGATGCCGGCGAGCTACGCGGAACTCGTGGAGCGACGCAAGGCGCTGGAGACATGGGCCACACTGCATTGCGGTTTCCTTGGCCGCGCTCCCGATCATGTCGCCTCCTGCCTGTCCGGCATGATGATGGGGATCGATGTCTTCCGGGATCATGATCCGAAGCGCGCCGATGCGCTGGCCGACTATTATCGCCATGCCCGCGACAGCGACCTCTACCTGACTTACGTGATCATCAATCCGCAGGCGGACCGGTCGAAGACGGCAAGCCAGCAGCAGGACCGCACGCTGACTGCCGGTGTCGTCGATCAGGATGCGGAGGGCCTGACGATCCGCGGCGCAAAGATGCTGGCGACGGGTGCGATCATGGCCAACGAAGTCCTCGTGACCTGCATCCAGCCGCTGTCGGAAGGCGACGAGCCCTATGCCGTCTCCTTCGCCGTCCCGATGAATGCGCGCGGCATGACAATCATGTCCCGCAAATCCTACGAGGAACATGCGGTGAGCGTGTTCGACAACCCGCTCGCCAGTCGCTTCGACGAGAACGACGCGGTCCTCTATTTCGATGACGTCAAGGTGCCCTGGGACAGGGTATTCATCAACCAGGATATCAAGATGTGCCAGCGGCAGTTTCATGACACGCCGGCGCATGTCCTGCAGAACTATCAGGCGCAGATCCGCCTGATGGTGAAGATGCGCTTCCTGTCGGGGCTCGCGCATCGCATTGCCGAAACCAATGGCATCGTCAATTTCCCGCAGGTGCGTGAGATCCTCGGCTCGCTGGCAGCCCAGAATGCGATGGTCGACGCCTTTGTCCACGCCATGGAGGTCAAGGGGCAGATGCGCGGCCGCCATTTCATCCCGGATGCGCACATGCTCTATTCGGCGCAGGTGCTGACCCAGAAACTTTATCCCGCCGTGATTTCGACCCTGCGCGAACTGGCGGGCGGCGGATTGATCATGCTGCCTTCGAGCGTCGCCGATTTCGCCGACCCGCAGCTGAAGGAGCTGATCGAGAGGACGCAGCAATCACCGGCAGCGAGCGCCGAAGGACGGGTGAAGCTGTTCAAGCTGGCCTGGGATGCGATCGGCTCTGAATTCGCCTCGCGCCATACACAATACGAAATGTTCTATGCCGGGGCGAATTTCGTCACCACCAACCACAGCTTCCGCACCTTCGACTGGCATTCCGGCACAAGGCTTGTCGACCAGATGCTGGATTCCTATTCGCTCGAAGGCGAGCGTCCGGCCGATGCCGCGGTGGCGGCATGAGCTCTCCGATTTCGGCCTTCCGGGAGCACAAGGAGTTCCACCGCGTCGACATGGATACCGGCTGGCATGGTCCTTCCGGCTATCCGCCCGGCATCGAACAGAAGATACTGGCGGGACGCCTGGATGAGACCGCAGGCAAGGGCAGCCGCACCCGCTTGCTCCGCTTCAGCCCGGGTGCGCGGACCGAGCGGCCGTTTGTCCACGATTACTGGGAGGAGGTCTATCTGCTCGAGGGCGACCTGATCGTCGGTGATGGAACGGTGCAGGCGACGACCTTCTCCATCCATACCTATGCCTGCCGTCCACCCGGTGTCTTTCATGGACCATTCAGATCGGAGACGGGATGTCTGCTGCTGGAGGTCCACTACTATGACGAACCATAGATTCTGACGCAGGGCGGCCGAAAACCTCGCAGCCCATCGGTCTGATCCGGCTATTGCTCGCCAGCGGATACGGCCAGAAACACCGCCTTCTGCGCCTCGAAAGCACGCTTATATGCAGCGCGCGCCTGCCCGCATGCGATATAGGCGCTGGATTGTCATCCAGCAGGGCCGCCTCCTGCAGCCTCAGCAGCCAATGACACTCTTGTCTTATACGGCTCCGCTTCCAGAAGCAGGAGCCGCTTAGTTGAGTTGTGTCACTGTGTAAGCGGTGGCGCCGTGTGTAGCCTTCTTCCGGCTCGTTTATTTTCTCGGAGGAGTGTCGGCGCCGACCACATGCTCTTCTTCGGCCGGAAGACGTGCTCCTGCGATCTTGACAGCCGCGATATCGCTATTGAGCTCCTTGAGTTCGTCCGGGGTGAAGATCACCGAGGCCGCGCCGATGTTCTGCTGCATGTGCGCGATCTTCGTGGTGCCGGGAATAGGAACGATCCATGGCTTCTGCGCCAGCAGCCAGCCGAGCGCGATTTGCGAAGGGGCCGCTTCCTTGCGCTGCGCCCATTTCAAGACCACGGCATAGAGCGCCATGTTGGCTCTCAGGTTTTCCGGGGAGTAACGCGGTACGAGCGCGCGGAAATCAAACGTGCCGCCGCCGGCCTGGAGATCGAACGTCGCGCCGTCGCCAAAACGCGTGTCGGCGTTCATCTTCCCGGAGAGAAAGCCCATGCCGAGGGGACTCCAGCAGACGAAGCCGATCCCGAGCTCCTCACAAAGGGGCAGAACTTCTGCCTCCGGGCCACGCCAGATCATCGAATACTCGTTCTGGATGGCGGCGAGGGGGAGTTCCGCGTGGGCGCGGCGGATGGTCTGGATACCGGGTTCCGAGAGACCCCAGTTGAGCACCTTGCCCTCGGCCATCATATCCCTGACGACGCCAGCCACGTCTTCGATGGGGACAGTGGGGTCGACCCGATGCTGATAGAGCAAGTCGATGTGATCCGTCCTCAGACGCTTGAGCGAACCCTCGACCGCGCGACGAACATGCTCCGGTCTGCTGTTCATGCCACGGTCCCCCATCTTGCCGGTGTCAGGGTCGATGTCGCCGCCGAACTTGGTCTCGATATAGACCTGATTTCGGACACTCTGCAGCGCCTCTCCAACGATGTCCTCGGAGACGAAAGGTCCGTACATCTCGGCCGTGTCGATCAGGGTCACGCCGCTGTCCACCGCGCTTCGAATGAGGCGGATCGCTTCACCACGCTCGAGCGTACTGGTGTAGAAGTCGGTGACGACGCCCTCCTTCGGCCCGGGGAGCCACTGGCAACCTAGGCCGACGGGAGATACGTTGAGACTTCCCAACTTTCGTGGACCAGACACGGCGGAGGCTCCCGATATCGTGGCATTTGCCGCCGCGGGTTGCGCCCCAAGACCGCACATCAATGCGACGCCACCGAGCATTGCTCCAGATAGCAGAACATTGCGGCGGCTCATGACCACTGAGCCGGTAGCGGCGAGGTTACTTTCATTATTGTCAGGCATGGAGCGCTCCTTGCGTCTTGATCTGAAAAGGTTTCACGTCGCGGTTGGCTATTGTGGGAGCAGGCGCGGACATGAGGATTCGCTCCCTTCGCGAATGAGGATCAGCCGTTTGTCAGCTTGAGATGCTCTTCATTGAGCCGCGCCCCGTGGATTTCGATCCGGGCCAGCGCGTCATCGATGTCCCTGATGTCATCGGAGGAAAAGACGACATCGGCAGCGCCGATATTTTCCCGGATGCGCTCCAGCTTCCTGGTGCCGGGGATCGGTACGATGAAAGGCTTGCAGTAAAGCAGCCACGCGAGTGCGATCTGGGCAGGCGTGCAACCCCTGGCAACAGCCACCCGGTGCAAGAGATCGATCAGAGCCTGATTGGCGAGGCGGGCCTCCTCGGTGTATCGTGGCTGATAAGAGCGGAAGTCGTTCTCCCCAATTGCCGTGGCGGCGCTGATCGTTCCTGTCAGAAATCCTTGTCCAAGGGGAGACCACGGCACGAAACCAATGCCGAGCTCCTCGCAAACTGCCAGAACTTCGGCTTCCGGATCACGCGTCCAGAGGGAATATTCGCTTTGGAGAGCCGCCACGGGCTGGACTTCGTGAGCGCGACGGATGGTTGCCGCGCTCGCTTCGGACAGACCGAAGTGACCAACCTTCCCGGCGGCCACGAGGTCCTTCACGGTGCCGGCAACGTCTTCGATAGGGACATTGGGATCGACACGGTGCTGATAGAGCAGGTCGATACGATCGGTCCTGAGCCGGGTGAGCATGGCATCGACCACCGAGCGAATTCGCTCCGGCCTGCTGTTCGTGCCCGGCCCGGTCGCGCCAAACCGGCCTTCGAGATCGAAGCCGAACTTGGATGCGATGATCACCTCGTCCCTGATCGGAGCGAGCGCTTCACCGACAAGCTCCTCGTTCGTCCACGGGCCATAGGCCTCGGCGGTGTCGAAAAGGGTAATGCCGAGATCATGAGCGCCACGGATGATGCGGATGGATTCCGCCTTATCGGGAGACTGCCCGTAGATCGAGGTGAAACTCATCGTTCCATAGCCGATTTCTGAAACGGCTAATTCTCCAAGCATGCGCGTTTTCATTGATTTTCAGCCTGTTCACAGGGTTCGAGTTCGGCCCGCATGTGCGGCGGGCGGCCTGAAAACAAACATACTCTGGTGACGAATGATGCATTAGATGCTTAATTGTGCTTGGGCTTATAAGATGAGATAATAAATGCGGCGAAACGATTTGGGTGATCTGAACGTGTTCCTGGCCGTCGCCGAGGAACAGAGTTTTACGAAGGCCGCAGCCCGCCTGGGGCAATCCCAGTCCTCGCTCAGTCAGACGATCCGCAGGTTGGAGGAACGTCTGGGCATGCGGCTGCTGACGCGCACGACACGTTCAGTGGCAACAACCGAAGCAGGGGAGCAGCTGATCGAGACCCTGAAGCCGGCGCTTTCCGACGTCGAGGCGCGACTGGCGATGTTGAGCGAGCTGAAGGACAAGCCATCGGGCAGCATCCGGCTGACCGCTGAGCGCCACGCGGCCGAGACGATACTGTGGCCTGCGATCTCGCGCCTCGTCCAAGACTATCCGGAAGTCAAAGTCGAAGTCGCCATCGACGCATCCTTCACCGACATCGTCTCCGGGCGCTTCGATGCCGGCATCCGCCTTGGCGAACATGTCGAGAAGGACATGATCGCTGTTCGGATCGGGCCGGATCTACGCCTCGTCGTCGTCGCGTCTCCAACATACCTCGCCCGGTGCGGGTTTCCGCAGACGCCTCACGATTTGACGCGGCACCGGTGCATGAACGTGCGCCTTCCAACCACCGGCGGGCTTTATGCCTGGGAATTCGAGAAGGACGGTCACGAACTGAACGTCCGGGTCGACGGGCCTTTTATCTTCACGGACGAGTCCCTTGCAATGCAGGCGGCGATCGAAGGACACGGCCTGGCCATGGTGTGGGATGACGTGGCGCTTCCTGCAATATCCGAAGGCAAGCTTGTCCATGTCCTTGAGGATTGGTGCCAGCCCTTCTCGGGCTATCATCTCTACTATGCCGACAGACGGCATCCGTCGGCCGCGTTCACCGCCTTGCTGCGCGAGCTTCGGGCGCGAGCCCTTCAAAGAAGACCTGTGTAAGCATGCGGACGTCGAACAAGCTGCGATGTTCGCGGCGCCGAGGCTTCCGCCACCCATCCCCAACCGGACTTACCGCCCGCCGGCCGATACGGCAAGGAACACCGCCTTCTGTGCCTCGAAGGCGCGCTTGAATGGGGGCCGCGCCTGTCCGCGTGCGATATAGGCGCAGAGGTTGGGATATTCCCCGAGCAGGGACGATCCCTCCAGCCGCAGCAGCACCGAGATCATCTCCAGGTCGCCGGCGCTGAATTTCCCGTCGAGCCAGTCCGCATCGCCGAGCCGGGCGGAGAGTTCGCCGAGCCGCTTGCGGATGCGTCTTTCGACATGGGCCTGCCGCTCCGGGTACCAGCTCTCCTTGCCCTCTTCAAATCTGGCGGTCTCGCGGTCGACGATGACGGGTTCCATCGTGGAGATGGCGGCAAAGATCCAGGTGATCGCGCGCGCCCGGGCGTTGGCGTCATCGGGCAGCAGGCCGCGATGATTGAGGGCGATATGCAGGATTATCGCGCCGGATTCGAAGAGCGCGAGATCGCCTTCCTCATAGGTCGGGATCTGCCCGAAGGGCTGAAGCGCAAGATGGGCGTGCTCCTTCATCGTCTTGAAGGAGACGAGGCGGACATCATAGGGCTGGCCTGCTTCCTCAAGCGCCCAGCGCACGCGCATATCGCGCGCAAGGCCCTTGCCGCGATCGGGTGAGCGTTCGAAGGCGGTAATGGTGATCGTCATTTCTGTCCTCCGTGATCTGTCCGTCTGGAAGACGGGCAGGCGGACCTGACTCCGACAGCGGGATGTTAGTTCTTGGCTATCCGTCGTGCCTGCGCGACATCCCCACCGGGTCCAATATCACGGGATCACGGCGGAAATCGTCGGAACTTGGTAGCAATGCGGCCGCTTGATCTCTGCCATGCCGGGGTTGCTCGCGGCGGCCATTATCCGCCGAGCAAACCTAAACAGGCGCTCCGGCGGAGCCGGGCACTTCGCCAAACCGGTTGGCAGTTTTCGAGCCAGGAGTGAGGATGATTGCAAGATGGAGCGCCAGCAGAAAAATGCCGGTGAGAATTGCCCCGATCAGGGAGCCAACTGCCTCGTAATAGCTATAGACCAAATGAAGCAAGAGGACTGAAGGGCTCCACCAGCCGCTCTGATCGAAGTCATGCAGACGCGTCACCATCAAGCAAAGGCTGGCGATGATAGCCAGCACATAGGTCAGGGCGACTAACGCCTCAACCATAGGAATCGTCTGCCGAGTTCCGACCGGCGTCAGTAGGCGAGTGAGCGCGAATATCGCGGCCGCGGCGAAAGCGATGACTGCCACGTTGGACAGGAAATAGCGAAGACGACCAAGCCTACCGTGTAACGAGAATGCTCTGAGCATTGAATCCCTTGCCGCTGATCGAGAAAAACACCCTCGCGCCCATAGTTAGACGATTGCCTTGAAACAGCGCGATCGGCCGCTCCGTGGATTAAATCTCAGTGGCTGCCCCCTTGATCTCCGTCAAGGACTGCCGGGCGAGCCTGCGATACACCTTCTCATGTACCCGATTCCTGGCCGCGCTGCGCCTGCGATGGCGCGACAGGAGATGGCGATTGGCCTGACACGCCTAAAGTGTCATAATGGTTGCGTCGGCAACTCTGGGGAGGCGTTGTGGCTCAAATCACGGATTCTGTCGCAGAGTTCAAGAGGAAGCGCAGGCGGGAGCTTTTGACCTTCGCCGTGCTCGCTTTCGGGATTTGGCCCGTGGTCGCCGTCGGCGTCGTCGGCGGTTACGGCTTCATGGTCTGGATGTACCAGATCGTCTACGGGCCGCCGGGGCCGCATGAGGTCAAGGCCGCACCTCCCGGCTCGGCAGAGTGAGGATCTCCAATGGTTCTCTCGACACGCACGCGACGCGGTTTTCTGACCGGCAGGGCTCAGCAAGATCCAGCGAGGATACTACCCCCCGGAGCGACTGAAACATCCGTTCGGAGCTGTTCGGGATGCGGCGCATGCGTCGATGCCTGTCCCACCAAGATCATTTCGATCCGTTCGGGCATTCCCACCGTGGATTTCAGGCTCGGCGAATGCACCTTCTGCGGCCAGTGCGCGGAACGATGTCCCGAGACTGTCTTTCCGGCCGGTCCCGCCAGCAGCTTTGCCCATCATGCAGTTATCGATGACGGGTGCCTCGCCAATAATTACGTCGACTGTCAGGCCTGCCGCGACAGCTGTCCCGAAGGCGCCATCCGGTTCTGGCCGCGGCTCGGCGGGCCGTTCGTTCCCGAGCTCGATGCGCATGCCTGTACGGGATGCGGCGCCTGCATTTCGGTTTGTCCGGCCGATGCAATCGCGATGAAACCCCGCCATCGGGAGACAGCCCATGTCTGACAGCCGCCATCACGTCTCCAGCGCCGTCGTCATCACCCGCCCGGAACTGACCGGCGATGTCGCGGCGCGTCTGGCGGAAATCGAAGGGGTCGAGGTTTACGGCACGGGACCGGGCAAGATCGTCGTCGTGATCGAAGGGCCGCATTCGGGCGTGCTCGGGGAGAGGCTCATCGGCATTTCGGGGATGGACGGCGTGCTCGCCGCCCACATGGTTTTTGAACAGGCATTGGAAATCGAGGAGACAATCGATGACGACCGAACTCACGCGGCGTGATCTCCTGAAGGCGCAGGCGGCGGCGATCGCCGCGACGGCTGCCGGCATCGCTGCGCCCGCTGCGGCGCAATCGGTGCCCGGCGGGGTGGCGGCGCTGGAGATCAAATGGTCGAAGGCGCCATGCCGCTTCTGCGGCACCGGCTGCGGCGTCATGGTCGGCGTGAAGGAGAACCAGGTCGTTGCGACCCATGGCGACATGGAGGCGGAGGTCAATCGCGGCCTCAACTGCGTCAAGGGCTACTTCCTCTCCAAGATCATGTACGGCAAGGACCGGCTGACGAGCCCGCTGCTGCGCAAGCGGGACGGCGTCTACGCCAAGGACGGCGAGTTCGAGCCTGTCACCTGGGAAGAAGCCTTTGACGTGATGGCGGCGCAGGCAAAGCGCGTGCTCAAGGAAAAGGGGCCGACGGCGCTCGGCATGTTCGGCTCCGGCCAGTGGACCATCTTCGAAGGATACGCCGCGACGAAGCTTATGCGGGCGGGCTTCCGCTCCAACAATCTCGATCCCAATGCGCGCCACTGCATGGCTTCGGCGGCGGTCGCCTTCATGCGCACCTTCGGCATGGACGAGCCGATGGGATGCTACGACGATTTCGAAAACGCCGATGCCTTCGTGCTCTGGGGTTCGAACATGGCGGAGATGCATCCGATCCTCTGGACGCGGGTGGCCGACAGGCGGCTCGGGCACGAGCATGTCAAGGTCGCGGTGCTTTCCACCTTCACGCATCGCAGCATGGACCTTGCCGACATACCGCTGATCTTCAAGCCCGGTTCGGACCTTGCGATCCTCAACTACATCGCCAACCACATCATCCAGACCGGCCGGGTCAACCAGGACTTCGTCGACAAGCATACGAAGTTCATGAAGGGCACGACCGATATCGGCTACGGCCTGCGCCCCGACAATCCGCTGGAATTGAAGGCCAAGGGTGTCGCCGACGCCGCCAAGATGGATCCGATCGACTTCGAGGCCTTCAAGGCGATGGTCTCGGAATACACGCTCGAAAAGGCGGTCGAGCTCTCCGGCGTCGACAGCGCCTTCCTGGAGCAGCTCGCGGAACTCTATGCCGATCCCAAGACCAAGGTCATGTCGCTCTGGACCATGGGCTTCAACCAGCATGTGCGCGGCGTCTGGGCCAACCAGATGGTCTATAACCTGCATCTGCTCACGGGAAAGATTTCCGAGCCGGGCAACAGCCCGTTCTCGCTGACGGGACAGCCGTCGGCCTGCGGCACGGCCCGCGAGGTCGGCACGTTTGCGCACCGCCTGCCGGCCGATATGGTCGTCACCAATCCGGAGCATCGCAAGCATGCCGAGGAAATCTGGAAGGTGCCGGAGGGGCTGCTGCCGGACAAGCCCGGTTATCACGCCGTCGAGCAGGACCGCATGCTGCATGACGGGAAGCTGAATTTCTACTGGGTGCAGGTCAACAACAACGTCCAGGCCGCGCCGAACACCAGCAACGAGACCTATAAGGGATATCGCAATCCGGACAATTTCATCGTCGTCTCGGACGCCTATCCGACAGTGACAGCCATGAGCGCCGATTTGATTCTGCCGGCGGCCATGTGGGTGGAGAAGGAGGGGGCCTACGGCAATGCCGAGCGGCGCACGCATGTCTGGCACCAGCTGGTCAATGCGCCGGGCGATGCCCGCTCCGATCTCTGGCAGCTGGTAGAATTTTCCAAGCGCTTCACCACCGACGAGGTCTGGCCCGCCGACATCCTCGACAAGAACCCGGACTACAAGGGCAAGACGCTCTACCAGGTGCTCTACCAGAACGGAAATGTGGACGAATTCCCGCTGACGGACGTCTCGCCCGACTATGAGAACCGCGAGGCCAAGGCATTCGGCTTCTACATCCAGAAGGGGCTGTTCGAGGAATATGCCCATTTCGGCCGCGGGCACGGACATGATCTGGCGCCCTACGACATGTACCATCAGGTGCGCGGCATGCGCTGGCCCGTCGTCGACGGCAAGGAGACGCGGTGGCGCTACCGCGAAGGCTACGATCCCTATGTCAAAGCGGGCGAGGGGCTGAAGTTCTACGGGCAGAAGGACGGCCGCGCGGTCATCCTGGCGGTGCCTTACGAGCCGCCCGCCGAGTCGCCCGATGACGAGTTCAATTTCTGGCTCGTGACGGGCCGTGTTCTTGAACACTGGCATTCCGGCTCGATGACGATGCGTGTTCCCGAGCTCTACCGGGCCTTTCCCGGTGCGCGCTGTTTCATGAACGGCGACGACGCCAGGAAGCTGGGCTTCAACCAGGGGGCGGAGGTGCGCATCCAGTCACGGCGCGGCGAGATCATCAGCCGGGTGGAAATCCGCGGGCGCAACCGCATGCCGCATGGCGTGATCTTCGTGCCGTGGTTCGACGCCAGCCAGCTGATCAACAAGGTCACGCTCGACGCCACCGACCCCATCTCCAAGCAGACGGATTTCAAAAAATGCGCAGTCAAGCTTCTTCCGGTCGCCTGATCTCCAGGCGCGCTCGGGCGATCGCGGCCGTCGCCCTTCTCCTGCTCACCGGCACCGTCACGCTCGCGCAGATGGTGCCCTCGTTGTCCGGCAACGAGAATCCGATGGAGAGCAAGGAGGCGAAGCCGGTTCCCAAATGGGTGATCGATGACTTGAGGAAGATGCGGAACTATCCGGACCAGCCTCCGATCATCCCGCATTCGATCGAGGGCTACCAGCTGACGGTAAACGCCAATCGCTGTCTCTCCTGCCATCGGCGCGAGCTGACGGAAGGCTCCGGCGCGCCGATGATCAGCGTCACCCATTACATGACCCGGGAAGGGCAGATGCTCGCCGATGTCTCACCGCGGCGATATTTCTGCACCGCCTGCCACGTGCCGCAGGCGGATGCGAAGCCGCTGGTGCCGAACACCTTCAAGGATATGAGCGAGCTGGGCTTCAAGCCTGCGGGAAGCGAGCAATGATCGGGAGGATCAAAACGATAGTCGTGTGGTGCTGGCGCCTGTTGCGCTCGCCGGCAACGACACTCAGCCTGGCATTCCTGACGCTCGGCGGCTTTGTCGGCGGGGTCATGTTCTGGGGTGCCTTCAATACCGCGCTCGAAGTGACCAATACCGAGGCCTTCTGCACCGGCTGCCATGAAATGAAAACGAACGTCTATGAGGAGCTGAGCCGCACCGTTCACTTCTCGAACCGCTCGGGCGTTCGCGCCACATGCCCGGACTGCCATGTGCCGCACCAGTGGACCGACAAGATCGCGCGCAAGATGCAGGCGTCCAAGGAAGTCTGGGGCAAGATATTCGGGACGATCAACACGCGCGAAAAATTCCTCGACAAGCGGCTGGAACTCGCCGAGCACGAATGGGCGCGGCTGAAGGCCAATGACAGCCTGGAATGCCGGAACTGCCACTCGATGGGCGCAATGGACCTGACGAAACAGACCGTGCGCGCCGCCGAGATCCACACGCGATACCTGCTGCCGGGCAAGGCGACCTGCATCGATTGCCACAAGGGCATCGCGCATGAGCTTCCGAACATGGAAGGCGTCGATCCGGGCTGGAAGGTTCCGGCGGAGCTGATGGGCACGAATGCCGATCCCGGCTGGCATGAGCGGGCCAAGCTCGCGGCCTATCTCGGCACGGCCGATGCGGTGGCCATCGACAACTGACGGCTGCGGCGGCCCCGCCTGGTGTCGCAAGAAGGGCAGGGCATGCGTGTGAAGGTCCGCAGCTCCAAGCCTCTGAAAGCGGCAGGCTTTCCGGGGCTTGGAACGTTTGCCGGGGCATCCGCGTTTTCGCCGTCATGATGTACGTGCAGCCCGTTCCTTCGCCGCTTGTCTCCCCGCGGGTCGGCAAGATCGTTCAGACCGGCCGCGAGCAGATCCATATGCTCGAAAGCGGCAGCGCGGGTGCGGATCCCGTCGTGCTGCTGCATGGCTGCGGCAGCATTGCCGAGGAGGTGATGATGCCGTTTTCGGGCAGCGGCCTCCACATTATCGCGCCCGACAGGCCGGGTTATGGTTTCAGCGCGGCACTGCCTGCCGGCGAGCGCGGGCCGCTTGGCCAGTCCTTCTGGCTGGAGCGTTTGCTGGAGGCGCTGGCATTTGACCGTGTGGTGCTCGCTGCCCACTCGATCGGCTGCGCGGCGGCCCTGCATCTGGCCGCCCGCCGGCCGGATCTGCTGAAAGGCCTGTTTCTCATTTCTCCCTGCTGCCGGCCCGTTCCCTTCAAGCCGCTGATCGTGCTGCGCAGCGCCGTCGCTCCCTTCGTCGGGCCCGTCATCCGCCAGCATGTGATTGCCCGCTGGTCGTCCTACTTCCTCGAGCGCGGCCTGCGCACCTCGTCCCATCCCAATCCCGTCGCCGCAGGGCTTTTCGCGCTGCCGGCCATGCATGTGGTCAATGCCGCCTCGATCGCCACCATGGCCGAGGAACTCTGGGCCTTCAACGGCGACATGCAGCCGCTCCGGAGCCTTCCGGCGGAGCTACCGGTTTCCGTTCTCTTCGGCCGTGAGGACCGGATCATCGGACCGCGCTGGCATCTCGACTGGCTTCACGAGAGGCATCCGGCAGCCCGGGTCGAACTGCTGGATGGCATCGGCCACATGCCGCATCATGTCGCCTCCGATCTGGCGGTGACGATGCTGGGCGATCTTGCCGGCAAGGTTGCTCCGGTCTCAGCGTTGGCGCTATGTCGGGATGTTACGCCAGTCGATGAGTGCCGCCAGTCGGTCGGCGCGACTCCCTACGGTTGATGAATGATCATCAACATCATGAGCTTTAACTGGCTTTTTTCGTTGTGGGGAATCTCCGCTAGCTCTGTGGTCTGAAAATGACCGTTTCCTTTTTGTCCTTTGAAACGCACCAATCGCCGTGGACCCATCCATTGCGGGTGCCCGCCAGTTTTCCTAGTTTCTGGATTTCGGTAACGATATCGTTCTTTGGAAATCCCGCGCCATCCCATTCATTTATGAGCGCAAGAATGAAATTCGTCCGTGCTTCGAAAGTAGGAAGTCGATAGTACCCGGTTTGCGCCATGTTTGCCGTCATCCCGGACACGCGGGCCAGCGCATGGATAAGTATCGTCTCAGCGTGAGCCCACGTAACAATCATGTTGCCAAGCGCACGGGATAGTTCAGGATCATGGGAAAGATCGCGGAGGCTTTGATACACGGGAAAAGACCCTTGAAGCAAATGGGAAGAAGGGCGACGACACTCTAAAGCGTGCGCGCCGCCCAATCGCAAAACCCTCCGAGGCCAGGGCCTGAAGGTGTCTTGCGCCTAACGGTTCTACGGACACACTTGGAGCGCCAAGAGATTGTTAGGCTCTATGCCGTCTGACTCTGTTTTGATGTATTCGCGGCCGTTGCGCTCAGCCAGGATGATCCAAACAGAATTACCTTTTTGATCAACAGTCCAGAATTCATCGCCGCCTTTGATCAAGGTGATCATTGCATCAATAGATCTGTACCAACCGCCGCCACCGGTGCCGCCTACACCTTGTAGGCGTCGGTCGCGATCGCTGTTATCTGGTTTGTGGCAAGTGACTTGGAAAGTGCCCATGTTGGGTTCCTATGTTTTTGCCATAGGACGACTTGACTAGACTGATTCGAGGATTCACAGTCGCGATTGCCAACATCTTGAGCCGTCCTATGGCTTGGTTGCAAGGGTGACGTCGAATCACTACTTCGGCGTCACCCGTATTTGGTGCGTAAGATATTCCGAAAATCAAGTGGATGTTCACGCTTTGGGCCGGGTACTTCGCCTTTTGTGTAGAATTTTCCGCGCCTTTTGTTTGGGCGCGAGGTTTCATCAAGCCGCCGAAAGTTAAAATGCTTATCGCAGGCCATACGAAGCATTCTTTGACGCGCTCTGCGTTCTAGATCTTCAAAGCAGCACGGCGATTATACTTGAAATCTGACTCGGTACTGCGAAACCGGTGTGGCGAGCCAGCCCACAATCGCGGTCACCTAAGGGCGTCGCGCAAAAAAGGCCCGCCTGGCTAAGGCGAGCCGAAAGTTGCTGCCCTTGTCGGGCATGGGGAAGTCAAGCGGTGGTGAGGGCCTCGCTGGATCGGGCCTCCGGAACTGCGGGCCGCGGAGCAACGTTCTCGCCGGCGCGGCGGGCCAGCTGCCGGCTGGCGGTATCGAGCAGGCTTGCGAAGGCGGCAAGGCTGATCCTGTCGGCGCGCAGCATCTGGCGGATCAGCGGATCCCTCAGCATATCCGATGCGGTCATCTCATTCATAGCTGGTCCTCCTTGTCCGAACCTATGGTAGGCGTTGTTTGTAAAGAATACATGTCAAGGTGGTGACAAAAGCAAGGCGGAGGCGGCGAGCGTTCGAAGGCGGTCGTGGTCATCGTCATCGCTGTTCTCCCTGACCTCCCTGGCAAGATGACGCGCGAGCAGGCGCGAATTCGACATCCGGTGCCAATTTTCGCCATCGGTCATGCTGCAGAATGGGCGTCAGTGCCGGGTGGCAAGTCGGGCGGGGACGGGCGTTTTGACGGTGGCGCGCCCGTCGCGGTATAGAAGGCCGGGTCTTCCGAAAATCCCTTCGGGGTTTTCGTTCCGCCGGCAAGGCCGCGGCCGCCATCTACCGTCGGCCTCGCACAACTTCCAACCGAGGGAGACGGGCATGAGCAGGTTGAAGAGCAGTGCGTTGGCTCTGGCAGGTGCAGTGCTCGTGATGAGCCTTGCGCCGGCATTTGCCGAGGACAAGGCGGCGGTGATCTATCGCTGCGATGACGGCGAGGGCGCCACCGCAAGCTTCGTGACCGAGCCGAGCGCGGTGCTGCTGACCACGGGCGGGAAGAGCTTCCGTCTGCCGCAGGGCATGTCCGGTTCCGGCGCGCGTTACACCGACGGCACCGTGCTGTTCTGGATCAAGGGCAACGATGCGCAGCTGGAGGCGCCCGGGCGATCCACCAACTGCCACGTGCAGTAAGCCGGCGCCTTCGGGCCGGTTGTGTCGAGAGGCCTGATTTCGCGACAAGCGGAACTTTTGCGGTTGCGCATTGTTCGTTTCGTGGCGCCTCAATCAGGAGAACAATCATGAAGCCTTTTCTCATCGCCGGTCTTGCCATGCTCATCGCATCGCCCGTGCTTGCGCAGACAGCCGCAGAGAAAACCGGTGTCAATTCCGCTCTCGGGGTTGCACCGAAGACAGAGGATTTCGTTGCGGAGGCGGCGACATCGGACATGTTCGAGATCGATTCCAGCAAGCTTGCCATCGCGCGCTCGGACGCTGCGACCAAGGCTTTCGCAGAACAGATGGTGAAGGATCATCAGAAGACGTCGCAGGAGCTGAAGGCGCTGGTCTCCGGCGGCAAGGTGCAGGCGAAGATCCCGCAGACGATGACATCGGCCCAGAAGGAGATGCTCGACAAGCTCAGCAGCCTGCAGGGCGAGGATTTCACCAAGCAGTATCATGCCGATCAGGAGGAGGCGCATGAGGATGCCGTCGATCTCTTCAAGCGCTACGGCGATGAAGGCGACAATCCGGACCTGAAGGCCTGGGCCGCGAAGACCCGGCCGGCGCTCGAGCATCACCTGCAGATGGCTAAGGACCTGAACAAGTAGGCCATTCGGTCGCCGGCAGCGCGCTGCGGTGCTTTTCAGGTCAGGCACCCGGGCATCGCAGCCGGCCGCACGGCATCAAAACGCGCCCTTCAGCGCCTCCATCACCACTCTCACGGCCGGCACGTCCCTGATCTCGGCGTGAACCACCAGCCAGATTTCCCGTGTCAGTGCGTTTTCGTCCCCGATGCGCCGAAGGCCGTCCGCATCCGTGACCGCGAAATCCGGCAGCAGCACCACGCCGCCGCCGAGCCTTGCGGCGGCGGCCTGAAATTCCAGCACCGAAGAGCGGATTGCGATCGGACGGCCGGCGGCGAGCTCGGTCAGGCGCAATTGCTGCGGCGAGGCGTTCATGCCCTCGTCATAGCCGATGAAGGTCCATTGCGCTTCCGGCACGCTGTCGAGATAGGTCTTTGCTGCATAGAGGTGGAAGGCCATGTCGCCGAGCCTGGTGATGGCATAATCGCCATCTTCGGGGCGTGACATGCGCACGGCAATATCGGCCTCGCGGCGGTTCAGCGAGGCGAGGCGTTTTTCGCCGACAAGCGTGATCTCGACACCCGCATGCTCGCGCCTGAGGGCGGCGACGGGTTTTGCCAGCAGCACGCTCGAGAGCGCGGGCGGGGCGCTGATCCGCACATGGCCGCGCGTCTCCGTGGCGCTTGCGCGGCCGAGCTGCTCGATGACAGCCATCTGCTGGGCGACGAGGGCCGCATGTTTCGCAACTTGCTCGCCATCGCCGGTCAGGATGATGCGCCGCCCGCGGCGGTCGACGAGCTTGCGGCCGAGATTTTTCTCGAGCGCGGCGATGCGCCGGCTGATCGTGGCGTGCTCGACGCCGATCTGCCTTGCCGCGCCGAGAAAGGTTCCCGCCTGCGCCAGCGCCAGGAAATGCCTGAGATCATCCCAGTCTATATGTGTGTATTCCTTCCCAATCATTGTGCGACGATAGGGAATTTTCACACACAGGGCTAGCGGCTAGTTTGCCCCCATCCGCAAACCCCATGAAGGAGAATGACCGATGCCCGACCAGATCGTCCTGCTCGACGCCCCCGGCGATGTTACCCGGTTCCGGCTGCAGGATCAGCCGCCACAAAGCCCCGGCGCCGGCGAGATCAGGATCCGCCATCAGGCCGTCGGCACCAATTTTCTCGATGTCTATCACCGCAAGGGGATCTATGCGCTGCCTTCCTATCCCGCCGTCATCGGCGTGGAGGCGGCCGGCGTGGTCGAGAAGATCGGCCCCGATGTCTCCGGCTTCCGGCCGGGTGAGCGCGTCGCCTATGCCGGCCCGCCTGCCGGCGCCTATGCCTCCACCCGCATCGTCGCAGCGGAGAGGGTGATGGCGCTTCCCGATGCGGTCTCCGCAAAGGTCGCCGCAAGCTCGCTGCTCAAGGGCATGACGGCCTATATGCTGCTGAGGAAAGTCACCGATGTGGGGCAGGGCAGCACCGTGCTCATCCATGCCGCTGCCGGCGGGCTCGGCAGCATTCTGGTGCGGTGGGCGAAATCGCTCGGCGCCACCGTCATCGGCACCGTCAGTTCGCCGGAAAAGGCGGCCCTTGCCGCCTCCTACGGCGCCGATCACCTGATCGTCGGGCGAGGGGCCGATATCGTGGCAGAGGTCAAGCGGCTGACCGGCGGGAACGGCGTCGATGCCGCCTATGATGGCATCGGCGGCGATATGCTGCTGCAGACCATCCGCGCCGTGCGCCCCTTTGGCACCGCCGTTACCATCGGACAGGCCGCAGGTCCCATACCGCCCGTTGCGGTCGAGGAGCTGCGGCCCGGCAAATCGCTCTCGCATCCGAGCATCATGGCCTGGTGCGCCGATCCCGGCCGATATCGCGAGGCTGCGGAAGCTGCGATCGCCGCCATGGGACGGGGCATCGTCTGCGAGATATCAGCCGAATATGCGCTGGCGGAGGTGGCCCGCGCGCATGAGGAGATGGAAAGCGGGCGGTCGGCCGGGAGTATTCTTCTGCTGCCGTGATCGGGCCGGGGCAAGAGGCTGCTGCAGCTGACGGCGCTGTTTTGATACGATAAAAAACCCCTCCCCAACCCCTCCCCACAAGGGGGAGGGGCTTAACATGCGGCAGCTGTTTCTCCATGCGCAACGTTGCAGAAGAGGCGAGGCGGTACGCCCGGGCTTAGCCCCTCCCACCTGTGGGGAGGGGTTGGGGAGGGGTCTTTTCCCTGACACCCCGTACCGTGTCTTGCACGCCGCCGATCCATAGGCTATATACTGAACCACATGGTTCAGTATTCACAAACCCGTCTCGATACCTCGTTTGCCGCGCTGTCAGACGCCACAAGGCGCGGCATTCTGGAGCAGCTCGGGCGTGCAGACGCGTCGATCACGGACCTTGCCGAGACGTTCCGCATGACGCTGACCGGCATGAAGAAGCATGTCGGCGTGCTGGAGCGGGCGGGGCTCGTCATCACACAGAAGGTCGGGCGCGTGCGCACCTGCAAGCTCGGTGTGCGCCGGCTGGAGGAAGAGGCGGCATGGCTCGAGAGCTATCGCCAGCTCTGGGACGCACGCTTCGATGCATTGGACAAGCTTGTCGAGGAACTGAAACAGAAGGAGAAGGACGATGGAGAGTAAGCCTACCCCCATGAAGAACCCCACGACGGTGGAACGGACGTCCGAGCGTGAACTCGTCGTGAGGCGAACCTTCAACGGCCCGGCACATATCGTGTTTCAAGCGTGGACCAAGCCCGAGCTGTTCATGCGGTGGTGGGCGCCGAAGTCGATGGGCGTGCCCATGCTTTCCTGCGAGATGGATGTGCGCGTCGGAGGCGGCTACCGTATTGCGTTTGGCCACGATGCCGCGAGCGCGATGGAATTCTTCGGAAAATATCTCGACGTGATACCGAACGCGCGCCTGGTCTGGACGAATGAGGAAAGCGATGACGCTGCCGTGACCACGGTGACCTTCGAGGAAAAAGACGGCATGACGCTGCTGGTCCTGCACGAGCTCTATCCCTCGAAGGAAGCGTTCGAGGCCAATTCCGGGGCGGAGGGCGGGCTGCCCGAACAGTTCGAACAGCTGGACGAGCTGCTCCTTACCCTCGGTGCGGAAGGGGCGTAACTCGCCGGTCTCGCAGACCGGCCGCCTGGCGCGGCCGGTCCCGGTGCCGCAAGGCGCGGCCATGCCGGCAAGGCGGGCTAGAGGCGGCTTGCGAAATTTCCCAGGAGTGCCAGACCTTCCGGCCACTCGCCGAGGTCGCTTTGGCCGTTGATATGGCCCGCTGCGCCAATCACCTTCAGTTCGCTTCCCCATTGCTCTGCCCGCCTCTCGGCATAGGGCAGCGAGCCATAGGGATCATCGGTGCTTGCCACGATGAGGGACGGAAATCGAAACCGCTTGCCGGGTACGTCCGCAAAGCCTGCCGCCTGTGACGGAAAGGCCGGAGAGGCCGGATCCGGCACGGCTACCAGCATTGCGCCCTTTACCGGAAGATCGGACACCTCATGCCAATGTGCGACAAGCAGGCAGGCGAGGCTGTGAGCCACGAGAACGGGTGGCGTTGGCGCCGCACGCACGGCCTTTTCCAGCGCCGCAATCCAGTCGGAAAGATCAGGCTCGTCCCAGCTCGCAGGGTGGAAGCGGCGGATGGAGGGATCGGTATTCTCCCAATGGCTCTGCCAATGGGTCTTTCCGGAATTGCCGATGCCCGGCAGATGGATGATTGCGGTCATGCTTCGCCTCTCGTGGTTATCGCGCAAACATGACCGTTTACTCGGATTGGATAAATTGGCATTCATCGGAAAAACCCGCGTCAAACCGATGGATTCAAAGTCGATGGCGAAATATTTCGATAGTCGTGCCGAGCTCGATCCAACCGATATTGCCATGATCGAAATTCTGCAGGGCGACGGGCGCATCAGCGTTTCCGAACTTGGAAGAAAAGTCGGCCTCTCGCAGCCGGCGACATCGGAGCGCCTGAAGCGGCTTGAAGAACGCGGCATCATCAGCGGCTACAGGGCTGTCGTCGATCCGGCTTCGGTCGGGCTTGGAATGATGGCGATCATTCGCCTGCGCACCACGCACGAACATATCAAGACCTGCCTGAAGCAGTTTTCCGAAATGCCCGAGGTCATCGAGGTTCTCAGGCTGACGGGCGAGGACTGCTTCCATCTGAAGGTCATCGTGCCGTCGCCGGCGGAGCTTGAAGGCATCGTCGATGCCGTTGCCCGCTATGGCTCGGTCAACACTGCGATCGTGTTACGCAGCGAGCCTCCCAAACGGATCGGGCGCGAGCTCATCATGAAGGGGTGATTTCGCGATCATCGCGATAGGGGTGCCACGGGATTTCCTCCCTGGCTCAAACAGCGGCGTCGTATCGCAGCGCGATACGACCAACTCGCCGTTCGTCTCTTTGTTCTCATCACGCTCGAGAGCATGATGATCCGGCTTGCATGACGAATGCGTCACGACAGCCTAGTTGGATCGCACCGTCTTGCTCGCGATCAGCATCACAAGCTCTTCGGAGGCATCGGCAAGGGCCAGTGCCAATTCGGCTGCCGACCATCCGTGTTTCTGCAGATTGCCGAGCATTGCCATCATTGCGATTTCGACTTCCTTGCGGCAGTTCGAAGTCACTTTCAATTCGACGTAGTTCTGGTTTTCCGTAGTGATCATCTTAGCCTCCGTTTGCCCATGACCGGGCAGCTCGCATCAGAATTCTCAAGGTTCGATAGAATGGGGTTGCGCGTCAGCATCAGGCTCATACGCATAGACTCAAGCGCCTGAACTTGCGCGCAACCCCTCACTTCGCCTCACATGGCCTTGCCAGCGATCGCCTCGATCCTCCCCCAGTCGAGTGATCAAGGAAGACTCCGTAGCCGGTTATAAGTATTCTTTTTGACGGCTGCGGGTTGTGTGACGAAGAGTTTCCGCAATGGCCGAAGCCTATGCAGAACGCGCACGAATATTTCCCGGGCAGTTCATGACTGCCTCTTCATATCCTTGTGTTTTTACTTGGGTTCTTGCCGCTTCACCTGGGGCCGCTCCGTCCCTGTCGGGCGCTTTCAGGTGAAATATTCCGGTCTATTCCGTCTCCATCAGGGAATTGACCGTGCTTATTTAAATACAGCCATGGGGCGCAATTGTCGTTATCCGCCCGTCCTGAAAATTATCGTTGCGTACATTTCTGCTCCAAAGGGATTATGATAAACAACTTAAAGGGGTGAGCGCGCGCCGATTCCCGGCCAGGGCGGTTTCCGGTGGCGATCTTGCCGTAAATAAGCGATTGTTCATTTTCGATTTCAACGGCCCGGTCGGATCGGTTGGCACGCTGGAGGGATTGGATGGCTACGGGTTCTGGATCTGGAGATGACCCCGCTGCGGGGCAGGCGTGGCCGGCCCATCTGGAGCGGCGGCGGTGGCCGCGCGAGCCGGCGGCGGAAAAGGAGCTGCGTGCGGATGTCGCGCCTGCGCTGGTACCCTTGCGTTTCTCGACGAAAGATCTGCCGGCGCAAGACCAGTTCCAGGCCTGGCGTGCGCATATGGCGCCGCTCGTGGATGTGCGTCTGCCGGACGGAAAATCCCCCGAGGACGGGTTTCTTGCCGAACAGACCGGTTGGCATCTCGGCAGCATGCTGATCGTCCAGCAGCATACACAGGCGCATGGCTATAGCCGCGATCAATCCATGCTGCGTTCGAGCCCGATCGACCATTGGAATGTCGGCCTGCTTCGCAGCGGCCGGATCTGGACCGAGGTCAGCCGCCACGTCACGGAAACTGCTGCCGGCGAGGTGTTTTTCAGGTCTCTCGGTTATCCCTATCGCGGGCGCATGACCGATAGCGTCGCCGTGCTCGTCTTCCTGCCCTATGAACTGCTGGCCGTCGATGCAAGCATCCTCCAGGGCGCCAACAACACGCTTCTGTCCGGCAGCCTGGCTGAATTGCTCGTCAGTTATATCGCCGGCCTGGAAACGAAGCTCAGCAGCCTGACGACCGGAGAGGTGCCGCGCATCATCCAGACGATCGCCGATATGGTCGTTGCATGTGCGGCGGCGTCCATGAGGTCGGACACGGGGCAGATGCAGACCGGCATGGGAATAATGGAGCGGGCGCATCGCTACATTCATCTCAACCTGCAATCGGAGAATCTGACGCCCGACGCCATCTGCCGCGCCGTGGGCATCTCGCGCACGCGGCTCTACCAACTGTTCGAAGCGAGCGGCGGAGTGCTGAACTATATCCGCAAGCGGCGGCTGCTGCAGGCCTATGCGGACCTGAGCAACCCGGCCGATAGCAGGCCGATCTCCGAGATTGCGGAGGCCGCAGGTTTTGCCGTCGCCGCCAATTTCACGCGCGCCTTCAGCCACGAATTCGGAGTGAGCCCGCGTGAAATCCGCAAGACCGTGGCAACCGAGCGCCCGGCTGTTCCGGCCCAGCGTTCCACGCGGCATCATGGGACAACGATCGGCGACTGGCTGACGCTTGCAGGCTGATCCCTGACACAAAGCTGCCGCTCAATCGTCAGCAAATTGCCCCGCCACCGCCGCACCGTGCCCTCTTGGCAGTCCATCGTTGCGACCTCGCCGGCCCCCAGCGGCTGAGCGATCGACCGAGGCGGTCCTGCTGCCGATCAAATCATGCACGTGAAAAGGAATGACTATGATCACTCGTTACACACCCGTCGCAACGATGACCGCTGTGGTCTTCAGCCTGCTTGCTCTCAGCCCGGCATCCGCCGAGGACATGGCCCAGGCGCAACAGCAGCCGTCGGCACAGGGCCAGGCGCCGATGCAGGGGCAGAGCGGCGACAATGGTGCAGCCGCACCCGTCAGCGATCAGAAAATCGAGGCCTTTGCCGTTGCCTATCTGCAGGTCGACAAGGTCAGGAAGGAATATTCGGCCAAGATCGGCGCGACGAAGGACGAGGCTTCGAAGCAGAAGCTGCAGGAAGAAGCCAAGAAGCAGATGGTCGACACCGTCGAAGCCTCCAAGGACATCTCTGTCGAGGAATACTCGTCGATCCTGACGGCCGCACAGAGCGACCCGGCTCTCGCCAAGAAGGTTCTGGAAAAGATCGGCACCCCGCCGCCGGCGCAGCAGCAGCAATAGGGCTGCGCGCTTAGCATAATCCTTGAATCGCAGAGGACTACGTCGAGGGATACTCCTCGATCTGGGGCGAGGTCAGCACTATCCTGGCCTGGCTCCCTCCATCGCCGCTGAGCAAAGGGAGGAGCGACATCCTGTCCGGCGGCCCAGCGGCTATAGACTCTCCACGTATCGATCGAGATGGTTCGCCCATAATGCCGGCTTGAACATCAGGGCATGGCCTGCGGCTGCTGCGATGAATTTCCCTTGTCCGCCCTCCGAGCGGAACCTTTCGAAATTTCCCCGGCAGTGCTCTATCCGATAATACTGGTCATGCGTGCCGTGCAGCCAGAGCGTCGAAATCCCGGCCGGTGCTCCGCGTTCGAAGATCGCCGGGTTGACGATCTCATGATTGGCGCAGCCTCTGCCGAGCCAGCCGCCGTTGAAATTGACGGCACCCCGGAAGATCCCCGGGCGCATGCCCGCATAGGCGATCGACAGGATGCCGCCGCGCGAGACGCCGGCGATGACAAGCCGGCTCTGCTCCACATCCGGCCGCTCGCGCAGATGGCGCACGACAGCATCCATATCCTCGACCGCGCGCTCGAAGCCGGCAATGGCGATTTCGACATTGCAGGAATAGCCGGAACCGTCGGGAGCAAGTCCCTCGCCATAGGCTCCGCCCGACTTGCCTCTGCCCCGACGCTGCGGAAAGAGGATCATCCAGCCCCGTTCGACGAAATGGTTTGCCACGACAGCCGGGCTCACGGTTCTCGTGTAGAAGGACTTGTTGTGGCCGCGTCCGGTTGAGCCATGGTTGAAGACGATGGTCGGATATGGTCCTTCGCGCCGGGGCCTTGCCGCGACAATCTCCAGTCGGGCATCCGGCTCGCCGGAGGGAATGAAATATTTCTCAAGCCTGGTGAGACCTGTCGCCATCTGGATTCGCGCCCGATTTCCGCTGACGCAAACTCCCACACGCGATCCGAAAACTGCAATGAATTTCGCAAGGCATGTGCCATGGCCGACCGGCGCGCATCGACCTAAAGCGCGTCGCGATCCTCCAGATCCGCTTGCCGCGTTTTAGGTCTTTGTTTTACGCATGTCGTTGCCGCAAAACCGCTGCACAGTTTTGCGCGACATGCTTTAGTTTTCGGGATCGATGAGTTCGAAGCGGGAGAATTTTCGAATGGAGGACGACGGCTGGACGGTGATCAAATCCACAGCGATCCTGCAGGATCGGTGGCTGAATTTGCGGGCCGACGATTGCCTGACGTCAGGCGGCGTGAGGATTTCTCCCTATTACGTGCTGTCCTATCCCGACTGCATCAACATCGTCGCGATCACCACCGACGATCGCCTCCTGCTCGTTCGCCAGTACCGGCACGCGGCAGGCAGGTTCTTCCTGGAAATACCGGGCGGCGGCCTCGACGAGCAGGATATCGACAGTGAAAAGGCAGCCCGCCGCGAACTGGAGGAGGAGACCGGCTACATTGCCGAGAACTGGCAATTGGTCAGCACGCTTTATCCGAACCCGGCCTCACACACGAACCGTCTTCACACCTTTCTCGCAACCGGCGCCGAGCCCAGATATCAGCAGCGGCTCGATGCCGGCGAGGAGGGCCTGACCGTTCATGCCCTTCCGATACCTGACGTGCTGGACGGATTGCAGTCCGGCCTGATCGGGCAGGCCCTTCATGTCTCGTCCATCCTTCTGGCGCTGCGGGCTGCCGGCCGGCTCGGATAATGAACGGGCAGGCCGGGGCCTGTGCCTTGAAAGGATCGGCAAAGCAGGCCTTTCCGGCTTGTTGACAATTGCGGGGCGGCAGGTAGTAATTTCGCCAAGGCCTTGTGTTGCCAGCCGCTCACGCCAAACCTGGTATGGTGAAAACACTTTTGATACCCCCTTCGACTTCCAGCCCTTCGGCAGTCGGTCAGCAATGTGAGCTCTGACGTTTTGATTGCCCTGGAGGAACTGGAATGCTCAGGACACTTGGTATCAAGGGCATGGCGAAAGCCCTGCGGCAGGCTCTCAGCGATCGCAAGATCGAGCTGTCTCACAGCGATTGCCTGGAACTGATCGCAAAGCAATTCGGCGTGAAGGATTGGAACACCCTTTCTGCAGCGGTCGGCCAGGATGCGGGCGACAAGCCGCTGCTCTTCTCGGTCGTCGGCGATGAGATCATACTGCATCGGACGACGCAAAGGCTCGACGTCAATGACACCGACCTGTCGGGCTCACGTTTCAACGACGCCAATCTCACGGGAACATGGTTCAACCAGATCAATTTTTCCGGTGCGAAATTCAACGACAGCAACATGACCGGCTGGTACGTGAACGACGTCAACCTGTCGGGATCACAATTCCAGAACATCAATCTCTCAGGCGTCACCTTTTCCAACTGCCGCATGCCTGGCGCCATGCTCGACGGGGTGCCGCTCGAAGAGATTGTTGCAGCCTACAGAAAATCGCAGGCGTCCTGATCCTGCCATGGGACATTCGACAAGCGGTTTTCCGCGGCTCCTCACAGACAGGTTGAACTTGCGCTCGCCCGATATGGGCGACTGCGACGATTTCCACGAGCTTATTCTGATCCCGGAGGTTACCCGCTTTTCGAATTGGCCGGATGCCCCGAAAATAGCCCAGACCCAACGCTCGATAAAATGGATGTGCGAGGCCCATGCCAAGGGAAAGGGCTGCGCCTGGATACTGGAGGATCGCGTCTCGGGCCGGCTTCTCGGCGCCATCAGGTTCAACACTATCGACAAGCATTGGAAATGGGCCGAGCTCGGCTACGAATTGCACCCTTCGGTCTGGGGAATCGGGCTGATGACCGAAGCGGTGAGGGCTGTCACGAGATGCGGATTTGATCACTTTTCCCTGAACCGCATCGAGGCTTGGACCTTGCCTGGCAATACGGCGTCGGACCGTGTTCTGGAAAAGGCCGGGTTCCGCTATGAGGGGACGCTCCGCCAGAAAGCGTGGTTCAAAAACGCGTTTCACGATTTCAGGATGTTCGGCTGCATCGCCGGTCAGGCCATGTGAGACGCCGATTTCAGGAGTGCCCGTATCGATAGTCCCGTGGTGCGATCGCCCTTGGACGAAGCCGGGGCAGGGTGCGTGCCCGTGAAAGGGCACGCCCGCTATCAACAGGCGATCAGTGGAAACCGCCGGCGGCGACCAATTTTTCGCCGGTGAGCCAGCCGGCATCGTCGGAAGCGAGGAAGGTCGTGATCGTGGCGATGTCGTTGGGCTGGCCGATACGACCGAGCGGGGTCTGGGCGACCGCGTTGCTCTCGAAATCCGATCCGATGACGCCTGCGGTATGCGTGCCTTCAGTCTCGACGATGCCCGGGAGGACGGCGTTGACACGGATCTTGCGCGGGCCGAGCTCCTTGGCAAGCACGCCGGTGATGGCGTCCACGGCGCCCTTGGTGCCGGTATAGACGGCCGAGGCAGGCGGAGTGAGGCTTGTTACCACGGAGGAGATGTTGATGACGCTGCCGCCCTCGCCAATGTGCTTGACGGCGGCCTGGGTGGTCAGCAGCAGGCCGAGAACGTTCACGTTGAACTGGCGGTGATAGTGTTCCTCGGTGATCTCTTCGATCGCGCCGAATTCGTAGACGCCGGAATTGTTGACCAGTACGTCGAGACGGCCATATTCCCTGACCGCGGCGTCGATCAATCCCTTTGCCTGTTCCGCCTTGGAAACATCGCCCTGCACCGCGACCGCCTTGCCGCCGGCGGCAGCGATCGCCTCGACGACTGCGTCTGCCCCCGCCTTGCTCGAGGCGTAATTCACCACCACTTTTGCACCTTCAGCGGCGAGTGCCTTGGCAATCGCAGCGCCGATCCCCTTGGAGGCTCCCGTCACGACGGCGACTTTTCCAGCAAGCTTAGACATATCAGTTCCTTTCGACCTGGATTGCCGCCGGGGTTGACGGCATTGTTCCATAGTTCAGAAATTCGGAACTGTTGATCTCGATTTCAAGTAGCCCTATATCAAATTCATGAGACCGCTCTTTCATCCAGCCATCGAGGACTTGAAGCCGGAGGCGATCCTTTATGCGCTCTCCGATCCGGAGCGCGTGGCGATCCTCGCACAGATCGCGGGCCTCGGCTCCAGCGGCACATGCGCTGCGCTTTCCAAACTCGGCGGGCGCGTCATCCCCAAATCATCGCTGTCGCAACATATGAAGGTGCTGCGCGAGGCGGGCCTCATCCGCGGCGAACGTCAGGGCGTGGAGATGCGCAACCACTCGCGCTGCCAGGAAGTGGAGGAACGCTTCCCCGGCCTCGTCAGGGCCATCCTGAGCGCCTACGGACAGCCCACCGATGTCGCGAACGTAGGCTGATTTCCCTGGCCGTTGCCGTCTGGCCTTCGCCTGACGAGGTGTGCTGGACGACTGCACGGCTGCCAGCCGGCGAGGGCGCCCAAACCCGTCGAGATCAGATCCCCTTCATCGAAGGTCGTCACATTAACGTAGGCCGGATGGCATATTAGTGACGTCTGATTTTTCGGTCGACTGATGCCCGGGATCGGGTCAGTATGTGCCGGAGGTTGTGCGACGTTGGGGGACGCGCCATGTCCAATTTGCTGCTGAGGGAACTTTCTCTGGTCGGGCACGGCTGCCCTGTCATCACGGCGGACCATCAGGATTACGAACGCTACCGCAAGGTATGGAATGGCGTCGCCGATCGGCGGCCTGCCGCGATCGTCCGCCCGCGAAGCGTCGATGACGTCAGGAAAGCGGTACATGCGGCGGCTGCATCGCGCGCCCTGCTTGCGGTGCGCGGCGGCGGCCACAGTCTTCCGGGATTTTCGACCTGCGATGACGGACTTGTCCTCGATCTATCGGAACTGGCGGCGATCACGATCGATCGGGAGGCGCGCACGATCGAGGTCGGCGGCGGGGCTCTGCTTGGCGATCTCGATCGAGCCACTGTTCCTGAAGGGTATGTGGTGCCGGCCGGCGTGATTTCGCATACGGGTGTGGCGGGCTTGACCCTCGGCGGCGGCATGGGATGGATGAGCAGGAGATATGGCCTGACCATCGATAGCCTGCTCGGCGCGGAGATCGTGACCGCTGCCGGCGATGTCGTCTGGGCCAGCAAAACGACCGACCCTGAACTCTTCTGGGGCATTCGCGGCGGCGGCGGCAACTTTGGCGTCGTGACGCGATTCAAGTTCAGGATGCATCCGCTTGCTTCCATCGCGGTCGGCCGATGGGACTATCCTGCGGCCAGCATGCGGCAGGCCCTGCTGGCGCTGCGCGACCGGACGCATGGCCAGACGCGCGACTTTACCCTCAGCTTCACGGTGACCGCCACGGGTCTGAACGTGACGACGGTCTGGTCGGGAGATGATGCTCTTGCCCACGCGGCCCTGTCGCCTTTCGGCATGCTGGCCGATGGCGGCGTCGGGAGCATCGACAGGCTGCCCTATCTTACCCTCCAAAGCCGCAACGACGAGCACTTCGCCTGGTCACGGCGATATTATTGCAAGGGCGGCTTCTGGTCCGATGTCAGCGATGAAGCAATCGACACGATGCTGCTCTCGGTCGCCGATGCGCCAACGCCGGATTCCGAGGTCTATGCGATCCAGCTCGGCGGAGCCATCTCCGACATCGCGGACGACGCAACGGCCTATACGGGAAGAGGAGCAGGCTATTACTGGATTGCAGAGCCGGTCTGGGACGACGCTGCCGATGACGAGCGCTGCATTGCCTGGGGGCGGACCACCGGTAAATCGCTTTCGAAACTCTCGATGGCCGGCAACTACGTCAACGAGCAGGCCGATGCCGGCTCGGTCGTCGCCCTGGATGCCTATGGCGCGGAAAAGTACCAGCGCCTTGCGCGCCTGAAGACGCGGCTCGATCCGCATAATCTGTTTCGTCTCAACCAGAACATCACGCCGCTGGCTTGAGTTTCTGCCCATGACGGAAATGAGCATACGGGCCGGGATCGATACCTAATCGGCCATGGACCGGTTCAGCCAGTCCGCGAGCCTAACGGGACCGACATGGACGGGCTGGCGCGGCAGCAATGTGTCGTCGTTCAGTTCGACGCCGTAGTAGCGCGCGGTCTCGTCGGTGATCACCTCGCGCATGTCTTCGTTCGCGGCGACGAGTATGCGGGCGATTTCATCGAGGGCGAACCGCTCCGGCCCGGCTATTTCCACCGTATCGTTCACCGGAGGTTTCAAGGCCAGCCGGGTGAGCACGTCGGCGACGTCGTCGGCCGCGATGGGCCGCATGGAGGCGGAGGGAAGGCGGATATCGTTGCCATCAGCGGCCATGTCGATCACGCCGCTGATGAATTCGAAGAATTGCGTCGAATGGACGATCGTATAGGGCCGGCGCGCCGCCCTGATCAGGTTCTCCTGCACCATCTTTGCGCGGAAGTAATCGCTCTCGACAAGGCGAGGGGTTCCGACGATCGACAGGGCGAGATAGTGCCCGACCCCTGCATCTGCAGAGGCGGCCAGCAGATTTCGGGTGGATGTCCGGAAGAAATCCAGCGCGGAATCGTCTCCGAAGGATGCCGCGTTCGTCACGTCGATAACGGTGTCCGCGCCGGTGAGCGAGGCCCTCAGGCCTTCCCTCGTCACGCTGTTCACGCCGAACGTCGGGGATGCGAGGACGACTTCGGCCCCCGCCTGCCTGAGGCTTTCCACGAGGCGCGTTCCGATGCGCCCGCTTGCTCCCATGACCGTCACCTTCATCGATCCGCTCCCTGTTTCCAACGTATCAGCAATCCACGCATCAGGCTTTCCGGGCTTCCGACCGGCGCTGTCGCGATGTCATTTGACGGGCATCACCACCGGAGCGCCCTTTTTCTTGACCAGCACGACGATGAACTTTGCCGGTTTCGTCTTGCTGGCGTTACGGCTGACCAGGTGAATGTCGGAAGGACTTTCGTAGAACGTATCGCCCGGATGCAGGGTCACTTCCTTTTCCCCTTTGACCTGCATCACGATCGAGCCTTCCAGCACGTAGACGAAGGCGTCCGCCTCGTGCTTGTGAATGGGCGAGGAGCCTCCCGGCCCGTAATCGACCGAGATCATGAGACCCTCCTTGCCCGGATAGTCGGGAAGATCCTTGCTCATGAGCGATTTTACCTTCGCCGTGTCCTCGGCGGCGATAGCCAGAGTGCCGGAGAGGCAGATGCCGGCTGCCACCAGCAATGCGGATAGGGCAGAATTCATCGTCGTAACCCTCTTCGTTGCCGTGCGAAATGCGTGTCGGGAGCCCCGGGCTAGCGGGGCTGCCCGGACAGGCGAAACCAGTCTGCAAAACCGATCTTGCCGAGCCTCGCGCCCGCGTCCGGCACGAGCGAGCGATCATCCAGCTCCGAGCCGAAATAGCGCGCGTGGACATCCGCCTCGACCGTGCGCGGATCGTTGATCGCCTTCAGGTAACGGCCGATGATCTCGTTCATGCCGAAGCGTTCCGGGCCTGCGATCTCGATCATCCCGTTGATCGGCCTGGCAAGGGCAACGTCCGCCACGATGTCGGCAACGTCGTCAGAGGCTATCGGCTGGAAGGCCGCGGGCGAGAGCCGGGCGACAGTGCCGACGGTCGCTTCATCGGCGATGCCCTTGAGGAACTCCATGAACTGGGTGGAATGAATGATCGTGTAGGGAATGGCGGATGCCTTGATGAGCCTTTCCTGGGCAAGCTTGGCCCTGAAATAGCCGTTCTGCGGCAGTCGTTCCGATCCGACGATGGAGAGCGCGATATGGTGTTTTACGCCGGCGTCGCGTTCTGCGGCGAGCAGGTTGCGGCTCGATGTTTCGAAGAAGTCCAGCACCGCCTGGTCTTCCCAGGACGGTGAGTTCGAGAGATCGACGACCACGTCGGCTCCGGCCAGCGCGCTTGCCAATCCTTCCCCGGTGATGGTGTTGACGCCGGTTTTCGGGGAAGCGGCCAGCACCTCGTGGCCCTTCTCGCGCAGACGTGCCGCAGTCTTCGATCCGATGAGGCCGGTGCCTCCGATAAGGACGATTTTCATAACAGGTTCTCCTCCCGCGGCCCTCTTGGGCCGGAGTTCCAGGTTAGGATCGCAAGACCGACACAGCCGCGAGAATTTCAATGTCTGGATAGGTGGAACACATCGACTGTCGTCGCCTCGGTCGGCTTCGGCCGAGGGGCAATCTCGCATCGCGGAGGTATATTGTTCCCATATGCGATCGGGGGCAACCATATTTGGCGGAACGCGCCGCTCGCTTGCGGTCCAGGCACAGCAGCAGGTCGACAGCCGCGAAAGGGAATCTCAACCATCGTATAAACTATGCTGTGTAGTGCTTTGCTTCTAATGGTTTTTCGGCGGCTCGAACAGTTCGATCGCATTGCCGGCCGGGTCTTCGACGAGGACCTGCTTGCCGCCGATCCCGGCGACGATGTCGTTGCGAAAGCCGGCGCCTGATGCCTTCAGGCGTGCGACCTCGTTCTCGATGTTTTCGACCTCCAGCTGGATGCGGTTCCATCCGCCGGGTTCGGGCCGTCGCCCGTCCGGCATCGGCTGCGAGGCGCCGCCGGGGCCTGTCGTGCCGTTCACCAGCAGGCGCAGATCGCCCCTGGTCAGCATGGCGAAGCTCGGAGCCGGGTGCATGGTGAGCGCGAAGCCGAGCGACTGCGTATAGAATGCAATCGCTGCATCGACGTCGTCGACGATATAACGAACGCTGACGGTGGCCATATCAAATCCTCCTTCGGACAGGCTTGGCGGTAGCGGACAAGGCAGGACATGGCATCGGATATAGCGTCCCGGACGGGACCTTGTAGCCGTGGTGCGCGATATCGGGAACCGGGACCGGTGGTCGAAGGTTTGGCTGGCAATCGCCAAACGGATGGCGGTTCATCAAAACCCGAACCACAGGAAATTGCCGATGGCCAGCAAAGCCGATCGCGATCCGCGACACCATACGCAGAAAATGCAGATGCGCCTTCAGGAAATGATGGACCATCTGCGGCAAGACATCGTCGATGTCGACGAGCCGCAGTTGAAGGCCATGTTCGAGACCGCAGCCGAAGTGCTGGGCGGGCTGAAGAAGGCGTTTGGCGACTACGAGAAGAAGAACGAGCCCGCCTGGAAATAGGGCGCCGGAGATATCAGCTTGAAATGACCGTCCCTGGCGCCAGGCCGAGCGACGGCCTTACTTCACCGAGATGCTCATGCCGCTGATATCGGCGTTGATCTGCAGGCCTACCTGCTTGCCTGTCAGTTCCAGTTGGGCGCCCTTGTCATTGGTCATGACGATCACCTGGGCTCCTTTGCCGAGCGCGCCGCCGCCGCCCGCTGCACCGTACACACCCGTCACATCCTGAGCGCGGCGTATGTGGCTCACGGTACCCTGGAAATAGGTCTTGGAAGCACCGAAGGCGAGGCCGCCCGAAATGCCGCCGATCGAAATTGGATATCGGTGACCATGGAAGGTCAGCGTGCCATCGCCTCCGGAGCCGCCGACGAAGAAGGCGGCCTTGTAGACGGAGAAGCGGATCGTACCGCTATCGGCATGCGCGGTGCTGGCAAAGCCAACTCCCGCAGTGGCGATGACGGCAACGGCGACCGAACGAAATCTGGACGAAATCTTCATGATGACAGGCTCCTCAAAAAGCACCGCTTACCCAGTCAGCCGGGCACGTCAGCGTCATCTCAACGTCATAGCTTGAACAGTCTCGCAGGTCATTAGTTCCAAGGCAGTTTCAGGGCGCGGGGAGATGACGCACCCGACCGTTTCCGTTGGTGAAGAGCTTTCGAAAGCCAAAGGTCGCGTGTTTCGCAATAGCGGCCGGGAATTGCTGGCATGGATGGAAAACGACAACGACCTGGACAGCCTGCGCCCGCTGCCGCGGTTTTCCGAGATCATGCTCGCGGCGAGGGCGCAGCTTCGGGATCAGGCCTCGCCGATTGCGCAATGACCGAAGACCTCGCCCATTCTGTCGCTATCGCTTGCCGGATCGCCGACGGGCGCTGCAACGATTTCAGCAGGTCAGTTTTCAGGGCATCTCATCCAATAGCGTTTGAAGGCCGCAGGCCCAGTGCCGTAGCTGGAAGCCTGGCTCCATGGGTTCTTCGGGGTTTCAATAAACGTGTCGTCGTCGATCGAAACAAGCGTCACCGGCGATACCAAGGACAATGTCGCCTGACGGTAGCGCGCAATGGCTGCCTGTTGGAGGCGTTTGGCCACCAGGTCGTCTTTCGCAGCGGGTGGAGCGCGAAAGCGTTCGGGATCCTGTTTCACCTCGGTAAGTGGATCATGCAGGGCGACCCGCAACAATTCACCGTCACCGGCGAGCCGCAATTCGAATTCATCCTGTAGTGCCGGCACCGGGCGATCCTGCTCGGAAGAGGTGTCGGCGACATGCGCGGTCAGGATCGGCAGAGGCTGATGGTCCGGCCGCATCTCGATGCGGCGGATATGACATAGGTCAGCGAGTGTTTTGTTTCTCACCTCGGGGCGGGCGGCTTCATCGACCAATGTCCAGCTGCCCTGCATCTTGCTGACAAAGGGGACGGACCCATCCGGGCCATATGAGAAAAACGCGGCACGTTGCGCCAGCGTTTCCGCGATCGTGCTCACGGTCTGGATATTTCGTTCGGTCCTTGCCGTATCCTCGGGCTCACCCGGGCATCGGACGAGAAAAGTCGGCGTGGTGGAGGCGGCTGGATTGATAAAGCCGACCACATCATCGTTTACCGGAAAGACCTCGCCTTGCTGAACGCTGTTCTTTATGACCAGGTTGCGCCGCGTGCCGGCCATTTCAGTGGCTTCGGGCTTGTCATAACCCAGCACATGCATCTCATCCTGAACATTGGAGATCCAGTAGATGGCTGCACCGACAGACAGGCGCAATTCAAATCGCCTGGCGATGCCCTCCGGGCCCCTCTGACCGTCAAAGATCGGATAGCGTGGATCGGTTTGCTTGAGATTGATGCTATTGAACTTGCACCACGTCTTCAGTTTGTTTGCCGGCAGGCCGTGATCCGGCGGCAATATCGCCCAGTCGCCAGGCAAGGTCTCGATGAGCGTTTTCGGGCTTAGATCCGCACCGAAATCGAACATCTGCACCAGCGCCTCGGTGGCGGCCTGCACGCGTTCGCCGACGGTTCCGGCGTTATCAGTGACTGGGGCAGGAGCTGTGCCCTGCGCCCCAAGCGGCGATGATCCGACCGCGAAGAAGGCCAGTCCCGCCAATATGCCAAGCGTCCTGTAAGCCAGTTTTGAGCCCGGAGATTTGCAATCAGTATTTGGCTGCATGCTCTAATCCATCATTGCGATGGTGGCGGGTGTTAACAGCCTGGCATTAACAATTCCCCAGTCGGCCCGTTAAAGTTGCCAATTGTCGCAAAAACACATCCATCGGTCACGGGTTGAGGAAGGGTCTTTCGAGGCGGCGGCATTGCTGCCCGTTCAATCCACCGGCTGCGGAGCCGGGAATTTCCAGCTTCCGTCCAGAATGGCTTGGTGTGGCCGGTAAAGGCGGACCGTGTAGTTCCAGCCGGCCTCGATCGGCAGGCAGTTTGCAAGCTTGCCGTCGCAGCCGCCGAACTGGATGTCGACGGAGCCGTCCGCGCCCTTGGCGGCGGTGATATTGTTGACCGAATAGGCGTTGAACGGGTTCTCGACGAAATAGCCTGCCGCGTCGTAGCGGCTGATCGACCAGAAACCGTCCACCGGCACGTCACCGGGAACATGCAGCCTGTAGAGGGTCTTGCCATCGTTCCTCTCGGGCGTGACGCTCAGATAGGTCGCTTCGCTGTCGGGATTGCCGCCCCAGGCGGCGGCCGTTGCGATCAGGTGATGAACGGGATCGACCTCGCTCTTCTTGCCGAAGGCCTTGTTGAAACTTTCCATTGTCGTATTGAGCGCCAGCAGCGCATTGCGCACCGCATCCTGGCTCGTCTTGTCCCAGGCGGGCATGTCCAGCGTACCAGGCCCGCCTGGTTGATCGAGCTTGATGGCATCCTGCAGTCTGTGCACCTCGTCGGCATCGCCTGATTTGGTCGGGTCGATCAGGGTGCGTACGGCAATCAGGACGTAACGCGTGCCCACGCCATCTCTTGTGAATGTGTGGCTGCCGGCCCCGTGAAAGATATCGGTGACATAGTGGTCTTCATTGACAACCATCAGCGACATGAAGCGCTTTCCCGCATCCGGCATTGATATCGTCACTGGTCCGGCATCGAGATCGAAGACACCGCTGGAATAGAGCGTGTCGCGATTGCCGCGAACGACCGTCTGGTGTTTCACATCGAAGGGTTCGCGGCGGTGGAAGAGCTTTCCGAGGCCGGCTTCCCCTGACGATGCCGCCATGTACATGTCGCTCTCGGCGCGCACGAAATTATCCGGCGTGACCTTGATGGGGTCGGCGCCGGATGCTGCGCCCGACATGAGGAGCAGAGCCACCGACGCGGCAGTGAGAGTTGTCTTCTTCGCGGCCATAACCTTGCTCTCCTCACATCGGTTCGACATCCGCCAGCGTCCAGGCCTTGTCGAACAGGCGCTGCGTTGGCCCGTAGAGGCGGAACATCAGCTCGAACTGGCGGCCAGGAATGGTCGGCACCCAGTTCGTTTCCATGCCTTCGGGCGCCTTCGGCCCGAAATAGATGTCCACCGATCGTCGGCATTCTTCTTGATCTCGGCGGCATTGGACGCGCGGCTGGCGCGATCGGCCCCCTTCAGAAGCGCGTGCGTCTCACGGTCGTAGACGGTGACGGACCAATATTGCTTTACTGGCACATCGGCCGGCACCTTCAGCTTGTAGGCGCGGGCGCCGTCATAGCTCTTGCCGGTCTTGTCCTTGATGTTGATCAGGTAGAACTGGCCGACGCCAAGCCGCTTGATCGCGATATAGGCGTAGCTGTAGCCGATGCCGCGTGCATCCACGGCATATTTGTCCGGTTCGGCATAAGTGGTGGACTGGCCTTGAACAGCATCGGGCAGGGCCGGCATGGTCCAGTGCGTGCCTTCGAAAAAGGCCGGAAAGCCCGCATCATAACGCGCCTCGAGCCAGGCCCTGGCATCGGCAATGCCTTCCTCCTGGGCTTTTCTTGCTGCGGCATCGGGCGCGTAAGGCTTGCCCCTTTCGATGCCGATCGAGCGCAGCTGGTCGATCATCGCCCGGTCGCGCGGCAGCCAGGGCTCGCTCTGGACGACACGGTCAAGCAGCGTGAAGAAGCTCGGGTCGTATTTGATGGTGGAATCGAAGTCGGCGTCCTTGATGTCGCGGTAGACCGTCTGTGGCGGCGCCTTCGCCTCGGACAGGGGGTAGAACCTGACGCGCTTGCCATAGGCGATCGATTTCTCGACATCTGCCTCGCCATGGCTCCTGAGGTTGGAGCGCATCAGGAAATAGCCGGTATTGGTGTCGGCGGCGAGCCGCTGGAGGCCCCTGGGCAGCTTGCCTTCGAAACCCGGCGGCGTGATCACGAACTTGACGCCGGCGCCCTTGTCGATGCCGAGCAGACCGGCATCTTCGAGCGAGGTCTGCCACAGGGTCACGAAATTGGCGTTGAGCGAGCCGTCGTCGCCGGCGGGCGGAATCTCCACCACGACAGGGCCGCTCTTGCCGAGATCGTAGAAGCCCATGAAATAGAGCGTATCGGGGTTGGGCGTCAGCGTCTGATTGTGCCAGTCGAGCGGCCGGCCCCAGTAGATAATCTCGCCGGCCTTGCCGCCGGCCGCGATCATCTGGTCGTACATGAGCAGGGTATTGACCGCCGGCATGCCCCAGATCACCGCTTCCGTCGCCCGGCTGCGCGCCAGGCGCTCTTCCACTTCCTGCGCCGCGGTATGGTCCTGCGCGGCAGCCGCACCCGCCGACAGCAGGCCGATCGTCAATGCAAACACCAGACGCAACATGCATCACCTCCAGCCCAGAGCTCCGGGGCCGAAGGGTGCCACGGCTGAAACTGCCGGCGGAAGTACGCAACCGTAAATGCCGGTGTAAATCGGGGCGTAAGCGTGCGGACCACGCATGCTCGGCAAGCGGATCGCGCAGGGCGGCCGCAACAGCTCGCCATTGCAGCCACCGGCAGCAAATGCGATGATCGCGCAGGCAATCGCATGCATCATTTCGGAGTGGCATGGCTGATTTCAACATTGGTTTCGTGATCTTTCCCGGCATCACCCAGCTCGATTTCACCGGGCCGTTCGAGGTGCTCAGCCGGCTTTCAACACCGCCGTCGCTGACGGCTCCATCGCGCTTTCCTCACGTCAAGACGCATGTCATCGCCAAGAACCTGGAGCCCGTGGCGAGCGACCGGGGTTTGAGCTTCCTTCCGGGGCAGAGTTTCGAGACCTGCCCGGCGCTCGACCTGATCTGCATTCCGGGCGGCGCCGGTGTCGTCGATGCACTCGACGATGCCGAGACGGTGGATTTCATCGGCCATCAGGGGCGGCAGGCGCAATATGCGACATCCGTTTGCGTCGGGGCCTTCCTGCTTGGCGCCGCCGGCCTGCTCAGGGGGCGGCGGGCGACGACGCATTGGGCCTATACGGATCTGCTGCCGCTCGTCGGCGCGACACATGAGAAGGCGCGCACCGTGCGCGATGGCAATATCATCACCTCGGGCGGGGTCACGGCAGGCATCGATTTCGCCTTCACGATCATCGCCGAACTTGCCGGCGGCGATGTCGCCCGGGCAATCCAGCTCGGTATCGAATATGATCCCGCACCACCCTTCGATGGCGGCCATCCCGACAAGGCGAGCGAGGCAGCGAAGGCTCTGATGCTGCAGCGCAATGGTGCCGCGCATGGCGGGATGCGGGCGGCGCTGGAGGCGCTGGCTTTGCGGTGAGCGGGCAAGCCGCCCCTTCTTCCCGGCGAGAGAAGGGGGAAGACAGCTTTCACGCCCCTCTGGCCAGCCCATGCTCCACCAGCTTGTCGATGACCTCGGCATAGGCCACGCCGCTTGCGGCCATCGCCTTGGAATACATGCTGATATCCGTGAAGCCCGGAATGGTGTTCACCTCGTTGACGACGAAGCGCATGTCTTCCATCAGGAAGAAATCGACGCGGGCCATGCCGTCGCAGCCGAGTGCGCGGAAGGCGCGGGCGGCCATGTCGCGGATCTTCGCTTCGACATCGGCGGGAAGTTCGGCCGGCACTTTCAGGGCAGCGCCATTCTCGTCGAGATATTTGGCGGTGTAGCTGTAGAAGCCGTGGCTTTCGGCGGGCGCGATCTCGCCGGGGCGGGAGACGAAGAGGCCGCCTTTCGTATCCTCCAGCACGCTGCATTCGATCTCCCGGCCGGCGATGAATTCCTCGGCGATCAGCTTGCGGTCATGGCTGAAGGCATCAGCAAGGGCAGGGGCGAATTCCTGGCTGCCGGAGACTTTTCGCACGCCGACGGAGGAGCCCTGGCGGGCGGGCTTGATGAAGACCGGCAGGCCGAGCGCGGCTTCGAGGGTTTCGAGTGCAGGCGGGCTGTCCTGATCGAGCGTCACGGAGCGGGCCACCGGCAGGCCGGCCGCCTTCAGGAGCTGCTTGGCGATATCCTTGTCGAGTGCCGTTGCCGAGCCGAGGATGCCGCAGCCGGCGAGCGGCACGCGCGCCACCTGGCAGAGGCCCTGGACCGCGCCATCCTCTCCATGCAGGCCGTGCAGCACCGGGAAGACGATGTCGATCTTGCCAGCCTCGATCGCCTTTCCGTCGGGACCGATCGCCAGCAGGCGGCCCTGGCCGCCCGGCAGGAGGCAGAGTTCGGTGCCGGAAGAGGGCTTGGCGAGTTCGCCATCGGCAAAGCGGCTTTGCAGCCAGCGTCCATCCCTGGTGACGAAGACGGGCAGGGCGTCGTATCTTTCCGGGTCGAGCGCACGCATGACATTGGTGGCCGACATGACGGAGACGTCGTGTTCGCTGGAACGGCCGCCGAAAAGCACGGCGATGCGCAGCCTGGATGGGGAAGGGTTCATTGGAATTCTCCTGAAAAGTAAGCAATTCCGGCAAGAGTGTGCAGCGGTTCTGCGTACGGAATTGCGCGAAAACAAAACCTCTAGAAGCTGACCGCGATGCCTCGGTTGGCGAAGAAGCGGTCGAAGGTTGCGAGCGGCAGGGTGACATCGGCCTGGGTGGCGCGCTCATGGCCGGAAGGGTTGTGGAAGCGCACGCTGTCTTCATTGGCGGCCATTACCAGCACGAGGTGGCCGCCCTTGCCCGGCGGCTCGCGCTCCGGCCAGCGGATGGAACTGCTGACCGAGGCGATGAAGAAGCGATGGGTCGCGAGGATTTCGGGGATGGTTTGCGTCGGGAGCTCGGTGCGCACCTCGGCGACAAGCCCGAAGCGCTCGCGCACGAAGGTGACGAAGGGCGCATAGATCAGCCCCTTGATCGAGGCATCGGCCTCGTTGACGACATAGCCGCCATAGCGGGTGCAGGCTCTGGCCAGCGAGAGGATCGGATGCGCCTCGCCGCGGGCAGCCAGGATCATTTTCAGGCAGGCCATGCCGCAGACGTTCACCGCCCAGCGCGCATATTCCTCGATCGTTTCTGCGCCCGAGTTTTTCCAGTTGGCATCGCGGTGCAGCGCAACCGCGCCTTCCGCCAGCACCGGCAGTGTCATCTCGGGCGTTTCCCACTGGCTGAAATAGGGCACGTCGAGTTCTCGATGATCCATGTCGTCTCCGTCAGGCACTGCGATGCGAATCCCGTTAGAAAGTGGCTCATACTAGATGTAATTCTGATATGTTTGACAGAGCCACTTTGTCGTGTTCCTGTGGGCCACTTGGATCGCGTCAGGCGAGATGAACCACGGGAACAAGTGCATGGACGCAGGAGAGCCGATGACTGCTGTGAGAAGACGCGAGGGGCCATCGGCAGCATTCCGGCCTGACATCGATCCCTCGTCATCGGCGCCCTTGCCGCGCCAGCTCTACCTTGCGTTACGGAATGCCGTTGCGGAAGGGCGGCTGTCAGGCGGGCAGCGACTGCCATCGACGCGGCTTGCCGCTACGGAATGGGCGGTCTCGCGCGGCGTGATCGCGGAAGCCTACGAGATCCTGATTGCCGAAGGTTTTGCCGTCGCCCGCCACGGCTCCGGCACCTATATCGCCTCGTCCATTCCCGAGGGGGCGGCACGCATCGAACCGCCGGGCGCAGGCAGCAGCCAGCCGATCCGCCGCGGTGTGTCGGCCGCCGCCACGGTAATCCTCACGCGGGGGCCGAGCCTGGAGCCGCAGAAGGCGCTGCCCTTCGTCACCGGCCGCATCGCCCATGATGAGCGCACGGCGCGGCTTTTGAACCGCATCGCGACACGGCATATGAACTATGCCTTCGAAGGCTATGGCGATATCCAGGGCGAATATTCGCTGCGGGCGGCGATCAGCGCCCATCTCGCCGTCTCGCGCGGGGTGCGCTGCAGCCCGGAGCAGATCTTCATCACGGCGGGAACGCAGCAGGCACTCGACCTTGCCTTTCGCGTGCTGATGACGCCGGGTGACCGGGCCGTCGTCGAAGACCCCTGTTATCCGCCGGCTCGGCAATGCCTGGCTTTGAACGGCATCGAAGTCACCGGCCTGCCGGTCGACGGCGACGGGATCGATATTGCCCGGCTGCTCGACGGCACGATCGCGCCGCCCGCCGCCTTCTACGTCACGCCTTCCAACCAGTATCCGGTCGGTTCGGTGCTGTCGCTCTCGCGCCGGCTCGGGCTCCTCGCTTACGCGGAGGAGAATGACTGCTGGATCATCGAGGACGACTACGACAGCGAATTCCGCTACCAGGGTCATCCGATCGCCTCGCTGCACGGGCTCGATAAGGCGAGCCGCGTTCTCTATACCGGCACTTTCAGCAAGGCGCTGCTGCCGAGCCTGCGCATCGGCTATCTCGTCGTCCCCGCCGACCTCGTGCCCGCCTTCCGCGCCGTGCGCCCCGCCGTCGACCGCTGCCCGCCAAGCTTCCAACAGCGGGTGATCGCCGATTTCCTGGAGGAGGGCTATTTTCCGGCGCATCTACGGCGGCTCAGGGAGCGGCTGCGCGCATCACGCGACATGCTGGCGGGGTTTTTGAGGGAACGAGCGGCGGAGCATGTGACGGTGCTGCTGCCGGATCAGGGGATCAATCTGACGGTGAGGAGCACGGGCGGCTGGGATGACGACACCGCCGTCTCTGCTGCGGCGCTGAAAAGGGGCGTGGTGGTGATGCCGCTGTCGCGCATGAATGTGGTTTCGACGGATCGGTCGCGGCTGCTGCTTGGGTTCTCGGGGCTTTCGGAACAAGAGGCGGATATGGGGACGCGGGTGCTTGCGGAGGTTTTCGAGGATGGGGCGCTTTTGGCGGGAGGGTGAGGGGCAGCAGAACCGGCCGTCTATTGGGGTGGTGGCCCCATCGCCTTATCAGGTCAGAATACGAGCAAGGGCGTGCGTCCGCGGCCCCCTCATCCGCCCTTCGGGCACCTTCTCCCCACTGGGTAGAAGGGGGAGCACGCGGCGCGGCTTGCAACGAGAGATGCTTTGAGACGAGCGAGAGGCTTTGCAACGACACCCCTTCGCCCCATCGGGGAGAAGGTGCCCGAAGGGCGGATGAGGGGGCCGCGAGCGCACCGCCTTGTTCGTTTTGTGAGTTGGTGGAGGAGCGGCGCGGGCAGCCGCCAATACCCCGTCCAGGGAGGCGGCGCATCTTCGCTTGCAGCACTCCGATAAACGCTATCGGCTCTTTCCGCGTGGGGTCGTTCACATCAGAATTGCAACTGCCCATTGCGGCCATCGGCCTGCTCTTCTAGTTTGCGCGCCATGTTCCTCTTGCGTGCAAGAATCCCATGAGTTCCCCCCGTACAAAAATCAATCTGAAAGCTCTTGGTCTCCATTGGCGCAACGGCTGTCTTCTGGCGGCCGAGGTCTATGACAAGAAGGGGCGGGTTGCCGGCGTGCGTCCGCTCGGCGGCAGTGTTGAATTCGGCGAGGGCTCGGAAGCGGCCTTGAGGCGCGAATTCAGGGAAGAGCTCGGCGTCGAGGTCGAGGTTTTCTCAGGGCCGCTTGTCATGGAAAACATATATGTCTTCGAAGGCGAGAGCGGCCACGAGATCATGTTCATCTTCAAGATCGGCTTTGTCTCCAATGACTATCAGGGTCAGGATGTGATCACCTTGCAGGAAAGCGATGGGACGTTCGGGGTCGCTCGATGGTATGACCCGAAAACGCTCGATCTCGACGGCTCGCCAGGCCTCTATCCAAAGGGCCTGAAAGCGCTACTGACGTCCGATATGCTGGCCGAATGAGCAAACGCTTTGCCGCATCTACCACTTCACGCGTAGGCCCGCGGTGCCGCTGAAAGCGTAACTGTCGCCGAAATCCTTCAGCGAGGATTTTGCGGCGACTTCGCCATAGAGCGAGTAGCGCTCGTCGTTCCAGGTGTAGGAGCCGCCAAGCGTCAGGCCGGCCCAGACAGGGTCGTTCCTGCTTTCAAAGCCGGTGCCGGAGACATCGACGGCGGTGCCATCCAGGAACTCGCCGTAGAGATTGGCGATGCCATAGACCTTCGCCAGTGCCGTCTGGCCATCGGTGCGCTGCATTGTCTCCTCGTGATCGAGCGCCACGCCGAGCCGACCGATCAGGCTGTCGCCGTCATCAAGCGATACCCGCGCGCCGAAGCGATCATTGAACGTGTCGAAGTCGACGGAGGAATAGATGAGTTGGGCCTGCGGCGTGACCGACCACGGCCCGGAGGCCGCAAAGCGCCGTCCGGTCTCAAGGCTCAGCGCGTAGCCGAAACCATTGTTGCCGCTTTCCATGGCGCCGTCGAGGAGGTCGGATTTCAGGTCGGTGTCATACCAGGTGGCCTGGCTCTGGGCGTCGACATAAAAGCCGTTGTCGCCATACCAGGTCAGCGTCGCGCCAAGCCCGAAGCCTGTCGTGTCGATATCGCCATTACCGTAGAAGGAGTCGATATCGCCTGATATCGTACCGTAGTGGACGGTGAGGCCGCCGATCAGCCGGCCGCTCTGATCCTGATAGAGTTCGCCATCCAGGCCACCCTCCAGCTTGAACAGATCGTAGTCGTAGCTGTCGACGGCGGTGCTGCTGTCGGGCTCGATGCTCGCATGCATGCCCTCGGCGCGCAGCCAGACATTGTCGGGCCCTTTGGCCGATGTCGCCTTGTTGCCCTCCGTTCGGTAGCGGACGCCGAGGCGCTGCTGCAGCGTGGAAAGCCCATTCAGGGCGAGCAGCAGCTGCGGATAGGCCTCGTAAAGCGGAACGCCGGGCTGGTACTGGGGGCCGATTGCCACTCCCGAGGGATCAATGAGTGCCGAGCGAAGGTACCAGTCGCCGTCAGCAGGGGTCGCGATACCGTTCTGATAGAGCCGATAGGCGTATGCACCGCCGACAACGGCCTGATCGCCCTGAAAAACATAGTCGCCGAGCAGCGAGAAGCTGCCGGCCGAGGTGCCGCCGACATCGACGATCTTGATGCCTTCGACGGTCTGCGCCCCACCGCCGCCGAGATTAGTGACGCGCACATTGGTGGTGCCCGCCGTATTGCCCGTCACCACGAGCCGGTCGGTCGGCGAGGCATCGCCGCCGAGCACGCTCTCGATCGCAAGCGTGCCGCCATTGCCGGTGTAGTTGCCGGCGATGGTCAAGGTGCCGATGGAATTACCCGGGGCAACCGTGCCGGAACTGGCGACGTCGCCAATGATGGTGCCGCTGCCTCCGAGCGTGCCGGCATTGGTGATGTCGCCGATAATAGAGGTCGGGGTTGTGTGATCGCCAATCAGCAGCGTGCCATCTGAGATGGTCCAGTCTGTTGTCGCCGAGCCGTTGCCGGTCAGAAGCCATGTGCCGGTGCCGGTCTTCTCGAACCTGTCGAAGTTCTGGTATTGGGCTGCTGCGCCGATCTTCGATACGTCGAAGCTGTCAGTGCCCGCGCCGCCGAGGCGGAAGGTATCGACACCCGCGCCGCCAACGACGTTGCCGATAATGTTGGAGCCGGCGTGAAGCTCCAGCGTCGTGGCGCCTGCGACAACGGAGATCGCGTTGCTGCCGCCGGCGCCGGCTTGAATGGTTCCGCTATTGATAATCAGGGCACTCGGCGTCTGGACGATGATCCCGGCAGCATTGTTCCCGCCAACGATCGTGCCGTTATTTTCGAAGTAGGTCGCGCCGACCCCCAGACGGACGCCTACGCCCCCACCGGCGCCGCCGTTGCCGCCGCGGATCGTGCCGTTGTTGGTCAGGGAGGCCGGGCTGGCGGCCGTGGCCAACTGGCCCAGATTGACACCGGTGCCCCCGGTGCCGGAGACGCTGTTTCCGCCCTGGATCAAGCCGTTATTGGTGACCGCGAGCGCTCGGAGGGCGTTAATTCCCTCACCGCCAGACCCTGCGCCGCTATTGGAGCCGCCTTTTACCGTTCCGTTATTTATGAAGATGCCGGGTCCGGCGAAGGCGACGCCGGAACTGGTGGTCGAGCTTCCGTCGGCGCCGCCGGTGATCGAACCGTTGTTGACCAATGACGAGGCAAGAGTGCCGCTGTTGTACCAAAACCCGCGTTGAGCAATGTTGCCGACGATAGTGCCGGACAAGGTCAGAGTATTGCCGTTGGACGTTATCATCTGCAGGCCGGTCATGGTGAAGCCGTTGGTATTGATGCTGATCGGCTTCGTGGCATTGGGCAGTGCGGCAATGGTTCCTGCGATATTGCCCGTCAGCGTGATCGTGGCGCTGCCATCGGGGTCGCCATTGGCGGCTGTAACCGCGTTGGCGAATTCGGTGGCATTGCTGGCGGTGTAATTACCCGCAACCGCCGACATCGGGGAGAACAGACAGGAGGCGAGTGCCAGCGTCGCAAGACTTGCGCCCGAAAAAAGTTTTGCTTTCCTGGAAGCCTTCGTGTCGACAACGCTGCCACGCATGTCTGACCCCTTTAAATTGATGGAAATAAAACGCCGCATGGAATCAGGCGACAACAAGGATTAGTTGCTTTTCTACGTTTCCGTACCGTACCTGCTGAATGCGGAAAATAGTAATTTCTGGCGGGTTGGAAATGAGAGTAGGCTGATCGCAACTTACGGACAATTAACAAAGCTAATATAAATCAATATGTTAAATTCTTATCCATTACCGTCGGCAATCGGGCGGATGACGTGAGGCGGGGGCGAAAGCACCGCGCTCAGTGGGGCTGAAAGGATCTACCTAAGCGAGAATAAAACAATCGGGCATGGCGTTTGCCATCAAAAGTCATGCCCCCCTTATATCTAGGGTGCAGTCGGTGACTCCTTGCGGGCGTGGTGTCGCGATGCAGCTGGTGTGACCGGCGATCCTGCAACGCATCGCTGTGACCGGCAAAGGGAAGGTCCCTCCGCTGGCTTTCTGTCGGCCGGGCGCATTCCGCTCGGAAATGCACCGAGCACGAGGAGGCCTGGAATCGCAGCAATCGCCAAATTCGGGAAGAGGATCTTCATATCTGCGAATCCTCTGGAAGCCGGGTTTCACGGCGGCCTGACGGAGAATGGTCATCGTCGAAACGATGGCCGGTGACCGCGCCGATCAGCGAGAGTGCGAACCCGTCGACGACGGCTTCCACGTGCCCCGAACAGGCCTGGAACCACGCATGCCAGGGTGTCGACGCCTGTCGTTGGTGCTTCATTGACGATCCCTCGTTGCGTAAAGGTCGGGCATGCGGGAGCTGAAGAGCCCCTGATGGAAGGGCTCTTCGTGCGTTCGAAACCACGACTGGCGGAGGGATCAGGCGAGGTGCAGGTCGAAGAAGCCGGCCAGCTTGTCGAACGGGATCAGGTCCACGCGGTCATAGAGGTCGACATGGCCGGCACCCTTGACCCAGACGAGCTCCTTCGGCTCGGAGGCGCGCCTGTAGGCATCTTCACTGAATTCCCTCGAATGCGCCTGGTCGCCGGAGATGAAGAGCATCGGGCGCGGGGAGATCGTCTCGATATCGTTGAACGGGTAGAAGTTCGCAAATTTGACGACGCTGGTCAGCGTCGGCTTGGTGGTTGTTTCCCTTGTCGCGCCGGCGGGGGTGAATTCGCCGCGCGGGGTGCGGTAGAAATCATAGAATTCGCGCTGCACCGGGTCGGTCTCAGCCGTCAATTCCAGGGTCGTGCCGCCGACATACCGGATTGCACCGCCATCGAATTCCGACCAGCGCTGTTCGGCCGCCGTGGCGATCAGCTGCTTGCGCTGCTCCACACTCTGCGACTTGTTCAAGGCGTCGCGGAAGGCCGCGCCCATATCGTACATGCTGACGGTTGCGACCGCCCGGATGCGCGGGTCGATCTTGGCGGCGCTGATGATGAAGCTGCCGCTGCCGCAGATACCGATGCCGCCGATGCGCTGACGATCGACATAGGCCTGGCTGCCGAGGAAATCGACGCCGGCGCTGAAGGCTTCGGCATAGATATCGGGAGAAACGAGGTTTCGCGACTGGCCCTCGCTTTCACCCCAGAAGGGCAGGTCGATGGACATGGCGACGAAACCCTGTTCCGCCATCTTGGTGGCATAGAGATTGGCGCTCTGCTCCTTCACCGCGCCCATTGGATGGCCGACAATGATTGCCGGGTGCTTCGCGGCGCGATCGAGGTCGCTGGGCAGGAAGAGATTGCCCGCGACATTCATCTGGTAGAGCGATTTATAGGTCACCCTCTGAAGCGTGACCTTGTCGCTGGTATAGAAATTGGCTGCGCCGTTGGACATGTCCTGAGCCCTTGCATTGGTGATGTCGAAGATGGAAGCTGCCCCGAGCGCGACGACGCCGGCTCCGGTCATTTTCAGCAGCTGGCGCCGGTCAACGGGGGCGGTGGCGGAAGAGGGGTCTTTGGTTTCGGTCATCTGCGGTCTCCTTGTGGGGATTTGCATATCGCCGCGCGCGGCGGGTGGACGCATCGTTCAGGCGGGATCGATGCGGAGCGGGTAATCGCCGCGTGTGAGGAGCGGCTTGATATCGTCATCGAAGCGGCCGAGGCGGATCAGGCCTTTCGAAAAGCGATAGCTGGCATAGTAGAAGACGAGGTTGCCCCAGGGGACGTAGTAGGCGATGTCACCGGGGCGTTCGTTGCTGAAGGGTTCGTCACGCAGCTGCGTCAGTTTGCGCGGCAGGTAGGCGATTTTCTCGTTGGTCGAATAGTCGCCGATCGTGAGGTTGAGAGGCAGCATTTCGGCGAGTTCCCGCGCCGGGGGAATGTCGTCGAGCGTTGCCGTCATGGTGTGCCCGTCGAAGGCAATCCTGAACTTCATCGCGGATGGCTCCTGTCTTGGTGATTGCGCCGAGGACAATGACGGCAGGCCGGCAGTGACCAGCGCCGCGCCGATGAAATGGCGGCGACCGATCATCGAGCGGCCCGCAGCGTCGAATGCCATGCAGCCAGGGCGAGCAAGGACGAGCCTGCCAGCAGGACGGCGGCGAACAGGAACGTCGTCCACCAGCCGGTATTGTCGAAAAGCAGGCCTCCCAACGATGCTCCGGCAGTGATTGCGAGCTGGATGACAGCAACCTGCAGACCGCCACCCGCCTCGGCATCGTCGGCCATCGTCCGGGATAGCCAGGTGCCCCATCCGACGGGTGCTGCCGTCCCGAACAGGCCCCAGCCGACGAGAAGGAGGGCGGTGGCTGTCGGCGAGGAGCCGAAGAGGATCAAGCCTACCGCGATCCCGGCCATGATCAGCGGGATGGCGCCGAGGATGCTGAACAGCCGGGTCTGGAGAAGACGGCTGATCCAGTAGGTTCCCGCGACCCCGGCAAGCCCCATCAGCAGAAGCAGGAGGGACAATGTGGAAATCGAGACTGACGCCACCGTTTCCAGGAACGGACGAAGGTAGGTGAACAGTGCGAACTGCCCCGCAAACAGGAACAGAATGGACGTCATGCCGATCGCGACCTGCGGACGGAGCAGGAGCCGAAATGCGTTCGTCGATCCCCTTGCGCGCATCCGTGGCGGCAGCGAAGGAAGGCTGACCCACTGCCACACCAGGGAAATCAGCGCCAAGGGGACGACCGCGAAAAAGGCCCCGCGCCAGCCGATGTAGCTTCCCAGCATGCTTCCGAGCGGAGCGGCGACGGTCGCGGCAATGGCGTTCCCGGCGTTCAGCATCGCCAGGCCCCTGGGGACCGAATTCGCCGGGACGAGGCGCATGACAATTGCTGTAGACATCGACCAGAAACCGCCGATGGCGACACCCAGCATGGCGCGCCCAGCCATGAGCACGAGGTAATCGGGCGCGAAGGTGACGACGGTGCCGGAGATGACGAGCATCAGCGAGAAGGATGTCAGGACGATCCGGCGGTCGATGTTGCGGGTCATCTTCGAGACGAAAAGGCTGGTCAGGACCGCAAAGATGCCGGAGATCGAGATCGCCTGGCCCGTGCGCCCTTCCGAGACGCCGAGATCGCTTGCGATTGGCGACAGAAGGCTGACCGGCATGAACTCCGATGCGATGAGCACGGCCACGCAGAGAGCCATCGCCAGCACCGCGCCCCACGCGGCGGGAGCCGGGAGAGGGTAGGTGCGGGCATCGGGTTGAGTAAGTGGTTTCTGATCCATGACAGAAACATAATCCCGGCCGACTACGAAGATTAGCTATTGCAATCCGCTTGGACTTATCGATTTCTGACATGAATGGATGAGCGTACGAGGCGTTGCGAATGAAACGGGAAGACCTGAACGACATGCTGTGGTTTCTGGCTGTCGCCGAGGAGCGGAGCTTCACGAAGGCGGCGGCAAAGCTCGGGACGTCACAATCGACGATCAGCCACACGATCAAGAAGCTCGAGGCGCGAATGGGGCTGCGGCTTCTGACGCGCACCACACGGAGCGTCTCGCCGACGGAGGCGGGCGAACGGCTCATCCGTTCGCTGGCGCCCCGCATCGAGGAACTGGAGTCCGAGATCGACGAGCTGATGGAGATCAGGGACAAGCCGTCCGGTACGGTCCGGATCACCCTGTCGGATCACGCATTGGAGAGCGTGGTCTGGCCGAAGCTGCGTCCCCTGCTGAGCGAGTATCCAGATATCACGGTCGAGCTGAACAGCGACAACGGCTTCCGCAATATCGTGGAAGAGAAGTTCGATGCGGGCGTCCGTCTCGGCGAGAGCCTCGACAAGGACATGATCGCCGTCCGGATCGGACCCGACTGGCGCCTCGTCGCCGTGGCGTCCCCCGAATATCTGGCGATGCACCCTGCGCCGGAGACGCCCCCGGACCTCGTCGGGCATGACTGCATCAACCACCGGCAGGCGCGATCGGGAGGGTTATATGCATGGGAATTCGAGAAGGACGGCCGCGAACTCCGCGTCCGCGTGGAAGGACAACTGATCTTCAATACGTCCTACGCGATGATCGATGCCGCGGTCTGCGGATACGGTATCGCCTATGTTCCGGAAAATCTGGTCGCGGAAGATATCGCGGCAGGACGCCTCGTCCAGCTTCTCGACGATTGGTCGCCATTCTTCCCGGGCTACTACATCTATTACCCCAGCCGACGGCAGAATTCGCCCGCCTTCAGGATCATCATCGAGGCCCTGCGGCAATCGTAGGCGCGCTGCCCATCTCGCATCCGGATCGGTGCTTTCAGGTTCCGTCATCGCGCGCTCTTCCATCGTGCTGTTGCGGTGATCCCGATCCGGCGATCTGCGGCGGCTGTGTACGCGGTCAGGACACTGCCGGTTCTCAAGGGCGATCTTGGCCGGCAAGGTCATTTCCGCTCATGAAGTCCGGATAGACGCTTTCGCTCTGGTCATCGGCCGGAAACATCGTTTCGATGCGTATTTCCTCGGCGGTTATCGTCTGCGGGGTTCCGACCGTTGATATCATCGAGAAGAGGTTGAGCGTATGGCGTTCGGTCCGGAACCTGAGCGGGATCATGGGCAGGGCATCCGGGGCAGGTCCGGAGCGCGGGTCCTGCGGGACATCGGGATAGGCCATCAGTTCGGCGATAAGCGCCTGCGTGCGTTCGTCGGAGACATGGCCGATCGCTTCCCTTCTGACCCGCCCCAGAAGACTGCGGGCTGTTTCCTCCCAGTGCAACAAGAAGGGCCGCATGCCCTCGGGATCGAACATCAGGTGCAGGAGATTGCGCGGCCGGGGGTGCCGCGAAAGATCGATGAACCGGTTGAAGAAGGCAGGGGCCGATACGTTCGTCTCGATCACGTTCCAATAGCGATCCATGGCGATTGCCGGAAATGGCTCGTGCTGCCGCAGCATTCGCCTGACCGCGCGATGGATGCCCTGCATCGAGGCGGCGTCGAGCGGGTCGTCGCGGTAAACCGGCGCGTATCCCGCGGCAAGGAAGATGGCATTGCGCTCGCGTAAGGGGATCTGCAGAGCGTCGGCAAGATCGATGATCATCTGCCGGCTCGGTGTCGCTCGTCCGGTTTCGACGAAGCTCACATGCTTTTGCGAGATGCCGGTATCGAGAGCGAGTTCCAGCTGCGGTTTGCCGCGGATTTCCCGCCACTGGCGCAGCAGCATGCCTGCTGACGTGGGGTGGGAAGGCCGTGAGGCGTTGGAAGCTGTGGTCATGGCGTGCGATCGATCCTGACGGAAGGCTGGCCGCCGGGGCGGCCGAGCGCATTCTATATCAGGGCTTTACCCAGGCGTAGGCATCAAAGGGCGGCTCCAGGGCAGGGCGGGTGACACTGCCGGCATAGTTGGTGATGGCAGAAGCGGCGATGACGGCGATCACCTCGAGCAGCCTGCTCTCGTCGAAGCCGGCCTGAAGAAACGCGCCGACGTCCGCCTCGGTCAGTCGTCCGCGGGTCTCGATCAAGGTGCGGGCGAGGTTTGAAAGCGCTGCCGACTTCGGTTCGGCCGGCAGGCCGCCGTTTCTGATGGCGTCGACATCGCTGGCCGCAATGCCGTTCTCGATTGCCAGGAACGAATGAAAGCCGACAGCCCATTCGCAGGCATTGGTCACGGCGTTGGTCAGCAGCAGCACCTGGATCTGCGGCTCGGTGAAGCTGCCGCCATGCACATTCTGGAAAAGCGCTGCCAGGCAGTTGATGAGAACGGGCGATGTCGACAGGGCGCCCGCGATATTTGGGATGAAGCCGAATGCATCCTTGAGGCCGCGCAGGGCGGCTTGCGATGCGGCAGGCGCCGTTTCGAGGCTATGGATCGGAAAACGAGTCATTGCATGACCTTTCAGATATCAGGTTGGGGCTTACGGCTCCCATGGCCGCGCCTGACCCGAAGATCTGAAAAACCCGGTATTGCAGCAATTAACAGGGAGGTAATCGCCGCCGGCAAGCTGCGTTCAAACCTTGCCGGTCCCGACGCCGAGGCCGGCCGGCGGGACAGCGCGCCTTGACGAATAGCCTATATTTGAGGTACGTACGTCATGTCAGGGGCGAGCGATCGTCCGACAAGAGGATGCTGTGGGAGGCAGGTGCGATGACGGAGTTCAGTGTCGATCCAAGGTTTGTCGTGGGGGACGAGGAGGCGCTTCGGAAGCTGTTTCAGCCGACGCATGCGCTGGCGGCGCAGAAATGCATGGGTGCGCTCGACAAGCATGCCCAGGAGTTCATCCGGCGATCGCCGTTCATCTGTATCGGCACCCAGAACCGGGATGGCAAGGCCGATGTCAGCCCGCGTGGCGACCCGGTCGGCTTCGTGAAGATCCTCGATCCGCACACGCTGGCGATCCCGGACCGGCCGGGCAACAATCGGCTGGATACGCTGGCCAATATTCTCACCAATCCGAGCGTCGGTCTGCTCTTCATCATCCCCGGATTTGACGACACGCTTCGCGTCAACGGCGAGGCGAGGCTGGTGACCGACCCTGACATCCTAGCGGATATGGGCGTCGGCGAACGCGTGCCGAAGCTTGCGATCCTGGTCAGGGTGGGCGAGGTGTTCCTGCATTGCGCCAAGGCATTCCGGCGCTCGCATCTGTGGGATCCGGAGCACTTCCAGGATCGCAACGAAATGCCCTCGCTTTCAAAGATCATCCTGGACCAGACGTCCGGCGCTCCGGCCGATGACGGCGAAATGCGCAAGATAGATGACGCGCTCGAAGAGGCCTACAGGACGTCGCTCTATTGACGGGGAAGCGTTCGGCGTGGCGAACGTGAAAGGCGTGCGAGGCGCGCCTAGCGGTGAGCCGTCGCGAGCTTTGCGGCGAGCCCGACGAAGACGAGGCCGGCAACGCGATTGAGAATGACCTGACTTCTGTCGGAGCGCTTCAGCCAGGCGCTGATCGAGCCCGCAAGCAGCGAGATGACGGCGAAAGAGGTGAAGGCGCAGAGGATGAAGATGCCGCCAAGCTGGAGCATCTGGAAAACGATGCTGCCATTGGCGGTGGAGGTGAACTGGGGCAGAAATGCCAGGAAGAAGATCGCGACTTTCGGGTTCGTGACATTCATGACGACGCCGCGCGCCATCATCTGCCACATGGGCTTGGCTTTCGCGGTCCCGGCTTCGAGTTCGTCCGGCACGGCCCGGAAGGCCTTGTAGGCGAGGTAGACCAGATAGCCGGCGCCGATGAACTTCAGTGCATCGAAGGCCAGTTGTGAGGTCTGGAAAATTGCCGCGACACCGAGCGACACGGCGACGGTGTGAAAGATGAGGCCGACGCACAGGCCCGCCGTCACCGACAGTCCGACACCCCGGCCATAGATCGCCGACTGCATCAGCACGAACAGATTATCGGGGCCGGGTACCCAGCAAAGGACAGTGGCTGCGGCGGCAAACGTGATGACGGTCTCAAGCGAAAGCAATGTCGGAAACTCCTTCGGCTGACGCCCAATAGCACGCGAGCGCGGGCGAAACCATTGGCGCAGGCGTGGACACAGCGTTATCAAGAACAGGTCCGCGCCGGAGAGGGCTATCCGCCTGTCGATCTGCCGAAACGGCTCAGACCGCGCGAACCTCGTCAAGCCGCCTGACTGCGTACTCGTCCCGCCAGCAGACGGCGGCCTCCCATGCGGCTGATGCCTGCGCGGCAATGTCATGCGCGCCGTCGTCGAGACCGGCGGCATTGCCGGGCAGTACCAGGTCGAGGTCGGGCACGTCGACGTGAGACTCGTCCCAGTCGATCAAGGCGACCCGATCGGCGGTCATGCGGATGTTGCCAGGATTGTTCGGGTTGCCGTGGACGACGCAAGTCCGGCGTCCGACGAGGCGCGCCCATGCGGCCCGGCATCGGATGACGGCCTCGGGCGGCATTGCGGAGAGGTTGATCCTCGTTCCGGTTTCGGCATGCAGGAGGTCGGTCGACGACCGCCAGCCAGGACGCTGCGGCCAGCCCTGCGTCAACCGATGCAGCTCGCGGAGCGTGTCGGCGACGCGACGCCAGTCGGCCTGCGTCTCCGGAGGTCCGCCTTCCAAGTATTTCATCACCACCAGACCATCGGCGAAGAGCCGGCCGTCGCTCGTCGGGATCGGCACCGGGACGGCCATGCCTTCCCGGTCGAGATGTTGGAGCAGCGCGGTTTCCCATGCGAGATCGGCGTCACTCCTGGAGCCGAGACGGCCGACCGCGACCTGACCGCGGATGCGGACCCTCCACACGTCGTTGGCAACTCCACCCGTAAGCGGTTCGATGCGAACGGCGTCTTCCCCCCATTTCCCGAGCACTTCCCATCCCATTGGCACTGTTCCTGGCGGTCATGATTGAATGACCTGAGACATGGCGAAAGTTTACGACGTCACGATGTACTCGCGAGCGGCCTTCATTCGTGGCCCTTGAGCGGGATCAGCGAAAGCAGCGCAAGCATCGAGATTGCCGCACCGGCCATCGCCAGCGGCCAGAGGCCGACGGAAATGTAGGGCGCGACGGCAGTCGTTCCGAGCGCTGCTATGCCGAGGATCGCGGCGATGACGATTGCGGCGGCGCGCGAATGATCGCCGCGGGCAGCCGATATTGCCCGATGAAAGCCGATCGGCCCGCGGATGCCGAAGCCGAAATTCAAGGCGGCCCATAGCGGGACCAGAACGAAAAGGCTGGACGCGCCGGTCAGAGCATAGGCGAAGATGGCGAGAAAGGCGCAGGGCATGATCGCCGTGCCGATGCGGATCGTTCTCAGCGTTCCGAATTTCGCGCCGAGCCAGGCGGAGGAATTCGCGGCCAGGATGAACATGGTTATGCCGCACACCTGCAGGACGACGAAATCCCCGATTCCCCTGTCGAGGGGGCCGGTCAGCACAGCCGGCAGGCCGAAGACGAAGACCAGCAGCGCGCCGAGAGACAGGGCCTGGCTGGCGGCATAGAGGAGGAATTCGCCATTCCTCAATATGGCGAGATAGCTGTGATGCTCTTCCATCTGCTGCGGGTGCGGGAAGGCGGCGCGCTGCCAGAAGACGGCTGCCGCTATCAGCGCCGCGGATGCCGCCAGAATCACGAAGGAAATCTCCCAGCCTCCGAATTCCAGCAGCCAGGCGCCCGCAATCGGGGCCAGCGCCGGCGCCAGGGACTCGACCGAGCCGAGCCGCCCCATGGCGGCGGCCGCCTTGTCATGCGGATAGAGGCCGTGGATGAAACCGGGCGCAAAGACGGCAGGGCCGGAGCCGAAGGCCCCCTGGGCAAAGCGCAGGGCAATCAGCCATTCGATCGAGGGAGATTCCGCGGCCGCCAGCGACGCGATGCCGAAGAGCGCAAGCGACCAGATCAGCAGCTTGCGCGGATCGAACCGTGCGCCGAGTTCGCCGAAGGCGATGAGCCCCACCAGCGTGCCGAATGCATAGGCGGCCAGCACGAGCTGGGCAATCTCGATGCTTCCGCCGAGCTGCCCCGGCAGGCTCGGGACGGCCGGAAGCACCAGATCGGTGCCGGCGATACCGAGCACGGTTCCGCTGGCGATCAGGGCGAACAGGAATGAGGTCTTCGGGCGTGCGGTCATCCGCTCTCTGGTATCAGAGCCCGATCCTGCGACCAATCGTCTCCAGTCGATGTGTGCCATTCAATCATTTGATCTTTTGAGCTGTTTCAGCATGCGGCACAGGTGCGGACAGGATCGATGGAAGCCGGCGACGCGGCGCACTGATGGCCGCCGCGTCGCCGCATCGATCAATGCGTTGCGGGTTCGAGATAGCGGCGCAGATTGTCGCTGATCTGTTCGATCGCGGCTTGCGTGGAAGGCACGTTGCGGATCGCGTTCAACAGGACGAAGTCATGGATCGTGCCGTTGTAGCGGGCGGCAGCCACGGTCACGCCGGCTTCCTTCAGTTTGCGGGCATAGGCTTCGCCCTCGTCGCGCAGCGGATCGTTCTCGGCAGTGATGACGAGTGCCGGCGGCAGGCCCTTCAGCTGATCGATGCTGGCGCGCAGCGGCGATACATAGGGGTTGTCGCGGGTCTTGGCGTCGGGCGCGTAGAGATCCCAGCCGTATTTCATGAAGGCGCGCGCCAGGAAACGCTGTTCTCCATATTCGTGATAGGAGCCGGTATCGACGCTGGCATCGGTCGCCGGGATCATCAGAACCTGCAAGCTGATCTTCGGTCCGTTGCGGTCCTTGGCCATGATCGACAGGGCGGCGGCCATGTTGCCGCCGACCGAATTGCCGGCGACCGCGATGCGGCTGCCATCGGCCCCGAATTCATCGGCATGGGCCGACACCCATTTCAGCGCGGCATAGGATTGATCGAGCTGCGTGGGGAACCGTGCTTCCGGCAGGGACGTATATTCGACGAAGACGCCGACCTGACCGGAGCCGACCACGAGATCGCGCAGCAGGCGCTGATGATTTTCATAATTGCCGACGATCCAGACGCCGCCGTGAATGAAGAGCAGCACGCCGGGTTTGCCGGTGATGTGCTCGGGCTTCATGATGTAGATCTTCACGCTCTGACCATCCTGGGTGATGGTCTGCTCGGTCGTGGTCACGCCCGACATGTCGACCGGCGTCATGTTCTGAAGCCCGGTCAGGATCTCCTGGGGCTTGGGCTGCGGCAGTTCCCAGAACGGGCTTGGATCCTTGTTCATCTCGGCAAGGAAGGCGCGGACCTGGGGGTCGATCCGCGGGTCGGTGGCAGCGTCCGGCGCCGCTTGAGCGGGCTGAATCATGAGATTTACTCCAAGGCTGAGGGTTGCGAGTAGGGGCAAGAGTTTCACGGTCTTTCTCTCCGGGAAGGTTGCACGCAGCCGCATTGGTAGCCCCCGGCCAGGAGCTTTCGCTTCTGTCAAATGACCAGTCCGGTGACAGGTCTGTGGTCAGCTTTCAGGTGTGATGGCGTCGGTGAGAATGGGACGCAGCGCCGAGCGCGACGTGACGCCGGTCTTCGCAAAGATGCGATGAAGGTGGTAACCGACCGTGCGATGCGACAGATAGAGCCTGGCGCCGATTTCCTTGTTCGACAGGCCTTCGGCGGCAAGCTGGGCGATATGAAGCTCCTGCGGCGTCAGCATTTCCCAGACATATTCGGTCCGCTTGCGGCTCGCTTCTCCCGAAGCGCGCAGTTCCTCGCGCGCACGCTCGCTCCAGGGCAGGGCGCTCAGCGCGTCGAAGATGTCGCGGGCCTCGCGCAAAGGCGCTCTCGCATCGGCGGACCGGCGCTGGCGGCGCAGCCATATGCCATAGGCCAGAAGAAGACGTCCTCTCAGGAAAGGCCATTTGCCTGCGCCCGGCCCGAGACCCTGCAGATAGAACCGCTCGGCCTCCTCGGGTGTTGCGAGCAGCGCCCTGCCGTAGGACAGCATCGTTTCGACCCAGGGCACTGGCGACTGACCGGCGACACGCTGCATCTGCTCGATCACCTCCTCGGCCGTTTCGGCATGTCCGGAGAAGACCGCGGCCTCGACGAAATCGGCGAGACCGAAGAATTGCAGACCGGAATTGAAGGCCGGATCGGCAGGGATGAAAAGACGCCGCAGATGCTCATAGGCCTCCCAATGCCGGCCCGCGCCGATGGCGGCCGTGCCGCGCGCGATCTGCAGCATTGCCAGCAGGAAGCTCGCGCCGACAGAGACGACCAGGCGCTCGGCCTGGGCCGCAAAGGCTTGCGACTGGTCCAGATTGCCCATCATGCCCGCAAGCCTTGCCTTGACGATCGTGGCCGCGGCAATCCAGAGCGTGCCTCCCGTTTCTTCGGCGAAGCGAACGGATTCTTCGGCCTCCCGCATCGCGCCCGTCCAGTCGCCGACCTCCATTTCTGCCCAGGCCTGAGCAAAGAGCACACGCGCGAGGTCGCTGAGCCGTCCCTGATCGCGCAAGGCGGCAGCCGAGTAGGTCAGCAAACCGACGCCGAGGTCGAAGGCGCCGATGACATTGGCCGTACTGCCAAGAATGCGCGCCGCGACCGGATTGCCGCTGCTCGTGCCGGCAAGCTGCTGGAGCCTGCCCGATATCTCGCCCCCGAGGTGAAGCGGCTCGACGTAAGCGGATATGGCGATCAGGCGTGGATCGGTGTCGGGCAAGTCGAGCCTGTTTGCGGCCATCAGGATGCTTTTGCGAAGATCCGCCTGCGCATTGCTCCACCAGCAGCGCTGGGCAGCGCGCCAGAGCAGGTTGCTTGCCAGATCCGTGGCGCCGGCAGCATGGGCCTCGGCGGCGAGGCCAACCAGACTGGGGATTTTCGTGGGGTCGTTGACCATCGGAGGCTGGCCCATCTCGCGGCACCAGCCGATCCGTGCCGATGCGACAGGATCAGCCTCGCTGACATTGGCCTGGCGCAGCAGACGCTCCAGCAGGTCCGGCTGGCCGAGATCGGCGGCAAGCTCGGCGGCGCGCAGGAAACGGTCGCTCCTGGCTTTCGGCGTGCCGCTCAGCGCTGCCGCCCTTTCGAGAACCTCGATTGCCATGGCGACGGCACCTTTGCGCAAGGCGCGGCCGGCCATCGTATCATATTCGCCCGCCAGTTCTTCATCCGGTCCGATCGTCGCCGCCGCTCGATGCCATAAATGCCGGTCCAGTTCCTGATGAACGATCGCGGCAAGGGCGGCATGGATCCTGTGCCGCGTCGCCAGATCTGCCGCCTGGTGCATCGCCGAGCGTACCAGCGGATGCCGGAACCGCACCTCCGTTTCGTCAAGGTCGATCAGCCTGGCGGCAATGGCAGGCGTCAGGGCACTGACGTCCACTTCCGCGCCCAATACGGCCTTGCCGGCGCGCAGGATTTCGTGGAGCGATGTCCCGTCGTTTTCCGCCGCGACGAACAGCAGCATCCGGGATGCGGCGGGGAGATCTGCCAGACGGGACGAGAAGGCGCGTTCCAGGCGTTCCGTCAGCGGAAGCCATGTCGTATCCCTGATATCAGCCGCTCGCCTGTCGCGCGGCAGTTCCAGGAGGGCGAGGGGATTGCCCGCGGCCTCCTGGAGGAAGCGGCTGCGTAAGTCGGCCGAAAGATCAGGCGCATGGGCGTCCAGCAGGTGTTCGGCGTCGGCTTCGCCGAGCCCCGAAAGCCGAAGCCGCAGGTGGGAGGGATCGTCGAACAGGCGGTCAAAGCCGTCGCGCATGGCCACGAACAGAACGATAGGATCCGAACTCAGCCTGCGGGAGATGAAGGCCAGCACCTCATAGGTCGCCTCGTCCAGCCACTGGGCGTCATCGGCAATGAGCAGGATGGGGCTTCGCGCCGCACTTTCCGTCAGAAGGGACAGTGCCGCGAGCGCCACAAGGAAGATGTCCGGTGGGCCTGTGTCATCATGCATGCCGAAAGCGGAGAACAGCGCAGATCGCTGACGGGGGACCAGGTTGACGGCCTCCTTCATCAGCGGGCGGAGCGCCTGCTCGAGCGCTGCGAACGGCAGATGAACCTCGGCCAGAACGCCGGTCATGCTCAAGACCGTCAGATCGCGCTCGCGGGCCTGATGCCTGGCCTGCTCGAGGAGGGCGGATTTCCCGATCCCGGGCTCGCCGCTGATCACGAGCGTCGATCCGCCCTGGTCGATCCGCGCAATCATCCTGTCGATCAGGGCAATGTCGCGATCCCGGCCCTGCAGGAATTCGGGGCCGGAGACGCGTGCAGCCCGGGCGGGCGCGCCCTTGCCTTGTCTGCGCCGCGGCGCCCCGATCTTTTCCGACTGCTTGGCCATCAATCTAACGCTGCCTGCTCTGATCCGCGCGCAGGAATGCAAACGAATTGAATCCCGGACCATGGTTCGGCAACTGCCGAAGCGTCGCCTTGTCATGGAGCGTGCCATTCGCGGGCATGTCCGTAAAGCAGCTTCCACACGGGCAAGGGAACCCGGATTGCACGAGGAAGAAAGAGCGCCGCCGTTGCGATCAAATCGTGCCGACGCGCAGCGACGTTCGCAAATTTGTCATATCCGCTGGTTAGAAGCGGCGGCCTGCGCGCAGCCTGTCGAGGGACTCAGCTGCTGCGCCTTCCTTTTCCTGGAACGAGAGCCATGCAGCAAAACAATCCGGCAGTGATCATCGAGGGTGCAACCGTGGTTTTCGGCGACCGTCTGGAGAGCGCCTCCGTGCGTATCGAAGACGGCCGGATCACCGGTATCGACGGCGCGCGAGACGGAGCTGATGTCATCGATGGACGCGGCCATCTGCTCGGCCCCGCCTTCGTTGACATTCACGGCGATGCCTTCGAGCGGCAGGTCATGCCGCGGCCCGGCACCATGCTGCCGGTCGCTGCCGCGCTGCTCGAGACCGACCGCCAGCTTGCCGCCAACGGCATCGCAACGGCCTATCACGCGCTGACGCTCAGCTGGGAGCCCGGGCTGCGGTCGGTCGAAACCGGTTACGCGATCGTGCGTGCGCTCGACACGCTCACGCCGCGGCTGACGGTGGACAATCGCGTGCAGCTGCGCTGGGAAACCTTCTGCTTCGAGGCGATCGACCTCATTCGCGAGGCGCTTGCCGGTCCGCGCCTGCCGTCGATTGCCTTCAACGACCATACGTCGATGGTGATGCTGCATCCGTCGATCCCGCTGCAGGAGCGGCCGTTCGACCTCGATCCGGCCTTCCCGACCGTGGATCCCGAAACGCCCAGCTTCACCGAGAAGATGGCCGAACGCGCCAAGCGGGCAAAAATTCCGGTGGCCGACATGGTGGCGCTCGTGCGCAGCATGTGGGAACGCCGTCCTGAGGTGCCCGGTGCGATCGAGGAAGTCGCGGCCCTCGGCAAGGCCGCGGGCGCGCCGATGCTGTCGCATGACGACAGCCAGATCGAAACGCGCGATTTCTTCCGCCTGCGCGGGGCGCGGATCTGCGAATTCCCGATGAACCGGCGGGTGGCGCGCGCTGCCCGCGATGCCGGCGATTTCATCGTCTTCGGCGCACCGAATGCGACGCGCGGCGGCAGCCATCTTGCCTCGATCGGCGCGGCCGACATGATCCGCGAGGGGCTCTGCGACATTCTCGCCTCGGACTATTACTATCCGGCGATGCTGCTCGGCCTCGCAAGGCTGAAGGCCGACGGCGTGGCACCGCTCCATGCGCTCTGGCCGCTCGTATCAGGCAACCCGGCACAGGCCTCCGGCCTTGCCGATCGCGGTCTCATCGAAATCGGCAAACGGGCGGATCTCGTGCTGGTCGACTGGCCCGAGGGCGGAGCACCGGCCGTTCGCCGCACCTGGGTCGGCGGCCGGGAAGCCTATCGCGCGGCACCTGCCGGCGAATTCGCAATGGCCTGAGAGCGGCGGGATATCACCCGGAACTGTCCGATCCATATCTGCGCGCTACATCGCAGATATGGAAACGCTCTATGTCCTGCTCATATTCGCCGTAGCCGTTGCCGCCATCTATCTGGCCGGCAAGTGGAATACATCCGACGCCGACCACTATATGGGCTTCGGCAACCTGCGTTCGCGCGGCAAGCCCAAGACCTCTGATGGCGACAGGGATGCGGAAAAGGAATGAAGCCCTCATGGGGATGCGACAGGTGGGCCTGATCGGGAAGGCGCGCTGTTTTAGCTGAACATTCTCGCCTTTAAACCCGCGATGACTTCGTCCGACACCTGGCGCAATTCCTCTCGCGAAGCACCATCATAGGCCTGGACGGACAGGCCTTGCAGGACAGCAACAAGATAGCGGGCCAGCGAGAGAGCGTGTTCACGGTCCAGCCAGTGCCTGAGCGTTGCTGCGATCATGTCGCGCATCGTGTCGCGGCGTTCCGCCAGTTCGCGCGCGAGTTCCGCATGGTCTGGACCGCACTGGATCATGCCGCTCGAGATCATGCAGCCCCGCTCTCCGGCCGGGTCGATGACGGCGTCGATTGCCTTGTGGAGCAGGGTTTCGACGGTCTCCTGAAGGGTCGTGGTGGGTTTGATATCCCAGACAGGCCCGCGCAAGCCGAAATAGCGTTCGAGCGCCTCGCGGTAGAGGCCGGCCTTGCTGCCGAAGGCCGAGTAGAGGCTCGGGGGCGCGACGCCGATTGCCGCCGTCAGGTCGTTCAGCGAGACGCCCTCGTATCCATGCCGCCAGAAGAGCCGCATGGCGATGTCG
>Ga0102590_1000567_pt1 | contig 78861 bp, 88 predicted proteins | sample AraplaMF_Col_mMF_FD_76859 | JGI IMG/M metagenome (GOLD analysis project Ga0102590, IMG submission 76859) | Arabidopsis root microbial communities from the University of North Carolina, USA - plate scrape MF_Col_mMF | ecosystem: Host-associated > Plants > Roots > Endosphere | place: USA... | reverse complement strand
CTCTCGCCGATGAAAGCGGTTCTGTCTTCCGTCTCTTAATCTCCGGCACGAATGCTTTCAAGGCTTGCCGGAGGCGCGTTTGAAGAATCCCGGAAACCCCTCGCCGCATGCAACAGGTGAAAAGCGACAGCTGCAACTTCTGCGTGGAACAAATGGCGATTCCATGGTATTATTGTGACCGGAGGAAATGAGGAGGAGCAGGCCATGTCTGCCATTCTGCAATATTTCACGCTGTTCGACTTTTTCATCGGCGCAGCTCTCGTAGGCATATTCTGCTGCGGGCTGCTGGACCACGAGACGAACTGAACAGATCGTGCGCTCCCAGTAAAAGATTCTTGGCCGCTTGCTCGGCGCGCCGGAGAAATAGATTTCGGCGTCCAGTCGGATCAAGCCGGCACAGTCGATTGCGCCATTAACTCTATATCAACCATATTGTTGCGCCAATCGCGGCTTTCGATAGTTTGGCCGCATGCAAACATTCGCCATTCAATCGCCAGATATCGAAGCGCTTCACTACAATCCGGAAGCGCGGCTGCTGCTTGTGAAGTTCAAAGGCGGCGCCATCTGCAATTTCACGCGGATCTCGGCGCAGTCGCTGCAGCGACTGCTCGGCCCCGATGTGCAGATAGAGAACCAAACGGCAGAAGATGACGCCGACTATCTGGCGAGCCTGCGCAGCGGCGGATTGCGGGCGCTTTATTCCCTCACCGGCATCAAGCCAGCCCAATTCGATTTCGCCCAGGTTCCTTGCATCTGGTGATGCGGAACTGCCGAATCGATGCCGCGCCTCATTTATGAGGCGGATCGGATTTCTATGTCGGTGAAAATTTTTTGGAGGCCTCGCCCGGAATTGAACCGGGGTACAAGGATTTGCAGTCCTCTGCGTCACCACTCCGCCACGAGGCCTCACTGGTTCAAATTATCGAACCGTGGCGGTCGTTTAGAGCCATCCTAAAGAAATCGCAAGAGGGGTCATTCTGAATATGATCCTTTTTTCATTCTGAATAGCCGTTTCCAGAACGTTCTTCCACAGGCTTGACGTAAGGGCGCCTGAGGATGGATCAAGAGGCATGACGGAAGAGTACAAACCGAAATATCTCTGGAAGCCGACTTGGCCAGGCGAGAGCGGGCTAGACGGCAAACCGCTGCAAGATTTCCAAGGATGGGATGGGGAGACGCCGGTCGGCCGGATACGGCCTCACGAGCTGTAGGCTCGAACCCCTGATGCGGTAGCATGCAGATGAGCTCGAGAGCTTTATCAAGAGAAATGCGGAGCGGGTGAATGATTCGCCGCAGATGAAGACAGTGCGCACCAGAGCCCGCCGGAGCGTCGGGTCGGACTTTTCTGCTCCGTTCGAAGCTCGCCTGGCAGCAGCCAAAGTGACGAAGAAAAGATGACCGAGCCTCCCGCCTCATCGGCCGCAGTGCTTGACGGTTCCCTTGAAAGCCCTAGCTTCACCTCATCGTGTCTCCAGCGACCCGACCACGGATGTACCGGCGGTTGTTGTTGAGACAGATTGAGGAAGGTCGACTCCGATGGAGGTGTCGGCCTTTTTCTTTGCTTTTGGGCACGCCGATTGGTTGCAGCAGTGGAAATCACGCTCAACCTTGAATTACTCCTGCCAAGCCACGACACGTCATGCATATTTCGTGATTGGGTTAAGAGTCTTTCTAATGGCGGTGTGCGGACCTACTGAAGCCTGCGTTTCATATAGTTGATGTATTTGAAGCCGCAGTCGATTTTGCCAAAGAGCATGTTACCACCGGCATCGCGGTTGGAGCCTTCTTTCAAAGCACTTCTGACGTCCGCTCCCAGGCAGGCGCCCACTCCAAGTTCTGACTGGGCTTGGATCTAAACTGTCCTCTCGTCCCGAGATCACCGTCAAGCGATCTGTCATAGGCGGGATATAGCTCATTTGAGGCACGGTACTCGATCTCGGCAATTAGCGTCGGCTGCACCCAAACAAGGTTCTTGCGTCGCCCTACGTACTTTACCGGCGGCGTCTTGCGCTTGATCCGATCGAGCGTCTTCCTGAGATACTCGGCGCTGCGCTCGTTGAAGCCGGTCCCGACAGATCCAACGTAAACCCAGTCATCGCCTTCCGGGCTGCCGGCAGGAGACTGCCGATCCCCGATCGCGCCACCAGTGAATGTTCGTAGCCCACGACGATGAAGCTGTCGGATCGCGCCACTTCACCTTCACCCACTCGCCAAGTCGGCCTGATCGGTACGGGCTATCCTTGTATTTGGCGATTATGCCTTCGAGGCCATGTTCGCAGGCAGCGGCGAAAATCACGCGGCCATCGCCCTCGATCTCTTCCGAAAATCGGATGGCGCCGTCTTCGTGCTCTAGCAACGAACGAAGGAAGTAGCGGCGAGCTCCATGCTCCGGATGTCGTGCCCGTCGAAGTAGAGAAGATCGAAGGCGAACATGATCGCGTTGCCGGCCGGCAGTTTGCCACCGCGGCCACCAAGCGAGTTCTGCAGCCTGCCGAAATCAGGTCGCCCTTCCTCGTCGAGCACTACCGCTTCCCCGTCAAGGATGGCGGTACCGACGCCGAGGCGCTTGGCCGCATCCTCGATCCCTGGAAAACGATGCGCCGCTTGAAACCAACGAAACCGCAAACCGATGAGGGGGTCAGTTCTTCAATTCGGCAAGGGGGTCAATTCCTCGATTCGCTTGACAAGGAGCGCGAGACAGGGCTCGACGCGGTCAGGCATCGGACGAAAGGAAGTCGCGGCTGGGAAGGATCTCGCGGCTTTCGCGGTCGACTGCGAAGCGGCTTTTCTTCAGCAAGAAGGGGCTTGGGACGCGGAGATTTTGCCATCCCTCAAGTGAGCCACAGATTTTTGAAAATGCAATGACCGTAGTCTTGACGCTGCTGCCAAGTCTCGCCATCTGACTCGCAGCTCGGGCGGGAGCGAGATCCACAATCCCTCGACATCATGCGGCTGTCGGCAACCTCTTCAAGGAGAGGCGCTATGCGCATGGCTTACTACCCGTCAGACTTCATCGGTCACGAGATCCGCTATTTCTGCAACAAATGCCAGCGCAGCGGATCAATGGCCGCCGCGGACGCCCTCGCCCGCTACGGCACAAGGCGATGCCTGCTAAACCCCTCGGAGCCTTCCGGAACCCGGGGGGGGGTGATTGGTTTTCTGCTCAAAGGAGAACCGTGTCGACGGAAAACACCGATAGCAGCCCTAGCACCCTGAAGAACAAGCTCGCTGAACTAGACGCTATCTGGCGCGACACCGGTGATCCGACCGAAGATCAGCAATCAATGATCGAGGCATTTCGTTCAGGACAAATCGACGAGGAAGAGTTTCAACTGCATCTCTCGAAAGATCCGGTATTGGCCAACTGCGTTCTGGAGCTGTGCCGAGCGAGTAACGAGACGCCGAGAGAATGAGCCGGTCATGCGCTATATGGGGATGGTGCGGCCCGACGCTCACCCCTCACGTCGGGCCGCTAAGCTAGCGGTGTTGTCGAGGCAGCTACCTGCCCCGGCGCTAACTTATCCGTTGAGAGCTTACGGGCCGGCAATGTTAGCGGTCTATTAAATATGACATGCCATGGCACCTAAGTCGGAAATATCACCGGAGGCTCGTCCTACTAGTATGTTACAGTAAATTACTTGTTATTCCCAAGGTTGCGAGGATCATCGACCTTTCCTGCTACTTACACGAGCGGTGAGAAACGAAAGGGAGATGTTCCGATGCTTACGAAGCGTGATCTGCTTACCTCTGCCGCGATGGCAGGAATCGCCGCCACAACAGCCAGTTTCACTCCTGTCAGTGCGAAAAACAAAACCGAATGGCCCGACCTGCTGGAGGCGAAGGATATAGCCGAGCAGGGCTTCATCTACGGCCTGCCGCTGGTGATGAACTACGCCATCATGTACGAGTACGCGGTAGATCGGAATTCAGGGCAGTTCAAAGCGCCGTTCAACCAAATCAAGAACGAGCCCAACGTTTACACCTACAAAGATACAGCAATCGTCACACCGAACAGTGACACGCCCTATTCCTTCATCTGGATGGATTTGCGGGCAGAGCCGGTGGTACTGTCGGTGCCGGTGATCGACCCCAAGCGCTACTACTCGGTCATGCTCTGTGACGGCAATACCTACAACTACGGTTATATCGGCACCCGAGCCACAGGGAGCGATGCGGGCGATTACATGGTGGTTGGGCCTGGCTGGCAGGGCGACACCCCGGCGGGCATCAAGCAGGTGTTCCGTTCGAGCACAGAGTTTTCCCTCGCGGGCTATCGCACCCAGCTTTTTGGCCCGGATGATCTCGATAACGTCAAGAAGGTGCAGGCTGGCTATAAGGTGCAAATGCTATCGGCCTATCTGAAGCAGACGCCGCCGCCGGGCGCGTCAACCGTCGACTTCCCCAAGATCGACAAGGACCTCGTGAAGACCAACTTCTTCGATTATCTCGATTTCGCTCTGCAATTCGCGCCGGCGCAGAGCAATGAGAAGGAGATCCGCGCCAAGCTGGCGCGCATCGGTGTTGGTCCTGGCAAGACTTTCAACTTCAGAGACCTACCAGTGAAGCATAAGCTGGAGATGGGCCTTGGCATGAAGTTGGGCCAGCGGAAAGTCGACAAGGCTGTCGCCGATGCTGGTAAGGCGATTAATGGCTGGCGGGTTAGCGGTCTTCCCGGAGATAGCGCCCACTACAACGGCAACTGGTTAAAGCGTGCCGTCGCCGCTCAAGCGGGCATTTACGGCAATGATCCAGCGGAAGCGACCTATCCGTACACGCGCGTGGATAGCGATGGTCGGACGCTCGATGGAAGCAAACACAACTACACGATCACCTTCCCGGCAGAGCAACTCCCACCGGTGAACTCCTTCTGGTCGGTGACCATGTACGACGGCAAGAGCCAGCTCCTGATAAAGAACCCGATCAATCGGTACCTGATCAACTCGCCAATGTTGCCCGGCATGAAGAAGAACGAGGATGGTTCGCTCACCCTCTACATCCAGAAAGACAGTCCCGGTCCTGACAAGGAAACAAATTGGCTGCCTGCGCCGGATGACACGATCTATTTGGTGATGCGCCTGTACTGGCCAAAAACCGAAGCGCCATCAATCCTGCCGGCTGGAAAGGGCACTTGGCGACCGCCGGCGGTCGTGGCGCAGTAACTATCCCGATGCAGTGACCCAGTTCGGCGGAACTAAAGAGCGATTCCGCGTCACGGAATTGATGAAAGTTTCCCGGAGTTCCGCTCGCTCCCTCCTGCCGCTTTCCATATATCCCTCAACTCAAGCCCCGCTTGCCCCCGCGGGGCTTCCTTTCAATGATGGGACTGATAGAAAGCTCCATGGCGAAATGACGCGTCACGCCGACGCCTCCAGCGCGTCGCCAGCACCCTAACGAGGTTCTTGCGCCGGCCTTCAGATGGGCAAGTGCCCGTGGCCGCATCAGGTACGAAGAAGGCCAACTCTCGACTCTGATTCCCGCATCCGCCGCGGCGGGGATTTTTACGGGTTTGCCGCCAAAGCGCGTAGGTGGCCTCGAATAGTCGAACGAGCGAGGGTATAACTAGCTTGGAGGCCAAGAAAAAGCGTTTTGGCCATTCTGAATAGCCGAAACATCTCAATGAAATCAATGTCGATAAAAACGAGAAAAGTGCCTGAATTGAGAGCACTTATTGAGAATGTTCGTTGATTTTATTGGGAGTACCGTGGATTTGCAGTCCTCTGCGTCACCACTCCGCCACGAGGCCTCACAGGCTGTCATGTTAGCCGTGGCGAGCGTTTAGAATGATCGTAAGGAAATCGCAAGAGGGCTTTCCAAAAACATTTCCTGCAATTTCAAATTCCGGCCACATCCGGCGCATATAGAACAAGGACCGATCCAGTCTCGAAGGGCGCCGCGACGGCCGCACGCATAGCTGATGATAAAAGGCCCATTCTGCTGGAAATTCGCGCTCGGTTGAACAACAATTGAGCTAACAGCTGCTCAGACAGGCCTCCAGGCTATCTGAATTGCACAATACGCATATCTCAACGACTTTAGCCTATCAGTTATAGTCATCCCAGGAGGTGTGGTCTGCGATCGCGACAATGCCTTCACTTTCTTTATATTAGAGATCCCGAAATATATCCTCAAACATTAGTAACAAATTCTTAACTTGACTTTCAGAATCGTCATTCCATGCTGCCTACGGGAGAGACAGGAGCAGAGATGAATTGGGTGCCGTTGAATTCCAAACAGATCCGCGCCGTATCCTACGATCCAGAAACCCAGGTTCTTTTTGCCAAATTCGCCGGCGGCCGCCCAGTTCGGCATGTCGGGGTGCCACCGCATATCTATGACAATCTCGTCGAAACCAGCGATCCGGAATTTTATTACAAATATTATCTGGAGCCTTCGCGTATCCAGACCGGCTGGTGGCGGAAAGCCAACCTCAGTTCCAATGCGGTGAAGCTGCTGATAATTCTCGTCGGCGCACTCGTGATCACGGCGACGGCGCTTGAGGAAAATGGCGAGCTGCCAATCCACCTGTCGGAGATCACAGAGTCGGGCGCGACCTCTCCAGCCTCTGGCGAAAGGCCCGCCGTCTCTCCGCAGTGACGGAGCCCGCCACCACGCAACCCGCAGTGCGCCGCCGATTGCCGGCAGGCAGTTCAATCAGCCCGTCGTCGACATGGCCGCTTATGGCTTCCTTGGCGACTTTACACAGGGCGCTTTCGGCGATGCCACCAGACTGCAATGCGTCGCCGCCATCTGCGTGCTATCGGCAGGTCGTGGGATAAGACGAGGAAGCCCAGCGGCAGCATCCAGAACCCGAGAACAGGCAAAAAGCCCAAGACGCCGCCGAAAATGAGCAGAGCTCCGGTCGTCATGCGTGCGATACGCGAGCGCGGCATAGGCACGCGCAACGAGCCGAGAACCAGCTTGCCATCCCTGTGATCGATCCCGAAACGTTTTTCTCCGGCCTTTTTCGGCCCATTTTTCCTGCTAGTCATCCACAAAAGATGGGCTCAAGCGCCGCGAATACAAGCTGATTTCATTTTTTTGAAAAAACTGCTTGGCAAATCGGGAAAGCATTTGTATTACCCCGCTCACGCCGCGGCCAAGCGGTGATCCCTGGTAGCTCAGCGGTAGAGCATTCGACTGTTAATCGACAGGTCGCCGGTTCGAATCCGGCCCGGGGAGCCAGTTTCAGAGATAAGCGCCTGTTTTCGTAGAATATTCCGAAGCAGGCGCTTTCTCGATACCTCTCGCAGCAGTTTTCGCCGATCAGCCGATAAAATCTCGACGTCCGTCGCCGACATGCTGACAGCAGCCCTTTCGGCTATCGCACTTGCGCTCGCCCGAATTTTCGTCAAAATCCTGATTGCAGTGCGCGGGCTCCCGATATCAGCGCGCCTGTGCCCGAAATTTTCATTCATAAAGCAAAAAAAGAATTGCAGATCGCAAGGTGGTAGCGGCGCTCAGCCCGTCGCGCTTATCAGTCCAAATTTCCAGCCTATCTTCACGACGAGGATGCGACATGGATTTCGACGCATCGCAAGGCGACAGAAAATATCCGACCAGTCAGCAGGTGGGCGGGCTTGTTGAATGTTCGGACCTGCAGGTCGAGCTCCGGCGTTTCGATCCGGGCTGGCAGGTCGACCTTACGCTCGAATGCACGGAGATAGCCGTCCTTTTGTCGGGTCAGTCGAAGATCAGATGGACAGGCGACGGCCACCGGCGGGAGGCTATCGCCCGACCGGGCATTGCCTGGGTATGTCCAGCTGGCGTCAATGAGAGCGCTGTTGAGATTGTCGGCACCATGCCCGAGTCCCTGCACATCTTCCTGCCGCCATCACTCGTAGCCGAGAGTGCACTTTCAAACTTTGATATCGACCCGGCCAGGGCGCAAATCGCGTATGCGGGCGGCGTCCCCGATCCGGTAATCTTGCAACTGGGCGAGCTCTTTCGTGGCGTGCTGAATCGCAAACTGGAAGCAACGGACCGGCTGTTTCTCGATGGAATCCAGCTGGCGCTGGCGGCGCATTTGCTCGGGACCTATTCGTCCGCCCGCTGGCACCCGCCGACGCGGACACCCACCATCGATCCGAAGAGGCTGAGGCGCGTCCTCGATTTCATCGAGGCGCGCATCGCGGCGGAGATATCGCTGGAGGACCTTGCGGCCGAGGCCTGCCTCAGCCCCTTCCACTTTTCCCGCGTGTTTCGCGCCGCCACCGGCTTTGCGCCGCATCGCTATGTCACCGAGCGACGGATCGAGGCAGCCAAGGAGAAGCTGCGGCTCGCGCAGTCTTCGCTGGTGGAGATCGCCATCGATACCGGCTTCGGCTCGCAGGCAAACTTCACTCGTGTCTTCCGCAAGATGACGGGGCTGACGCCGGGCCAGTACCGCGCGCTTTTCACCTCATAAGCGACCCATCCACCTTCCTGAGGCGCCTGCCTGTTCCCCTTGCGCGTCCGTCAGGCGCAAGATTTGCACATAGTGCAGCAAGAGATGGAAATACGGCACGCGACTTCCAGCCTAAACCTGTCGCATCGAACGGGGCCGCCCTGAACGATGAGAGGAGACAGGGACATGATCACCATCGAAGAGGCCCGCAGAGTCATCGCTGCCGGTGAGGCGCGGGCAAGGGAAATCGGCGTTCCCGCCAATATCGCAGTCCTCGATGCGGGCGCCCACATAAAGGCGTTTGCACGCATGGACGGCGCCCTGCTCGGCTCCATCGACATCGCCGTCAACAAGGCCCGGACGGCCGCGCTGTTTTCCATGCCCACGGAAACGATCGGCGAATTCTGCAAACCCGGCGGCACATCGTTCGGGTTGGAGCAGACCAATGGCGGCCTCGTCGTCTTCGCTGGCGGCATCCCCCTTACCGATGGACGCAACATCGTGATCGGCGCCGTCGGCGTGTCCGGAGGGGCAGTCGCCCAGGACCTCGACATTGCCCAGGCTGCAGCAGCCGCCATCGCCGGCTGAACTATTTTCAACCCCAAGCGCATCGAAGGAAGTCATCATGACGAAGACCATTCTCATCACTGGCGCAGGCTCAGGCTTCGGCAAGGCTGCCGCCCTCGGCATGGCCAGGAACGGCCACACCATCATCGCGACGGCGCAGGTCTCCTCGCAGGTCACGCCGCTGCGCGAAGAAGCCGCCGCCCTCGGCCTGGAAAACTTCCACGTCGAACGCCTCGACCTCACCGACCCCTACGATATCAAGCAGGCGCAACGTTGGGATTTTGACGTTCTCTGGAACAATGCCGGCATGGGCGAAGCCGGTCCGGTCTGGGAAATCCCGGTCGAGCTCGTGCGCAAGAACTACGAAGTCAACGTCTTCCTGCCGCTGGTACTGACCCAGGGCGTCGTTCAGCGCTGGATCCGCGAAGGCAAGAACCATGGCAAGAAGGTGGTCTTCACCTCCTCGATGGGCGGCCTTTTCACTCCGGCCAACTGGGGGACCTATGTCTCTACCAAGCACGCTCTGGAATCGATCGCCGAAGCGCTGCAGCAGGAACTCGGCCCCTACGGCATCAAGATCCAGACGATCAATCCGGGTGCCTATTACACCGGCTACAACGAAACGATGGCCGACAATCCGTTCCGCTGGCTCGATGACAGCAAGAACTTTACCAAGCGGGCCGAACTGCGCAGCGGCTTCGACGACTTCTTTGCCACCCCCGAAGGTAAGATGGACCCGGCGGAAATGATCGAGCGGATGATCGAGATCGTCCCGGCCGATACCGGCAAGTTCCGCAACGTCGTCCCGAAGGTCATCGAGGACATGCTTAAGGAGCATCAGCTCAAGGCCTGGGAAAACCGGATCTAAGCAGATCATCGGCGGCAAACGCCGCAAGCGGCACCTCCTAGGGGGTGCCGCGTCGTCGATCCAACTCAGGAGGAAGCCATGTCCATCACCACAAGCGCAACGCTCCACAGCCCGGCACCCTTTGTTCGTCGTATCTTCAACGCTGCCCTCGGCATCGCAGCCGCGATCCTGGCCCTGATCGGGCTCGAAACCCGCGCCGCCTCGCAGACGCTCACCGAAACCGAGCGTCGCAACAAGGCGGCCGTCGAGGCCGGCTTTGAGGCATGGGCATCAGGTACAGGCAGCCCTTACGACCTTCTCGCCGACGACGCCCGCTGGACGATCGAGGGCTATTCGCTGGCATCGAAGACCTATCCGAGCCGCGAGGCGTTCCTGCGCGAGGTGATCCGGCCGTTCAACGCCCGCATGAAGGCCCCGCTGAAACCCGTGATCCGCAACGTCTATGCCGACGGCGACACCGTGATCGTCTTTTTCGATGCCCGCGGCATCGCCCGGGACGGGAAACCTTACGTCAATACCTATGCCTGGTTCCTCGACATGCGCGACGACCGTATCGTACGTGCCTCGGCCTTCTTCGATTCCGTCGCGTTCAACGAGTTCTGGACGCGTGTGACGCCTTCAGAATAGGTATCAGGGACTTGATCTCGCTCAAACGACGCGCGCCGAAGCAGACGTAATCTCCGTTCACAGCCAACGGAGATCCCCATGCCAACAGAGACCATCATTATCGTTAGTGGCGTTGTCGCAGCCTTTGCGCTTTTCGCAGCCGGCCTCGCCTTTACGAGCATCACTTCCAGCAAATAGGCGGAAAGCAATCGTCCGGCTCAGAAACCGCGTCAGCAGCAGACACCGTCGCCGACAAACAAAGACGCCCCGGAAACCAGGGCGTCTTTTTTGATTCAAAATCGGATTGTTGTTCCCGCGCGAACTTACGCAGACGGCTGCTTGGTCTTGCGGAGATAAGGCAGAACCGTATCGAAGGAGCCGAAGCGGGCGATGGCGTCTTCGTTGGAGACGGCGGCGGTGATGATGACGTCGTCGCCCTGGTTCCAGTTGGCGGGCGTCGCAACCTGGTGCTTGGCGGTCAGCTGGATGGAGTCGATGGCGCGCAGGATCTCGTTGAAATTGCGGCCCGTCGTCATCGGGTAAGTGAGGATCAGCTTGATCTTCTTGTCCGGGCCGATGACGAAGACGGAGCGCACGGTGGCGTTGTCGGCTGGCGTGCGGCCTTCGGAACTTTCACCGGCACCGGCCGGCAGCATGTCATAGAGCTTGGCGACTTTGAGGTCCTTGTCGCCGATCAGCGGATATTCGACATCGAAGCCGGTCGCCGTCTTGATGTCGTTCTTCCACTTGCCGTGGCTTTCGACCGGATCGACGGAAATGCCGATGATCTTGACGCCGCGCTTCTTGAACTCGCCCTCGAGGCCGGCCATGGTGCCGAGCTCGGTTGTGCAAACCGGCGTAAAGTTCTTCGGATGCGAGAAGAGAACGGCCCATCCGTTGCCGATCCAGTCATGGAACTGAACGGGGCCCTGGGTGGTGTCGGCGGTGAAATCGGGAGCAATATCGTTGATACGTAGGCTCATGGTCGGCCCTCCAATTGCGGATCGTTAAATCTGAGCACTCACAGGCAGTTCTGCGTGCAGATGACTATCTACAGACCTGCGCCGAGCGCGGTCAAACGAAAGCCTTCCTCGAATGGGCCAGCGGCGGAATATTTATTTCCAGCTCCAAAGATGACCTGACATTGGACTACCGGCATCATGCACGCAAAAAGGCAGCGGCGCGCGCGCAAATCGATGCTTTTCGCATGCCGCGTTATTCCCTACTCACTATCGAAGAATGACAAAGAGGGAAGCGGCGATGGCGATACCATTCTATTGGAATGAACTGAACACTTATGATTTTGCCGCTCTTTCCGCCGATACGACCATCGCCATCCTGCCGATCGCTTCGACAGAGCAACACGGTCCGCATCTGCCCATAGCAACCGATGTGGCGATCGCCAACGGCATGCTGGCGGAACTGCGCCGGCAACGGCCCGACGACCTCGATATCCTTGTCTTGCCAACCCAGGAAATCGGCAAGGCCAATGAGCATGTCTATGGTCCAGGCACGCTTTCCCTCGGCGCCGAGCTGCTGATCCCCGTCTGGACGGCGATTGGCGCGAAGGTGGCGGAGGCCGGGCTGCGCAAGCTCGTCATCGTCAACTCGCATGGTGGCAATGTCGATATCATGAGCATCGTCGCGCGCGAGTTGCGCGTGCGCTACCGGATGGCCGTCGTTTCCACACAATGGGGCCGCTTCGGCAATCCTGACGGCATGATCAGCGAGCACGAGACACGCTACGGCATTCATGGCGGCGAGGTGGAAACCTCGCTGATGCTGCATTTCCGGCCGGAACTGGTGCGGATGGAGAAGGCTGAGAATTTCACATCGAAGGCTGAATGGATGCGCGAGCAATCGCAGTATATCCAGCCGCTGCCGCCGCATTCGCTCGCCTGGATCGCGCACGATCTCAATCCGAACGGGGTTGTCGGCGACGCCTCGAAGGGAACGGCCGAAAAGGGTGAAGCGATCTGCCGCCATCAGGTGAAGGGCTTTATTGAGCTTCTCCGTGACCTCATGCGCTATCCGCTCTCCAACCTCTATTCGCGATAGTCAGGCAACGACAGGACGCTCGAGCGGGATGTGTCCCTTGGCCTGCAGTTCCTGAACAAGGCCGGCAAGCTCGGCCAGCAAGTATTCAACGAAGAGGCTGGTGGCGGAATCGAGCGGCGCCCGGGCACGGGCAAAGAGCTTCATCGGCTGATGGCGGCTGTGCGGCTCGGCAATCGGGCGGAATACCAGTTCGCCCTGGCGGCATTCGGTGATGACATCAAGCGGGTTCAGCATGGAGAGCCCTGCCCCGCATCTGACCAGTTTCTTCAGCATTTCCGAAGCATTGGTCTCCAGAACCGGCTCGACAGGAATATCTAGCCTGGCCATTGCGAGGTTGATGACCTCACGCAGGCTGGTGCCCTGCTGCGCAAGCACAAGCCGCTCCTGCACCACGTCGGCAAGGCTGATCGGACCGGGCCCGATCAAGGGATGGCCAGGCGGCAGGACGACGCCGATCGGGATATCGAAATTGCCGAGCGTGCGGATGCCGGGTGTGGCCTGAATATTGAAGCCGAGGCCGATATCCACCTCACCCGACAGAACCGGATTGACGGTCATTGTGCCGGCATCGTTGCGCAGATGGATGAAAACGCGCGGATGCTCGGACTGGAAGCGGGCGATGATTTCCGGCAACGGTCCCGCGGCAAGACCGACCGTCGTCACCAGCCGCACCTTGCCGGCCTGCTGCATCTTCAGGCTTTTGATGCGACCTTCCAGCCGCTCGTAATTCTTCAGAACCTCTCTGATATGCTCGATGCAGAGTTCGCCGGCGGCCGTCAGCCGCAAGCCGCGCGGCAGGCGCTCGAAGAGCGGCGCACCCATTTCCTCTTCCAGAGCCAGTATCTGCCGGTTGATCGCCGAAGAAGCGACGTTGAGACGCGCGGCAGCCTTCCGGATCGAGCCGGTGCGGGCGATCTCGTTGATGTACAGAAGCTTTCTGGAGTGCAGCATCGAGACCTCGTTGCATCGTTTTTAAGCATGGCGCCCAAATTAGGCACAGACATCAGGTGAGATGCCAAAAAGGCATCGTTGCGCACGAATTTTGATGCTTTTCAAAGAGCGAAGCAATCGCTCAAATGAAGAAAATCGGGGGCCGAAAACGAGCTTCCAAGGCACCAGAAGGGGAACGCCGCCATGTCCAACAGATTGAAAACATCCGTATTTTCTGCCCTTCTTGGGCTTGGCGGCATGCTTGTCGCCAGTGCACCGGGCCATGCGCTCGACAAGGTCAGCTATGGCACCAACTGGCTGGCACAGGCAGAGCATGGCGGCTTCTATCAGGCAGTCGCCGACGGAACCTATGCAAAATACGGCCTTGATGTCTCTATCGTGCAGGGCGGGCCGAATGCCGCCAACAACGCGCTGCTGATCTCCGGCAAGATCGACTTCTACATGGGCGGGCCGCAGGGCGAAATCTCCGCCGTCGAACAGGGTATTCCGCTTGTCGACGTTGCCGCGATCTTTCAGAAGGACCCGCAGATCCTGATCGCTCATCCTGACGTCGGCATCGACAAGTTCGGGGATCTTGCGAAACTGAAGAGCCTGTTCCTCAGCAAGGATGGCTACCTCACCTATTTCGAGTGGATGAAAGCAAATTTTCCGGGGTTCAAGGACGAGCAGTACAAGCCCTACAACTTCAATCCAGGCCCGTTTCTTGCCGACAAGCAATCCGCCCAGCAGGGCTACCTGACCTCGGAGCCTTACGAGATCCAGAATCAGACCGGCTGGGAGCCGAAGGTCTTCCTGCTCGCCGACAACGGCTATTCGCCCTATTCGACGATGATCACCACGACCCAGCAGATGGTCGATACCAAGCCTGACGTCGTGCAGCGCTTCGTCGATGCCTCTATCGAGGGCTGGTACAGCTATCTCTACGGCGACAACAGCAAGGCCAATGCGCTGATCAAGAAGGACAATCCGGAAATGACGGATGGCCAGATCGCCTATTCGATCGCCAAGATGAAGGAATACGGCATCATCGAGTCCGGTGACGGCCTGGACAAGGGCATCGGCTGCATTACCGACGCTCACTACAAGAAGTTCTTCGACGAAATGGTGGCGATCAAGGTCTTCAAGCCTGAGACCGACTATACCAAAGCCTTTACGACGAAATTCGTCTGCAAGAACGTCGGCGCGTCGCTGAAGAAATAAGCCTCCCAAGGCGGGCCTGTCGCCACCCGGCGGCGGGCCGCATCCCCTTCGATAAAAGAGCGAGAGAATGTCCCTAGCGGAAACCAAGGCGGCGCCTTCGAAGGAGACTCGCAAGCGGCCGCTGGTCGTCATGCAGTCGGTCTCGAAGGTCTTTTCCAGCGGCACGATCGCGCTTTCGGGCATGTCGCTGACGGTCGAGAGCGGCGAATTCATCAGCCTTCTCGGCCCTTCCGGCTGCGGTAAATCCACGGCACTGCGCATCATCGCCGGTCTCGGCGACGCCACGTCGGGCAAAATCGACTGGCCAAGTTCGCGCATCAATTCGCAGGGCCTGCCGGAGGGCGATATCGGCTTCGTCTTCCAGGAACCGACGCTGATGCCATGGAAGACCGTGTTCGGCAATGTCTACCTACCACTGAAACTGCGCGGCGTTTCCAAGGCGCAGGCCAGGGATCGGATCACGGAGGTCCTTGCGACCGTCGGCCTGCAGGATTTCGCCGATGCCTATCCGCGGGAACTCTCCGGCGGCATGAAGATGCGTGTGTCGATTGCCCGCGCGCTGGTGACCAATCCAAAACTGCTGCTGATGGATGAGCCTTTTGCAGCGCTCGACGAAATCACGCGCCAGAAGCTCAATGACGACGTTCTGCGGCTGTGGAAAGCGACGGGCATCACCGTGATCTTCGTGACGCATTCCGTCTTCGAGTCTGCCTATCTTTCCAACCGCATCGTGGTGATGAAGGCGCGGCCGGGCCGCGTCCATGCGGATTTTCCGCTGACAACAAGCCTTGAGCGGGATTCGCATTACCGGACCTCGGAAGAATACCGTCGGGCCTGCGAGACGGCATCGCGTTCGCTGATCGAGGCGATAGGCGGGACGGAGGAACATTGATGAGCGTCGAGAGCATCGAAACAAGCGAGACCGCGCCCCTGTCCGTTCCCAATCCGATCAACGCAAAGAGGCGCGATCTGGCGCTTCGCATCGCTGTGCCTTTTCTGGTGATCGGCCTGCTGATCGTCATCTGGGAGTTCTACGTCGTGCTCTCGGGTGTTCCGCCCTATATCCTGCCCGGCCCTGGCGCTGTCGCAGCGGCCTTCATCAACGATTGGGGCACACTTGCCCCTGCCCTCTGGGTCACCACGCAGATCACCTTGATATCGCTTGTCCTGGCACTGATAGGGGGCGTGGGATTTGCGATCTTCCTGGTGCAATCGCGCTGGATCGAAATCGCCTTCTATCCGCTCGCCGTCATCCTGCAGGTCACACCGATCGTGGCGATCTCACCGCTGATCCTGATCTACGCGCCGTCGACGCAGGTGGCGCTCCTGATCTGCGCCTTCCTCGTCGCCTTTTTCCCGATCCTGTCCAACATGGTCCAGGGTCTGAAGAGTGTCGATCATAATCTCATCAACCTCTTCGAACTCTACGGCGCCTCGCGCTGGCAGACGCTGATCTACCTGAAGATCCCGGCCGCCCAGCCCTATTTCATGACCGGGCTTCGCATCGGCGGCGGCCTAGCGCTGATTGCCGCCGTGGTTGCCGAATTCGCCGCAGGTTCGGCGGGTGCCGGTTCCGGCCTCGCGTTCCGTCTGCTGGAATCGCAATATCGCATGAACATTCCCCGCCTTTTTGCCGCGCTCTTCATGCTGTCGATGCTCGGCGTCGCGATCTTTGCCATTACCTCCTTCATTTCATGGCTCAGCCTGCATCGCTGGCATGAGAGCAGCCTGAAGCGGGAAAATTGATGACCTATTCCTTCATGTCTCCCCCGAATGCCGGCCGTTTCGTGCTCGCCAACGCAACGCTTCCGGCTGTCGCCATCAGCGGCTTTGCTGCCGTCGCCAATGAAGGCCTCGTCAAGGCGGATATCGTGATCGCCGACGGTCTCATCTCGGCAATCCTGCCTCCCGGAACAGCGCCGGCCGAATTCGCCAAGTCCGACATGCGGGAAGGCATGGTGTGGCCTTGCTTTGCAGATATCCATACGCATCTGGACAAGGGCCATATCTGGCCGCGCAAGCCCAATCCCGACGGAACCTTCATGGGTGCGCTGGAGGCGGTCGGCCGGGACCGCGAGGCGAACTGGTCGGCGGCGGATGTGCGCAAGCGCATGGAATTTTCGCTGCGTTCAGCCTATGCGCACGGCACCGGGCTCATCCGCACGCATCTGGATTCGCTGGCACCACAGCACCGTATCTCCTTCGAGGTCTTTGCCGAGATCCGGGAGGAATGGAAAGACAAGATTGCCTTGCAGGCGGTCGCTCTCTTCCCGCTGGACAACATGGTCGACGAGGCTTTTTTCGCTGATCTCGTTGCTGTCGTAAAGGACAAGGGTGGGCTGCTTGGCGGTGTCACCAAGATGGGACCAGCGCTCGACTGGCAGCTCGATACGCTTTTGCGCGCCGCGGCGGAGAACGGCCTCGATGTCGATCTGCATGTCGACGAGACCGACGACCCTGGCGCAGAAACATTGAAGGCGATCGCCGAAGCCGTTCTGCGCAACCGGTTCGAAGGCAAGGTGACGGCAGGCCATTGCTGCTCGCTGGCGCGGCAGGATGACGATACCGCGCAACGGACGGTCGAACTGGTTCAAAAGGCCGGGGTTTCGGTCATCTCGCTGCCGATGTGCAACATGTACCTGCAGGATCGCTATCCCGGCCGCACGCCGCGCTGGCGCGGTGTCACGCTGTTCAAGGAACTGGCGGCTGCCGGTGTCGAGACGGCTGTCTCCTCCGACAATACACGCGATCCCTTCTACGCCTATGGCGATCTCGATCCGGTCGAAGTGTTTCGTGAGGCAGTGCGCATCCTGCATCTCGATCATCCGCTCGACACCGCGGCACGCGTCGTCACGACGTCACCGGCCAAGATTGCCGGCAGGCCGCAGATGAGCCGCATTGCCGTCGGCAGCCCCGCCGATCTCGTGCTCTTCAGCGCCAGGCGCTGGAGCGAATTCCTTTCCCGTCCGCAGTCTGACCGCGTCGTGCTTCGTCGCGGCAAGGTGATCGACCGCAGCCTGCCGGATTACCGTGAACTCGATAGCGTCGTTGGAGCCTGACATGGCCGATTATCAGAAGATCAAAAAAGAACTCGAAGGTATCGCGATCGAGGACAATCCGGCGCTCGTTCGCCAGAAGAGCCGCGACTTCTACTGGTATTCGCCAATCCTGAAGGCGCAGCTCGATAATGTGACGGCCGATATCGTCGTCACGCCGAAAAACGAGGCCGAAGTCATCCAGACGCTAAAGGTCGCCTTCGCCCATGGCGTGCCCGTCACCCCGCGCGGCGCCGGCACGGGCAATTACGGTCAGGCCATGCCGCTCTCAGGCGGCATCGTGCTCAACCTCGCCGCCATGGACAAGATCAAGGAAATCCATCCCGGCCGCGTCATCTGCGAACCCGGCATCGTGATTGCCCAACTCGACAAGCAGACCAAGGCGCATTCCGGCCAGGAGTTGCGCTTCCATCCCTCGACCGCCCAAACGGCGACGGTCGGCGGCTTCATTGCCGGCGGGTCCGGCGGTGTCGGCTCGATCACCTGGGGCGGCTTGCGCGATCTCGGCAATATCCTGCGCCTGCGGGTCGTGACCATGGAGGCGGAGCCGCGGGTGCTCGATCTCACCGGCTGGGACCTGCAGAAGGTCAGCCATGCCTATGGCACCAACGGCATCATCACGGAAATCGAGATGCCGCTCGCGCCCGCCTATGACTGGGTGGATGTGCTGGTCGGCTATGATGACTTCATGGATGCAGTGCGCTTCTCCGATGCGCTGGCGAAATGCAACGGCATTCTCGTCAAGGAAATCGCGCCGATCGCGGCCCCTATCCCCCATGACTATTTCACCCGCCATAAGCCCTATATCCGCCAGGGCCAGTCGATCGTCGTGCTGATGATCGCGCCGCATTCCATGGATGCTTTCCTGGCTTTCACGGCAGCGCAGAAGGGCGAAATCATGTTCCGCTCCGATAAGGTCGAGAGCATGCGTGGCATTCCGCACGCCTATGAGCTAGCCTGGAACCATACAACGCTGCGTGCGCTCAAGGTCGATCCCACCTTCACCTATCTGCAGGTGCAGTATCCGGGACCGGATCATGTGGCCAAGGTGAAAAAGATGGTGGAGATCTTCGGCGATGAGGTGCCGGGTCATCTCGAATTCATCAAGTTCGATGGGCAGATCCAGTGCTCGGGCCTGCCGCTGGTACGCTATACGACAGAGGAGCGGCTGGAAGAGATCATCAAGATCCATCAGGATCATGGCTGCCCGATCTTCAACCCGCACCGCTATACGCTCGAAGAGGGCGGCATGAAGCGCACCGACAAGGTGCAGCTCGCCTTCAAGCATGAGACTGATCCGAAGGGGCTGCTCAATCCTGGCAAGATGATCGCCTGGGAGAATCCCAATTTCGATTTCGATGCCGGCAAGAACTACCTTTTCCCGGGCCTTGCCGCCGTCATGGAGGCTTCATGAGGGTTCTTGTCCTCCACTCGCACCCGGTCGAGGAAAGCTACGGCAAGGCGCTCTACAGACAAACCCTGGAGAGCCTCGCCAAGGCCGGGCACGATGTGGATGCCTGCGATCTCTATGCGGAGAATTTCGATCCCGTCCTGTCGCAACATGATCGGCTCGTCTACCACGACTATCCCGACAATATTTCGCTGGTGAAACCCTATGTCGACAGGCTGAAGCAGGCCGAGGCGCTGGTCATCTGCACACCGGTCTGGAATTTCGGCTTCCCGGCGATCCTGAAAGGTTATTTCGACCGGGTCTGGCTTCCCGGCGTTTCCTTCGCGCTCGTGAACGGCAAGGTCGAATCCCGCCTGCGGCATATCAAGAAGCTTGGGGCGGTGCTGACCTATGGCGCGACACCTTTCCGCGCCTTCGTTGCCGGCAATCCGCCAAAGAAGATCGTGAAGCGTGTCTTGCGGGCGCAGATCGACCCGTTCAAGCCGGTTACCTTTCTCGCCCATTACGACATGAACAACTGCACCCCCGAGACACGGGCAGCGTTCCTGGCGAAAGTGAAGGACGCGATGGAGCGATTCTAGGGGGGCTTGCATCGGTACACCTAACCGGGCGCACCCCGCATGGTGGTCAATCTCTTCGGCGCCGATATCGGCCAGCATGCGCGCACCGCCATGGGCGCGGCTGCCGCGCGGGTGAGCCGCCCCGTCGTAATCGCCGCGGAGCTTGCGATCAAATCCTAGAAAACCTTCGCCGCCGTTACTTCCACTTCCACCAGGAATTCCGGCCGTGTAAAGCCGTTGATGATAATGAGCGTCGAAACGGGTTTCGGGTCGAGCGTGAAGCGGTCGCGCACCGCCATATAGGCTGGGAAGTCTTCCCGTTTCGTCACGAAGCCGGAAATGCGGATGACATCAGCAAAGCTCATCTCGGCCTCGGCGAGGATCGCCTTGATTGCTTCGAAGCAGAGCTCGGCCTGGGCCGTCACATCCTCAGGAATCTTTTCATCGAGGCCGATGCCGAGCTGACCTGACGTGACCAGCAAGGATGCGCCCGGTGATATGAGCAGACCGTGATTGTAATTTCCGAAGGGACGGCGGACGGATGGCGGGTTGAAAATCTTCTTCATGAAAAACCCTCGCTATAGACAGAGATTTATAGCGAGGTTTTCCGTCGCATTCCAAGCACTTGCTTGCGATAGATCTCAAAAATCGAGGGATTGCTGGGCAGGAGGCGGTGGACCGACATGCACGCCTTCGAGCTCCAGCATGCGAAGCTTGGAAGTCGAACCGCCAGGCGCCGAAAAGCCACCGATCTTTCCGCCTGCCGCCAGCACACGATGGCAGGGAATGATGAGCGCGACAGGGTTCTTTGCCATCGCCTGGCCTACGTCGCGCGCTGCCTCCGGTCCCACCCCGAGCTCCTTCGCCAGGGTGCCGTAGGTCGTCGTGCGACCCCAACCGATACGGCGCGCGGCGGTATAGATATCGCGGAAGAATGCGTCCTGGCCGTCAAGGTCAACGGCGACAGTGGAGAAGTCGATTTCTTCGCCTTCGAAGTAACGCTTTACCGCAGCAACAGCGTCCAAAATCTGCGGCGTCGGCTTGCCCGGTTCGGCAGCCGGCAGACGGCGCAGCAACAATCGTTCTGTCGAATCGGCGCTTTTCGTGGGCAGCTGGAACCGCGTCACGCCGGCATCGCTCCAGGCGATGCCGCAAAAGCCGCCTACGGTTTCAAAGATCAGGTATTGATGCACTTTCTGAGCCATGGTGAAGCCCTCACATTCCATCAGGTATCAGAATCGTATCGCGAGGGTGCAAGTTCAACCCGTTTCTTGCGCGTGTCCCGATAAAATGTCAGGCCGATGCCGCGGTCGTGGCATGTGGGGATATCTGTGGTCTCTTTGCCTTCGCCTTGCCTTTCACCACATCAAACAGCGTATAGCCGCCGGTCCAGCGGCCAAAACCGCTGGCGATATTGATATGGCCTGCAAGCCCGATATTGCGAACTTCGGTTTTCCAGAGGCGGGTGTAGAAGCTCAGACGGTCGAGCGACATGTATTTGTCGTCGAGACTGCCGACGGTGAGGCTCGGAAAGGGAAGCGGGGTAGTCGGCATGGGGCCGAAAGCGAGCGAGCCGGGATGCAGCCTTTCGGTGGCCGGCAAATCGCAAGGGGCAACCAGAAGCGCTCCCTTGATCCTGCGTGCCACTGGCCGGTCGGCGAGCCTCGCCGTCAGGATGCAGCCGAGGCTATGGGCAATGATATAGGCCTCTCCAGCTTCCAGCAGTACCTGCTCCAGGCGCTCCATCCAGCGGTCCAGACGAGCATGATTCCAGTCGTCCTGGCGGACCAGCCGGCTCTGCGGCACATCATCAAGCCAAAAGTGCTGCCAATGCCCCTCGTCGGAACCGAACAGACCCGGCACGATCAGGATTTTCGTCATTGCTGTCTCCTGGCGCAGGCGCAGCAGACTGCTGCAACGCATCTCCGCCAGAATTATCCATAAATTTTATGGACTAAAGAAATGAAGCTCCAAAACCCGGAAGAAAGCTGGAAAATCCATCGCCGAATCAGAAATTGCTGCTCGACGAAAAAGTCGCCAGGTCGCAGGATATTCTGAGGCCGATGGCATCGTGGCAGCCTGTGCTCTCGCCCGCAGCCATTTCTCGCCCGGCAAAAAGCTGAATGCTTTCGACGCGGACGGGGCCGGCAGACCAGAGCAACGGGCGGTTGACGTCGATGGCGGCAACCCGCTGCTCGGTGGCCTTTACGACGGTGGAAGCGAGCGCCATGCCGCCCACGGTCAAGGCGAGAGCAAGTACCATCTGAAGGCAGAGATCGCCTGCCTCGCGCAGTGAAATGAACATGGCGGCCTCATGCCGTAAACGGGGATTCACTGCGCAGGTAAGGCAAGGAAGGGCGGAGGCAAAGCGGCTTTCGCGGTTAAGGTTTACGCGTAACCATCGCAATCACTTCAACCGCGCCGCTTAAATTTCGGAACAAGCAATTGCCTCGCGGGTTAGGCACATGTCACCAAAGATGAAAATCGAAGGAGGATAGCTCCCATGCGTAAATCCCTTATCGCCGCTTCGTTGCTTGCCATCGGCATGGCTTCGTCGGCATTTGCCCAGTCCAATCCCGACACTATCGGCCCGACCAACGGCGGCTCCACGGACCCGGGCTCGGGCAATTACTCCTCGGACTATACGAGTGACAGCAACGGCATTCATCCGGTTCCCTCAAGCGCGGTCGATCCGGCCACGACACAGAGCATCGGCGGCCAGGCCATCGATTGCCCCGGCATGGCGCAGCAGAACACGGGTGTCGATACGCGCGGCGGCGAAAGCGGCGCTTCGATCAGTGAGGCATGCCGCGAATACGACAACTGATCGGGCAAAGACCCGTTCGTTGAGAGAGGCCGGCTCGACCGGCCTTTTTCATGCGTGCTTCATGAAACTCCTGATCCGATTGCCCCGTACTTCCGTAACAGACAGGAGAGGCAGGACAGGGAGCAGCCATTGGCACGGGATATTGTTGCAAGACCGGTGATCGTGTGGTTTCGCAAGGATCTGCGCCTTGACGACAACAGGGCACTTCAGGCGGCATGCGCATCGGGGCGGCCGGTTATTCCACTTTATATTCGCGAATACGGGGAAGACGGCACCGGGCCACTCGGTTCGGCTCAGGCATGGTGGCTGCACCATTCGCTGCATGCGCTCGATGGCGCCCTTAGAAAACGTGACGGCAAGCTCGTCCTAGCCAGCGGCCATGCCCGAAACGTGCTGGGCGACTTCATCAGGCGAAGCGGTGCGGAAGCGGTATTCTGGAACCGTCGCTACGATCCGCCCGGCATTGCGATCGACACGCGCCTCAAGCATGAACTCGAAAAGCAGGCAATCGAGGTGCGCAGCTTCGGCGGCCAGCTCCTGCATGAACCGACGAAACTCAAGACATCAGGCGGCACGCCCTATCGCGTCTATACGCCGTTCTGGCGGGCACTCGAAGAAGATGGAGAGCCGGAAGCGCCTGTCGACATGCCTCAACGCTTCCGCTTCCCCAAAGAGTTTCCCGCATCTGAAACGCTTGCCTCTTTCAAGTTTCTGCCACGCAAGCCGAACTGGGCGAAGTCCTTCCCCGACATGTGGACGCCGGGGGAAGCCGCTGCCCACCAAAAGCTCCGGGAGTTCGTCGAAAACGCTCTTCCGGGTTACTCGGCTGACCGGGATTTCCCCGGCAAGGCGGCAACGTCCCTGCTCTCTCCGCATCTGGCACTCGGCGAGATTTCGCCGGCGCGTATCTGGGAGGCGACAAAGGGCCTCTCCCGCAGCATCCCATCCGACGATATCGTGCGCTTTCGCAAGGAACTGGCATGGCGGGAGTTTTCCTACCACCTGCTCTTCCATTTTCCCAAACTTGCAAGCGCCAACTGGAACGACAGTTTCGACGGTTTCGGCTGGCGACAGGATGAAGACGGATTCCATGCCTGGTGCAACGGCCAGACGGGCTATCCCATCATCGACGCAGGCATGCGCCAGCTTTGGCGCCATGGCTGGATGCATAACCGCGTCCGGATGATCACAGCCTCGTTTCTCATCAAGGACCTGCTGGTCGACTGGCGTCGAGGCGAAGCCTGGTTCCGCGATACGCTCGTCGATGCGGACCCGGCCAACAATGCGGCCAGCTGGCAATGGGTGGCAGGTTCAGGCGCCGATGCCTCTCCCTTCTTCCGCATCTTCAACCCGGTTCTGCAGGGCGAAAAATTCGATGCGGACGGCAGCTATATCAGGCAGTTCGTGCCCGAGCTCGAAAATCTGGAGGACAAATGTATCCACCGGCCGTTCGAGGCACCCGCGAGCGTGCTTGAAAAAGCCGGTATCACGCTTGGCGAAACCTATCCCCAACCCATCGTCGATCATGCCACGGCGCGCCGGCGGGCGCTGAAGGTCTATAACGCGATAAAGGATGCAGCATGAACGCGCATGTTCCTTCGCTGCCACGCCGGCTCAAGGTCGCGGTCATAGGATCGGGCATATCGGGTGCATCGGCTGCCTGGGCGCTCAATCCTGTTCATGACGTGACGCTTTATGAGAAGGATGTCCGGCCGGGCGGCCATACGGCAACGGTCGATGTCGATTATGACGGGTTGAGCATTCCAGTCGACACCGGCTTCATCGTCTACAACGAGCACAATTATCCCAATCTGACCGCGCTCTTTGCGGAACTCGGCGTCGCCACGCATGCCAGCGACATGAGCTTTTCGCTGTCGCTCGATCAGGGCAGGCTGGAGTGGAGCGGCGGCGGGCTCTCGTCGATATTCGCGCAAAAGCGCAATCTGCTGAGCCCTTCCTTTCTCTGGATGATCCGCGAGATCCTGCGCTTCAACCGGACCTGCCTGGAAGATCGGGCAGCCGGGCATCTCGCCTCGCGCTCGATCGGCGATTATCTCGACTGGCGCGGCTTCTCGCCCGGTTTCACCAACAACTATCTGGTGCCCATGGCGGCGGCGATCTGGTCGACGCCATCAGCGCGCATGCTGCAATTTCCCGCCGAACATTTCGTCAATTTCTTCGACAATCACCGGCTGATCTACCGCCACCAGCATCAGTGGCGCACCGTCACCGGCGGCAGCCGCAACTATCTGAAAAGGCTTTTGTCGCCGTTTGGTGACAAGGTAAGACTTGGCTGCGGGGTGCGCGGCGTAACACGCAAGGCGAAGGGCGTCATCCTCATCGACGAAGCCGGCGGCGAGGCTTTCTTCGACAAGGTGATCTTCGCCTGCCACAGCGACCAGACGTCGCGTCTGCTGATCGATGCGACGGATCAGGAAAAGCGCCTGCTCGCTGCCGTCCCCTATCAGCCCAACCGCGTTATCCTGCACCGTGATGCCAGTCTGATGCCGACGCGGCGCAAGATATGGGCCTCCTGGAACTATCTGCGCTCGAGCCATGGCGACGGTGGGGCGGGTGTAGCTGTTACCTACTGGATGAACAGGCTGCAGGGCATCGATCCGAACTTCCCGCTCTTCGTTACGCTGAACCCGGATCGCGAACCCGATAGCCGCAAGGTCTTTGCCGAGTTCACCTATGAGCATCCGCAGTTTTCCGCCGAAGCGATGGCAGCACAGCAGGCGATCGCGGTCATCCAGGGAAAGAACAATTGCTATTTCGCAGGCGCCTGGACCGGATATGGCTTCCACGAAGATGGACTTGTCTCCGGCCTTGCGGCGGCGGAAGCTCTGGGCGGCATCACACCCTGGCGAACCAACCGACCCTCCCCTCGTGAAACGATGCTGGAAGCGATGGCATGATGGGATCGCGCAAAAGCCCCGACGCATCGAGATGTGGCGTCAGCGTGACGCGAAACGGTCGTCCGCCGGACGCAGCGGCAGTGCTTTATGTGGGCAATGTCATGCATCAGCGCATGAAACCGTTCGGCCATCGCTTCCAGTATCGGGTGTTTTCGCTTGCTATCGATCTCGACCGTTTGGAAGAAGCCGACAGGCAGTCGGCGCTGTTTTCGGTCAACCGAAGCAATCTCGTCTCGTTCCATGAAGAAGACCATGCAGCAGGTGGAAAGCTGCGCTCCCATGCCGATGGCCTGCTTGCAGATGCCTGTGTCGAGCGACCGGCCAAAATCCTGCTCGTCTGCTATCCGCGGATCTTCGCCTACGTCTTCAATCCGCTTTCCGTCTATTATGCTTATGACGAGAAGGATTCAGTGATTGCGCTGATCTACGAGGTGCGCAACACGTTCGGCGAGCGGCATAGCTATGTCTGCCCCGTCGAGGAGGATGAAATCTTCGAAAGCGGTCTTCGTCAGACCTGCGAAAAGCTCTTTTACGTTTCTCCCTTCATTGGCATTGGAATGCGCTACCATTTCCGCATGCTGCCGCCCGGCCAGGAAATCCGCTGGCGCATCCTGGAGACCGATGCGGACGGACCGCTTCTTGCCGCAACGTTCGCCGGGCGGAAAAAGCCGCTGACCGGCCGGACGCTCGGTTTTCTTCTCACAACCACTCCCTTACTGACCGTCAAGATCATGGCCGGCATTCACTGGGAGGCTCTGAAACTCTGGCTGAAAGGCGCTATCTACGTTCGCCGGCCACCACCTCCTCCGCCTGTCAGCGTGAAGCCGGCAAGCCGGCTTGCAGAAGCTGCGGAATGAATTTAGCGTTTGCCTCAATCGCCGGAGGAGAGGCGCAAGCATTGTCCTGACCGGCCCCAAAATACGGGAGGACGGACGGTGAGCAATATACAGGACTTGAACCAAGCTACCCGGGACGCGGTAACGCTGACGGCGGAGAATATTTCGCGCATCGTCAGAGACCTGCCGTTCAAGGCGAAGCTCGCGTTGCGCGGTTTGCTGGGCATACAGCAAGGGTCCCTTGCCGTCACGCTGCCCGACGGGCGCAAGGTGTTGATCAGGGGCGAGGCCGCCGGACCGAATGCAGCGCTCACGCTCCGGAATTGGAACCTTCCCGACCGGGCTCTGACCAGCGGCACGATCGGGGTCGCAGAGACCTATATGGATGGCGACTGGGATAGCCCCGATATCACCGCCTTCCTCGAGCTGTTTCTCGTGAACGCCGAGACCGCAAACAGTTATTCTTATGGCACGGGCGGTGTCGGCCGCTTCGTGGAACGCATCCGCCATTGGATGAATGCCAACACCAAGGCCGGGTCCAGGCGCAATATTTCGGCCCATTACGACCTCGGCAATGACTTCTACAAGCAATGGCTCGATCCGAGCATGACCTACTCGTCAGCGCTTTATTCGACGGGTGCCAACGACCTGCAATCGGCACAGAGCGCCAAGTATCGGGCGCTGGCGGAAGCGACCGGCATCAAGCCCGGTGATCATGTGCTCGAGATCGGTTGCGGGTGGGGTGGCTTTGCGGAATTCGCGGCGAGCGAATTGAACTGCCGGGTAACCGGACTGACCATCAGCCGTGAGCAGCTTGCCTTCGCACAAGAGCGCATCAGCAAGGCAGGGCTAAGCGACAAGGTTGATTTCCGCTTCCAGGACTATCGCGACGAGACCGGTGTCTACGATCGCATCGTTTCCATCGAGATGTTCGAGGCCGTGGGCGAGAAATACTGGCCGGCCTATTTTTCCAAACTCAGACAATGCCTGAAGCCGGGCGGCAAGGCAGGGCTGCAGATCATCACTATCCGGCCCGAATCTTTCGAGCAATATCGCAGCAATCCGGACTTCATCCAGAAATATGTCTTCCCCGGCGGCATGTTGCCGACGCGTCATCACCTTGCCGAACTCGGCAAGAAGATGGACCTGTCACTGGTCAGGGACTTCGGCTTCGGCCTCGATTATGCCCGCACGCTCGCGGAATGGCGCGAGCGCTTCTGGTCCGTGTGGCATAAGCTCCGGCCGATGGGTTTCGACGACCGGTTCAAGCGGCTCTGGGAATTCTACCTGTTCTATTGTGAGGCCGGCTTCCGCGCCCGCAATATCGATGTGCGGCAGGTGGTTTTTTCGCGCCGCTGATCATTCAGCCGGATGCGGTGTCGCCGGCCGGTGACCTCTATCGAGAGGCCGCTCTCGCCAGCCTGTGAAGCGGTTGACCAGAGGGAAATAGAGACCGTAAGGCAGTATCCGCAGGAACTTCAGCATATAGGTGAAATGCCGCGGGAAAGTGATCTCGAAAGCCTGCGTCTTGAGGCCTGCCGCAATGCGCTCCGCGGCGACCTCAGGCGAAATCAGTGCCGGCATCGGAAAGGCATTCTTGCGCGTTGCCGGCGTGTCGACGAAACCAGGATTGATGAGCTGGATGCGGATGCCGATCTTGTCGAGGTCGAATTTCAGGCTTTCGGCCATGTTGATCAAGGCAGCCTTGGTCGCGCCGTAGGCGGCGCTGGTCGGCAATCCCGTGTAGCCGGTCACCGAGGAAACGATGGCGACCTGTCCCTGCCCCTTCGCCTTCATGTGGCGGAGCGCCGGCAGGAGGCAATTGACGACGCCTGACAGGTTGACGGCAAAAGTCTCCTCGAAATCGGCTCTGTTCAGATCCTCGCCGTGAACGGGCTGATAGACGCCTGCGCAGAGGATGGCCATGGCGAGCGCGCCATGCTCGTATTCGATCGAGGCCATGACATGTTCCATGTCTTCGGCGTCGGTCACATCGCCGTCGAGCACGATGATGCTGCCGGGCAATCCTGACGCCTCGGCCTGCAATTCCACCAGTTTTTCGTGATTGCGGGCGGTGACGGCAACCCCGTATCCCTCGCCTGCGAGCTTCAGCGCCAGCGCTCGGCCTATTCCGGAACTCGCGCCGGAAATCCAGACGATACCATGCTCCGGGCGCGCGATGAAATTACGCATGACACTTCCTCCGGTCTGCCGATTTGAATACGAACACAGTCCGGAAGCTCCCCCATCTCTCCCGGGACAATGGCTCTATCACAGCATTGTGGCTGCTTTCAGCCGATGAGATCGCCAATGATCTGTCGGAAGGAGCCGGTGAGCTTGATTGGGCCGTCCGAAACGGCGAAAGCGATGCAGGGCCGGTCCTTTTCTGCGACGGGGCGATGGTCGATCGTGGCATCCGCAACCGAGATATCTCCCGGCCCAAAGCGGCCGCGCTCGTCGTGGAAGGCGCCGTCGAGGATGAGGATCAGTTCCATGCCCGCATGCGTGTGGGCAGGCAGCGCTCGGCCAGGCCTTATCCACATCAGGCTGACTTCGCAGCCGTCGATATCGGTCGCATATTCCTTGAAGCCCGGAAGGCGCTTGCGCCACGGCACGTCGTCAGCTTCGAAACCGACGAGATTGCGCAAGGCACGTGGAAAAAGAGCGCCCCGCGGACGTGACGGGGGCTTCGCAGGGGACGCAGGAGCCTTCGAGCCGAAGATTGCCGCAAGCTTCGCATCTCGGTCGCTGATCGTGCTTGCCGGCGCGCTTTCCAGAGCGTCTCCTGCCAGCCGTTCAAGGTCGGCCACAAGGCCGCGATTGTCCGCCTTCATTTCGAGATGGGATTCCACGAGTACGCGGGCCGGCTCCGGGAGGGAGCCGGCAACATAATGCGCCATCAATGCATCGATCGTGTCAATATGCTCGTGAACCATGTCAGATTCGGTCACGCCTTGTTCCTGCGCCCGTGCTTGCTTTGTCGTCATCCATACGCCGAAAGTCAATCTTCGGATCACCGGCGCGCCTGGAGACGGCAATGGGCTGGAAGGGAAAGACTAATTTTATCGCGTGCCTGAAAGGCATGGAATAGGATTTCTTGCCAACGCCGCCTTGTGAAGGGAAAAGACCGTTCCTAAACTATGCGTAAACGAGGCAGATTCCATGACCTTCCACCCCTCCGTAATCGAGGCTATCGGCAATACGCCCCTCATCAAGCTCAAGGGTGTTTCCGAGGCAACCGGCTGCACCATTCTCGGCAAGGCCGAATTCCTCAATCCTGGCCAGTCGGTGAAGGACCGAGCGGCGCTCTATATCATCCGTGACGCCGAGAGGAAGGGCCTGCTGAAGCCCGGCGGTGTCATCGTCGAAGGTACGGCGGGCAATACCGGAATTGGCCTGACGCTCGTTGCCAAGGCGCTCGGCTATCGTACCGTCATCGTCATCCCGGAAACGCAGAGCCAGGAAAAGAAGGACGCGCTGCGCCTGCTCGGCGCCGAGCTCGTCGAAGTTCCGGCGGTTCCCTACAAGAACCCGAACAACTATGTGAAGGTTTCGGGTCGCCTTGCCGAACAGCTTGCCAAGAGCGAGCCGAACGGCGCGATCTGGGCGAACCAGTTCGACAATGTCGCCAACCGCCAGGCTCATATCGAAACCACCGCACCCGAGATCTGGAAAGATACGGATGGCAAGGTCGACGGCTTCATCTGCTCGGTCGGTTCGGGCGGAACGCTTGCCGGTGTCGCCGCGGGCCTCAGGGGCTTCAACAAGGACATCAAGATCGGCATCGCAGATCCCGAGGGTGCCGCGCTCTACGAATTCTACGCGAACGGCGCGCTGAAGTCGGAGGGATCGTCGATCACGGAAGGTATTGGCCAGGGGCGCATTACCGCCAACCTGGAAGGCTTCACGCCCGATTTCTCTTATCACGTCACCGATGCCGAATCGCTCCCCTACCTCTTCGATCTGGTCGAACATGAGGGGCTTTGCCTTGGCGGCTCCACGGCGATCAACATTGCCGGTGCGGTTCGCCTCGCCCAAGATCTCGGTCCCGGCCATACGGTCGTGACAATCCTCTGCGATTATGGCAACCGCTATCAGTCCAAGCTTTTCAATCCGGACTTCCTTTCGTCCAAGGGTCTTCCCATTCCTGCCTGGATGGTCGGCTCGACGGATATCAGAATACCCTACGAACCCGCAGCGTGAGCCTCCATGCCAGTCAATGCCCTCTACCGTGACGACTTCTACCTTTCCACATGTGAAGCGGTCGTCACGGCCGTCCACGAGGACGGGGGCATCGAGCTGGACCAGACCTGCTTTTACGCGACGTCTGGCGGGCAGCCGGGCGACACAGGCTTCTTCGAACGGGCTGACGGCTCCAGGATAGAGCTTGGCCAGGCGAAACATGGTGCGACCAAAGACATCGTCATTCATGTGCCGCAGGAGGGCGAGCCGCGGCCGGAGGTCGGCGAAAAGCTGGTTGTGCACATCGACTGGCCGCGCCGTTACAGGCTGATGCGCATGCATACGGCCTGCCATCTTCTTTCAGTCGTCTGCTCCTATCCGATTACCGGTGCTGCTGTCGGCGAGGATGAAAGCCGCGTCGATTTCGACATGAGCGACACGATCGACAAGGACGAGGTGACGGCCAGGCTGATGGACCTCGTCAACCAGAACCATCCTGTCTATGTTCAGTGGATCACGGATGAGGAGCTCGCCGCCAATCCCGGCATCGTCAAGTCGAAGAATGTGCGTCCTCCTGTTGGTCTTGGCCGTGTCAGCCTCGTCTGTATCGGAGAGAATTCAGCTGTTGACAGCCAGCCCTGCGGCGGCACGCATGTTTCGGAAACTCAGGAAGTCGGCCAGATTCATATTGCCAAGATCGAGAAGAAGGGCAAAGAGAACAGGCGCTTCCGCATTCGCTTCGGCACGCCCGGCGACGAAGCCTGATAGACGATATTTTTGGGGAGATCATCATGAGCGACACCAAGAGCCGTTTCGTCGTTTCGGCCGACTGGCTACAGGCTGAACTCGGCAAATCCGATCTGCGCGTGCTCGACGCATCCTTCTATCTGCCGGCGCAGAAGCGCGATGCCGATGCGGAATATGCCGCCGGCCATATTCCGGGTGCGATCCGCTTCGATCAGGACAAAATCGCCGACCACTCGACGAACCTGCCGCACACGATCCCCTCGCCCGATCATTTCGCCGCCGAAGTCGGCAAACTCGGCATCAGCGAGAATGACCGCATTGTGGTCTATGACGGCATCGGCATGTTCGCCTCGCCGCGTGTGTGGTGGCTGTTCCGGGTCATGGGCGCAAAGAATGTCTTCGTCCTCGACGGCGGACTGGACGGATGGAAGGCTGAAGGCCGGCCGCTCGAAACCGAAACGCCACAGTACGCGCCGGCGAGTTTCAGGACGAATTACGATTCCAACCGCGTCGTTCACCTCGAGCAGATGCGCGATATCGTTTCAAGCGGCGCCCTGCAGATCGCCGATGCCCGCAGCGCCGGCCGTTTCGCGGCCAGCGAACCGGAACCGCGCGCCGGCATGCGCTCCGGCCATATGCCGGGTGCCCGCAGCCTGCCTTCCGGCGTTTTCGCAAACCAGGGCCGTTTCAAATCGCTGCCGGAACTGAAGCAGACGATCGAGGATGCCGGCATCGATCTCTCGAAGCCGGTCGTTACCTCCTGCGGATCGGGTATCACCGCAGCAATCATCACGCTGGCGCTGGAATCGCTCGGACATACCGACAACAAGCTCTATGACGGCTCCTGGAGCGAATGGGGCAGCCGCGAGGATACGCCTGTCGTTACCGGTCCTCCTGCAGCGGTCAAAGCCTGACGCCATGGGAAAGACGCCCGCCTCGCTCAAGGCCCATATCACGCGGCTTGAAATGGTCGCGCCGCCGAAGGCAAGCCTGCCCGTGCCCGTCAATATCCAGACGGCGATCATGCGCGCACCTGCCATTCCACTGCCTTTCTATCGCTATCTCTATCGACAGGTCGGGGCGCGCTGGCAGTGGGTCGACCGTCTGCGGATGAGCGACGAGGAATTGACCGTCGCCCTGCACGACAAGCGCAACAATATCAGTGTGCTCTACGTCAATGGCGCGCCGGCAGGCTTCTATGAATATCTCTGCGAGGACGAGGATACGATCGAGCTCAGCCATTTCGGGCTCTTCGAGCACGCGCTCGGCCTCGGCATCGGCAAATGGTTCCTGCTCCAGGCTCTCTACGCGATCTGGACACTGAACCCGCAAAAAGTCACGACGACCACCAACAATCTCGACCATCCGAGGGCTTTGCAGCTCTACCAGATGTTCGGTTTTTCTCCCGTCTCCACCGGCACCGGGATCGTCAGACCATTAAGCGACAAGGAACTTCTGGAAATAGCCCGACGCAGCTGATCGAGCAGCGCCCAAACCTTCCCGGTTTCAGACAAGAATCGGGTGGTTTGGACGGCCGCGAGGGCAGACACTATGGCAAAGCTCATGAGGAGATTTGCCATGAACAACATTCAATTTTCAGCCATGCCGACAGCTGATGCAGAAGCGCTGTGGAGCGGCGGTCGCGATGCCTACGGACGTCTGCCGGAAACAATGATCTCCGATGGTCCGGGCCACCCGTGCCGGCATTGCCTGCGCAATATCGGCGCTGGCGAAGAGCTGTTCGTCTTTGCCTATCGCCCCTTTCCGGAACTGCAGCCCTATGCCGAAACCGGGCCGGTCTTCCTGCACAAGCAGCCCTGTCAGCGCTATTCTTCCGACGAGGTCCTGCCTCCCGTCCTGACTACGAGCCCGGATTTCATTGTCCGCGGCTACGGCGAGAGCGACAGGATCGTCTACGGCACCGGCGCGGTGACGCCGATCGACAGAATTCCTTCCTATGCGGCCGAATTGCTCGCACGGCCTGACATCGCCTACGTGCATGTGCGCTCCGCGCGCAACAATTGCTATCAGTGCCGGATCGACAAAATAAAGGCGCCAGCCCTTGCGGAAGCTGGCGCCCTTACCTGACCTTGAGTCAGCTGGTTTACGCTACGTTCAGTGCGCTTTCAGGAGCCACTGCCTCGTAACCAAGCGCATCCGCGACCGGCTTGTTGGTGATGCGGCCCCGGTGGACGTTCAATCCGTTGCGCAGGTGCTTGTCCTCGGCAATGGCGCGCAGGCCGCGATCGGCGAGTGCGAGGCCGTGGACGAGCGTCGCATTGTTCAGCGCATGGGCTGATGTGACGGGAACCGCGCCCGGCATGTTGGCGACGCAATAATGCACGACGCCGTCGACGACATAGGTCGGTTCGGAATGCGTCGTTGCGTGCGAGGTTTCGAAGCAGCCACCCTGGTCGATGGCGACGTCGACGATGACGGAGCCCTTCTTCATGCCGGAGAGCATTTCGCGGGTCACAAGCTTTGGTGCTGCAGCGCCGGGGATCAGCACGGCACCGATGACCAGATCGGCAGTAAAGACTTCCTCTTCCAGTGCCTGTATGCTGGAATAGCGCGTGTGAATACGGCCATTGAAGATATCGTCGAGCTGGCGCAGGCGCGGCAGCGACTTGTCGAGAATGCTGACATCGGCGCCGAGACCGGCAGCCATCTTGGCGGCATGCAGGCCGACGACGCCGCCGCCGATGATCGCAACCTTGGCCGGGAGAACGCCGGGCACGCCGCCGAGCAAGATGCCAAGGCCGCCATTGGCCTTTTGCAGCGCGGTGGCGCCGGCCTGGATCGAAAGTCGACCGGCGACTTCGGACATCGGCGCCAGGAGCGGCAGGCCACCGCGATCGTCGGTTACCGTCTCATAGGCGATTGCAGTAACGCCGGATGCGAGCAGACCCTTGGTCTGTTCCGGATCGGGCGCGAGATGCAGATAGGTGTAGAGGAGCTGACCGTCGCGGAGTTGCGCCCATTCCGAGGGCTGCGGCTCCTTGACCTTGACGATCATGTCGCACTTTTCGAAAATATCCTTGGCGGAGGCGGCGATCTTCGCGCCAGCGGCCACATAGGCGGCATCATCGGCACCAATGCCGGCACCTGCCTTCGTTTCCACCCAGACCTCGTGGCCATGGGCGACATATTCTCTGACCGAAGCCGGCGTCAGGCCGACGCGATATTCATGGTTCTTGATTTCCTTCGGGCAACCGACACGCATACGCGTTCCTCTCATTTTATGTCTGCATTTCGCAGAGCGTTTTCTTGCTGATAAATCCTCCCACCGCTGCAACGAAATGTCCTTGCAAAGAGGATTTGCACAAACATGAAGTTTCGAAGATTATTGCGTCATCGCCCCAATTTTCGAAGGTTCTTCGAATGTCAGACCTCGACAACATCGATCTTGCGATTCTGAAGGCATTGCAGATCAATGCTCGCATCACCAATGCGGAACTCGCCGACAAGGTCGGGCTGTCACCTTCGGCCTGTTCGCGGCGGCTCGACATTCTCGAAAAAAGCGGTGTCATCGGCGGCTACCATGCGCGGCTTTCGCACAAGGCGCTCGATTACAAGATGATCGCGATCGTGCACATTTCGCTGTCTGGCCAGTTCGCCAAGACATTGTCGGAATTCGAAGCGGCGGTGAAGCGCTGCCCGAACGTGCTCGTCTGCTATCTGATGTCCGGCGAGTACGACTATATCCTGCGGGTCGCCGCCCGTGATCTGGAAGATTACGAGCGCATCCACCGAGACTGGCTTTCGGCGCTGCCGCACGTGGTGAAGATCAACTCGAGCTTTGCGCTGCGCGAAATCATCGACAGGCCGAATGTCGGCCTCTGAGCCCTTGCAAAGCCCCCCAGAATCCTGTCCTAGCTTGACGTCGCGGGCATTCCGCTTCAACGGCAAGACATGAAATCCAAGACTCACGGCTATATCTTCCTGCTCCTCGCGCTGACGATCTTTTCTGCGCAGGACGCGATCTCGAAGCATCTTGGTTCAGCCTATTCGCCTATCTTCGTGACGATGGTGCGCTATTGGGCCTTCGGGTTGTTCACCGTGGTTCTGGCCTCGAAAATGCGCGGCGGCATCGCCGCAACCGCCCGCACCAAGCACCCATTTCTGCAGGTCTCACGCGGCATCCTGCTTGCCACGCAGGTGGTACTGGCAATCACCTGTTTTGCGCTGATCGGGCTGGCGCATTCGCAGGCAATCTTTGCCGCCACACCCATCATCGTCGCGTTGCTTGCCATTCCGCTGCTCGGTGAAAAGGTTGGCTGGCGCCGCTGGACGGCCATCGGCGTCGGACTTTGTGGCGTGTTGCTGATCCTCAAGCCGGAAGGCGGGTTCTTCGACGTGAACCTGCTTCTTGCGGTGGTCTCCTGCCTCAACTTCGCACTTTACGTGATCGCCACACGTTACGTGAGCCGGCAGGATTCGGCGATGACGAGCTTCTTCTATACAGGCATCGTCGGCGCTTTCGTCATGACGCTTGCAGGCCCCTTTTACTGGACGCCGATTCAGGGCTGGGACTGGATCTGGATGCTCGCCGTCTGCCTGACCGGTACATCAAGCCATTATTTCCTGATCCGCGCCTATGACAGTCTCGATGCAGCGGCCGTCCAGCCGCTCACCTATATCCAGCTCGTCTACGCCTCGATCCTCGGTGTATTGATCTACGGGGAGACGCTTACGCTGAATATGATCGTCGGCTCGATCATCGTGGTTGCGGCCGGTATATTCACGGTCTGGCGCGAGCATGTCGTGGCGCGACGGGCGGCCGTGCCGAATTGAGACTTTCGGCGCAATTTTAAACAAGCCTCTAAAGGCATTTCAATTTTCCGCGTTTATGCTTTTCCCGAATTCTTCACGGGGAACAGCATGACACGTAACCTCAAGATCACCGCCCGGAAGGCGGACCGCAGGAATTGCCGCGTCTTCGGCAAGATCAGCTATATGAACAGCCAGATAGACGCCCGCATCCTCGATCTTTCCGCCACGGGTGCGGCACTCGAGGTGAAAGACCCGCTTTATGCGGCCGCCGGCAGCAAGGTACGCATCGAAGCGGAAGACCTCGGCCTGCTCGATGGTGTCGTTCGCTGGAAACACAATGGCCGCGTCGGCATCCAGTTCGATGTCAATTCCAATGCGCGCGCGCTCATTGCCTCCTACTTCCGCTTCTTCCATCGCGACGTGCCGCGCGTCCGGTAGGCTCAGGCTTGCCGCATTCGCGGCACCGTCTTTGCCGTTCTGTCATTTTCAAGATGTACTCCTTCGCCAATCATCCTAAGTTCGCCGAACCGGGTGATGCGTAATGTCAAAAGGAGTGTTTCCATGTCTTCCATTTTCGATGCGCCTGCAATGAGCCGCCGTTCCCTGCTCGGCGGCCTTGCCGCTACTTCCGCTCTCGTGCTGCTTCATCCGTTCAGCGCCCGCGCTGCAGCAAACCAGGCGCATCTGCGGCTGATGGAAACGACCGACATTCACGTCAACGTCTTCCCTTACGACTATTATGCCGACAAGCCGAACGACACGATGGGCCTGTCGCGCACGGCAACAATCATCGACACGATACGTGCGGAAGCTGCCAATTCGCTGCTGATCGACAATGGCGACGTGCTGCAGGGCAATCCGATGGGCGACTACATGGCCTATCAGCACGGCATGAAGGATGGCGACGTGCATCCGGTCATCAAGGCCATGAATACGCTCGGCTATACCGTCGGCACGCTCGGAAATCACGAATTCAACTACGGCCTGGACTTCATGTTCAAGGTGCTGAACGGTGCGAACTTCCCCTTCGTCTGCGCCAACCTGACCAAGGGTCAGCTTGCCTCCGATCCCAAGCAGGACGAGCTGTTCTTCAAGCCGTACATCATCGTCGAAAAGCAGATCAAGGACGGCTCCGGCAATGAAAGCCCGGTTAAGATCGGCTTTATCGGCTTCGTACCACCCCAGATCATGCTCTGGGATATCAAGAACCTCGAAGGCAAGGCACAGACGCGCGATATCGTCCAGGCCGCCAAGGCCTGGGTGCCGGCCATGAAGGAAGCTGGCGCAGATATCGTCATCGCCCTTTCCCATTCCGGCATCGACGGTTCCGGCCCATCCGAAAAAATGGAAAATGCTTCGCTGCATCTCGCTGCCGTCGAAGGCATCGACGCGATCTTCACCGGTCACCAGCATCTCGTCTTCCCCGGCCCGAAAACCTGGGATGGCATTGCCAATGCCGATCCGGTCAAGGGTACGCTGCACGGCAAGCCCGCCGTCATGGCCGGCTTCTGGGGCTCGCATCTCGGCCTGATCGACCTGCTGCTGGAGAAAGACGGCAATAGCTGGAAAATCGTCGACTTCACGTCGGAAGCGCGGCCGATCTATCATCGCGACGACAAGAAAAAAGTCGTGGCCGACGTCGCCGACAAGAAGGAAGTCGTTGAAGCGGCGAAGGCAGAGCACGAGGCAACGCTTGCCTATGTCCGCACGCCGGTCGGCAAAACCTCCGCGCAGCTCTATTCCTACTTTGCGCTGGTCGCAGACGATCCTTCCGTGCAGATCGTCTCGCAGGCTCAGACCTGGTACATCAAGCAGATGCTGGCCGATACGCAGTTCAAGGATTTGCCGGTTCTCTCCGCCGCAGCCCCCTTCAAGGCCGGCGGTCGCGGCGGTGCCGACTATTATACAGACGTTCCCGCCGGCGATATTGCCATCAAGAACGTCGCCGACCTCTATCTTTATCCGAATACGGTTCAAGCCGTCGCCATCACCGGTGCGCAGGTGAAGAACTGGCTGGAAATGTCCGCCGGCATGTTCAACCACATCGAGCCCGGCGCGAAGGATGCGGCGCTCCTCAACAACGACTTCCCGTCCTACAATTTCGACGTGATCGATGGCGTGACCTATCAGATCGATCTGTCACAGCCGCCGAAATATGATTCGTCTGGCAAGGCCGTCAATCCGACTTCCAACCGAATCCAGAACCTTGCCTTCGAGGGCAAGCCGATCGATCCGGCGCAGAAATTCGTCGTCGTTTCCAACAATTATCGTGCGGGCGGCGGCGGCAGCTTCCCTGACATCGCTTCCGACAAGGTGATCTTCCAGGCGCCGGACACCAACCGGGATGTTATCGTGCGCTATGTCCATGATCAGGGCACGATCAATCCAACAGCCGACGGCAACTGGACCTTTAAGCCCCTGCCCGGCACGACGGTCGTTTTCGAAAGCGGCCCGAAAGCCAAACAGTATCTCGCCGACGTCAAGAGCGTGAAGATCGAGGATGCCGGCGAAGGCGCCGAGGGATTCACGAAGTTCAGGCTGGTTCTCTGAAGCCGCAGGGGCGCGGTTTCATCAACCGCGCTCCTTTTTCGCTCAAGCCGTCTCTGCCTCGGTTTCAACGCGCCGGAGAAGCCGGCCAAGTTCGGCCGGCGGCTTCTTTTCGAGGCGGTGATATCGTCTGCCGTCCCGCGTACGGTGGACAAGCCCGAAATCGAAGAGTTCGCGGCGCAAGAGCGCCGGATCGCCGAAGACATGCAGGCCGTCCAGCAAAGCGCTGATTTCACGCTCCGTCAGTTCCGTGCCCGCCGGTATTTTCGACCACAGAACCCAAAGGCAAAGCTCCTGTAGCCCTCTCCTGCCCGGCCAGCGGATCAGTGTGCCGCTGCCATCATAATGGCGCGATGCCTTCAGCACGCGATCCTCGTCCGGCAAGGGCTCGGGATCCTGCTTCAGGTTCCAGCCCTTCAGGACTTCGGCGGACTGCGCCATACTGCGGAAATGCTGGTAGTTGCGATAACCCGCCGCGCGCGTCAGCAGATTGAGCATATCGACATGGCTCGGCTTGTCAGCCAGCGATTCGATCTGCTTGCGCAGAGATTTGGCAAAAGCCGAAAGATCGGCGATTTCCATTGGAAAGGTAGATCTGGTCACGTCTCATCCTCAACGCGCCGCTTCCGCAAAAGGGTGTCGGTGGTCGCCGGCTTTCGACTTCGGCACAGGACAAGTGCTGATGATCTTTCTGGAGCAGGTTTAGCTTCCCTTGCGGGACGGCGACGCCTCGGTGAACTGCAGACCGTGGCGCCGTTATAACAAAGGCCTGAAACCCGTCAAGCTTGTGACTATTCCGCGGCCTCCGGCATCGCATGCAGTTCGTCTATACCGAGCATGCTGACCATTTCGCCATGGCTCGGGCACATTGAGAGCCGCCGGCGAAAAGCCTCGACCAGCCATCTGCCCGCCGGCCCCGGCGGATTGGCAGCCTTGTGCATGGCATAGATCGGGTATTCGCCCTGTTCGTAGGCATCGAGCTTGATGGCAATGAGGTTGCCTTTCATGATGTCGTCACCGACGAGGGAGACCGGCAATCCTCCCCAGCCAAGCCCGCCTTTGATGAGCTGATGCTTGGTTGCTATGTCGCTGACGCGCCATGTCCTGTAGGACAGGACATTGAAATCCCGGCCCTTAGTCAACCCGGAGGCATCGGAAACGACGAGCTGGATTTCTTCGCGCACATCGGCCAGCGTCAGTGGCCGTTCGATGCGCGCCAACGGATGATCGGGCGCAACGACAGGAACCATAAAGGAATAGCCGATCTTTTCGGCTACCAGCGAATCTCCCTGCCGCACGAGCGCGCCGCCAATGCCGATATCGGCCTTGGCGTTCAGCACCATGTCCATGACCATTCCGAGCTCGCCGACGTTGAGGTTCAGCGCAACGCCCGGGAATTTCTCGCGAAACTCGCGCAACTCCATCATGACGGCATTGGCCGGGACCATGACGCTGATCGCCAGAGAAAGTTCCGCCTCCAGCCCCTGCTTGATGCTCTTGACGCGGGCGCGCATCACCTCGAGATCGGCCATCAGGCGGCGGGCATCTTCCAGCATTGCCTTGCCGGCATCCGTCAGCTTCGGCTGGCGGGCGCCTGAACGCTCGAAAAGCGGTATTTCAAGCTGGGCTTCCAGATTGGCGATCGTATAGCTGATGACCGACTGCGCGCGGTTCAGCACACGTGACGCGGCCGAAAAACTGCCGGTTTCGGCGACAGTCAGGAAAACCTGCAATTGATCCAGTGTCGGGTTGGGAAGCATCGTCCATCCAATCCATCGATAATTTTGATCGACATTATCCCAGTTTTTTCGATAGCAGGCCAGTCTTATTTCTTTTCTCGAACACAGCGGTTTGCCGCTCCCAAACGCCGCTGAAACCCAATTCGAGAGGAAATTCAACTATGTCTTCCATCCTTCTTCTGACGTCCAGCCCGCGTTCAGAGTCGCTTTCCACGTCGATTGCTGTCGAGCTTGCCGACAAGCTCAAGGCTCAGGCCCCGGGTAGCGTCGTCGTTCGCCGCGACCTTGCCGCAAATCCGCTTCCGCACATCGACGATCTGTTTACGGCCGCTATTCGCAAGCCGCCGGAAGCCCGCACGGCTCAGGAAGCTGCTGCCGTAAAAACGTCTGACGAGTTGGTCAATGAACTGCTCGCAGCCGACAGCATCGTCATCGGCACCGGCCTCATCAACTTCAACATCTATTCTTCGCTGAAGACCTGGATCGATAATGTGGCCCGCGCCGGCCTGACCTTCAAGTATACCGAAAGCGGCCCGGTCGGCCTTGCTACCGGCAAGAAGGTCTATGTCGTCCTTGCTTCGGGCGGCGTATATTCCCAGGGTCCGGCTGCCGGCATGAATCATGCGGTTCCTTACCTGAAGTCGGTTCTCGGCTTCCTCGGCATTGCTGACATCGAGACCATCTATGTCGAAGGCCTCGCCTTCGGCCCGGAAGCTGCAGAAAAGGCTATCGGCGCCGCAAAGTCGCGCGTCGACGAGCTTGCTCTCGCTGCCTAACCTGCAAATTCGAAGTTCCACTCGAGGGGCCGGCGCAAGCCGGCCCTTTCATTTTGCCTAGAAATCATTGACGAAAGCTCGGGCCGTTTCCAGAATTTCGTTGGAGAGTTTTTCATCGTCCGCGATGCGCGCAAGGCCGAGCGCGCCACTCATCAGACACGAGACGATGATTGCCTTGCGGCGCGCCTCAGCCTCATCGCCCGCGCTCATACGGTCTGTCATGTTTTCCAGATTCGTCTTCAGCTGCTCGGTCGCAAGCGACCGGCATTTCCCGTCGCTGCGGGCGAGATCGGCCGTTAGCGCAGCAAAAGGGCAGCCGCCGCTTACGTCGTCACGATGAACCTCGCTCAGATAGTTGGCGGAATATTCCGCGATCGGAATATCTGCCGGCGCCCTGCCCTCTGAACGCACTTTCGCTTCCCAGGATCCGAAAGCCAGTTTCATGGCTTCCGCCACCATCTCATCGCGTGACGCAAAATGCTTGTAGAAGCCGCCGACCGTCAGCCCGGCCTCCTTCATCAGGTCGGCAACCCCGATACCCTCGAGCCCCTTCTCCCGCAGGCGCCTGGACGCAATCTCGATGATCCTGTCGTGCGTCTTCTGTTTTTCCAGTTGCGAATGGCCCATTGAAATCTCCCGACATGCGGACTTGACTTATTTGGATTATGATCATAATCCTTCTAGATATCGATCATAATCCAGATCGGGACATTTTCCAATAGGAGCCATTCCCATGCGTCTCAAGAACAAGGTCGCGCTCATTACCGGCGGCAACAGCGGTATCGGGCTTGCCACCGCCAAGGTTTTCGTTGCCGAAGGCGCGAAGGTCATCATTACCGGCCGCAATCCGGAAACGCTCGCAGCGGCCAAGAAAGCGCTTGGCGGCGAAGTGCTCGCACTGAAGATTGATCTGACCGACGTAGCGGCCGCGGAGAAGATCTTCGCCGAGGCAGCTTCCGCCGTCGGCAAATTCGATATCGTCTTTGCCAATGCCGGTATCGGCGGCGCAACGCCGCTCGGCCAGACGTCGCTGGAACAGTTCGAAAAGATCATCAGCACCAACCTGACCTCGGTCTTCTTCACGGTTCAGTCAGCGCTTCCGCATCTTAATGATGGCGCATCCGTCATCCTCAACGGCTCTGTCCATGCCGTTCTCGGCGCACCAGGCTGGTCGGCCTATGCCGCCACGAAGGGCGCCGTGCGCTCCATGACCCGCAACCTTGCCTCGGAACTTGCGCCGCGCGGTATCCGCGTCAATCAGGTAACGCCGGGCGGCACGCGCACACCGATCTGGTCGCCCTATGCGCAGACGGAAGATGCGATGTCGGCACTCGAAGAAAAGCTCGGAAGCATGAGTGCGCTTGGCCGCATGAGCGAAGCAGACGAGATCGCAAAGGCTGCGCTCTATCTCGCCTCCGACGATTCCAGCAATGTCACGGGCATCGAGATCACCGTCGACGGCGGCATGACGAGCGCTCCCTCCGGCGCCAAGGTCTTCCGCGCCGCCTGAGCGCGCGGGATCTAGACGACCTTGACCACTCCGGAGCGGCCGACGACACAGTTGCGGCCGCTCTTTTTTGCATCATAAAGGCGGCTGTCTGCCGCCGACAGAACGGTTGTGAAGCTGACGCCGTCCTCGTCCGCAGTCGCAACCCCTATGCTGACCGATACGGAGGCATCGTCGGGCGTCTTCACACTTGTCACGATCGTCCAGCGCAGGCGTTCCGCCAAGAGCAGGCCTTCCTCATGGCCTGTACCGGGGCAGACAGCGACGAACTCTTCGCCGCCGAAGCGAAAGATACGATCGCTGGAGCGCAGCGTCGTTCCGAGCCTGCTGGCGATGGCCTTCAGAACCTCGTCGCCCTGCAGATGGCCGAAGCCGTCGTTGACGTCCTTGAAATGATCCGCGTCGATGATGAGAACGGTGGCATATTGGCCCTGCCGCAGCGCCTCGCGCACCATCAGCGGCGCCTCCAGCTCCATGCGGCTGCGATCATAGACGCCAGTCAGCATATCGCGACCGGTGCGCTCCAGAAGATCGTTGTAGCGTTCGCGGAATGTCAGATCGCCGAAAAGGTCGCTTATCGAGCGGGCCGAGGCTGCAACGCCGTTCCGCCTGATGTGATATTCGTAGACGGCAAACATCAGGGAATAGAGGCAGACGGCCAGCATCTTGGCTTTCCAACCCGCCCAGAAGGCCGCCATCGGGACGCCCACGAAATAATGCAGGCCGCTGAAGAAACAGATCTGGTCAAAGGTCAGAACCACCAGGCCCGAGATCATGAAGCGCAGCACCACGCGCCGGCGCATGAAATCGCCGAGCTTCTCGTAGAGCAGGATGATGCCAAGCGAGTCGAGGTAGAGGATCGCCGTGCCCCAGACCATCAACCAGCCCATTTCCTTCAGGAAGTTGACGTCGGCCGGATGCCCGGGCGACAGCTCCAGCGGCTGATGAAGCTGCAGCACCCAGGCGATGGCAACGGTCAGGAGATTGCCGAAAAACAGGCCATAGATCGGCTGGCGAACGGTCGACGCATCCTCCTGCAGATAGAGCATGAGGATCATCATCAGCTTGCCGGAAAAGAAGATCGAAGATCCCGGCGAGACATCCCCGAACGGCAGGGAAACGTAGAAGACCGCAGCGAGGTATGTCTCCATGAAATGCATGACGCCGAGTGCAGTCAGGAAGACACCCAGTCCGAGACGCTGGCGAAAATGCAGGAGGCTGACCATCAGCACGAAGTAGCCGACGGCTTCGACGATGAAGAGCGCGGTGTTGAAGAGCTCCATCACGGCCTTCCACCGACAGCGCGACCGCGCGAGAGAGACGCAGCCGCAGCAGCGGATTTTCTGGTCAATCGTCCGGAAAGCTGAAACACATGCGGCGCCCTGCAAAACCTGCAGGCGCCACCTTTACCGCAATCCTTTAAGATTAGGTGAGCAAAGCAGCAATTTCCGCTGCTGGAATGCGGTCATGAATTTGAAAAACAACGGGAAATGTAGCTCGAACAAGTCCTGCCCGATCAACGGGTGTTTACACTTGACGCAACTTCTCGCCGTCATTGAAGAGAGAAGGGCCGTGCTGATCGATGATCTGCTGCGCCTTGCGCACGGTGCATTCGAGCGCATCGTCAGACGAAGAGAAGAGATCTGCGCGAATGAACTTGCGCACCAAAACGTCCTCGCCGACCTTCTTTTCGATACGGCCGGCAAGACGATACTGGCCGCCTTCCTTCTGCGGCTCGGCATAGATAGTGCAATCACCATAGAGCTGGGGCTCGCCGGAAGGACCTGCAGCCGCCTCGCTGGAGGATTTGCCGCTGCCGGAGAAGACCGAAAGAATGTTTGAAAGGAACGAAGCCATAATCCGCCTTTAGCACGCAGTGCAGTTGACGCAAAGTCAAATGATCAGGTTTGCGAGGATCTCGTTTTCGGTAATGTCCTCGAAGCCCATGCCCGCGCTTTCGAAATTGGCAACCAGCGTTGCAAAATTCTCCGGAGCCGTCGTTTCGATGCCGATCAGGATCGAACCGAAATTGCGCGCCGATTTCTTCAGATATTCGAAGCGGGCGATGTCGTCATGCGGTCCGAGCAGATTGAGGAAATCGCGTAGCGCACCAGGGCGCTGGGCAAGGCGCAGGATGAAGTATTTCTTCAGGCCGGCGTAGCGCATGGCCCTTTCCTTGACATCGGGCAGCCGCTCGAAATCGAAATTGCCGCCAGAGACGACAGCAACGATCGTCTTGCCCTTGATGGCCGCGCGATCCATGGCGGCGATCGCCGTCAGCGACAGGGCGCCGGCCGGCTCCAGCACGACACCTTCGACGTTCAGCATCTCCTGGATGGTGACGCAGATGGCATTTTCCGGCATCAGCCTGACCTGATCGGCCGAAAAACCCTTCAGAGCCGCGAAATTCAGGTCACCGATGCGGGCGACGGCCGCGCCATCGACGAAATTGTCGACCTTCGGAAGTGTCTCCACCTGCCCCGCCTCAAGGCTGCGGCGCAAGCTCGGCGCGCCGGCAGGTTCGGTAAAGATGAAATCGGACTTTGCGACGATGCCATCGAGATAACCGGTAATGCCGGCGGCAAGCCCGCCGCCGCCGACCGGCAGGACGATCATGTCAGGCAAAACGCCTTCGGGAAGCTGCTGCATGATTTCGGCGGCCACTGTCGCCTGCCCCTCGATGATATCGACATGATCGAAGGGCGGCACCATGACGCCACCGATCGCCTCGACGTGATCGCGGGCAGCCTGATAGCATTGGTCGAAGAAATCGCCGATGAGTTCAATGGTGATGAAACCGGCGCCAAACATGCGGGTCTTGTCGATCTTCTGCTGCGGCGTGGTTACCGGCATGAAGACGACGCCCGGGACGCCGAAATGGCGGCAGACGAAGGCAAAGCCCTGCGCGTGATTGCCGGCCGATGCGCAGACAAAAGTCTTGCCGCCCGCCCCTTCGGCAATTGCCTTGCGGAAGAAATTGAACGCGCCGCGGATCTTGTAGGAGCGCACCGGCGACAGATCCTCGCGCTTCAGCCAGATATCGGCACCGTAGCGGGCGGAAAGGTGATCATTGAGCTGCAGCGGCGTGGCGGGGAAAAGGCTGCGCATTGCCTCTTCTGCGCCTTCGACATCGTGTCTCGTCACGGGCGTTCGTCCATTCTTCAAAATCCTGACGCCGCTATGACACAGGCAGGCAGCGGAAAGAAGCCCGTTTGCGCTATTTGCGGTTCGCTCGATGAAAGGCTTCCTTAAGCGCGTCTTCGGATTAAGCCCAAAATCACGGTCAGGTGGACGGCTTTTAACTTGATGGTCCATAGAAATTGCTAATATGACGGCAAGATGACATCCAAGATCACAAAGCCGCTGGCGTGGCTTCTTCTCGCCTTCATCGTGTTCGTCACAGTTTCACCGATCGAATTGCGTCCCCACACGATCGAAACACCCGATATCGATCGTGCCTCGGCTTATCTGGCGGCCGGGCTGGCTTTTGCTCTTGCCTATCCGAAGCAATGGAAAATGGTTGCCGTGCTGCTGATCCTCGGTGCGTTCGCGATCGAATATCTGCAATACCTGTCGCCGACGCGGCATGCGCGCCTTCACGATGCAGGCGTCAAGGCAGCAGGCGCCGCAATCGGCCTGGTCGCCGGCTGGGTCTTTAACAAATGGCGTGAAACGAAAACCGGGGCGAATGCCGCTGTGTAATATGCCAGACACTGGCAGTGGATCGGAAAACTAGAAGCCGCGGAACTGCACCGCCCAGAGGAACAGCGGCACCGCTGCCATAGCCGTTCCCAACAGGAGAAGAGCGCTCATCTTGAAGAGCCTGATGCGCCGCGTTCTTGCTCCATCCCAGTCGTAAACCATCGTCTTACTCCCACTAAGACAACCCTTACTCAACCGCACAATGCCTACATTTTTTGCAGCAACGGCGCCATAGACAAGCACTGCCTATGGTTTATCCACATTATACAAGCACATTCGAACACATTTATAAAGATGGTGCGAGCGACGGGGATCGAACCCGTAAAGCCTAAGGCCGAGGGATTTTAAGTCCCTTGCGTCTACCAGTTTCGCCACGCTCGCGCGCCGTCCAGATCAACGACTTAGGCGGATTCGTCAAGAAAATGTTTATGCTGCCCTGCTGGCGATCGAAAAACTGTGCGGTGAACAACATCCCAAAATAAAACGGCGGCCCGGAAGGACCGCCGTTCATCGAAAAGATTCAAGCTGAACTCAGGCGAGCTTTGCCGCGATCTTGGCGACATGCGCGCCCTGATACTTGGCGGCTTCGAGTTCGATTGCCGAAGGCTGGCGTGAGCCGTCACCGTTGGTGATGGTGGATGCGCCGTAGGGCGAGCCGCCCTTTACTTCTTCCGTGCCCATCTGACCCTGGAAGGCATAGGGAAGGCCGACATAGGCCATTCCGTGGTGCAGGAAGGTCGGGACGAAGCCGAGGATTGTCGATTCCTGGCCACCGTGCTGCGTAGCGGACGAGGTGAACATCGAGCCGACCTTGCCGACGAGCTTGCCAGTGAACCAGAGGCCGCCGGTCTGGTCCCAGAAATTGCGCATCTGGGAAGCAACCGTGCCGAAGCGCGTGCCGGCACCGACGATGATCGCGTCGTAGTCGGTCAGTTCGTCGACGGTCGCAATCGGAGCTGCCTGGTCGAGCTTGTAATAGGAAGCCTTGGCGACTTCTTCCGAGACCAGTTCCGGCACGCGCTTGACGACAACATCAGCGCCGGCAGACTTTGCGCCTTCGGCTACGGCGTAAGCCATGGTTTCGATGTGGCCATAGGCCGAATAGTAGAGGACGAGAATCTTCGCCATTGTTATCTCCATCAAGGATGATTGTATTTCGTGACTGCCATCGTTCTACCAGCGCATCCGGCCCAACATAGCCCCGCGCAGAAGAACGCAGTGTTCACTGCCTGTAGACGAAATTTCACTTGCCGTTTCATTTTCGATTGAATGGGCTTTCCGCTTTGCCGTTTGCAAAGCGACCAAACGGCGCTACCTATTTGCGAGCTTCACACTACGGAAATATCCCCATGAGCAATGAGACTGTCGTCACCGCCGCCATGCTTGCCATCGGCGACGAGCTTCTTTCCGGCCGTACCAAGGACAAGAATATTGGCCACCTCGCCGATATGCTGACCATTTCAGGCATCGACCTGAAAGAGGTTCGCATCGTCGCCGACGAGGAGGATGCGATCGTCGAGGCGCTGAACGCGCTACGCCGCAAATACGACTATGTCTTCACGTCCGGCGGCATCGGGCCGACGCATGACGATATCACCGCGGATGCTGTCTCCAAAGCCTTTGGTGTGCCCTGCGAGCACGATGCGGCGGCGATGGTGCTGCTTGCCGAGATGTACAAGCGCCGGGAGATGGAATTCACAGAGGCGCGCCAGCGCATGGCCCGCATGCCGCGTGGCGCTGCCCATATCGCCAATCCGGTATCGACCGCGCCTGGCTTCATCATCGGCAATGTCTATGTCATGGCAGGTGTTCCGCAGGTCTTCCAGGCCATGGTCGACAATGTATTGCCGACACTGAGAACGGGTACGCCTGTCCTCTCGCTGGCAATCGCCTGCCCCTATGGCGAAGGCGAGATCGGCACGCCACTGACGGCTATCCAGAAGGCACATCCCGAAACCAGCATCGGCTCGTACCCGCGTTACGTGGGTCAGAAATTTTCGACCGAGATCGTGGTGCGCGGGCGCTCACAGGACGTGATCGAGGCTGCAGGCGCGGAGGTGCGAGCCATGATCGAAGATATCAAACGCAGGAAGGACATTGCCGAAAATTATCAGGCAGAAGCGTGAGGGGCGAGTGTCGCAATCTTGATCCCGGTCAAGGAACCGTGGTGCATTCCGGCGCATTCCTTTCCTCGCGGAACGCGATTTTTTAGCCGCAAAGGAGAATTGATATGTCTTACAAAACCATTCTCGCCATTCTGGATACAGCAGATAATAGCGGCGCCGTTGCCGATTTCGCCTTTGCCATTGCCGCGGAAAGCGGCGCCCATGTGATCGGCCTGCATGCCGAAACCATTGCCGCCGTGCCTCTGGTCGCACCGATGGAAATTCCCGATCCGGTCGCTGTGCAAGCGCTTCAGGACATGGCCCATTCAGAGACCATCGAGGTCGAGCGGATATTCCGCGCCCGCGCGGCGGCGGCCGGCGCTTCCTTCGAATGGCACGCCTTTGCGACGTCGACGGGTTACGGCTCGGCGCCACTGATCGAAAGCGCGCGCAGCGCCGACCTTTTGATCGCCTCACAGGCTGATCCGGCAAAACCCTCCGACAGCCATGTGGATGTCGATGAATTCCTGTTCGAAAGCGGCCGCCCGGTCCTGATGATCCCCTACATCATCCGCCAGCCAAAGCCGATCAAGCGCGTGCTGATTGCCTGGAACGGCTCGAAGGAAGCGACGCGCGCCACCTTCGATGCCCTGCCGATCCTGAAGGCTGCCGAAGCAGTGGAAATCTTCTCTGTCGATCCGACCGAGACGGCGACACATTCGGCGACAACTGCCGGCGCAGAGATCGCAGCGACGCTTGCCCGCCACGGCGTGAACGTGACACTTGCCACGGCTGCAAGCGGTGACAAGAACACCTCGCATGTCATCGAAAACCGACTTTCAGACGATAGCATCGACCTTCTGGTCATGGGCGCCTACACGCATTCCTGGCTCTGGCAGGCGATTTTCGGCGGTACGACAAAGACGCTTTTGCAGTCCATGACGGCGCTGACTTTACTCTCGCGTTAAGGCCGCTCTTGCCTTTTGCCCCCAAATCCCGCTAATTGCGGCGACCGATGATATCAGGCTTCGGCATCCATCGCGCAGTTCCGGCTGCGCGATTTGCGTTTTGCCAGCCGATGTTCCTCGGTCGCCGGCAAACGGCGTGTCGTTTCTTCATGCCGCGGAGTAGCCCGATGTCCCTTCCCGATAAAGCCTTCCCTGTTTCCTGGGATCAGTTCCACCGCGATGCGCGTGCGCTTGCCTGGCGGCTCGCCGGCCTCGGCCAGGAGTTCAAGGCGATCGTCTGCATCACCCGCGGCGGCCTCGTTCCAGCGGCGATCATTTCACGCGAATTGAACATCCGTCTCATCGAAACCGTCTGCATCGCCTCCTATCATGATTACGTCAATCAGGGCGACATGGTGCTGCTGAAGGGCATTGCACCGGAGCTCACAGAAAATGGCGGCGAAGGCGTGCTTGTCGTCGACGATCTCACCGATACCGGCAAGACCGCCGCCCAGGTGCGCGCTGTGCTGCCGAAGGCGCATTTCGCCTGCGTCTACGCCAAGCCGAAGGGCGTACCGACCGTCGATACCTTCATTACCGAAGTCAGCCAGGATACCTGGATCTACTTCCCCTGGGACATGGGCTTCACCTATCAGGAGCCGATTGCCAAGGGCGCTCGCGGCTGACGGCGAGCAGTCCTTAATCATACAACTGAAAATTGTTCCAATCTTGGTCTCGCCGATGGTGAATTTCCGCACCAGTTCGGTAACGTCCGTTTTATTTCATTAGCATAACCTCAGGCAACTAACGGTCGTAGCGGCCGGGCTAAGAGTAAGACGGGATGCGGTTGGGGCGTGCAATGGCTTGCTGGGGCAAGATTCGAACGGCAGTGGCTTTCGGGCTGATCGGCTGCCTCACTTCCAACAAGCCGGCCGGGGCGGAGCCGGCTTATGTCGGCGTCGTGCGCGAATATGTCGAGACCCTCGTCCGGCCGATCGCGGAGGCCCCTGTCGTCGTAAAGGCGATCCAGGAGCAGAATGCCAAACTCGGCGATGTCAGCGAGATGGATATGCGGGTCCTGGACGAGACCTACCGGGCTGAGGTCGCGCAGGGCGACCTTCAGATGGCCAAGACGCTGATGGCGAAATCCGTCTCGCAATACCTCAGGACAAAGCAGGACGATTCTCAGGGAACAATCCTGGAATTCTTCGTCACCGACTGCCACGGTCTCAATGTCGGCCAGAGTACCGTTACGACCGATTACTGGCAGGGCGACGAGGACAAGTTCCTGAAAACCTTCGCCGTCGCTTCGCGTGATATCTATATCGGCGGGGCGGAGCGCGACGAGTCGACCCAGCTTCTGGAGACTCAGGCAAGCTTCGTCGTCACCGACGAAAAGGGCGAGCCGATCGGCACAGCGACCGTCACGATTGCCATCGATGCGCTCTAGAAAGTCCTGATTTCCCTGAACGAATCGGAATGCGTATTTACGTTGCAAAAGCCATCCTAACTTTTGCCGCAGTCGATTTTTTTGCCTTTTCGTCCTTTCGTTTGCCCGAGCCTCGTTGCAAGCCCTTGTATTTTCAGGCTTACCCGACTTTCCCCAGTCTCCACAGGTGCATCCACAAGATGTTGTGGTTAGCATTCGGTTACGTTCCACCCCTTGACGGAATCAGCTGATTCAAAGTTAATGTTCCAGATGTTGCGGCGGCGACTGAACCGGAGGTAACGAGCCCGGTTCTCCCAAGGAAAATTGGACGCATAATCAGGGTGTTGCACCGTCGAGAACGGTAACACCCCTGAGGATTTTTGCGCCGTTTTCCAGCCTCCAGAAAGCGACAGGGGGGACTGGTAAAAATAAGCTGTTAACACTATATTTAGTGTTTGCAGCCAGCCTCACCACAAGATACAGGACAAGCATCTCCGGATGACAATCCTGTCACAAGATGGAACAAGACTGGCCACACGAAGCGACAACGTGGAGCCGGGTGGGAATTTTGCGCCCTTTGGGGTGCCAACACGAGGTAGAGAAAATGCACATCGAACGTCGGTTTACGAAGGCTGGTCAAGGCGCCTATGCGGATATCGAATTCCGCAAGGCGACGAGTGAGATCAAGAACCCGGATGGGTCGATCGTCTTCCGCCTCGAAAACATCGACGTTCCCGCGCAGTTCTCCCAGGTCGCCACCGACGTTCTGGCGCAGAAGTATTTCCGCAAGGCCGGCGTCCCCGCCCGCCTGAAGAAGGTGGAAGAAAATGATGTCCCCTCTTTCCTATGGCGCTCCGTAGCCGACGACGCGGCGCTGAAGGGCCTGCCGAAGGACGAACAGACCGGCTCGGAAACCGACGCCCGCCAGGTCTTTGATCGTCTCGCCGGCACCTGGACCTATTGGGGCTGGAAGGGCGGCTATTTCTCTTCGGAAGAAGATGCGGCAGCGTTCAAGGACGAGCTTGCCTATATGCTCGCCACGCAGCGCGTTGCCCCGAACTCCCCGCAGTGGTTCAACACCGGCCTGCACTGGGCCTACGGCATCGACGGCCCCGGCCAGGGTCACTTCTATGTCGACCCCTTCACCGGCAAGATCACCAAGTCCAAGTCGGCTTACGAACATCCGCAGCCGCATGCCTGCTTCATCCAGTCCGTTGAAGACGATCTCGTCAACGAAGGCGGCATCATGGACCTCTGGGTTCGTGAAGCCCGCCTCTTCAAGTATGGCTCCGGCACCGGCTCCAACTTCTCGATGCTGCGCGGCGAAGGCGAAAAGCTTTCCGGCGGCGGCCGCTCCTCCGGCCTGATGAGCTTCCTGAAGATCGGTGACCGCGCTGCCGGCGCCATCAAGTCTGGTGGTACGACGCGTCGTGCGGCCAAGATGGTCGTCGTCGATATCGACCATCCGGATATCGAGGAATATATCAACTGGAAGGTCAAGGAAGAGCAGAAGGTTGCCGCTCTTGTGACCGGCTCCAAGGTCGTCGCCAAGCATCTGAAGGCGATCATGAAGGCCTGCGTCAATTGCGAAGCCGACAATGGCGATTGCTTCGACCCGGCGAAGAACCCTGCTCTTAAGCGCGAAATCCGCGACGCCAAGAAGTCCCAGGTTCCGGAAAACTACGTCCAGCGCGTCATCCAGTTCGCCCGCCAGGGCTACAAGGACATGGAGTTCAAGACCTACGACACGGACTGGGATTCGGAAGCCTATCTCACCGTTTCCGGCCAGAACTCCAACAACTCGGTTTCGATCAAGGACAACTTCCTGCGCGCCGTCGAGGAAGATGGCGACTGGAACCTGACCGCCCGCAAGGACGGCCGCGTGATGAAGACGCTGAAGGCCCGCGACCTCTGGGAAACGATTTCCTATGCCGCCTGGGCATCGGCCGATCCGGGCATCCACTTCAACACGACGATGAACGACTGGCACACCTCGCCGGCCGGTGGCCCGATCCGCGGCTCGAACCCGTGCTCGGAATACATGTTCCTCGACGATACCGCCTGCAACCTTGCTTCGCTGAACCTGCTTCAGTTCAAGGACAAGGCCACCAAGCGCATCAATATCGGCGACTACGAACACGCCGTTCGCCTGTGGACGGTCGTGCTCGAAGTCTCGGTCATGATGGCGCAGTTCCCGTCGAAGCGCATTGCCGAACTCTCCTACGAATACCGCACGCTCGGCCTCGGCTACGCCAATATCGGCGGCCTGCTGATGTCGACGGGCATCCCCTATGACAGCGCCGAAGGCCGCGCCATTGCCGGCTCGCTGACGGCGATCATGACCGGTATCTGCTACGCAACCTCGGCCGAAATGGCTGCCGAGCTCGGCCCGTTCCCGAACTACGAGCCGAACCGCGAGCACATGCTGCGTGTCATCCGCAACCATCGCCGTGCCGCTCATGGCGAAAACGCCGGTTACGAAGCGCTCTCGGTCAATCCGGTCGCGCTGATCCATTCGGAAAACCCGGACCAGGATCTTGCAGCCCATGCCATGTCTGCCTGGGACAAGGCGCTCGAACTCGGCGAAAAGCACGGCTACCGCAACGCGCAGGTCTCGGTCATCGCACCGACCGGCACGATCGGCCTCGTCATGGATTGCGACACGACCGGCATCGAGCCTGATTTCGCACTCGTAAAGTTCAAGAAGCTTGCCGGCGGCGGCTACTTCAAGATCATCAACCGCGCTGTTCCGGATGCGCTGCGCACCCTCGGCTATTCCGAAAGCCAGATCGCCGAAATCGAAGCCTATGCTGTCGGTCACGGCAACCTGAACCAGGCACCGGCCATCAACCCCTCGACGCTGAAGACCAAGGGCTTCACCGACGAGAAGGTGGAAGCCGTCAACGCCGCTCTGAAGAGTGCCTTCGACATCAAGTTCGTCTTCAACCAGTGGACGCTCGGCGCCGACTTCCTGAAGACCACGCTGAAGGTTTCCGACGAACAGCTCAGCGACATGAGCTTCAGCCTGCTCGAGCATATCGGCTTCTCGAAGAAGGATATCGAGGCTGCCAATATCCACGTCTGCGGTGCGATGACGCTGGAAGGCGCGCCTTTCCTTAAGAAGGAGCATCTGCCGGTCTTCGATTGCGCCAATCCGTGCGGCAAGATCGGCAAGCGTTACCTCTCGGTCGAAAGCCATATCCGCATGATGGCGGCTGCCCAGCCCTTCATCTCGGGTGCGATCTCCAAGACGATCAACATGCCGAACGAGGCAACGGTCGACGATTGCAAGAACGCCTATATGATGTCCTGGAAGCTCGGCCTGAAGGCAAACGCCCTCTACCGTGACGGTTCCAAGCTGTCGCAGCCGCTCAACGCCTCCCTGATCGAGGACGAGAGCGACGAAGATGCGCTTGAGGATCTGATCCAGCAGCCGCTTGCTGCCCAGGCCGTGACGGTCACCGAGAAGATCATCGAGAAGGTGATCGAGCGTGTTTCCCGAGAACGCGAGAAGCTGCCGAACCGCCGTCAGGGTTACACCCAGAAGGCTGCCGTCGGCGGTCACAAGGTTTATCTCCGCACCGGTGAATTCGGCGATGGCCGCCTCGGCGAAATCTTCATCGACATGCACAAGGAAGGTGCTGCCTTCCGCGCGATGATGAACAACTTCGCCATCGCCATCTCGCTCGGCCTGCAATACGGCGTGCCGCTGGAAGAATATGTGGAGGCCTTCACCTTCACCAAGTTCGAGCCGGCTGGCATCGTCATCGGCAATGACGCGATCAAGAACGCCACGTCGATCCTCGACTACGTGTTCCGCGAACTCGCCGTCTCCTACCTCGGTCGCCACGATCTCGCCCATGTCGATACGTCCGACTTCTCCAACACGGCACTCGGCAAGGGCATCCAGGAAGGCAAGACGAACCTCGTCTCGACGGGCTGGACGCGCGGCTACAAGCCGACGCTGGTCTCCAACACCGGCAGCGACCGTCAGCTCGGCGAGCCCAAGGGTGCGGCGACGGCAGCCCCTGCCCGCGCCTCCTCGAGCGGTTCGGTAACCTCCTTTGCAGGTGCCGCAGCCCGCAAGCTGGAGCCGACTGTCGCCATCTCCACCTCCGAAATCGTCGCCTTCAAACGCGACTATGAAGAGCGGGCCAAGGAACTGGCGGAAGAGATTGCCGAAGAAGTGGTCGATGAAGCCGGCAGCGAAGCAACCGCCCTCTTCGCCGACAAGGCCGCAGCCGATGCTGCAACCGCCAAGACGGAAGCCAAGAAGATGGAAGCCGAACGCCGCGCCCGCTCGATCATGCAGGGCTATACGGGCAACATGTGCTCCGAGTGCCAGAACTTCACCATGGTGCGCAACGGCACCTGCGAGAAGTGCGATACTTGCGGCGCCACCAGCGGCTGCAGCTGACCTCTTCGGGAAATTCAGATCTAGCTGGCCGCCAAATTGGTCAGGTCGGACAGAGATCCGATTTCCTTCAGAGCAGAGCGATCAATAAAGCTCCAGGCGCCACGCGCCTGGAGTTTTTTATTCAGAGGCGGTCGGCAATCTCGCATGCGATCCGCTCTATCCAGCTCGCCACGACCGTGACTTCCCTCATTCGAACGCTCACGCCGTAATCCTGTCGCAATGGTCGTCGTGAACATAGCATCGGAAAGGTGGGCGAGACATGAAAATCCTATTGGTCGAAGACGAGACCAGGCTGGCGGAAACGGTTGCCGCCTCGCTCGGCAAGAAGGGCATCGCGGTCGACCACACCGCTCTTCTTGAGGACGCAATCGAACTGGCTCGACAACAGACCTACGATGCGATCGTGCTCGACCGACGCCTGCCGGACGGCGACGGCATCACATTCATTCCCTGCCTACGAAGCTCAGGCGTCGTGACGCCGGTCATCGTGCTGACTGCCCGAAACGAACCGAAGGAGAGGGTTGCGGGCCTGGACCTCGGTGCCGATGACTATCTGGGCAAGCCGTTTCTGATGGAGGAGCTTTTCGCTCGGCTGCGGGCGGTCTTGCGACGCCCGTCGGCCCTGGCGGAGCCGTCCATAGTCGCAGGGCGGATGACGGTGGATCCGATTCGGATGGATGTCATGGTCGGCGAACTGCAGCTCGACCTGCCTCGTCGAGAGCTGATGGTGCTCGTTACCCTTGCAAAGCGAAAGGGCAGGACCGTCCTCAGATCGGCGCTGGAAACCGAAATCTACAATTACGAAGAGACGATCCAATCCAACGCGCTGGATGCGCACGTGTCACGACTGAGAAAACGGCTCGCTGACGCGGACGCCGGTGTGTCCATCCACAACATCCGCGGGGTCGGATACCTGCTGAAGGAACATTGATGCGATTTCCGAATACGTCGCTGTGGTGGAGACTAAACTGGCAGCTCAGCCTATTATTTGTCGGCACTACCGCATTGGTGATCGTTGGCCTTTGCATCTACGGTGCGATGATCCTTTCTCCGAACGTCAGTATGGAGCACCGGCTTCTGAACGCCCTGGAAGGGTCCTTGAGCTACGAACCCGGACGAGGGCTTCGCATCGAAGACAGCGAACAGCTCCGAGCGTTGAAAAATGATACTCCCAATCTCTTTTTCTACGCCGCAGCCCCGGACGGAACGGCAGTGGCATATGGAAATATTCCACCTGCGTACATACAGCTGACCAAGTTCGTGTCGCTTATCAAGGACGCCGACATTCGTGGCACGGGGCCAAACGCCCCTGTACCGGCTTCAGTCGACGACATCGAGATCAATACGAACGAGATCCGGGTACTTTATGGCGGCCGCAACGGAAACGAGTCGATATTCCTCACGATGCTTGGCGGCACGTACAAGATTTACGTGCCTCTGCTTGCAGTTACCCTACCCGCCCTCTTCTTCGCCGTGCCACGACTGGTCAGGCGTTCGCTCTCGGGACTGAACGACGTTGTTCGGAAGGCTCCGGAGATCGACCCGCGCCAGCCGGGATCACGGCTTCCAGTGGATCGGGTTCCGAGCGAAGTCGTTCCGCTTATCCACGCCTTCAATTCCGTTCTGGAGCGGCTCGAGCAGCAGTTCGCAGCGAGGGAACGTTTTCTGATCGACGCCGCGCACGAGCTCCGCACGCCGATTGCCGTCATGCAGACGCGTATCGATACGACCCTGGAGGGAAACATCCGCGACATCATGATGGATGACATCGGGCGGCTACGGGAGACGGCGGAGCAATTGCTCGACTTCGAACGGAGCGAGCAGTCTCCGGATCTCTTCGAACAGGTCGACCTGGTGGAAGTCGCCAGGAACGTCGTTGCCGACCAAGCCCCGATTGCCATCAGAAATGGATATGAGATCTCGTTCGACAGTGAGGTCGACGAGCTTTATCGCCTGGTAAGTCCGTCGGCGATGTCACGCGCCATAGGCAACCTTGTGCGCAATGCGATCGACCATGGCGGAAATACCGGCACGATATCGGTTCGCGTGTCAGAACGTGGCGGCGTCTCGGTTTCGGACGAGGGTCCCGGCATTCCAGCGGCGCACCGAAACCTCGTGTTCGAACCATTCTACAGGGTCACACCACGGAGCACGGGTGCCGGCCTCGGATTAAGCATCGTGAAGCAGATCGTGACCCGTCACCGCGGGAGTGTGACTCTCGAAGGCAATCCGACAGGAACGACAGTGACTATAAGCCTGTGACAGATACAGCGATCGGCTCGCCGCTCCGATGAGCGGTCAATGAAGCTCAGTAAAATGAAATGGCCGAACCAAAAAGGTCCGGCCATTTCATACTGGAATAAACTCAAGGGCAAAGAGAGCCGATCCGGCTTTGGCCCTGCCTAGAAGCGACGCGGTGCTTCCGGTTTGTTTCCGACAATGCTGTCGATCCGCTCCAGCACGTCAGACGTCAGCTTGCTCTTGTGCGAGAGGGCCGCGAGATTGTCCTGCAGCTGGCTTGCGCGCGAGGCGCCGAGGATGACGGTCGAGACGTTCTTGTTGGCGAGGCACCAAAGAAGGGCGAGATGGGTGATCGACAGCCCGATCTCGTTCGAAAGCCTGGCAAGCTGACGCACCTGTTCCAGCTGGGCGCGACCAGCGTCGGTGGACCATTTTTCCTTCAGCCATTCGTAGCCCGGCAGGTTCATGCGGCTGTCGGCCGGTACGCCTTCATTGTATTTTCCGGTGAGCACGCCGGAAGCGAGCGGTGACCAGATGGTGGTGCCGAGGCCAATCAGGTCGTAGAGCGGCAGGTAATCTGCTTCGACCTTCTGACGTTCGAAGATGTTGTACTGCGGCTGCTCCATAGTCGGCGGTGTGATGCGCAGGTCACGGGCGACAGCGTAGGCTTCCGTCAGTTGCTGGGCAGACCATTCCGACGTTCCCCAGTAGAGCACCTTGCCCTGGGCAACGAGATCGTGCATCGCGCGGACCGTTTCTTCGATCGGAGTGTCAATATCCGGGCGGTGGCAGAAGTAGAGGTCGAGATAGTCAACCTGAAGCCGCTTGAGAGCCGCGTGGCACGCGTCCGTCACATGCTTGCGCGACAGGCCACGCTGCGTCGGCTTCTGACCACCCCAGAAGACCTTGCTCGAGACGACATAACTGTCGCGGCTCCAGGCGAGCGATTTCAGCGCCTCGCCCATGACGATTTCGGATTTGCCGCTCTCGTAACCCTCGGCATTATCGAAGAAATTGATCCCGCTGTCATAGGCGAGCTTCATGAGATCGACAGCGTCGCCCCCGTTGACCTGCTTGCCGAAAGTGACCCACGATCCGAAGGAGAACTCGCTCACTTTCAGACCCGACTTTCCCAAACGACGATATTCCATCAGATATCTCCCAAAACTTATAAAATCTGCCGCCCCCAAAATTGAGGTCGACTTCGTAAAATCAGGCAATGGCTGATTTCGCGTAACCTATCTTATTGTCAATAATATGCGAGGCCTCGCAGTCACAAAGTCCTGCGTCCTATTGCACCACTTTTGTCCGTACCCTGTCCGGGCCTGCGGAGCAGAACCGCGCCTCTCGCTAGTAGCTGCAAGGGCGATCGTTGCCGAATCCGCCGAGGCAGGCCGGTCGGAGCCCAAGGTCGGTGCTTTGCGATCCATAGCCAACAGAGCCGGTCTGTATCGAACTATCCGAGCTTGTCGCACAGGACGAAGTAATGACCGCCACGATGACAGCTGATCCTACGATCAGCAGTTTTCGAAATTGGGACATTTTGATCTACCCCCATACCGATAATCGGTGACACCGGACGCAGTGCATGTCGGTGTCGGCTAAGGAAATAGGCCAGTCCGGCTTTCCGAGAACGCCGCCGCCGATCAAGATTTCGTCATTTGCGCAGGCTGCTGCGATCGACCATCCGACTTTCATCCTCTGGCCGCGGCAAGGAGGCGGCTGGCGTTTTTCACGGCATCGGATACAACTTGCTACAAGTCAGCCTCTGAAGCCGGGATTTTCATGCAGGTTTTCGAAGCATTCCGTGTGCGCCGCCCCGTTTGCGCCGCCGTTATCGGTTTGCTGTTCGGTCCTGACGTCGTGATGGCCTATCTCGGACGCGGACTGATGGCGATCGCCTATTTCGTCGGTGGGGTTTCGGTTACGGCCGGTTTGATCCGGCTCTTTATCACGCTTTCGATCCCGGGCGCTTACGGCTCGCTTATTGTGCTTGCCTGGCATTCGTTCGGCGCGATCCTCGGCTATCGTGTAGCGTACTCGCTCCCGAGCGACATTGCTTTTCCGTGGTACTCGCGCTGGTACAATATCGTGCTGCTTTTCTCGGCTGCGATCTTGCCTCTGGCTATGCTTGCCGGACGTTTCGCATTCCAGGCACTCGATTAATCCGTCGCCATCGCCTTTGCTGACAGTTTAAGCGCAGCGACGAATCGCTGCCACGCCGGTCCGCTCAGAAACGGGTTGCCCCCGCGAAGATTTCGGCCAGACGCTCGATCCCGGCCTGGTCGTCGGCATCGAAGCGGGCAGGAAGCGGGCTGTCCAGATCGATAACGCCGACGATCTCTTCGCCATTGCGGATCGGGACGACGAGTTCGGATCGGGATGCCGCGTCGCAGGCGATATGGCCAGGAAATGCATGGACATCTGCCACGAGGATCGAGGCGCGCTCCTTGACTGCCGTGCCGCATACGCCACGGCCGACAGGGATGCGCACACAGGCCGGCTTGCCCTGGAACGGTCCAAGGACGAGCTCCTGATCCTTAAGCAAATAGAAGCCCGCCCAGTTGAGATCGGGCATCATCTGGTACATCAGGGCCGACGTGTTGGCGGCGTTGGCGATCATGTCCGGCTCGCCTTCGAGCAGTCCCTGCAGCTGCTGGGCAAGCTCGCGGTAGAACTCGGCCTTGTTTTCCACTTCGATCGACGCCGCCTGAAACATTGTTACATCCACTTCCTGTCTCTGAGCCGCTGATATAGGTGGTCAGGCAGGTTTTGACAAACGCCCTATCCGGACACGACAGTTGAATCACGGCAGCGAATCCGGTCAGATTGCCACATGATGAAGACGATCAGAATATCGGCTGCGCTGTTATTGCGGAGCAATGGCGACACGCTTCTGGTGCGCAAGCGCGGCACGGCGGCCTTCATGCAGCCGGGCGGCAAGATCGAGCCGGGAGAGACGCCAGAGCAGGCCCTGTCTCGAGAGCTGTCAGAAGAAATCGGCGTCACCGCAACAGCTGCCGAACTCGAATTCCTGGGGAAATTTCAGGCGCCGGCGGCAAACGAGCCGGATCATCTCGTCGTCGCCGAAGTCTTCCTGGTGCATGCGAAGGACGCCGATATCAAAGCAACGGCGGAGATCGAGGAGGTCCGCTGGATATCGCCGTCGGAAGCGGGCGGGATCAATATGGCGCCGCTGACGGAACACCATATCCTGCCATTCTACCGCCAGCGGCAGAGCCAGGCGGCCGGGCAAGGTGTCAGGTATCCGTCTTGCAGAAGCGGTCGGCCGGCAGATTGATGTCGCAGGATGCCGCTCTATTCTCCCAATGGATCAAGGGAGGATCGTGCCATGGCTTTCATTCATACCCCCGATGCATCCGCCAGCGAGAAGACGGCTTCGATGTACGCTTCGGCAGAAGCGAGCTACGGCTATCTGCCGAACATGTACCGGGCTTTCGGCCACCGGCCAGAGGTGATGGAGCATTGGGGGACGCTGCTTGCCAGTATTCGCGGCCATATGAGCCAGCGGCGTTATGAGCTGGTGACGCTGGCGGCGGCCAGGGAACTCAAATCGTCCTACTGCATGCTTGCGCATGGTTCGGTGCTGCTGCGCGACGGCTTCACCAACGACAGCCTTTCGGCAGTCGCCGGCGGCAGCGAAAAAGCGCCCATCGATGCAGTCGAGCGGGCAATCATGGATTTTGCCGCCAAGGTGGCGCGCGATGCGACCTCGGTGACGCAGCAGGACATCGATGGTCTGAAGCGGCACGGGCTAAGTGACACGGAGATCTTCGATGTCACCGCAGCAGCGTCAGCACGCTGCTTCTTCTCCAAGATGCTGGATGCGCTGGGTGCAGCACCCGATCATGCCTATGCCGAGCGGCTCGATCCCAAACTCCGTCAGAATCTCGCCATCGGCCGGCCGATCGAAGGGCTGAATTCGAACCACTCGTAGAAGCTCAGATCGCGCGGCTGTGGATTGGCCTTACTGTGCGGGCGGGTCTGCAAAATGCATAATCGCGAATTCGGCGATCCTCTGGCCGGCCTTGTCGGCATCATCGAGCACCGAAGGGAAAAGCTGCCAATGATGCGGCATTCCCGGCCAGACCTCGGCCGTCACGTCGACGCCGGCCTTTTGCGCCTTGTCGGCCAGCCGCAGCGTATCGTCGAGCAGCAGCTCGCCGGAGCCGACCTGCAGCAGCAAGGGCGGAAAACCGGTGAGATTGGCATAGAGCGGAGAAATGTCGGGATCGGTCGGAGAATTGTTGCCGAGATAGGCCTTGCGCAGCGCATCCAGCGCATGCTTGTCCAGCATGGGATCGTTGGTGGCGTTCGCTGTGACCGATGCACCTGAGGCGGACAGATCGGTGATGGGGCTGAGTGCCACGACGCCTGCTGGCAGCGGCTGGCGGGAACGCATCTGCCGCAGCACCGCCTCGAGCGCGAGATTGCCGCCGGCGCCATCGCCCATCACCACGATATTTCCGTTGCTGTAGCCGCTGTCGAGCAGATAGCGATAGGCTGTCAGTGCGTCATTGACCTGTGCTGGATAGCCATATTCCGGCGCCAGGCGGTAATCGATAAGCAGCACATCGCTTGACGCAGCCTTGGCAAGCGAGCCTGCAAGCAGGCTGTGGCTACGGATGGAGCCACCGTAGAAGCCGCCGCCATGGATGAAAAGGATCACGCGCCGGCCGACCGGATGATGAAGGCGCGCCGGCCAGATAAGTTCGGCATCGACCCCATCGGCGTCGACATGCCGGATCTGGATGCGCGTCGGCTCCGGCAGCGATTCCATGAAATCGCGAAAAGCGGTGCGCCGGTCGCGCAGACTTACGGCGCCCTTGAAATGCTCCTGCCAGCGAGACACCAGTTTTTCGACCTGTTCATGCGAGGCAGGCGTCTGTGCCGGCATGTCCCGCGTCGACTTTTCCTGCGCGGCCACTGGAAAGGCAATTAGAACCGCAGCCGTAAAGGCCGACAGCATTGTTCGACGACACTCCACTTTCCACCAATTGCCAGCGGAAAAAACCGGCTTTCTCATTCGCCCCTCCGGCGCTGCTCTTCCTTCGTGCGGCGCATCTTCACCACTTCGCCACCGAGAGTCAAAAGGGAGTTTTGACTGATCACCGGAAGCTTTTCCTGCTCTGATTGGAACATTGTGACCAGGAATGGCTCCTGATTTATAGCCTGCATTTCTAGTTGTGCTAGACTACTTTAAGGAGGGGATAATCATGGATAAAGCCGCCCTTATCGGAACGTGGCGCATGATCTCGTGGACACGAACCGTCGTTGCGACGGGGAAGGTGAGCGACGCTATGGGTGCCGATCCCATCGGATATATCGCCTATCACGCAGACGGCCGGATGATGGCCTTCGTTACCAACCGGCGCAGGCCGAAACCCAACGGCAAAGCGCCCAACGACAGTGAAAAGGCCGCACTCTTCGATACAATGCTGGCCTATACCGCCGAATATTCCCTGGAGGGTGACAAGGTGATCCATCACGTGGAGGCCGCCTGGAATCCGACATGGGAGCGGCCCCTTATCCGCCCGGTGCATATGGAGGGCGACATACTCGTCATCAGCGATGCACCCGGCACCGATCCTGTCACGGGAGAGGATGTTGTCTACCGATTGGAATTCTCCAAACTCTGACCACCAAGCATGTCGCGACAGTTTCGCTTCCGACGCTTTGGATCCTCGTATCCACGCACGTGGTTGGCACAAAACCACGGCACACTTTAACGCGATTTGCCTTAGTCGCCGCGAATCGCGTCGATCACCGTCCGGAAACCCGCCGAAATATGCCGCCGGCTGGGATAGTAGAGATAAAGCGGCTCCTCCGGCTGGCACCATTCGTCGAGTACCTGGATAAGTTGGCCGCTTGCAATCAGCGGCGCCACCCTGCCCTCCCAGACATAGGCGAGCGCCACGCCGCTCAAGGCTGCCGCCGTCATCAATTCGTGGTCGTCGAGCGAGAGCGGGCCGGTCGGGTGGAAAGTGATGGCCTGGCCGTCCCTTTCAAAGTCCCAGGGGTAACGCGCGCCCGAGGGGAACATGTTCTGGATGCAGATATGGCGCTTCAGATCATGCGGCGTCTCAGGCTTCTGCCGTGTTTCGAAATAGGCGGGAGAGCCGACGACGACGAGGCGCATGCGCGGCTTGATGCGTACGGCGATCATGCCTTCCGTAACGCGCTCGCCGAAGCGAATGCCGGCATCGAAGCCTTCCTCGACAATATCCACCAGCCGGTCAGTCGCCGCGATCTCGAGCTGCAGATTGGGATTCTTCATCAGGAGCGGCCCGATGACCTGGCCGACGACGAAGGGAGCAATGGAATTCCCGACATTGATACGAACGCGACCGAAAGGGGTATCGCGGAAACGGTTCAGCGCATCGAGTGCGGAATTGATCTCGCCGAAGGCCGGATCGAGATGGGAGCGAAGCAGTTCGCCGGCCTCCGTCAGCGAGACGCTGCGGGTCGTGCGGTTCAGCAACCGGATGCCGATGCGGTCCTCCAGGTTGAGGACAGCGTGGCTGATCGCAGAGGCGGTGACACCCCTCTCCTCTCCCGCCTTGCGGAAACTCTTGTGCCTGGCGACAGCGGCAAAGGCAGCCATTTCGGAAAGTTCGGTCGCTCTCATTAATGAATATCACTCATCATAGTCTCTCAAATAACAAATCTTATACATGAGCTGGATTTGCGTCAAATTCCTCTCCGTCAGCAGCGCACTGCTGAAACAAACGGTCTCAGGAAAGGAAATTGTCATGAAAGTCTGGTTTATCACGGGTGCATCGCGTGGCTTTGGCGCGCTGATGACCAAGGACGCTCTTGCTGCCGGCGACGCTGTCGTTGCCACCGCCCGCAACCCGAAGACCATCACCGAACAGTTCGGCGATCATCCGAACCTGCTTGCCGTCGCTCTCGACGTTACCAATGAAGGCCAGGCCAAAGAGGCCGCCGCTGCTGCCGTTGCCCGCTTCGGACGCATCGACATCCTCGCCAACAATGCCGGTTACGGCCTGCTTGGCGCCGTCGAGGAAGCAACGGCAGAGGAGATCGAGAGGATCTACGCCACCAACGTCTTCGGCCTCCTGAAGGTTACCCGCGCCGTGTTGCCCTATATGCGCCGCCAGCGCTCGGGCCATATCCTGAACTTCTCCTCGATTGGCGGCTATTACGGCTTTCCTGGCTGGGGCGTGTATGGCTCGACGAAATTCGCCGTCGAAGGCCTGTCGGAATCGCTGGCGACCGAGGTCGAACCGTTCGGCATCAAGGTCACGATCATCGAGCCCGGCTTCTTCCGCACGGACTTCCTGCATGACAATTCGCTGGCGATCAGCCCGGCTTCCATCCCCGATTATGTCGGTACGCCAGCTGGCAACATGCGCGACTTTGCAGCGAACGCCAACCACGCTCAGCCGGGCGACCCGGCCAAGCTAACCGCCGGCATTATCGAAATGGTGAACGCCGCCAACCCGCCGCTGCGCATGCCTTTCGGCAGCGATACGGTCGCCAAGATCGAAGAGGAACATGCCAGCGTGGAGAAGGAACTGGCTCAGTGGCGTCAGCTCGCGGTCTCCACGGACTTCGAACAGACGGCCTGAGACGGTCTGGCCTTTCACGACAACAACAAGCGTGCCTGTCGGCGCGCTTGTTTTCATTTCCGCGTGAAGAGCGTCCGAAAGGTCAAGATTTTCATTCGTCCTGCCACTTCGATGGCCTATGTCTACCGCGTCATCAGCAATAGGAAGAGACAGGAATGGCGAGCACATCGATCTGTATTTACGGAGCAGGCGCTCTTGGCGGCGCGATCGCCGTCAAGATTGCAAGCCGGCTCGGCGACAATGCGGCCGTCTCCGTCGTTGCCCGTGGCGCGCACCTGGAAGCGATCCGGAAGAACGGTCTCTCCCTGCATGAAGCGGATTCGGACAAACCGATCAACGTGCGGATCACAGCAACCGACGATCCGACCACGCTTCCACCGCAGGATCTCATCATCACCGGCCTCAAGGGCCACCAGCTCGGACCGGCGGCCGAGGGCATGGCCACGCTGCTGAAGGGCAATACCCGCGTTGTCATGGTGCTGAACGGGATTCCCTGGTGGTATTTTCATCGCGATACGCAAAGCGGCCATGCCGAGCTGCAGTTCGACGAACTGGATCCCGGCGGGAAACTCTGGCGCCTGATCGGTCCGGAACGAGTGATCGGCTGCGTGGCTATGCAAGGGGCGGAAGTCGTCAATCCAGGCGAGATCCGCCTGTCCAATAAAGGCCGTTTCGTGCTCGGCGAACCCTCCGGCGAAATGTCGGCCGATCTCGAATCCGTTGCCGGCCTCCTTGCCGGAGCCGACCTCAATGTCTCGACCACGCAGCGCATTCGCGACGAGATCTGGAACAAGCTGACGGGCAATGCGGCGTTCAATCCGATCAGCGCACTGACGCGAGCCTTGATGACTGACATCATGGCCGATCCCGCGCTGTTCGAGATGGTCGGCAAGATCATGAACGAAGTGCGCGCGGTCGGCAGCGCGCTTGGCGCAAAATTCAGCATCAGCATCGAGGAAAGGCTGCAGCAATCGCGTCACATCGGTCCCGTGCGCACTTCGATGCTGCAGGATCTGCTCGCCGGCAAGGCGCTGGAAATCGTGCCGCTCGTCGGTATGGTCGTGGCACTCGGGCGTACCGCCAACGTGCCGACCCCCGTCTCGGAGGTCGTACTGGCGCTGGTGACGCAGCTCGATAAGGAAAACCAGCGCGTCGGCTGACGCCGCATCTTTATGTGATTCCTATATCTTCGATTTCCACTCCGAATGGATTTCCTATCGGAGGCGGCAGTAGCCTTTGCCACAACAGCAAAGGTTACCGCCATGCGAGATGTCATGTCCCCTCAATATCTGCCGCTTCGCCCGCACCGCATCACACGCGGCAATCGGCAAATGCGCGAGAAGCGCACGGCTCAGGCGCTGATGATCTTCGGCATCGTGCTCGCCTGCGTGGAACTCTACGTCATCCTCGGCTCGCTCTGAGGCCTTATCATGAACAATACCGGAAGACTGCGCCCGGGCGGCGCAATCACCGCGCTCGTTACGCCGTTCCACAACGGCGAGGTCGACGGGGCGGCACTGGAAGCTCTCGTTGAATGGCAGGTGCTGAGCGGCGTCGATGGACTCGCTCTTTGCACGGCGGCGGGTGAAGGGCTCAGCCTCTCACCGCAGGAACGCCGCATGGTGCTCGACATCTGCGTCCGGGCCGCGGCGGACCGTATTCCGGTGATCGCCGCGGCCGGTACCAATTGCACCGAAAGCACGATCGCCCTGATACGCGATGCGGAAGAATGCGGCGCGCGCGCCGTGCTTGTCACCGTGCCCTATTATTCCAAGCCGGGGCAAAAGGGCATTCTCCATCATTTCCAGCAAATCGCCGCGGCAAGCAATCTGCCAATTCTGGTCGAGAATGCACCATCACGCACTGCGAGTGATCTGACGGTGGAAACGCTGGGGCGATTGGCCGAGCTCGATGCGATTGTCGCCATCGTCGATGCGACCGGGGATATCGCCCGCTTCGCCAACCTGCCACCGGCACTGCGACATCGGTTCCGCTTCCTGTCCGGTCATGACGGCACGGCGCTTTCATTTCATCTTGCTGGTGGTGACGGCATCGTATCGGCGGCTGCCAATATCCTCCCGCGCCTCGTCACCTCGCTGCAGCAGGCGGCTTATGGGAGCTATATCTCCGCTGCACTTGCGCTCAGCGACAGGCTGCATCCTCTGCTGACGGCGCTTGGGTCGGAAAGCGATCCTGCCCTGCTGAAATACGCGCTGCAGGTGCTGCGCGGCACCGAGGCCGATCTTCGCCTGCCACTCGTACCGGCCGACGCGGATAGCCGCTTTGCGATCGTATCGGCGCTTTCTCCCTTTGTCGGTGGCGGCACCCAGCGCATCGCGCTATCCCTATGAGATTTTAATGTTTTTGCTTGCGGCGCCAAATGGAAACCCTATCCGCCGGCATCTATCTTGATGATCGTGACACCGCCGCAGCCATCTTACGGCGGTTGAGTTAGACTTCGAAAGGACAAACGATGTCACGCCTGACTGATACGCCTGCCAAGACTGACCCGCTGCAACGTGGCGAAAGCGCCTGTGCAGGTTCGGCTGATCCCTCTCATCCACTGTTTGCCGGCCTGGTCGCCGTCGCACCGCGGCTCGGCGCCGTCATGGCTTTCGCCGGGCTCGTGCAGATGAGCTTCCAACTGATTTCCCAGTAGGCGCCGGACAGAGGATCACGACCATGGCAAATGCACAGCAACGCCGGCAGATTCCGGCTTCCGTCACAATCCGCCCCGCCCGCTTCACCGTTGGTCGCGACAAGGGCGGCCGCTGGATCGTCCAGGATCGCGAGGGGCTGGTAGGCGGTCTCTTCATCAATGAAGCTGCAGCCCTCCATTTCGCGGCGGAAGAATGCAACCACAATCCGGATGAGATCTGCCGGGCGGCAACGGGCATCGTGCTCGATTTTGCACCTGTTGCGCGCAGCACCGGCAATATCCACTGAATACTGTGCCGTTCCTGCCATTTTGAAACAGCAGGAACGGCAACAGGCCGAGGATTTCCAACTTTTCCTTAACCGCCAGCCTGATAGAGTCCCGCGTGCAGAGACTACATATGCCGCGAGACCGATGCCGAAACCGAACTTCCGCTTCACCCATTACGATATCAAGGAACAGCGCGCCGGAACGATCGTCGAGGTGTCACTGAGCGCCGTGAACAATGTGCGGCTGATGACGGCTCCGAATTTTCAGCGGTTCACCGAAGTGCTCGATTTCAAATATATCGGCGGCGTCGCGCGCAAGTCACCGGTCAGGCTCGCCATCCCCGAAAACGGCCACTGGCATATCGTTGTCGACATGGAAGGCCATCATGGGCTGGCGGATTCTTCCGTCAAGCTGATCGCTGCTCCAGCAGCACAGAAGCGCGCCTGATTTTAGCGCAGCCCGATTTCAGCGCGGCCCGTTTTCAGCGCGGATTGCGCTCCTTGCGAAGTTTTGCCCACCAATCCAGCCGTTTGCGAATCTCGCGTTCGAAACCGCGTTCCGGCGGATCGTAAAAAGTCTGGCGACCCATCTTTTCGGGAAAATAATCCTGACCTGAAAAGGCATCCGGCTCATCGTGATCGTAGCGGTAGCCTTCGCCATATCCCTCGCCCTTCATCAGCTTCGTTGGCGCGTTGAGGATATGCTTCGGCGGCAGCAGCGAGCCGTTCTGCTTGGCGGCGATCGTCGCTGCCTTGAAGGCGGTATAGACGGCATTGGATTTCGGGGCGGTCGCAAGATAAACGCAGGCTTGCGCGAACGCCAGCTCGCCTTCCGGCGAACCGAGATAGTCATAGGCATCCTTGGCGGCGTTGCAGATGACCAGGGCCTGCGGATCGGCAAGCCCGATATCCTCCACCGCCATGCGCACCAGCCGCCGTCCGAGATAGAGCGGATCCTCGCCGGCATCGAACATGCGGGCGAGATAATAGAGCGCGGCGTCTGGGTCGGAGCCGCGGACCGACTTGTGAAGCGCCGAGATCAGATTGTAGTGACCGTCTTGCGCCTTGTCATAGACCGGAGCTCGGCGCTGGACGATGCGCGTCAGCCCCTCGGTATCGAAAGTCTCGCCCTCGCGGGCGGCGCGCCAGACTTCCTCAGCCAGCGTCAGTACCGCGCGGCCGTCGCCATCGGCCATGCGGATCAGGCTGGCGCGCGCATCCTCGGTCAGCGGCAACGGCCTGCCTTCGACCGTCTCGGCGCGTTTCAGCAGTTCCTCGAGGCTGTCTTCCTCATGTGACTTGAAGGTCAGCACGCGGGCGCGCGACAGAAGAGCAGCGTTGAGCTCGAAGGACGGGTTTTCCGTCGTGGCGCCAACGAGAATGACCGTGCCATCCTCCATGACTGGCAGGAAACTATCCTGCTGGGCGCGGTTGAAGCGATGGATCTCGTCGACGAAAAGCAGCGTCTGGCGGCCGTCCATGCGGCGCATACGGGCTGCTTCAAAAACCTTCTTCAGGTCGGCGACACCGGAGAAAATTGCCGAGATCTGTTCGAAGGCCAGGCCCGCCTCGCCTGACAGCAGCCTTGCGACCGTCGTCTTGCCCGTACCGGGCGGCCCCCAGAAGATCATGGAGCCGAGAGAGCCGCTCTCGATCATGCGGCGCAGAACGCCATCCTCACCGGTCAGATGTTCCTGACCGGTGACTTCGCCAAGCGTCTTCGGCCGCAGACGATCGGCAAGCGGCCGCCGGCTGGCGACCTCTTCCGGAACACGCGGCGCGAAGAGGTCATCACTCATCGGAAGAACTGCCTGATGCGCTGACCATCACGTTCGATCTCGACCCGCCAGAGGCTGGGATCGGAATCGGCGATCTCCTGCAGGTCACGGCTGGTTTTGACTTCGGCCCCATTGATGGACACGACGATATCCTTCGGCTCGAAGCCGAGCCGGGAAGCGGGAGAACCGGCCTCGACGTCGGAGATGACCACACCCGCAGAATCGAGCGGCATCCTCAGTTCATCGGCCACGCGCGGCGAAAGGTTTTCCACGACGGCGCCGGTAAAGGGCGTATGTCCGCCGATCGTGCGCTGATCGCGGGGCTGGGTTTCCGGCGCACGGGCAAGGGCAAGCACTATCTGCTGCTCACGCCCGTTTTCCATGACCGTCAGGTTGACCGACTTGCCGAGGCCAGCTGTCGTCAATCGATAAAGAAGTGCATCCGGATGCTCGACCGAGACGCCATCGACTGCAGTGATGACCTCGCCCGCCTTGAGGCCGGACTTGGCTGCCGGGCTATCCGCAGTGACCTTGGCGATCAGCGCGCCGCGTGCCTTGTCGAGGCCGAGCGCGTCTGCGACCTCAGAGGTCACCGGATCGAAGGTAGCACCGATATAGGGCCGCTCGAAGGACTTGACGCCTGAATCGGCAGAGGTGAGAAAAACCTTGACCAGATTGGCGGGGATGGCAAAGCCGATACCGTTCGATCCGCCGCCGCGGGAAAAGATCGCGGTGTTGATGCCGATCAGTTCGCCCTTCATGTTCATCAGCGCGCCGCCGGAATTGCCAGGATTGATCGACGCATCCGTCTGGATGAAGAAGCCGAACTCGTTCTTGACCACCTGGTTGCGGGCAAGTGCCGAAACGATACCGCTGGTGACGGTCTGGCCGACGCCGAAAGGATTGCCGATCGCCAGCACGAGATCGCCGACTTCCACTGCATCGGAATTGCCGATCGGCAGTGTCGGGAAATCCGCCTTGCTATCGATCTTCAAGACAGCGAGATCGAGGCGGTCGTCACGCAGAACGACCTTGCAGGGGAATTCGCGACCGTCCGACAGCGCCACCTTGATGTCGTCGGCGCCCTCGACGACATGATTGTTCGTCACGACGGTCCCGTTCGCCTCGACGATGACGCCGGAGCCGAGCGAAGACTGCTTTTCGGAGCGGTTCGGCATCTGCTGGCCGAAAAACTGCTCGAAAAAGGGATCGCCGGCAAAGGGCGACTGCCGCTGAACGGTCTTTTCAGCATAGACATTCACGACAGCGCCCGAGGTCTGCTTGACCAGCGGCGCGAAAGAAAGCTGCATCTCCATCTGGCTTTCCGGCACTGTCTTGGTCTGCGCCTGGGCGTAGGCAGGCAGGAGGAGCGTTAGTGCCAGAAGCGAAACGGAGGCGTGCTTGGACAGGCCTTGCATGGGAATCCTTTTGAAATGCTCTTACGAAAAATGTTGTAGCGCCGGACGCTAGAAAGGAAAGGGGGCGGAAGCATGGAAGGTAGAGGCATCGCGGATTTGGGAATTTGAATCAGCAAAATCAAGCAGGTTACTGATATCTAAGCTCAAATGCAGGACGCAGTCACCGATCAGGGACATCAGCTTGGAAGCAGGCCGATGGGCTCGATCCTTGCCGTAAGACGGAGTTGCATCATCTTTGCCGTGAGGCCGAAACAGAGTGCCCTTACAATTGGAGTGACTATGAAGACCATCATCCTATCCGCTGCCATCTGCGCCACACTCCTCGCCCTTGCACCGGAAGGCGCACGGGCGGCAAGCTTCAACTGCGATGCGAAGGAGCTGCAGCCGGATGAGAAGGTGATCTGTGAGGACCGGTCGCTCAACGATGCCGATGTGAAGATGGTGACGACTTTCGAGCTGCTGTCGGGTCTGCTGGCCATGGGTGCGCGCGGCACGCTGCAGGATGAGCAGACCGCATGGCTGAAGAAGCGGCAGGCCTGTGGCGCGGATGCCGCCTGCATCGGCGCGGCCTATCAGGATCGGTTGAAGCAGCTCGGCGAGACCTACAAGAACATCAATCGCCCGCTCTGAGGATGTTCAGCCCTGATCTCTTCCGCTCTGGAACTCGGCGATCATTTCGTTGATGAGACCGGCTGCCTGGTGAAGCCGGTCCTCGCCGTAGTTGGACCCATGTTCGTTCGCCCAGACCGTCTGTCGCGCTGCGATATCAGCAAGAGCGCTCTTGCCCGCCTCCGTCAGTTCCATGAGTTTGGCGCGCTGGTGCACGGGATTGACGCGGTAGGCAATCAGCCCCTCGCCTTCCAGAAGATCGGCGATACGCTGCACACCCTGACGTGCGAGGCCAAGCGCACGCGCAGCATCTGCAACCGACATGGGCACATGGTCAGCCGCGGCAAGCACCTGCCAGCGCGCGCTGGTCTGCCCCGCGGGCCTGGCAAGCGCATCGCCTTCCGTCTGCAGGTGGGCCGAGAGCCGGATCACGGCGATGGAAAGCGCGGCAAAGGCATCGCCTTCAGGCGTTCGTTTCTTGATCATATTGACAACATATTGTCATTCATCGATAATGACAATATGTTGTCATATCACATGGCTATGCGCAAGGAGGAGCACATGAAGAAAACCTATCACGGAAGCTGCCATTGCGGCCGGATTCGCTACGAGGCCGATATCGACATTCAGGCCGGGACGGGAAAGTGCAATTGCTCGATCTGCTGGAAGCTCCGCTACTGGGGCACGAACATCAAGCCAGAGGATTTCCGCCTCTTGTGCGAGGAGACAGGCATCAGCGACTATCAGTTCGGAACCTTCTCGGGGCATCATCGCTTCTGCGCCAATTGCGGGGTGCCTGCATATGGCGACGGTTACATCGAGGCAATGGGCGGTGCCTATGTCTCGATCAATCTCGCCTGCCTTGACGATCTCGATCCCGCCGAGCTTGTGGAGGCGCCGGTGCAATATTTCGATGGCAGGAATAACAGCTGGTGGACCGTACCGGCGGAGACACGACATCTTTAAAAAAGAAAGAGCCCCTGATTTGTAATCAGGGGCTCCGACTAATCTCCAATAAGCCCGCTTATCGCGCGTTCAGGTCGCGAACGGCGCCGCGGTCGGCGCTGGTTGCGAAGGCCGCATAGGCCTTGAGCGCGGTCGAGACGTTGCGCTTGCGCGGCTCGGCCGGATGCCAGCCCTTCTGATCCTGCTCGGCGCGGCGGGCGGCCAGTTCCGCATCGTCGACACGCAGGCTGATCGTACGGTTCGGGATATCGATATCGATCATGTCGCCTTCGCGTACCAAGCCGATCGTGCCGCCGTTTGCCGCTTCTGGCGAAGCATGGCCGATCGAAAGACCTGAGGTGCCGCCGGAGAACCGGCCATCGGTGATCAGCGCACAAGCCTTGCCGAGGCCCTTCGACTTCAGATAGCTCGTCGGATAGAGCATTTCCTGCATGCCGGGGCCGCCCTTGGGGCCCTCGTAGCGGATCACGACGACATCGCCGGCCTTGACCTCATTGGCGAGGATCGCCTTGACGGAAGCATCCTGGCTTTCGAAAACGCGGGCCGGGCCAGAGAATTTCAGGATCGATTCATCGACACCTGCGGTCTTCACGATGCAGCCGTCAACCGCCAGATTGCCCTTGAGGACAGCAAGGCCGCCATCTTTGGAGAAGGGATGTTCCACGGAACGAATGACGCCACCTACGCGGTCGGTATCGAGTTCGTCCCAGCGGGCTTCCTGGCTGAAGGCAACCTGTGTCGGTATGCCGCCGGGAGCGGCACGGTAGAAGTTGCGGACGGTATCGCTGTTGGTGCGGGTAATATCCCAACGATCGATCGCATCGCCGAGCGTCTCGGCATGAACAGTCGGGCAGTCGCGATTGAGGAGGCCACCCTTCTCGAGCTCGCCGAGGATCGACATGATGCCGCCGGCGCGGTGAACATCTTCCATGTGAACATCAGACTTGGCGGGCGCGACCTTGGAAAGGCAGGGAACGCGGCGAGACAGCGCGTCGATGTCGGCCATGGTGAAATCCACCTCGCCTTCATGCGCAGCTGCGAGGATGTGCAGAACCGTATTGGTGGAGCCGCCCATGGCGATATCGAGCGCCATGGCATTCTCGAAAGCCTGCTTGGAGGCAATCACGCGCGGCAGGGCCTTCTCGTCTTCCTGCTCGTAATAACGACGAGCGAGATCGACGATCAGGTGGCCGGCTTCAACGAAGAGGCGCTTGCGGTCGGCGTGCGTTGCAAGCGTCGAGCCGTTGCCGGGCAGCGACAGGCCGAGCGCTTCCGTCAGGCAGTTCATGGAGTTTGCGGTAAACATGCCGGAGCATGAACCGCAGGTCGGACAGGCCGAACGCTCGATGACCTTGACGTCTTCATCGGAAATCTTGTCATCGGCAGCAGCGACCATGGCGTCAACGAGGTCGAGCGCATGGGTCTTGCCATGCAGGACGACCTTGCCGGCTTCCATAGGGCCGCCGGAGACGAAGACCGTGGGTATGTTGAGGCGCAGCGAAGCCATCAGCATGCCGGGTGTGATCTTGTCGCAGTTGGAGATGCAGACCATGGCGTCGGCACAGTGCGCATTGACCATGTATTCGACGCTATCGGCGATCAGCTCGCGCGAGGGCAGCGAATAGAGCATCCCATCATGGCCCATGGCGATGCCGTCATCGACGGCAATTGTGTTAAACTCCTTGGCCACACCGCCCGCCGCTTCGATTTCGCGGGCGACCAGCTGGCCGAGATCCTTGAGGTGCACGTGGCCGGGCACGAACTGCGTGAAGGAGTTGACCACAGCGATAATCGGCTTGCCGAAATCAGAATCCTTCATGCCCGTGGCGCGCCAAAGGCCGCGCGCGCCCGCCATGTTGCGGCCGTGGGTGGTGGTTCTGGAACGATAAGCTGGCATCGGTGTCTTCCTCAATATCCAGGAATTGTCTGGCGATGCTGGGCGGCAAAGGATTTGCGAAGGCCGGGCAGTCGCTGCTTTTTGGAATTGTCCTAATCCAATCGGCCCAAGCTGTCACTACCGCGAATGCCCAAAGCGGTACGGGCTGCACCATCAGGCACATACGGATGCCAGGGCACTTTTGTTACCGTCTATTCCATCACGGACGAACACAAAAAATTGGCTTTTCGTCCCTAAGATTCAAGGCATACACACTGATCCAAAGCGCGCTATCTGCGTCTAAAGATTCACGGGTCGCCCCGCCCAGGAGGAATTCGAATGCCAGCCTATCGTCCGCCCAAAATCCGCTCCTCGGAGATCACACCGCGCGAGGCCTACCTGAAGCGCCGGGAATTTCTCGGTGCTGCGACGTTTGGCGCGATGGCGCTCTACGGCGCCGGCAAGGCGAGTGCGGCAGCGCTTACGACCGTCAAGAGCAAGTACACGGTCGACGACAAGCTGACGCCGATCAAAGACGTGACCACCTACAACAACTTCTACGAATTCGGCCTCGACAAGGGTGATCCTGCGGCACTCTCCGGCAAATTCAAGCCGCTGCCCTGGACGATCAAGGTCGACGGCATGGTCAACAAGCCCGGCACCTTCGATATCGAGGCGCTGATGAAGGAGTTCCCGATCGAGGAGCGCGTCTATCGCATGCGCTGCGTGGAGGCCTGGTCGGTGGTCATTCCGTGGGACGGCTTTCCGCTCGCCTCGCTTCTCGACAAGGTAGAACCGCAGGGCAGCGCCAAATATGTTGCCTTCGAGACGGTCGTGCGCCCGGAGGAGATGCCCGGCCAGGCCGGCCTCTTCCAGTCGCTGAACTGGCCCTATGTCGAGGGCCTGCGCATGGATGAGGCGCGCCACCCGCTGACGCTGCTCGCCGTCGGGCTCTATGGCGAAACGCTGCCGAACCAGAATGGCGCGCCGGTGCGCCTGGTGGTGCCGTGGAAATACGGCTTCAAGGGCATCAAATCGATCGTGCGTATCACGCTCACCGATCAGCAGCCGAAGAATACCTGGCAGGTCACCAATCCGCAGGAGTACGGCTTCTATGCCAACGTCAATCCTGCTGTCGACCATCCGCGCTGGAGCCAGGCGACCGAGCGGCGCATCGGCGAAAGCGGCTTTTTCGGCGCCAGTCGGCACCCCACCCTGCCCTTCAACGGCTATGCCGACGAAGTTGCCAGCCTCTACGACGGCATGGATCTGAGGGTGAATTTCTGATGACGGCGTTTTCGCTCGCCATTCCGAAGCGCTGGCAGCCTGCCTCCGTCTGGCTGCTCTATGTCGTCGGGCTCGTGCCCGCCGCCTGGTATTTCTACCTCGGCGCGACGGATCAGCTCGGCGCCGATCCGGTGAAGACATTCGAGCTCTTTCTCGGCATCTGGACGATTCGTTTCCTGATCCTGACGCTTGCCGTCACCCCTGCCCGCGACCTTCTCGGCTGGAATTACCTGCGCTATCGCCGCGCGCTCGGTCTTCTGACCTTCTACTACGCGCTGATGCATTTCACCGTCTACATGGTACTCGATCAGGCGCTGGATATCGCTGCTGTCATCGACGACGTCGTGAAGCGTCCCTTCATCATGTTCGGCATGGGTGCATTGGCGATGCTCGTCCCGCTTGCCATCACATCCAACAATTTCTCGATCCGCAGGCTTGGCAAGAACTGGATCTGGCTCCATCGCCTCGTCTATATCATCGGTGCCTCAGCTGCGCTGCACTTTGCGCTATCGACGAAGATCCTCGACCTTGAGCAGTATATTTATATCGGACTGATCATCGCGCTCATTCTCTACCGCTCCTACAAGCCGATCGGGCGGAGCCGCAAGAAGGGACAAGCGCGGCCAAGCGGCCGTACCGCAGCATCGACAGCGTCTTAGAGGTCTGCGTCGACCTGCAAAGACGATGATGACCTGCGCGCGGGGTCAAGCCCGTAAGCGACTGCGATCCCGATAGTGTATGCGACGATATTCCAGAGCGAGAATACCCGCCCCAACAGCAAGGCACCCGCGGTCGTCAGTCGAAAGGCATCCAGCCAGGGCGCATGATATAGACGGAACAGCTCGACGCAGATGGCGGCAAAAAGCGCCATCGCGGTAATTGCTGCCGGTCGAATTCCCCTATGGGGACCCGCAATCAAAACGGCCAGCAGGAAATAGACCATCGCCCCCCAGAGCAGTGATCCACCATATTTGACGAAGAAGAAGGGCAAATCGACGGAATAGCCGAAGCGCCTGAGCATCAGGCCCGAAATGATGATCAGAAATAGGGCTGCGAGGCGCTGCAACTGCCTGCCTTGAATCATTCCGCTCAATTGCAATCGACCACCATGATCTCAACTGATTTGAACGCCTAATTGCGAAGCAGCAAATTATCAAGCTGGTGCTGTCCTGGCTTAACCGAGCCTGATAGCTTCCTACTGCTTCGAAACGAGTCCGGATCAGTCGCAAGAACATGCCGAAAGTTGCCGCACTTCAAGGATTGCTTCCTCTACTGGACAAGCATCTGATCGACCAACCGGCCGATCTTCCGCGCAGCGGCATTGAACGTTTCGTTCTTGAATTCTTCTATTTCGGCGTCAAGGAAGCCCGGGCCTGCCTCTTCGCGGGTCTGTTTTTTCTGTCGGTTTTTCTGGTGCCGCGTGCAGGCATCATCGGCATCCCGCGCTACGATCTGCTGCTGATCATCGCTCTTGCCATCCAGACATGGATGGTCTGGGCAAAACTCGAAACCATCGACGAATTGAAGGCGATCTCGGTCTTCCATCTGGTCGGTTTTGCGCTGGAGGTCTTCAAGACTTCAGGCAACGCGCCATCATGGAGCTATCCCGATTTCGCCTACACCAAGCTGTTTGGCGTGCCACTCTTTTCCGGCTTCATGTATGCGGCTGTCGGCAGCTATGTCATTCAGGCCTGGCGCCTTTTTGATCTGCGCGTGAGACATCACCCACCTTACTGGATGGCCGGGCTGATGGCCCTGGCGATCTATGCCAACTTCTTCACACATCACTATATCGGGGACTATCGCTGGTACATTGCCGCCTGCACGCTCGGCCTCTATGCGCGAACGACCGTGGTCTTCAGACCCTATGATCGGGACCGCAAAATGCCCCTGCTTCTCGCCTTCGGCCTGATCGGCTTCTTCATCTGGCTTGCAGAGAACATCAGCACCTTCTTCGGCGTGTGGCGCTATCCGAACCAGATCGGCGCCTGGTCGACCGTGCACATCGGCAAATGGAGTTCGTGGTGCCTGCTGGTAATCATGACGTTCACAATCGTCGCCAATCTGAAGCACATCAAACACAAGATCCACGTGCCCGATTGAACCTCTCAGTCCATGAGGAGGATGAGACTTGATTGACCATATCACCGTCGCCGTCAGCGATCTCACGAAGAGCAGGGTCTTTTATGAGAAAGCCTTCGCGCCCTTGGGGTATACGCTGTCTTTTGGGAAAGAAGAGGTATTCTGGGCTTTCGACATCGGCAATGGCTGCCTGTTCGAGATCCAGCAAACCGATAGCACTGCGCCTCTGACACGCATCCACGTGGCCTTCCGCGCCAATAACAGAGCGGAAGTCGATGCTTTCTATCAAAGCGCGCTGGCAGCCGGCGCGCGGGATAATGGTGCACCTGGCCCGCGCCCGGACTACACGCCTCACTATTACGCCTGCTTCATTCTCGATCCCGACGGCTACAATATCGAAGCCATGATCAATCAGCCGCCTGAGAAAGCTTGAGCGGGAGCGATCTCAATCGCACAACGAAAAAAGCCGGGCAGAGCCCGGCTTTCCTGTTTCCGCAACCGGAAAATCTTATGCAGCGACAGACTGCTCTTCAGCAGCGACGCGAGCCTTGTCTGCTGCGCCCTTTGCGTAGGTGTCGCGGTCAACGAATTCGATGACGGCGAGAGCGGCATTGTCGCCCTGGCGGAAGCCGGCCTTCATGATACGCAGGTAGCCGCCGTTGCGGGTAGCGTAACGCGAAGCGATCGTGTCGAACAGCTTGTTGACGACAACAGCGTCCTTGATCTGCGAGATCGCCTGACGACGAGCGTGCAGGTCGCCGCGCTTGCCGAGGGTGACGAGCTTCTCGACGATCGGACGGATTTCCTTGGCCTTCGGCAGGGTCGTAACGATCTGCTCGTGGGTGATGAGCGAAGCCGCCATGTTGGCGAACATCGCCTTGCGGTGGCTTGCAGTTCTATTCAGCTTGCGGCCGGCTTTACCATGGCGCATTGCTATTCTCCTTTAATGCAGTG